>Ga0210057_1002073_pt1 | contig 29195 bp, 30 predicted proteins | sample CryGeyCG2114_010_2_FD_183968 | JGI IMG/M metagenome (GOLD analysis project Ga0210057, IMG submission 183968) | Groundwater microbial communities from aquifer - Crystal Geyser CG10_big_fil_rev_8/21/14_0.10 (SPAdes) (version 2) | ecosystem: Environmental > Aquatic > Deep subsurface > Groundwater ...
TGCTTTCTTCAACAATAGAAGCTCCGTTAGAACCTTCGGAAGCTCGAAATGATTTTCGAACCTCAAAAAAGCTCTCAGTTAAGCCACGACCAGGAGCTTTTGACTCCTCTTCACGACCTTTGCTCCGAACCGTTGAGGTTGTTAGAACTTGGATAATGGATAATTATAGCAGTTTCTACGTCCCTAACTTAATATCAACTCAATACTAAGGGGGTATACCCCTCGGACATGGGGTACCCTAGGGTGGAACAAGTCCTCATTAGGAAAAGATGTATAAAGGGACAGTAATTTTCTGGTAAAAGTGCCTAAATCATGGTATAAGAGTGATATGCGGTGTCCTGAACCGCACCCTCGCCTTCACGGCATGGTAAAATTAAGGTCACTGCTACGATTGCGTTCATCTGCGGAATGATTTCTTGTGGACTAGGCTTGACTGTTGAAGTCATGACTACTCAAACAAGCATCAACTCTGTGATGACCGACAGCTTATTGGAGCATGCTACCGCCAGTAGCCAGACCCTTACCTCCAGATTGGCGGAACAGGCATTTTCCTTGAAGGTAAGCTGGAGACCGCAAATCCAGGTCTGTGGCAGGATTACTAAACATAATTCGGCTGATGTCAAGTCGGCCCGCCAAACAATGACCAAAGAAACCGCACTCGTATTACCTTATCGGTTCCTGAACCGCACCCTCGCCTTCACGGCATGGTAAAATTAAGGTCACTGCTACGATTGCGTTCATCTGCGGAATGATTTCTTGTGGACTAGGCTTGACTGTTGAAGTCATGACTACTCAAACAAGCATCAACTCTGTGATGACTAGTCGACAATACCCATATGTGCTCTATCAATACACCCGATAGCTGGAGGAGTTCGGGTTTTATTGTATCAAAATGAGTAATTTAATTACCAAAGTATCTAGAAATTCAAGTCTCAAAAAGGCTTGGTTTAATATTAAACACAGACCAGACTCAAGAGGCCTTGACAGAGTAACTATTGATGAATTTGAATCTAATTTAAGTGATGAACTAAGTCGTCTAAGACAAAATCTACTATCTGGAAGATATAAGTTTACTCCACTTAAAGGCGTGGCTATCGATAAGGAAAGTGGTGCGGGCAAAAGACCGCTGAAAGTACCAGCCGTTAGAGATAGGGTTATTCAAAAATCGATTGAATTAGTTATTAGGCCCTTTATAAAACGTAAGTACAAAATTGAAAACCCTGCTAGCTTTGCTTACATAAGAAATCGCTCTGTTGAGGACGCAATTAAGAAAATTATTCAATTTCGCAAAGAGGGTTACGGGTGGGTATATAAAGCAGACATTGAAAAGTTTTTTGATACAGTTGATGTTAATTTACTCCTAAATGAATTAATTTATCCATGCCTACCAGATGACAGTCTAAACCAAATAATAAAAGATGCTCTGACTATTGAACTTGGTAATGTCGAAGCACTAGAAAAAGCTAAAGTTTACGATATCTTTCCTGGCTCAGGCATACCTCAAGGAGGAACTCTTTCTCCTCTATTTGCAAATGTGTATTTAAATCCCTTTGACATGGAGATGCTTGGAAATGACTACAAGCTTGTCAGATACGCAGATGACCTAATTGTTCTATGTAAAGACGAGAGCGAAGCAAAAAATGCAGATGCCTTAGCAAGAAGAATAATTGAAAAAGACCTGAAACTGAAGATTCATCCGACTAAAATAGGTAAACCAAGAGGTAAGGAGAAAAACAGCCATATCATGCCAGCTAAAGAGTTTGAGTTCCTGGGAATACGTTTTCAGGGCTCTAAAATATATCCTGCACCCAGCAAATTTGAAAAAGTTGTGAGTAAAATCAAAATGCAGGCCAAGAATCCAGAGGATTTCAATTTAATTGGTAGGCTTAATTATCTCAAGTCCATAGTTGAAAGGTGGGGAGCTAATTATCATTATACTGATTACGATAAAGCACTATATGCTGGACTAGATAAACATTTAGAAATAGTGGTGCGACAGATGTTTATTAACAGTGGCTACGAGTTCTCTAAAAAGATAACACCAGAAGATAGCTTAAAAAAGGTTGGATTAATTACTTTTAAACAAAGTCTCAATCATTACAAAGGATTAATTGCTTACAGAAGAGAGGCAAGAAAAAAGACTGCAGGTAGTTAGTAGTTGTGTTTACTCAATGTCTTTTTTGGTTCCAGAAACTATACCCGCAAAAAGTAGGCCCATTAGCAACAAGTTATTAGCCGAGGTTCTTGCAAACTTAGCCCACTCAGGAATGTCTAAATCCCTTGTGTCTTCAATATATTGCTCGGCGCAAGGCCCTCTCCCATCATTCTGGCAGACTATTTCTCCAGTTGGATAGCTGGGACCATGTGGCATGTAACGATTAACATAAAAAGTTAATCCAGCCCCCACTACCAGAAGAATCCATATCGTGGCCGTGGTAACTTTCCTGAGTTTTCCTGTCAGAATATCAGACAGCAGAAGTTTAATAAAAAGGCCATATATAAATAATAGAATGAAAAAAATACCTCCCATCATCATGTCCCAAATTAGAGCTAATATACCAACTGCGATGACCGCCTTATGCTTTTTAAAGAAATCAATCATATATTTCCATTTCTTATCTCATGTCTCACTAAGGCATTAAATGTCGAGAAGGAATCAACCTTTTTCTTGTATTCTGGATTTCCCAATCCTTGTTTTTCCACAAAAATATTTATTCTGTCCTTTAATTCTTCAGGCAAGGGTCGGTCATCTCCCTCTCCATGAGAAGTGTCTTCAGGATTACCAAAAACAGGATGATGTTTTGCCACCATGTTTAGCGCTTCTTCGACAGGCTTTCCTTGTTCTAACAAGGCCAGATAAAGAGTTGTTTTGGACATTTCATCAACCTTTAACATCATCATTCTTTCCACCCCATGTAAGTTCCACCATGCCCTAATATCTTCATCTCTGACACCTTCTCTCCTCTTTTTTTCAAGTGAAGCATGAGCCTTTTCATCAGTCTTGGCTTTTTCAATAATAAGGTCCCCAGCCATTGGAGGCATTTTGTTTTGTTTATCTAATTCTATTGCAGTGTCCAATAAACTTTGCGCTATTTCTCTTGAACCAAGAATACTGGAATACATTTCAAGTAGTTCTTGCTCTATTTGATTGTATTTATTGAAAAATCCCATGCTATTTACTTTATTTCATTTGCGATTTTCCACCCTGAGCCCATTTTAATCATTTCATAATTTACTACGTATGATTCTTTCTCACGTGTTAACTCTACTTGTAAAAACGCTTTTCCACTTTGACGTTCATATTGACTACGCAGAACCTCAAACTCCTTTATAGGCAACACTCTAAGATGGCGTTCTTTCTCGCTCACACACCTCTGGCGCCACACATCAGTATCAGATGCAACATATTGAACGAAGGCATCACAGTTTCCTACAATACGGTGAGTTGTCGCTTTTTCAAACGCCCTTACTGCAGAACTTTTCTGAAATAAACCACTGTAAAAAGTCGAGGCCACAACCAACCCCGCGACTATAATTACAAAAGCTTTATTTTTGTTTGGTTGAGAATTCCAAAAATTACTAGCTGTTTTCATGTAGTTTGATTTAAGATTCAATAAAGGTTGCTTTTACACGCTTAGATTTAACCATGTAGGTGCCCCAAATTATAGCCCCGATAACAGTCCTAGCCACTTCAGAGCCTTGTTCAGAAATAAGCTGATTCATTTCTTCTCTCACTTCGAATGGAAAATTAAAGGAGGTAAATATCAGATAATCTATAATCATATAAATTGCACCAGATACTAAGAAGAGTATGTAATACTTTGGAAATAATTTATTCCTCTTAAAGTAAAGATAAATTAAATAGAAGCCAGCAAGCAGGAATAACATATCTAAAATCAACTCAAATTTTAATAATCCTGCGTATCCTGGAATATAAACATCAGAAGTAGGATTGCTTACATATTCCACTGCGCCACTTGTAAATAACGATACGCTCTCAGCTATACCGTAAATCGAGAAGCCAACACTGATAAAAAGAGCTAGCCCAACAACCGCCAACCATCCATTTAATCCTTTGAATTTATTCATTTCTTCCTCGGTCAAATTAAATGACCTTTCTAATGCAAAACCTTCTCTACGCCATTTAATTACAAAAGTTACTAAGACCGCAAGTATGGCTGACAAAAATACGACTCCGATAAAAGCATCCGCGAATCCATCTCCGTATCCATCAATTAACCCAAAAAATATTGTGAGAATTACAGCAATAACAACAGAAGAACGTAACCAGGTTCTGGAGAATTTGAATTCAACTGCTTGGATAGCACCTACTGCTGAAACAGGGTCCGAAACAGCCTCACCACACTTAGTGCAGAATTTTGCTCTATCATTTATTGCTGTTCCGCAGTGTTTACAAAACATATTATTGTTCGTTTAATGCTGTACTTAGTTTATCAGAAAATTCCAGAATCAACTCGGTAGAGATAATCACGCCAAGGTTTTGGTATGTACCCTCACTAATCGCAACAGGTACACCCACCATACAGCCTGACTCATCTACAGCTAATCCTCCAGAGTTTCCCTCATCTATTTTAGCTGAGGTGAGAATGACACCCTCGTCGGAGAAACTACTAAGAACTCCCTCGGTGATTGTTAGGTAATATCCTCCGCTTGTTTGAGGGTAGCCCAATATTCTTATTGAATCTCCAAGTTTATTTGTCTTAAACTGACAAATATCGTCATGTTTATATTGTTCATCAAAAATTGATACGAACTTTTTCGGATACCTACCATAGACTACTCCATCTTCATCTGTGAACACATCATATATCTCAAGATATGCTAAATCATATTCATCGCTTAACCCAGGAATAACTATTGGTTGTGCCCAATATACCTCATCTGGTTCGCCTGTCTGTTGATTAGGGAGAATGACTAGACATCCTTCATCTCCAGTCAGGATGTATTCCTCATCTTGAGGAATAATATGCGAGTTTGTAAGTATTATTCCTTCAGGGGTAATAACTGTTCCTGACCCGCCACTAGCATCAGTATATTCGCTATCACACAACACATTCACCACTGAACTAGTAATCACTCGATTATCAACCTGTCTATCACCTGATACAAAGGAAAAGGGCCTATCTGCAAATATTATGTAGAACACCAGGACAATTAGACCTCCTGCAATAATTTTAAAAACCAGAGGTTTGTCCACAGAAACCTGCTTTTCTTTTTGCATGTTTTCTACAATTTTTTCTCCGCAGTAATTACAGAACTTATTCCCATCCTTAATTTCTTTGTTGCACTTATCGCATTGCATGACTATTCAATCATATTTTTAGCTCCGCAATTCCCACAAAATTTTATTTCCCCAGTTAATCCAGTACCGCAGTTGGAACAAAAAGTTAAGGGAGAATCATCTGATTTAATACTTTGTTCTACTTCTGCCTCAACAATTTCACTTTCTCTGTTAGGTAAAAGAGATAATCTTGTTTTGTATTCATTTTCGGTAATCTTTCCATCAATCAGTAGTTGATTAGCCTCAGCAAAAGGTTTTATTTCATCGGCCTGTGCGGATTTTAATTCAACTCCGTACTGACATATAGGACAGCTTAAAAAATGCTTATTTTCATATGGGAAAACAGGAATAAAGAATAGGGTGAACCATGTAGATATTTTGTTTAATAGCCAGTATTCTGAATTGTTGCAATGGCTACATTGCTGTTTGAATGTTGGTCCTACGTTATTTATTTTTTGATGCCCCCAGCCAAAAATAATCATGTTTTTATAATTAAAATAGTTTTCTAAATTCCTCCCTCCATTTAGGGCTAATCCCAAAAGCAACGTACAAGGTTGTGATTTTTACAAGTCTGATTATCACAACGCAAATGACAAGGGCCAATAATGCATACCAAAATGCTTCTCCATAGGTATCTTCATATCTGCGTGAATAAATATTGTATCCAGAACTATTTACTGACCATACTGTCGGAACAATCCAAAGAACCTGAAGATATATAAAAAGGTAAGCCACTTTTAGTAAACGATGCCACCATCTCTCACCAGATAAAACCTCCTTGTGATTTGTTTTCTGCTTACTCGAAGTTTTTGTGGTCTCTGCCGTATGTCCACAAGAGGTACAAAACCTGTGAGATGTATCTAGTTTATTTCCGCAATTTTCACAGTACATAATCATAAATTTAAGTTAGTAGGCGTTAAATTGAGCAGGGTCAACCGAGCTAGTTTCTGCTGTCCCGCCGACCACAGGGTGTAAGGTCACCTCATTTATCGTGTAGTACTCATAAGAGTAATCACTAGTTGTTGTGAAATCAAAAGTCTCGTCAAAGGACGAGTACTGGATATCACGTCTAAATCCCTGGTTAACCGAGTCCCAGTCCCGCCCCTGAGCAAAAGCAAGCCAGTACACTCCGTCTGAAATACCAGTAATTGTGTAATTACTGTTGGCTTTAATATAGACTGTAAAAACTGAAGTTCCTCCTCTAATGAGTTTTGCAATAGTGTCTAAATTTGAACCATTTTTTATACGAAGCTCCCCATTTCCATAAAAGTAAGTGCTGTTTTTCTTAAGAACTGTGCCGTTATTTAGCGATATAAGAGCGGAAGTATCTATGGTTGATTTAAAAGCTTCACCAGAAGGCTGTTGTATAGGAGCAGGCAGGGGTGCTTTTGTTCCGCTGGATGTATCTTCACCAGAAAGTGCCCAAGTTACTAAAATCACACCCACCAGAATTCCAGCATACTTATTAAAGATAAGTTTAGACCAATCTATTTCCTTGTTTAAAGGACTAGAGAATGAATAATCGGCTTCGTTAGTACTCTTTTTAGTAGTATGCGCACTGTGGGTATTGTGATTCTCTCTAGTGGGTATTTTCTCTATTAAGGTACGGTTACAGTTTGAACATTTTTCTGTATCCTTTTTGATTTCAAATTTACAGAACGGACATTGACGGGAAGAGGAAACGGCTTCTGCCTTGCCTCCACAAAATCTGCAAAAATTAGCCGATTTATCTATTTGCTTACCACAATGTGCGCAATGCATAGTCATCTCTTTTTTGAAAATGAAAAAATAGCTAGAATAAGAGCGCCCAAAACATCCATAATCTGCCAGGTCTCCCTTTCAAGATAAAAAGGTTTAATTGGATTGAAAAGAATACCTAAAGCAATAAGAACCCACATCCAGATTGAGTTACCTTTCTGAGACGCGATGTAGGCACTGTAGAAAGCTACAATAGCAACTACCCAACGCAGTAGCTGATAATAACTATATGGATGGTCTCCGAAAGACCCGAGCAAAAGGGCTACGGCAAGTAATATATACCAATTTTTCTTAATCCAGTTCATATGGTCTAATGCTTAAACTTTAAGATACGCCTACTTGACAAAAAATCAAGTAATACGAATTCACTGTTCTTGTTTAGCATTGATTTTCCCAGACATTACTTTTTCAATATAGTCATCCAGAATAATTTCTACTAGAGAATGTATATCGTCTCTAATTTTCTCTATCTGCTCGTCAGAATATCTTTCATCCCCATCAAGAAGCTTTCGGCATTCTTTGATTGAAAGCATCTTATTTAATAAAGATATATAGATACATGCCTATGACAATCAAAATGTCAGCAATAAAAACAAAGGACCTGACATTGTACCAGAATTTAATGACATGGAAATCATCTTTCTCAAGGGAGGTGTTGTAGTAAGTTTTTCCCATCAAATATAGAACAACTAAAGTAACAGCAAACACATTCCATAAATAAAAAGGAATCTTATTGAGCAGAAAGTACATTCCTACGATTTCCAAGAAATGAAGTATGGATGTCATAATTTTGTTTAGATAGCAAAAAGCCCACCACCAGGAGCTCTAGCCTTTCGGCCAGAACGTGCCAGTTTCCCGACACGACCGTTGAAGGAACCCTGATGATGGGTTTTTTATCTTCAACGGATTTGATGCCATGCCAGGATTAGCTGGTTTAGGCACTGCCCTAAGGCTATTCAATTGTACTGCTACATATTAGCATGTGGTCTTGCCTTTTAGAATATTCGGTTGTACAAGTATGTAAATTTTCAATTTTCCTGTGGATAACGACTGTCTCGCAAGTTAACACTGACTTGTTGGTAATTTAGTACTAACTTGATACTAAAAGTGTCAGAAATTTAGTTTAAAACTTCTTTAAAGATTTTTTGAAACAAAAGTTAATACTGAATTAATGTTGGTTAAATATTAAGTTAAATCAACATTTAAAAGCGACTTTTATTTTTCATTGATTAAGGAAAACTTTCACTGCTACGCTTCAGTGCATGACTGACAAGTCAGCGTATTTCAAGAGATTCAAAGAGTTGTATGAGCAGAAAAATCACTGCTCTATTTCTGATGCAGAAGCTCTAGAACTTTTTGAGAATCTGGTCTTACTTGTCAGCGCTATTACTCCTAAATCTTTCATCGAACAACATGGATGCAAAACCTTCAGACTTTAATAATCTACATGATTGGCAGGAATACATGCGGGAGATGGAAGAAAAATATTTCGGCATCACTCCTAACTATGACCCTGACAAGCGACCCGAACCACGACCAGAACTATGGAAAGAAATTGATGATGCTGAATTTCCTGCAAATCGCTGGCTTGTGAACGGCCTTTTCCCGAAAGAAGGGCTTTCCATCGTTGCCTCAATATCAGGAGAGGGTAAATCTATTCTTCTAATGCACTTAGCTAAATGTATTTCCGAAGGCACTGCATGGTTTGATAATCCTGAACTTAGCGTAGAAAAAGGCAGGGTGTTGTATATAAACCTAGAAATGTCCAGAAGTGAAATCCAAAGACGTGGAAGAAAAATGTGATATAGCAGAGACAATAACGACCTGATTATTTTGACAGAGGATGACTTCAATTTAAGTGCGCCAAAAGGTTTGAAAGACGATGATATCAATTATCTATGGCTACTCGAATATATCTACAAAAACAACATACAGGTAGTAATCATCGACACCTTTAGGGCCACAGCGGGAGGCCTAAAGGAGGACAAGGCGGAAGAGGTTCGAGCCTTTTTCCAAAGATTCCAGATTCTTAAGAATTCAGGAATATCAGTAATCTTCTCCGAACACCGCAGAAAACCGAATAACTTTGAGGGAAAGGTTCCAAAGAAGGAGCAGTTGCTTGGAAGTCAGGACAAGACGGCAAACATGGAGGTTCTCTTGATGATAAGCAAAGGAGAAGAGGACGGTCACATCAATGTGTACCAGCGTAAAAATCGAATTGGAGTGGAGATGAAGCCATTCACAGTCAGCATTAAAGACACTGTGAATGATGAAGGGAAAGAAATAATGAAGTTCGAATATATCGGAGAGATTGACGGAGACTCATACAAAAAGGATTTAGCTAAAGAAGCGATACTCGGCCTTTTGGAATCAGTAGAAGGGCTCTTAACCAACGAGGTGCTGTCAGCTCTCAAGAAGGAGGGCTTCGGCAGTAAAAACGTCAGAATTGCTCTGGATGAGCTAGTAAAGGAGAGTTTGGTCCTTAAGAGCAAAATGAGTAGGCAGAATTATTACTCGCTTCCTAAAGAGGAGAAATGGCTAGAAATCGAAGGAGGACCCTTAATCTCTCCAGAAAATTAAAATTTCATTTAACCCTAACTATAAATGCGCTACCAAATTACAAAGTTCCTCTTTCCTCCTTAAGGCTCCAAGTTGGTATGTGGCAAGTTCTTATTACAATAACTAAATTAATTACCAAAATGGAAAAAGATTATGATTCAGTGGTTCACATTATTACTCAGTGGGATAGGTCTGATTATTCCTCCTGCCTACCTTGCAATGTCAGCGTAAGTGATTTTGGGGTGATTCAATGCAGAGACTGCCTATGCCTGTTCATCGGTAAGCAGTCCTACAAGGCCGTACAAGCCTGTCTAAGGACGGATTATGGCGACTTATGGAGGTCCGAGTGGGATAAGCTCAAGGAAGTACAGAAACTGGTAAGGGGAGAAAAATTCGACCAGTTAGTCGAGTACGTCTACCACTACCAGAATAAAGATGGGATAATTGATAATGAAAGAAAATTCTATGAAAAACGCGTCTGATTTAAAATTCTTCATCTACAGTAGGAAAAGTTCGGAGGATAGCCACAAGCAAGTGGCATCCATTGCTGACCAAATAGAAACTCTTAATCGTATGGTTGCCAATGAGAGGCTTCTTTTAGTAGTACCCCCATTAACTGAGGAAAAAAGCGCAAAAGAACCAGGACGACCAGTGTTCAATGAAATGCTCACCAGAATAGAAAAAGGCGAGGCCAACGCTATTCTCTGTTGGGATAATGACAGGCTATCGAGAAACCCTATTGATAACGGAAGAATTCAATGGATGCTTCAAAACGGTGTGATAAAAGTTATTAAAACTCCTTCTAGAGAATACTATCCAGAGGATGCAGGTTTGCTCATGAGTATTGAAGGCGGTAGAGCCACTGATTTTGTAATCAGACTTTCAAAGAATGTAAAAAGGGGTTTGGCTGGCAAAGTCAGAAACGGCTGGAGACCATCTCCCGCCCCAATCGGGTATCTTAATGTTGGAGAGAAAGGAAGTAGGACAATCATCAAGGACCCAGAACGTTTTGAGCTGGTTCGCAAGATGTGGGACCTCTTTCTTACAGGAACTTACCCTGTCTCAAAAATCCTAGATATAGCAACAAAAGAATGGGGTCTACGCACTCTTCCTAGAAGAAAAATAGGCGGGAATCCTCTGACTATGAGTCATATGTATTCGATTTTTAATCAGCCTTTTTATTACGGCTACTTTGAATGGGAGGATTATGGGACGGGAGAGAAAAGAATGTTTAAAGGAAGCCATGAACCGATGATTACCGAAAATGAATTTAATCGTGCACAAACACTTCTCGGTAAGAAAGGAACAGCTCGGCCAAAAACACGAGAGTTTCCTTTCACAGGAATGATGGAGTGTGGCGAGTGTCATTCATCTATTACTGCAGAAGAGAAGAATCAGGCTATTTGCACTGAATGTAAACACAAGTTTTCCTATGAAAACAGGACCGACTGTCCTAAATGTGGGACTGATATTTCAGAGATGGAGAACCCCACTCTCCTTAAGTATGTCTACTACCATTGCACTAAAAAGAAGAATCGAGCTTGCTCACAAGGTTCAATAAGGGTTGAGGAGTTAGAGAGACAGTTTAATGAAATTCTAGATGGAATAACAATAGATGAAGATTATCTCAATGTGGCCCTGGACTACTTAGCTGATAAGCAGAAGAATGGCGAGAGCGAAGAGAAAACAACCAGAGCTTCTCTTCAGGCAAGCTTTGATAGTTGTCAGGCTAGACTATCTCAACTGCATAGGGAATACATCTCTCCACAAAATAAAAACTACCAGCTCTACACTCCAGAGGAATTCAGTAAACAAAAGGCAGAGATTTTGGCGGAAAGGGACGGACTAGAAATGGAACTTGATTTAGCGAAAGAGAAGTTTGATAAGGGAATGGAAATGACAGAAAGAGTATTTAACTTCTGCGCATTCGCAAAAAAAGAGTTCAATACGGACAATCTTACAAAGAAAAGAGAGATTTTTAGCACCATCGGCTCGAACCTTTGTCTTCAGGACAAAAAGCTCTTTATCGACAAGCTACATCCATATTTGCTCATAGAAAACGAGTTGAGGGACCAAAAGAAGCTCTACGAAAGGTTAGAACGTGGAAAGCGTGGCTATACAAAAGAAAAAGAAGCCGTTTTTGCGACTTCTCTTCCTAACTGGCTCCGCGACCAGGGCTCGAACCTGGGACATCCTCCTTAACAGGGAGGCGCTCTACCGACTGAGCTATCGCGGAATATATTTTTTAATAAACTCTCTACCTCTAAAACTTTTTAATTCTTTTTCTCGTCTTAAGGCTGTTTGCCTATCAGGAACTTGTTCTTTATAGATTAACTTCCACTGACCGTCAAATCTAGAAGTATAACTCTTATGAAATACTTTAGATTTATGTAAGTCTAGTCTATCCTCAATATCTTTTGTCTGACCTATATAAATTTTATTATGCTTTTGATTGTATATAGCGTAGACAATGAACATTAAACCATTATAGACCTTGACGCTCTACCTCCGCCAGTTGGCGGATGAGCCCTGCCTGCCGGTAGGCAGGGCAGGCAGGTATCGTGGAATATGGCAAATAATATCAGAAAATTCTCTCTTATCAAACCCATTGTGTTAGAATAATTTGGCATGAATCAAAGCTTTATAGATAGGTTAAAAAACGCCCCTCCTGTTGCTTTTTATGCTATTGCCTCTATTGGGGTGTTATTTTTGGCTGGAGTAGTATGGTATAGCATCTCGGGTTACTCGTCTTTAGAACAAGAGAAGATTAATATTCTCACTGATCTTAGAGAAGCTAGAGAAAAGAATTATGATTTATTTCAACAGAATATAGATCAAAGAGAGGTCATTAATTCATTCCAAGGTCAGATACAAAATATTAGTAGCACGGTAGGAAATTTGGAGAAACTTTCACAAACAGATGAAGAGTTGTTGAGAAAGTATTCAAAAATATATTTCTTAAATGAAAATTATGTTCCAGCCAAACTAGCAGAGATACCAGAAGAATATAGATATAAAGACTCTACTAACTATCTTATACATGCAGATGTTTGGCCATATCTTGAGAAATTATTAAAAGCAGCTCATAAAGATGATATTGATCTTTTAACAGCATCTGCCTTTCGTTCTTTTGATACGCAAGCTTCATTGAAAGCAGGTTACAAGGTGACATATGGTGCTGGCACTGCTAATCAATTTTCTGCTGATCAGGGTTACTCGGAACATCAACTTGGAACATCTTTGGATTTCACCACTTCTAAAGTCGGGGGAAACTTCTCTGATTTTAAAGATGATCCAGCTTATGATTGGCTTTTGAGTAATGCTTACAAATATGGCTTTGTACTTTCTTACCCTAAAGACAACACTTATTATAAATTTGAACCATGGCACTGGCGATTTGTGGGGGTGGCTTTGGCAGACTTTTTGCATAAAGAAAACAAGTATTTTTATGACCTAGATCAGCGCCAGATAGACCCATATCTAATAAAGCTTTTTGATTAGCCGTATAGTTCTCCACAGTTACTGGCGATACCCTATTTTTGCTATAATTGAAGAAGATAAAACTTTATTAAGATAAGTTTCAACGATTTTTTGCTATAGGATAAATTTAATAGACTAAACTTACTACAAGATGAAAATAAATATTAAAGCCACTAATATAGAGTTAACTCCAGAGATATCAGATTACACTCACAAGAAGGTTTCTTCTATTGAAAAATATTTACCATTACAAACCGATAATAATATTAGTGAGGGCGACATAGTGGCTCATGTAGAAGTTGGTAAGACCACCAAGCACCACAAGGCAGGTGAAATATTTAGAGCTGAAGTTCATATTGTGGGAGGGGGACTTGATATATACGCCACTTCAGAACAAGAAGATTTAACAGTCGCTATTGATTTAGTTAGAGATGAAGTCATACGTAGTGCCACTCAAATTAAAGGCAAGCAAGAAACTCTCACCAGGAGGGGAGCTAAGATGGTGAAATATATGATGAAGGGCCTGTCGGATTCTACTACCCGAGGTTTTGCTTGGGGGGTAGATAGATTTAGATTTAAGGGTTTTAAAAGTTTTAAGAAAAGACAGTAGAGATGAATAGTTATTGGAAGCAAAAGGCGTCACCGTGGGTTTCTTTCTCGGTTTTAGCAGGGGGCCTTTTGTCTGCCTGTATACTTTTCTTTTTAGTTAGAGTACAGAAGAACATAGAAATGACTGCTTTTAATTTGGAATTATCTGAACAAGATATTCCTGATTTGGGAAATTCTAATTACTAGCTGTTACCTCTCAAAAAGTCCTGCCAATTCATCTCTTTTTTGCCTGCAGGAATAACGCGAGTGGGGTAGAATGTGCCATCCTTTATTTCGGCATCCTTTATTACAATTCTACTTTCATCACCATTTTTCTTTTTGAAAAACATATAAGCTCCAGGCCAAGTGCTATAGGCTAGAACTTTTCTTAAATTTGTTTCTGGATTGTCATCCATGTTTATAAGACCGTCTTCTTTTTTTATAAGTTTTATATAGGTGGCCTCGCTGTCTATTTGAGGAATTTCTTTTACTTCACCATTTATCCATCCAGGTATGGTCTCTACTAAAAGTTTGCCACCAGCTCTAGCCAGCTTTTCTTCTATAACATCGTAGTGATCTGGCCATGGTTTTATTTCAACAGGTTTTTGGGCCAGTAGTGGGCCATGGTCCATCTTTTCATCCATACGGATAATACTTACTCCCGTTTGATTGTCTTTTAGAATGGATCCTTGGATAGGGGCCGGACCTCTGAGGTGTGGTAGAAGAGAGGGGTGAACATTGAGAGTTTTAAATTTAGGCATCTCTATTATTTCTTGTGGCAGTATTTTCCCAAAGGAAGCCACGATGAATAAGTCTGCATTAAGCTTTCTTAATTTTTCTATAAGCAGAGGTTCTTTTGCATTATTAATATTTAAAATTGGCTTGAATCCATTTGTTTCAAGTTCTTCTAATACAAAAGTAGAGAAACGAGAACTACCCAAGAATACTATTTTTAAATTATTCATCTTTAGATTTTTTCTTACTAGATACTTTTTTGGATTTGGGTGGTAAATCCTGCACATCTACTGCTTTGTCTATAAATAGTATGCCGTTTAGGTGATCTATTTCGTGTTGGAAAATTTGAGCCATAAGTCCAGAAGAACCAACCTCTATCTTTTGACCTTTTTCATCCCAAGCTTTGATCTTCACTTTCTCACTTCTCTCTACCTTGCCATAAAGCCAACGAACAGAAAGGCACCCTTCGTCCATGGGCCTTTTTTTCTTGGAAGCTCTGATAATCTCAGGGTTTATAAAAACCAAATCTTGGTAATGGTTATCATTAGTTATATTAGGATCACTGTTAGCCTTCAAAATATCACCCCTAACCATAAACATTCTCAAGCTCTCTCCAACTTGTGGGGCGGCTATAGCTACACCATCTTCTTCAGAGTAAAGAGCCCTTCTCATCTTATTTAAGATATTTAAAATTTTTTTTGAACCCAAATCCTTTTCCTCTACCGGCTTAGCTATTTCTCTTAGGATGGGGTTGTCTTTATTAACTATGGTTTTGTTCATAATATGGTTTCAGGGTCCACTTTAATCAAAAATTGCGGTCCAAGCAAAGATAGTCTTTCCAAAACATCATCTTCTGGCCAGCCAGATTTAGGTCTTCGTAATACCAGAGAAAGGTTAATTTGCCCAGCTTTTTCTATTTTTCTTTCTATAAATTCTGGTTCCCATTTATTAAAGAGCTTTTCTAAATACTTTTTCTCTCTTTCAAGATCTACCCCTCTTACTATTATAGAGACTTTTATAAATAGAGAGAATGGAGGGTAGAGAAGTGACTCGCGATCCGTTATCTCACTTTGATAAAAGTCTATAATGTTACCAAGTCCTGCCCAAGAAAGTATTTGCCTACCAATATTTCTACTTTGTATTATAGAACGCAATTTGGCCATCTCTCTAATATGACTGGCTATATAAAAAATTCTCTCGTGAATACTGAAGTCAGGTATAGAAAATAGCGAGTCTAACGAAACCACCGCGGTGTAGTCTGCTTTACTTATATAACTAAATGCCAATTCTGTGCCTATTAATATGCCTCCAGTTTTATTGAATCTTTTGGCCATATTTCTCGCTTGTGATTCTGTTGGAGTGTAAGCCTTATCCATTATCATTATTTCTTGATTAGGGTAGAGTTTTCTGATTCGGTTTCTAATAGTTTCTGTACCGATACCTAATGGCACAAGCTTCCAGCTGTTACAAGAACCACAAGTTGTTCGGGCATCGCGTCTAGTGCCACAAGCGTGGCAAATATAAATATTTTCTGTCGGATTATCGTTACTGCTTAGTTCTTTGCCATTAACTTTACTATGTAAAACAACTGGGGCCCCACAATTAAGACAGGGTAATATAAAACCACAATCACCACAGACTGTGGTGGGCGATAAACCTTTGCGTGCTCCAAAAAGGAAAACGCTTTTTTTGTTAAACATCGCTTCTTCTAGAAGATTTTTGAGAGCCGGTGAAAATATTTCAAATTCATTATCTTCTTTTATTAAGTCTGTGGAATCTTCAATAGAAGTAGGGGAAGTAGAAAGTCTCCATCTTAGTGGTGAAAGTTCGCTGTACTCTTCCTCCTTAACTTTCTTTAATGTCTCTATAGAAAGCACCGAATCTCCCAAAATGAGTTGTTTTCTTGATTCGTGAGCAAGATATTTTACAAAAGTTTTAATATTAATAAATGGCCTAAACATACTGTTATAAGCCCGAGAATTCTCTCTTTCCAAGATAATTGTCTCTAAATCTTTTTTATTAAAAGCCAAACCAGAGGGGGTTGTTATAAAGAGAATCGGGTGGTTTTTATTGAGGGCTTTACCCCATGATTCTTTGGCTTCTTTGGGCTTTATTTTGAGAGAGAAAATAAAGGTATATTCTTCTATACCTCTACTTAGTAATTCTTCGGCCCTAAGAACCTCTTCATGAGTTGGCACTACAAACATTATTGATTTACCTCTAGCAAAACATTGTCTTACTAGAGCTCGGTAATGACCATAGCGCTCATCAGTGTCCATCTGCAAAAGAGCTATTTCTTTGGAAATAGAACTTTTTAGTTTTGATTCAAATTTTGGATTAGGAGGAGAAAAAAAGGTTTTTGGTTCCTCTATCATTATTTTCGGTAAAAGAGCAGAGAGTAGGGAGCCGGTAGATGTAGCATAAAATTTAGCTGTTTTGTCTACAGCTCTCATAAAATATTCTGGAATACTGACATTTAAAATATCTTTTTTGGAAAGTTTCTTCAAAGAAAAAGAAGCGTTTTTTAAATTGGTTTTTTCCATTTTGGCATCTGTAACACGAGCCACAATAGCTTGGACTTCTCTTTTTCTCACCAAAGCTTTGACAAAGTTTCCTAAGCCAACCTTTTCTGTGGTGAAATAAGAAAGGGTTTCTTTGGTTATACCCTTCATTATTGGATAGACTTCAACAACACGAGTCTTTTGTGAACCTTTTCCATCTTTCATGCCGTTATAGTATCATGATGTTTAAATCATATTATATGGCAAAGAAACTTGGAATTGATCTGGGCACCACTAACATCTTGGTATTTGTACCTGGAAGAGGGGTTATTTTGAATGAACCTTCTGTAGTGGCTGTCTCTGAAGATAATAAGATTTTGGCTATAGGTTCTGAGGCTAAGATTATGGTGGGTCGTACTCCAGAGAGTATTATTGCTTATAGACCCATGAAGGATGGTGTAATTGCTGATTATCGGGTGACAGAAGCCATGCTTCGTTACTATATAGACAAAGCCATGGGTAAGTGGAATTTCTTTAAACCAGATGTGCTTATTTCAGTACCTGCTGGAGTAACTTCTACCGAAAGACGCGCGGTGATAGAGGCTGCTCTAAAAGCTGGTGCAAGAAACGCTTATGTGGTTAAAGAACCAATTCTTGCAGCTATTGGCGCAGGTATTCCTATTCAAGAAGCGTCTGGTCATATGATTGTAGATATTGGTGGTGGCACTACTGACGTGGCTGTGATTTCTCTTGGTGGTATCGTGGCTTCTACTTCAGTAAAAGTGGCTGGTAATAAAATAGATTTGGCTATTGCAGATTATGTGAAAAAGACTTTTAATCTTGTAATAGGTGATAAGACCGCCGAAGAAATAAAAATTAAAATTGGTTCTGCTATTCCTTTGGACGAAGAGCTCTCTATGGCTGTCAAAGGAAGAGATTTTGTTTTGGGTTTACCTCGCACAGTAGAAGTTAAAACTAACGATGTAGTAAAGGCTATATCAAAAGAGCTTAGAGAAATGGTGAAGGCTATCAAAGATGTCTTACAAGAGACTCCACCAGAACTTTCTTCAGATATTATTGAAAGCGGTATTATTATGACCGGTGGTTCATCTCAACTTAGAAATTTTCCAGAACTTGTATTTCGTCGCACTGGAGTGAAGGCTGTTTTGGCCAAAGAAGCCTACTATTGTGTAGTCAAAGGTACCGGTGTGGCTCTCCAACATTTGGATACTTATAAGAAATCTATTATTGCTAAGCGCTAGTTTAAATTTGTAGATGAGTGCTATAAAATTTTCTATAGATAAAGAATTACCCGGTAATCCACCAGCTGGCGGAGGCCGAGCCGGAGTTTTGGAAACACCTCATGGAGTAATACATACACCAGCTTTTGTGTCAGTTGGTACTAAGGCAACAGTAAAGGCTTTGACCCCAGAGCAAATAATAGAGACTGGAGCAGAAGTGGTGTTGGCGAACACCTATCATCTATATCTTGAACCTGGAGATGAGAGAGTGAAAAAATTGGGTGGTTTACATAAATTTATGAATTTTTCTGGTCCCATGATGACTGATTCAGGGGGCTTCCAGGTTTTCTCTTTGGGGGCGGCATATGGTAAGGAACTTTCAAAAATAACTAAGATTACAGATCCATCTCAAATGTTGAGCGAGAGGTCTTTGGATGGCGAAGTGCCAAGACTGGCAAACATTGGAGCTGATGGGGTATCGTTCCGTTCTCATCATGATGGCACACTTCACTACATCACTCCTGAGAAGAGTATTGATATTCAACATAATCTAGGTGCTGATATAATTTTTGCTTTTGATGAATGCACTTCACCCACCGAAGACTTCCGTTATCAAGAAGAAGCTTTAGAGAGAACTCATCGTTGGGCTTTGAAGTCTTTGGATTATCATCAATCTAAACCAAATAAAGATACACAGGCTTTGTTCGGCATAGTCCAAGGTGGCAGGGAAGAATCATTACGCAAGAAGTCTGCGGAATTTATTGGTAATTTAGATTTTGATGGTTTTGGCATCGGAGGTTCTTTTGCCAAAGAAGATATGGAGACATCGGTGAAGTGGGTTAATGAAATCTTACCCAAAGATAAACCGAGACATCTTTTGGGAATAGGGGAGCCAGAGGATTTGTTTATGGGAGTAGAAAACGGAGTGGATTTATTTGATTGCGTAGCACCAACTAGAAATGGTCGTGGAGGTACTTTATATACCAGTAAAGGCAAAATAAATATTAGAAATGCTGAATATAGAGAGGATACTGGTCCGGTAGATGAAAAATGTGAGTGTCCTGTCTGTAATCCGTCAGCTGGCGGATATTCTAGAGCTTATTTGTGCCACTTATATCGTTCTCATGAAATGTTGGGAGGGACTTTGGGTTCTATGCACAATCTTTATTTCATCATTAACTTGGTGAAGAAAATGCGTCAGGCCATTTTGGATAATAAGTTTATAGAATTTAAAGAAGAATTTTTGTCTGAATATAAGGCTAAGTAGAAGTGTTTTAAACACGCAAATGCATTTGCGTGTTTAAAAGTGTATATTGAATCAAATGACAGATTTCAAGATTAACAATGAATTTAAACCAGCTGGGGATCAGCCCAAGGCTATCAAAGAATTACTGAGTGGTTTAAAGAAAGGTCTAAGGCACCAGACTCTATTGGGTGTTACTGGCTCAGGTAAAACATTTACAGTGGCCAATGTTATTAAAACTGTTGGTAAACCAACATTGGTTATTGCCCATAACAAAACTCTCGCTGCCCAATTGGCCCAAGAATACAGAGAATTTTTCCCTGAAAATGCTGTTCATTATTTTGTTTCTTATTATGACTACTATCAACCAGAAGCTTATATGCCAGTGACGGATACTTATATAGAAAAAGAAGCGATGATTAATGAAGAGATTGAAAGACTGCGTCACGCCACCACTCAGGCCCTTCTAACTAGAAAAGATGTTATTATCGTAGCTTCTGTTTCTTGTATCTATGGTCTCGGTAATCCAGAAGAATATGAAAAGGTTAATTTGAAACTAGAGGTTGGCCAGAAGGTTTCAAGATCTGACCTTATTAGAGAGTTTATAGATATTCATTACACTCGCACCAATGCTGATTTGAAAAGTGGTCAATTTAGAGCCTTGGGTAATTCCATTGAAATCATGCCGGTTTCAGAAAGAATTGTTTATCGGATAGAAATGGATGCCGAGAAAATTATAGCCATTAAAAGAATTGATGCCGTTTCTAGAAATATTATCAATGAACCTGAGGTGTTTTTTCTTTTCCCTGCCAAACACTTTATTACTGATAGCGAAGCTTCCAAGAAAGCTTTATTAAGTATTAAAAATGAATTAGATAAGAGATTGGAGGAATTAAAAAATGAAGGAAAGAACTTGGAAGCTGAGAGATTAAAAAGAAGAACATCATATGATCTTGCCATGATTCGTGAGGTTGGTTATACCAATGGTATTGAAAACTATTCAAGACATTTCTCTGGTAAAAAAGCTGGTGAGGCTCCCTATACTCTATTAGATTATTTTCCCAAGAAAGCCGATGGGTCACCAGATTTTCTAACTATTATTGATGAGTCCCATGTCACCATTCCTCAAATAGGTGGGATGTATGCTGGAGATAAATCTAGAAAAGATACTTTGGTGGAACACGGTTTTCGTCTACCAAGTGCCAGAGACAACAGACCACTAAGATTTGAAGAATTTAGTGAAAGAGTGGGGCAACTTATTTACACCACAGCCACTCCTTCTAAATATGAAAAAGAAAATAGCGAACAGACTGTGGAGCAGATTATTAGACCCACTGGACTAATAGACCCACAAGTAGATGTGAGACCTATTCAAAGTAAGGTGATATATAAGGCTAAATCCGCTAATGCGGATCGCCCGACTCATTTGAAATCAAATGAGTATAGGGGTCAGATAGAAGATTTTATTAAGGAAACAGAAAAAGCCATCAAAAAAGGAGGTAGGGTTATTGCTACTACTTTGACCAAGAAGATGGCAGAAGATTTAAGCGAATTCTTGAAAGAGAAAAAAATTAAAGCCAGTTATCTTCATAGTGAGATTAAGACCATAGAAAGAATTGAAATTTTAACCGCTTTTCGTCGCGGAGAATTTGATTGTCTGGTGGGAGTAAATCTCTTGCGAGAGGGTTTGGATTTACCCGAAGTAACATTTATCGGTATTTTGGATGCAGACAAAGAAGGTTTCTTGAGAAGTGAGACATCACTTATTCAGATAATAGGTAGAGCCGCGAGAAATGTAGATGGAAGAGTAATTTTATATGCCGATTCAGTAACTGGTTCTATGGAGAGAGCCTTGGCCGAGACCAATCGCCGTCGCAGTATTCAGATTGCTTATAATAAAAAATATAATATCACCCCCAAAACTATTATTAAAAAAATCAAAGATATTACTGATACTTTGGAAAGAGAACATCATGAAGCAGTGAATCTATTACTTGAGACAGACGGCAAACTCTTTGATAAAAATCCCAAAAAGTTAATTAAACAGAAAGTAAAAGAGATGGAGGAAGCTGTAAAGAACTTGGACTTTGAAACTGCTGCTATCTTGCGAGATGAAATTAGAGTTCTTGAAGCAAAATTAAGTGAGAAGAAAAAATAATTACCAACCTAGCTTATTCACAAACTGCTTTACGTATATCATTACATAACAAATACCCACAATATACTGATATACTGTGGGTATGCCACATGTGTCTCAAAGAAAACTTGAAGACAAGCAAAAGGAAGATTTATACCATGAATTTTTGAAGTCGCTTGAAAGAGCTTTTGATACAGAGAAGGGTTTGTTTGTTCTTAGTCAGTTTTTTACCCAGACAGAGCGTGAGATGTTTGCCAAGCGCTTTGCAGTGATAGCTATGCTCAAGAAGAAGGTTCCCGTAACACAGATTGCGAGGGCTTTAAAGATGAGTGATGTCACTATTACTACAATGTCTCTCAAGTATGAAATGGGTAAATATGAATGGGTAGTCAAGTCGGCACTTGGTAAGAAAGATATTTGGGAAATTATTGAAAGTATCCTAACTCTTGATGGAAATTTGCCACAGAAAGTTGGAAAGGGGAGATACAAAGGTCTCAATAAGATGGTGCGTAAAGACCATCTTCATCACAGCTGATTCAAATTTGTTATCTAAACCATAATATATTGATATATTATGGTTTAGATAATTTTAATTTAGTAAATTTAATTAAGTTTAGTTAGTTTTATAAATTACTTGAGTTATAGGTTTAAATAAGGTATTTTCATTTGGGATTGGAGGGTGACGACAGTGCTTGAGTTTGCACCAGTGTCTATCATCGGGTTTGTTTTTGCTGTAGGGTTTATTTACTGGGGATTCGCGAAAGCGTCTCTCCCGTAAGATGCCCCTACTGACCGTCTTTGGCGGGTCCTCTGGGACCCGCTTTGCTTTTATGTTAATATGAATTTGTTCACTTATACCCCTATAGCCAAAAGCTAGGGGCTTTGCCTATATGAAAAAAGACCCAAACAACGGAGGAAGTAACCTTAAAGAAGGTGAGTATATTGAAGTGCGTGGGGCTAGAACCCATAACTTAAAGGATATTACTGTAAAAATGCCACGAAATAAGATGGTGGTTTTTACTGGTCTTTCTGGTTCTGGTAAATCATCTTTGGCTTTTGATACGATTTTTGCCGAAGGCCAACGAAGGTATGTTGAGTCTCTTTCTTCTTATGCTCGCCAGTTTTTGCGCCAAATGCAGAAGCCAGATGTAGATGAAATTATTGGTCTTTCGCCAGCTATTTCTATAGATCAAAAATCTCGCTCTAATAACCCTCGCTCTACAGTGGCGACTATTACAGAGATATATGACTACCTAAGAATTCTTTATGCTCGTATTGGTAGACCCCACTGTCTTATTTGTGGCACTGAGATTAATAAGCTTTCAAACGAAGAGATAAGGGATTTTATTCTAGATAAAATTAGTAGTAAGGAGAAAGAGGTAAACAGTAAGAATAAGGCTAAAGTATCTAATGATACTCGCCCAGGAAAAATAGATTTACCTATTTATGCTGAAATATTTTCTCCCATTGTTCGTGGTAGGAAGGGGGAGTATTATCAACTTCTTTATGATTTATTGGGCAAGGGCTATTCAGAAATATTAGTAGATGGTGAAAGAAAGTCATTGAGAGAAAGAATTAATCTTTCTAAAACCAAAAAACATGAGATTTCTGTTTTGGTGGACTCTATTAGTCTTGGTGAATTTAAGAGTGATGAGAAATCAGTACATGAGAGATTATCAGAAGCGATAGAGAAAGCCATTGATGAATCAGACGGTCTTTTGGTTTTGAAGTTTAGAGATATGGCTTCCAAAGACAAAGATGATTCTGAGTTTCTTATTTCTGCTAAATGGGCTTGTCCCAAAGACGGTTTCTCATTCCCAGAAATTGAACCAAGGTTGTTTTCATTCAACTCTCCTTATGGTGCTTGTCCAGAATGTAATGGTTTGGGTACTAAGTATCTGTTTGGTTCTGAACCATGTGATAAATGTCACGGTGCTCGTTTAAGAGAAGAAGCTTTGCATGTTTTGGTGGGTGGTAAAAATATTGTGGAATTAGTATCTCTTTCTATCAAAGAAGCCGACGAGTTTTTCAAAAAGCTTAAACTAACAGAGCGAGAAAAAAATATCTCTAAAGTTATAACCAAAGAAATTGAAGCCAGACTTTCTTTTATGTTGAATGTAGGTATTGAATATTTGTCTTTGGACCGCAAGGCCCACACGCTCTCTGGTGGTGAAGCTCAGCGTATTAGGTTGGCTTCTCAATTGGGCTCTGGATTAGTAGGAGCTTTGTATGTTTTGGATGAACCAACTATTGGTTTGCACTCTAGAGATAATGATAGATTAATAAAAACTCTTTTGGATTTACGAGACCTTGGCAACACCATTATTGTGGTGGAACATGATGAAGAAACTATTTATTCATCAGATTACATTGTAGACATTGGTCCTGGTGCAGGAGTGCACGGTGGTAATGTGGTGGTTTCGGGATATTTAGATGATCTCCTAACAGCCAAAGACAATAAGAGTAAATCGCTTACTCTTTCATATCTACGCGGTGAGACCAAGGTAGAGATACCAGAAGAAAGAAGAGAGTCCGAGAAGGGTAAAATTCTTATTCGTGGAGGTAATATCTTTAATATTAAAAATCTCAATGTAGATATTCCCCTCAGGAGATTAATTGTTGTTACTGGTGTGTCTGGTTCTGGTAAGTCGTCTTTTGTTTATGAGATAGTGCATAAAAACTTACAGGCTCGTTTGGATAGGAGATATAGAAGTGCCAAGACATTTAACTGTCAGTCTTTTGAAGGGTCTGAATATTTGGGTAGAGCGATATTGATAGATCAATCACCAATAGGTCGTACTCCGCGTTCTAACCCTGCTACTTATACGGGAGCTTTTACTTTTATTCGTGAGCTTTTCTCTGAAACATCAGAAGCCAAAGCTCGTGGTTGGAAACCAAATAGATTTTCTTTCAATGTAAAAGGTGGTCGTTGCGAGACTTGTCAGGGTAATGGCACTATAGAAGTAGAAATGCATTTCTTACCGACTGTTTATGTGCCTTGTGATGTCTGTGGCGGTAAGAGGTTTATGAAAGAAACTTTGGAGGTGAAATATAAAAAGAAAAATATCTACGACATTTTGGAAATGACAGTAGAAGAAGGCTGTAAATTTTTTGAAGACATCCCCGCTATTTATGACAGAATGAAGAGTCTAAATGATGTTGGTTTGGGGTATTTGGCTTTGGGTCAGTCTGCCACCACATTATCTGGCGGTGAAGCTCAGAGAGTGAAAATTGCTTCAGAGCTTTATCGTCCTCATCTGGAAAAAACTATTTATCTTTTGGATGAACCAACTATTGGTTTGCACTACGAAGATGTAAAGAAACTTATTGAGATTTTACAGAAACTAGTAGACAAAGGTAACACAGTGATGGTTATTGAACACAATATGGACCTTATAAAGAGTGCCGATTACATTATAGATATTGGTCCAGAAGGAGGTAGTGGGGGAGGTAAGTTGGTGGCCAAGGGTACACCAGAAGAAGTAGCCAATACTGATACGCATACAGGAGTGTACTTGAGAAAGGTATTAAGTAAGAAGTAAGAAGCCTGCCTGCCGGCAGGCAGGTAAGAAGTAAGAAGTAAGAAGCCTGCCTGCCGGCAGGCAGGTAAGAAGTATGAAGAGTTCAGACTTAAAAAAATTTAACCTTCCAGACTCACCTGGAGTTTATTACTTCCTCGGTAAGGGAAAGAAGATTTTATATGTCGGCAAAGCTACTTCTTTGAAAGACAGGGTAAAGAGTTACCTGCCTACCGGCAGGCAGGCTCTGCATAGTATTTTAATGACCCGTGGACCTCTTATAGAAAAGATGCTTAGTGAGGCTGTCTCGGTAGACTTTGTGGAGACAGATTCTGTTCTGGAAGCCTTGCTTCTAGAAGCCTATGAGATTAAAAGAATTCAGCCTTTATATAACACTAAAGAAAAAGATGATAAGAGTCACAATTATGTGATTATAACTAAAGAAGAATATCCTAGAGTTTTAATTGAACGAGGTCGTAATCTTTTGAAAATTGAAAATTCTAAATTGAAAATTGCGAAGCGATTCGGTCCCTTTCCACATGGTAGTGAATTGAGAGAGGCTTTAAAGATTGTAAGAAAACTATTTCCTTTTAGAGATAAATGTACACCTAATCAAGGTAAGCCGTGCTTCAATGCGCAAATCGGCCTTTGTCCTGGAGTTTGTTCTGGTGATATTAATAAAAAAGATTATAGGAAGCTTATTAAGCATTTAGAACTTTTCTTTGAAGGTAAAAAAGATAAGGTGGTGAAATCTTTGGAGAAAGAGATGAAAGCTTTGGCCAAGGAGGAGAAATTTGAAGAAGCCGACAAGGTGAAGAAAAAGATTTTTGCTTTGGAACATATTCAAGATGTAGCTTTAATCAAACAAGACCTAGACCCTAGCCCCAAGCACCTAACCCCTAGTTTCCGTATAGAAGCTTATGATATCGCCCATCTTTCTGGTAAGGATGTGGTGGGGGTGATGGTGGTGGTAGAAGATGGTGAATACAACAAGAGTCAATATAGGAAGTTTAAGATTATAGAAGATAAAAACGACGATACTCGTAATCTCCGAGAAATGCTTGTGCGTAGATTTAATCATCCAGATTGGGCTAAGCCTAATCTTATTGTTATAGATGGGGGATTGGGGCAAATCAATATGGCCAGAAAAGTTTTAAAAGAAATAAATTTAAATATAGATGTTGTTTCTGTGGTGAAGGATGATAAGCACAAGGCTAGGGAAATAATGGGCCTTAAGGAGATAAATTTAAACTCTAATAATGAGAGTAAATCTTTAGAAAGAAACATATTAATGGCCAATTTAGAGGCTCATCGTTTTGCTATTAACTACCACAGGAGGTTACGCGGGAAGGGATTCAGGATATAATATCTTAATGGATAAATCAGCTAAAATTAAAATTGCTGTCTTGCGTGGGGGGCCTTCTAATGAGTATGAAGTTTCTCTAAAAACAGGTAGTCATATTCTCTCGCTACTTCGTAATAAACCAGAGAAGTTTGAGCCGTTAGATATTTTTATTTCCAAAGATGGTGAGTGGCATTATGGTGGGGTGGTACATGAACCGCATCAAGCTTTGAAAGAAACCGATGTTGTTTGGAATGCTTTGCATGGTGCTTATGGTGAAGATGGCAAGGTCCAGAGGATTTTAGAAACATTGGGAGTTCCTTTTACTGGTTCTGATGCTATTACTTCTGCTAGAGCTATGGATAAAGAAATGTCCAAGAGACTTTATGGACGACACAATTTATTGACACCTCAACACGAATTAATCACCGAAGATAACTTTACGGATGATAATCTTATTAATATTTTTAGAACCTATCTGCATCCGGTTATAGTTAAGCCAGTAGATGGGGGATCATCACTTGGGGTGAGTTTGGCACACACTTTTTCTGATCTAAGCGAAGCCATTAAGCATTCATTAGAATTTTCAAAGAGAGTGATGGTGGAAGAGTTTATAAAAGGCAAAGAAGCCACTTGTGGAGTATTGGATAACTTCCGTGGAGAAAGAGTTTATGCCCTGATGCCAGTTGAGATTCGTAAACGAAATCACTTTTTCAATTACGATGACAAATATTCCGGAGAAATAGAGGAAATTTGTCCAGGTAATTTTAAATTAGAAGAAAGTCAGGCTTTGGGAGAATTAGCCAAAAAAGCTCACGATGTTTTGGGTCTTAGACATTATTCTCGCTCAGACTTTATTATCACTCCCAGCGGGAAGATTTATATATTAGAAACTAACTCCCTACCAGGTTTTACAGAAGAATCTCTCATGCCCAAGTCATTACAGGCCATTGGTTGCTCACCAGATCATTTTGTAGAACATGTGGTAAACCTCGCATTAGACAGGTAGCTATAGAGAGCAGATATTTTGATATTCTTTTTCAAACTTGAGACAGAAGTTTTTAATTTCTTTAGTGGAATTTAAAATCTCCTTAGATCTATTGAACATACTATTGTAACAAGCATTTTTCTCATTTTCAGTTTCTAGTATTTTACAAAAGGCGACAGCCTCGTCTTGACCATTAACATCCCAAAATGAATCTTGCACCGCACCTATGAGACAGGCAATTCTTAATTGCTCATCTGGTACATATGAACAAGCTTTGATAGAACCAGCTGGGTTTTGTCTGTTGATACCTCCAGCATCGCGACCCATACTAGAAAAACAGCTTATTTGAGATTCTTGGGGAGCATCTAGGCAAGCTTTAGCTACTTTAGAAAAGTCAGCATTGAAAAGTTCTACCATCCTAGAAGTTTGAAGGAAGTAACAAGTGCTTTGATATTTATTGTCTACAGCATTGCATGGATATTGTGGATTATTTGATAAATATTTTGTGAAGTGATCAGAGGTTTTATCTGTTAGGCCTCCGACGATGTTTTCCATAAAAACACCAGTCCAACAAGAAGATTGTCCTTGCGGTAATAAATCACAAGCTTCTAAAGCATCATAAATATCGTAGTTGGCCCAGGCCATTAGCCCATGACCAATACCGTGGAGACATTGATGGTTGAAGAAACTATTTTGCTCTTTATCACAAAGAGTCTTTAAACTTTCTGCCAAATTACCTGTGCCGTGTTCTTTGAAGTAAGCTTCTGTCGCTCCGTGATAGCATCCAGAATGACATTCAGCACTACATTTACTAAAGGCTTCTTCTCCCATTAAATCGTAACTTATCCTACCTGCTACATGAGCTTGTTCATGACAACTACCAAATTCGGGACTCAATTCATCTAAATGTTTAATAGTCTCACTTGGTCCATATTGTTCTATGTAGGTACGGAGCTTGGAATCATCTTTAAATATTTCTTTAGAATCTCTGGCTATAGCGGGTATAAAATTTAAACGAAAGAATTTTAAGATAGAAGCAATAATTCTTTGAATGATATTTGGTTTTTGCTCTACAGTACTGGTGGCAGTTTCTTCACCCTCTACTGTAATGGTACCTCCAAAGGTGGGGTAGACATGGTCATGAAATCTCCAAATTCCCACATTGTTGAATTGGAATTCCCAGCTTTCGCCCGGTTTGACTACTCCCTTGGGATCAAATTCAGAATAAATTTCATGTGTGGGGTGGATATTGGAGGCTGGCCAACGATCTTTGGTGTCAATGTTTTCAAGGGTGACAGTGGCTCCTTGGGGGATAGTGAGATCCTCTGGGAAAAACCCCGTTTCTGTCATGTGGATGATAAAACCTTCTTCAATATTGTGGGCCCAAGCGGTTCGTGTCAAACACTCGGTGTTTGACAGAAACACGATGAATAAAAAGATTGGTAGTATCAGAAAGAGTTTTTTCATAATCAAATTTGTTAGCTAATTTGATTATAGCTTAATAAAGAAAAAACCGCGCAAGCGCGGTAAGGGGGGGAGGTGGGGGAAAGGAGATCGGCTTTCCATGGCGGGGCTTAGAGCACCACGCACCTGGTCCACCGACGGTGGGGACCCCACCTCCTCTTGGATGGCCTCCCCACCTACATAGATCTATTTTGATAATATATTAAAAATTAATTAAAAATTAATTAATAGCAAATCATAAATCATATTAAGATTTGTGATTATCAGCTCATCATCTATTTGCGAGCTTATTTTAAATCTAGTGTTAAATAAATAGTATAAAATCAAACCCACCTCCGA
>Ga0210057_1002074_pt1 | contig 29192 bp, 35 predicted proteins | sample CryGeyCG2114_010_2_FD_183968 | JGI IMG/M metagenome (GOLD analysis project Ga0210057, IMG submission 183968) | Groundwater microbial communities from aquifer - Crystal Geyser CG10_big_fil_rev_8/21/14_0.10 (SPAdes) (version 2) | ecosystem: Environmental > Aquatic > Deep subsurface > Groundwater ...
TTTTTGGTGTGCAAAAAAGAAGAATTTTCTAATGATTTTGCAAATACATTTGATCTAATAATTTTTCTGGGAGGTTCAGGTGTTAATTCAGTAAAAAATCATAGAAAGGAGTATAAAAATGAAATTGATTTTATCAGTAAAACTGACAAAAAAATTATCGGTATTTGCTTGGGTTGTGAAATAGTAGCAACAGCTTTTAATTGCTCCTTAGAAGAACTACAAGCTAAGGAAAAAGGAATTTCTAATATAAAATTTGAAAATATAGAAATTCCTATTTACGAAGCTCACAGATTTGTTATTGATAAAGTTTCAGATGAAATAGAAATTCTTGCCACATCAAATCATGGCATTGAAATGATAAAACATAAAACCAAACCTATTTATGGATTGCAATTTCATCCCGAAATGTTTGTTGATAAAACAAGAGGTGATGAAATTTTCTTCAAAATTCTAGAAACGATATAGAAAATAACTTTGTTATTTTCTATCCTATTTTTAAAATAATAATACCAACAACACTCAAAAGTGCGAGTACAATTTTCTTTCTTGTTAATTTTTCTTTGAAGAAAATAAAACCGAAAATTCCTGCAATAAAAGTATATGCGGGGTGGATTGCATAAACTCCCGAAAGTGGACCAAAAGAAAGTGCTTTGAAAATTGCGTAACCTCCCGCGACAGAAAATAAACCTATGAGAACGGAGCCTTTCCAGTATTTGCCTAAATGAGTTATATTTCCAAATTTTTCTTTTTCAAAAATATAGGCAATTAAAAGACCAAAAAGCGCAGCACCTAGATATTGCCATAACATAAAATGAGAAACGGAATCATTGATTGCTCCTAATTTTTGAACATATTTTGATGCAGTTGATGAAGCTATAATTCCAAGAGAAAGCAAGATTGTTTTTTGATCAAGTGGAAATGAACCAGTTTTTCTTGTGAAAAGAAAAACTGAAAGTAATATGATTGCAATTCCTGCTGTTTGTATAATAGAAATATGTTCAGAAAGAACAGTTATGCCAATCAAAACAGTAACAACACTTCCGATTGACGATGTAACTGGATACGCCGAATTTGTTTCAACATTTTGGAGTAAAATCTTTTGCAAAACCATGTTGATAGCGAAAAATCCTCCCCAAACTATTGCGTACCAAGAAATAGTTGATAGTCCTGATAAATAGCTTTGACCAAATAAAGCAAGAGCTATCAACACAAAAAATGCTGAAAAAAGATTTGTCCAAAATGTAGAATGGTATTGTGATGCAATCCTCTGGCTTTGTAGCGAACATATATTGATTTCATCGGCTCTCTCTGAAATGAGCCGAAGGCAGCCAAAAAAAGAATTTCTCGCAGGGTCGGTGAACCTCTTTTTGAAATATGTCCATGATGTCCAGCTTTACCTCCAGTTTGCCTGACTGACGGATCAAGACCGGAGAAAGCCACAATCTGATCAATTGTTTTAAATCTCTCAAGTGGCAGAAGTTCTGCAAGTATGGTAGCGGCTAGAAATGGAGTAATGCCCGGAATTGAATCAAGATATTTGACATCGTTTCCCTTGCTCCACTCTTTCACAATGATTTTTTTCAGAGCTTCACATTTTTTAATCATAAACTTAGAAACAGATTCGTCGTTAATTCCTCGATATTCTTTCATATATCGATCGTGCCGCAGGTGATCGGTGGCTGACTGACGAAGTTTCCAGTAATGCCTGACCATCGCTTTGCTTTTTGCCATTGCTTCTGTTTCAATAAAACGATAGCCTTAATTTTGAGAAGCCAGAAATGCCAGATTTTGTGAATCAACCTTGTCTGTTTTTCTTTTTCTGATGGATAATCTTGCAATCTGTTTGGTATGCAGAGGATTGGCTACTTTGATAAAATATCCTTCGTCTGCAAGCGTTCGACAGGCCATCCAGTGATACGGTCCGGTTGATTCAAAAAGAATCGGATCATCGGATGATATATCATTTGTTTTTAGATAGACAAGAAACTTTTTAAGTCCTACACTTGAATTGGGAAAGAGAGCTGGCATCGCCGAATTACCATCAGAGTTTCTGATGCTTGCGACCAGCTCTGTCTTTCCCACATCAACGCCGATTGATTGGGTTTGCATATGTTTTTTGAATATTAATTTGTAAAAGAAAAAAGAGAAACGAAGCGATATTCCCCGCCGGTAGCTAAAAGCTAAGTCAAGCAAGATCGTCTTCATCTTCATTTTATCTCTTCCTAGTTATATGATACAGGCAAGTGCAATACTAAATGTTTTATCTCGGCTCTGCCGAGATTTCAATAATATGTATTTTTCTTTCTTAATGCCCGCCCCGCCAAAAAAAGAAACGCCGAAGCCCGCGCGGAGGAAAATCCGCTATGAGGAATCCGCACGGGCTTCGGCTTTTTCTTTTGGCGAAATTCGAGTAGGGTTATTTTTTTGATAACGCTTCAAAAACTTCATCAACACCGTAGCAAGATATATCTTCATAATATTTTAGATCTATATTATTACAACTTGCAAGATATTTTTTATTCTATTTAATTTCTGAAATAATATTATACAACTCCTTAAATAAATTTTCTACACCCGCCTTAATTTTTGTACTTTTAAAATTGATATCATTGTGAGCAAGAAATTTGTCCCTATGTATCTTCAGTGATTGGATTATAGTGTCATATTTTTTAATTCTCTTATAGATGGATTGAACAAGTGAAACATCATCAAGTAATTTACTATGTAATCTAAAGATAATTGTGGCTTGTTTTTATCATTATTGTGATAAGCCTGATCACAAAATAGCCGTGCTGATGATAAAATCCAACCGTGCTGAAGCGAGGGTAATATTACATACCAAAAATTTTTATACTTAAATGGAAATTCTTTTGCTAAGAAAAATTTTTGTGATGTAACCAATTTATGCCATTTATCTTCATGTTCCGCAAATTTATTATTTGCATATTTCTCAACACAGAATTGTTGATATGCCTGATTAGCTTTCTTTGTAAATTTATCAAGTGTTTTTTTTATTCAACATAAATTATAGATTATGGATAACAAAAAAAACCATTCTTACTAGTTACTAGATAGTTATTATTTACTATTTTAATAAATTACTACTCAGGGCGAGAAAAAAACCTATTGTTATTAGAATAACTCCAAACTTCAACCAGTGCTGTCCTGATTAGAATCATAACAAAGTTTGAGGTGTTATGCATCCACAATCACTAGATTAATCTTTTATTTCTAAAAGCGAAACCTGAACTTGATTTTAAATAAAGTTCGAATTGATAAGCTTTTTCTTTATTTTTAAATGCACCATACCAAATTAAATTATATGGACCTGACCAATAAGTATAATCTGAATTCCCAGAATTATGTTCTCTCATTCTTCTCTTCAGATTGTCAGTGACGCCTGTATAAAACTTTTGAGTTTTTGAGCTTTCTAAAATATAAACATAGTACATATTCATAATAATAATAACACAGTTATTCCACTTCACTTTTATTCTAAAAGCTTCACGGAATCACCACTTCGCTCATAAAAATCATAATTTAAAAATTATGATTTTTATGAGCGAAGTGGTGACCCCACAGAGAATCGAACTCTGATTATCGGATTGAAAACCCGGTGTCCTAACCGTTAGACGATGGGGCCAAATTAAAAACAATACCAATTTAACATATTTTTAAAAAAATCGCAAAAAATTTATTTTATGGTAATATAATATCTATGCAAAATATTCAGATTATTATATTGGCAGCAGGCAAAGCCACCCGAATGGGAGGTATTGCAAAAGCATTGGCACAATTGAAAAATAAGCCATTTTTAAAGCATATTTTAGATACTATTGATCATTTACATTTAAATACGAAAACAATAATTGTCGTAGGTCATAAGCAAGAAGAAATAAAAGAGGTATTGGGAAATAATTATATATATGCGGAACAAAAAGAACAACTAGGTACAGGTCATGCTGTATTGTCAGCAAAAAATGCAGTGGATCCGAAAGATAAAATAATTTTAGTTCTTTCGGCAGATCAACCATTGATATCCAAAAATACATTAGAAAATATAATAGGGAGACATATACAAAAATCTCCAATGATAACACTGGGCACAGTCATAGTACCTAATTTTGATGACTATAGAATAGGTATGAATCATTTCGGTAGAATAATACGAGATGAAAAAAATTTAGTAAAAAAAATAGTTGAATTTAAAGATGCGAATGAAGAAGAAAGACAAATAAAAGAAGTAAATCCAGCAATTTATGCTTTTGATTCAAAATGGCTTTGGGAAAATATTCATAAAATAAAAAATGATAATGTAAAAGGAGAATATTATCTGACAGATCTGATAAAAATCTGTTGTGAACAAAAACAAAAAATAGAAGCAATACCTGTATCAAATATAATAGAAGGATTGCAACCAAATACAAAAGAAGAGCTTGAAACATTAGAAAAACTCACTGAGTAATATACTTGAAAAAGTACGAGCTAAAATGCTATAAATAGAAAAAGAGAGCGACTAGCTCAGTTGGTAGAGCGACTCTTTGACGTAGAGTAGGTGACAGGTTCGATTCCTGTGTCGCTCACAGCAAACGAACTAAATGGTTTTTTATTTTGGCGAGCATTTAAGAAAGAAAATACATAATATTGAAATTTCGGCAAAGCCGAGATATGTGTGTGCACATTACCTGCAATACTTGACATTTAATTATAAGTATGCTATTATACAGGTATGAGTAATAAAAACAACAACTTAATAGTTTCTAGCGTTTCTGCGGGAATATTATTTGTATTAGCTTTTGTGGTATTATCAGCCCCTCTTACGACATATGCCTATAAAACTCAAGGAGCATATACACTAACTGATACAGATCCAGATAATCCAGTCCCTGTTATATATTCTTTAAGTTCAAACTCTGCTTTAAAGAACGAAGGTGCGAAAAATATCACTATCACTGGTTCTGGATTTGTCCCCGTTTCAGTTGCACGATACAATGGTTCTGCACGAACGACTATCTATGTCAGCTCTACGAAACTGATTATGGAATTAGAGCCTGGTGACACAAAAGTATCTGGAAAGTATTTGATAAATGTATTTAACCCAGCACCCGCTGGTGGATATTCAAACCCAATCTTCTTTAATGTGAGCAACACTGTGGCATCTGGAACTGCAAAGACTACAGGATCAGTCATAGGTTCTACTACAGTATCAGGTGGCACAAGAGTCACATCTAGGGCGAGTGCAGTCACAAAGAGTGCTACACCAGCTTCAAACACCACATCAGTAGCAAACATGAGTGATGATAGTAGAGACAGCTCAAACCTTACAGCAAACGCATCTGGCAGTGGATACAGATTTATGCCAGACACTTTTCTAGAATGGCTCTTCCTCTGTGCATTCATTCTACTCGCAGTTGCACTCTGGAGAAAGATATATGTAACAGATAAAGAAGCTCACGCACCACTAAAACACGCGTAAAATATTATTAGTAAATAAAAAATCCTCTACAAATAAGTAGAGGATTTTTTATTTACTTAACTTTATCTATTTCATGCTATCATAATCAAGTAATCTGACTTACCTGTCTTATAAAGATTGAAATTTTCATTAAGACAGCACTGTATGTTTTAGTATCTTTAACGAAAGTGAGAAAATCCATATCAGCCACAAAAAAATTTATCTCATTGCAAGAATCAATAATATCTTTTTTAAAATGTGATAAATCTCTTTCCATAATTAAAATTTACGCAACAATAAAATCATTCAAAATATTTGCTCGAAGATTTGAACGAATCATCGGTTTATGAACTAAATCTACTCGTTTTTTAAGAATATCTTCTAAATAATGTTTTAATCCTATAAGACCAAAAAGAGACAGTGAACCATCTGGAAAATTAACCAGTATGTCAATATCACTAGCTTCTTTCTCCTCGTCTCTAGCATAAGAACCAAAAAGACCAATTTCAGAGATATGATATTTCTCTTCTAAATATGGCTTCTCTTTTTTTATTATATTCAATATATCTTCCTTAGACATATTTAAATAATACCAAAAAATGAAAGTCAAATACATATTGACTTTTATATGATTTCGTGTTGTTAACTACATACTCTTGTGCTAAATTTATAAATTATGTGAGGATCTTTATATAGTTACTGGATTGCGAGTAAACCATAATCTCGCCTCCTAATAAAAATTAATGAATCTCTACAAGAATCTTTTTATTTTTTTCAAAACTTTTCAACATTTCCAAATCTTTAAATTTCCAACGACTACACATACTCATTTTGTGAGGTTTACATAAAGCACAACTATGCTTTTTTAATTTTGTTCTTTTTCTCATAAAGTTTTTTTAACCTTTTTATTTCTATAGCTTCAGTGCAAATATCATCTTTATCTGGACCACAAAAACAACAAGATTCGTAACCTCCTGTTTTTTGATGATTTTTACAAACATTAAATTTTTTCATAAGTAAAACGCTAATTATTTCCAAAGTTTTAATTCTTTTATTTTTTCAAAATCTTTTAAATTTCCAGTCACTAAAGTTGAACCTGTAAATATGGCCGTCGCTGCTATAAGTACATCTGGTGTTTTTAAACTATATTTTCGTCTTAGTGCTCCAGCAATTTTAGCAATATTTGAATCTACAGAAACTAAAGAAAAAGATTTTAGTAATTCATTTATATCTACTATTTCCTGAACTTCAAGATATTTATGACTTAATAATTCTGTTTCAGTTATAGTAGAAACATAAGTTAAAGTACCATTTTTTAAATTTTGCAAAACAAAACTAGATTCTGGTTCTTTAGAATTTAAAAAATGCATCAAAACATCAGAATCAAAAGTGAACATTTTATTTCCACTCTGCTCTAGATTTTTTAATATCTCTCAAAATCAATAAACCTTTTTTTTTATTCCAACGATTTTGAATATTTTTTAAAACAGAAATACGATTAGAAAAAATTGTAGTTTTAAATAAATCACTCATTAAATTTTTATTTACTATATTTGATTGCATACTTGTATAATAACAAGTAAAAAAACAACAGTCTATATTGACTTTTTATCCATTCCGTGCTATCATAATCAAGTAATCTCCCCATGTCGCTAAAAGCTTTGCGGGACGGGCTCTTTGAAAAACAAGATTTTAGTTGTGATTTTAGCGGCTGAACCTCACCTAGCCTCTCCTGAAAGGAGAGGAAGAATTCCCCCTCTCCCTTCGGGAGAGGGTTGGGTGAGGGTAGTTCGGCCATTGGAATCACAACTAAAATTTTCAAACAATTTAAAATAGTTTTTTAACTAGGTGGCTGATTCGTCAGTTTTAACTTAAATTAAAAAATTGTTTTAACTAAAAAAGTCCCGCGAGGGCAAGAAGATGAAAATCTTTTTTGGTTTTTTATTCGACTACGCTATCCTTGCCTTGATTAATGTCGGGATTTTGTGGACACTCGGTTGGGGATTTGAAGTGTTTCCCTTCCTAGCCATACTACACTTCGCAACAAGTTTCCAACCGATAAATGCACAAAGGCGAGCTGGAATTCTATTTTTTGGAGCATTTATTAGAGAACTATCACCGGGACCACAAGTGGTGCCAGTTTTATCATGTCGGTTAGTTACTGCTACAGGATTAACTGAGCAAAGACAATTCCCAGCTGAGCCGGAGGGAATTGACAAAACAGGCTCAGATGTTCCCGCTCCAGGGAAAGTTTTTCCAATACGTGTGACGCATTCGCAAAAAGATGCTTCGACCGATCCTCTCGACAAAAGATTAACCACGGAAACTACTGTCGTAGTCCGTTATCGAATTCAAAGAGGTCACTTTAAAGAATTCTATGAAAACATAGGTTCAGAAGAAGAAGCCGAAAAGCAAATGCGGGACGCAACAGAAAGTGAAATAAAAATAAAATTCGCTTCAAAAACTGTTAGAGAAACTTTGCTTGAACAAGCCTCTATAAATGATATTCTGAAGACAAGACTTGATGGAGTTGTAGAGGGGTGGGGCGTTGATATAGTTCAAGTAGAAATCGTGGAAATTGGTTTAAACCACGATGTGAATAAATCAATGTCTGGTGTAGTGAAAGCCGAATTCGACAAGCGTGCGACAATTGCTACTGCCGAAGCAAAGAAAAGGCAACTTATACTTGAAGGTGAAGGTACCGCGGATGCACGGAAAAAATTTCTTACTGCGGAAGCTACCGGCCGCCAAGCGTTTCTCGAAGCCGAGGCATTAGGTTTTGAGAAATTGAGAGAAGTGGCAGGAAAAGACAACGGTGCTTTGGTCCAGTCTCTTAAAATACTTGAGCAAGGATTCGCAAAAGGTAACACTACATTCTTTGACACAAATATGATTTTAAACGCGGTGAAAACCGTGGAAGAAGTCATAGCTAAAGCAAAAGGAGGCACCTCATGAAAATATTTCTTTTTTTTCTTCTCCTCGCTGTGGTTTTTGCTTGGAAAGCCCACCAAGTTGGCTGGTTCAATAATATGAGCTGGCCGGATTGGTTGCGACGCTCGCCAGGCACTCCCGCGACCCCCCGCCACTGGCCCAGCTGGGCCACGAAAATCCTGCTGGCCATTTTGGCCGCAGGATTGATCTGGTTTTTTTGGGGAGACATCAAGAGTCTCCTCAAACCCGACTCGGCGGGGAAAAATCCGACAGAAAAAAATGAAATTCAAGTCTCCGTGACCGACGGAGATGTACTTTTTCAACCCCAAGGTGGAAGAATCTATATCTCTCCACCAGTGGGAACAAGGAAAGGTTGGTATGACCAACCAGACCTTATGTGGGAAGCAGGGAAACTTCCCACAGGTGAATACACCATCACGCAGGTTGAAAAATCTGCGACGGGTGTGTGTGTCACCCAAGCAGGTGAGAAAACCTGCTACAATTTCCCAAAAAATTAGCACCTTCGGTCAGGTGCATTCGAGAGCCGTTTTGTTTTACCAAAAACAAAACGGCTCTTTTTTTATTTCATATTTTTGAAATTTTTAACACAATTTAATATAAATTACAATTGCAATACAGTATTTGATATAAGCTGTGCAATGGCCCATGAACCGAGAAGTATTGCTGCACCTAACAGTGTATACAAAAGCGATTGATTTGCTGTCTCAATAGCTGCAGGTTTGCCCCGAGCTGCTACATAAAGGAAGCCTGTATAGACTAGAGCAAGGGCAATAAGTGGAATTCCTATTTTTATAACACCTATTAATATTATTTTTATAAGGCCATTTATAGTGTCTGTATTTATAGGGTTTGTAATTGTTGCAGATGTGGTATCTCCTGTTGCTGTACCGTGAGTATCTGCCAAAGAAACCCCCGGCATAGCCACCATAAAAACAAAAATAATTAAAAAGGCAAAGTGGGCGAGGAATGTGTTTGTGTTTGAGATTTTCATAGATTTATAATATTAAATTGAAATAACTTTTATAAAATTATTGACCTTTTTCACTAATTCTTTATCATTTGTGACTAAAGTTAATTTTCTAGATATGGCTGTAGCTGCTATTATTGCGTCACCCAATTTTAAAATATTTTTTCTTCTTATTGATGCTGTTAAATTTATTATTTCTTCACTGATAGATACTGAATGAAAAGAATAAGCAAGCTTTTGTGCTATTTCTAACTTTTCTCCTGTTAATTCTTTAAAACTTAAAAGCTCTATAACTGAAATCGAAGAAACAAGGAGAAGATTATTGTTTTTATTTTGCTCAAAAATCCAATCAGCTATTTTTTGATCACCATTCAAGAAACCAATAAGTATATTTGAGTCTAAAAGATATGTATTAAACATAATTTATTTTCTTTCCCACTCCTTGCGAAGTTGTCTCTGATGAGCTACTGGACTCTTTTTTAATAATCCTTTCAATATACCAAAAGACTTTTTTAAAATTTTAGTATTTTTATCTTCCCAATCCAAAATACTTTTTAAATTCGTATCAAAATCTATATTCTTGGAGAGAGTATTTTTTTGTATAATTAAATCATTATTCATACAATTATTATAACTTAATTCATAAAAAATAGTCAAATTTTAGACACCCCCGGCATAGCAATCATAAAAACAAAAATAATTAAAAAGGCAATGTGGGCGAGAGATTTTTTATTTAAAATTTTTATGTGTATATTATATATTTTTTCATATACGAAACACAAGAGCCCCGACCTAGGTCGGGGCTCTTTTTAGTTTAATTTATCTTTACAAATATTACTTATTGCATATCAAATGGAGTGCCATCTGGATTTGTTTGTGACGGAATTATCCAATTCCCCGAATTCTCCACAGGAGTATCCTTTATTGGACCACTATTTGAATTTGAGCCACCAGAGCCAGAATTACTTGACCCAGAACTATTCAAGGACGGATAGTCTGGATCATAATCATTGAGCTCTACTGTGCCAGTTTCTGGGTCTATTCCTTCTATCCCAAGTGTTCCCAGAATAATATTAAGCAATGCCCAGACTCCAAACATGATAGTAATACCGATAATCCCCCATAACATATGGCTCTTGCCCGCAGTTCTCTTTGTCTCATCCTCTTGATTCATTAGAAATTCAAGAACTCCATAGACAAAGAAAACTAAAGCTAAAGCAAAGAGTAGATAGATAATAGGATTCAAAATAAACCTGTTTACATTGCCAATAAAGGCATCTACTTCTGTATAGTCAGCATAAGCTACATTTGTAAAGAATAAATCAAGCATACTTTTTATATCAATTTAACAGTTAACACTACCAGGCAAACCAGGAGGAATTTGAGGTCCTATAGGAATACAAGGGACATTTATAGTGTTGTTGTCTGTGATTCCGAATGTATTCTTGATGATATTTACCAATCCCCAAATAGATACGATCACAAGGAGCGCAATAAGACCATTGATCATGGCTCCGCGTCCTGTAGTCTTCGCTTCATCATCCTTTGCGATAGCATAACTGATCACTCCGTATATGAAGTACACGACTCCGAGAGTTATAAGTATAGGAATAACTGTATTTAAGATAACACTGATTTCACACAAAATCCTCTGAGCTGTAGCTGCTTGAGTACAATTACCTTGAGCTTGAGCTGCTGCCAAGAAAGGCAAAAAAGAAGCTGTTAATGTACCAATTTTTGCAAACATATTTAACTTATTTTTCATAATTTTTTTAATTTAAATTTTAAATAATAATCTAAAACAAACATTTTACTCGACCTTTTTTATATATTTCAACTGGCTATATTATATCACAAGAAAAATAAAATAAAACAATACTACTAATTAGGTGTTTCTGGAAGATGCGGAACAATAGAAGTATCTATGCCAAATGTCCCTGTGAGAATATTTACAAGTCCCCACACAGAGAACATCACAGTCAGCGCTATAAGCCCCCATATCATAAACTGTCTTCCCTTCTCCTTTTTCCCTTCATCATCAGGGTAGAGCACATATTGCACCACTCCCCAGACAAAGAACATAAAAGCTAATGTAAATATAAGCGGGATTACGGAGTTACCAATGAGACCTGTTATTATATTAAAAAATTCACCAAGGTTTTGTGGTGGTGGCTGAGAAGATGTCGGACCACTTGGAAGCACCAATGGATCTGCTGCAAGAGCAACCAAAGGCAAGATAAAAACAAAATTAAATAAAATGAAGAACTTTGTAAAATATTTTTTCATATGTATATTATATATTGTCTAATTAAAAAGTCCAAACCAATTGTACCCATCCCCTTTCTTTACTCCTATGATACCAAGTATAGTGTGCATAATAGCCCACGCACCTGCAACGATGACCAGCCCAAAGACTACATTCCAAAATATCCCCTTGGCTTTTGTCCGAGCAGAAGCTTCACCACCAGAGAATATCATCAGAAATCCTGCAAAGCAGAACATCACAGCAGCGATAGGTATGGCGATGACAAAGAGAAGGAAGTTTATGATGTTATTTATAAGCACTAAAATATGGTCAAATGTGCAGGGATTCTGTATTTCCCCTCCTGTTTGAGTTACCTTGCCAGATGCATCTATACTAGTCTCTAGTTTACTCTTTTCTGTCCCACACGGCACAAGCCCCCCGTTTTCACTAACTGGCTCTGGTTGCGCAAAAGACAAATTTGGAGTAAATACAGTAAATATCACGAGAAGAAATATTATTATGAATTTTGCAAGTTTTTTAATTTTTAGCATTTTTTTATTTTATTTTACTAGAACAGCCCCTAGATACTAGCACCTAATTTAATTTATCTTAATAAAAGATTCAGTCTTCCTCCGGCTTCCCGCACAGACTCTTCGGGAGTAGATGTGTTTGATAATACTTTGTCTATCATGCTCTTGTATACAGCGCTAGAATCCCTAGGTGAAGGGTCGAGCCAGCTCTTTGCAAATAGTGCAGAAGAATAGAAAACTGGGAAATACGCGTCCGCAGGTTTTGTAGCGAGCAAGTCCCGCCGTGCAGGGGCCACACCGAGTGCATCTGCAAATTGTTTTGCAAAATTACCTGTAGCCATCAAGCTCGCCGCAGTAAAAGCTGTATTTAAATTCTTAGAAAATGAAGACACTGCCACCCCTGTGACCCGAGCACTAGTAGTCCTTGTGTTTGTATTTTTAATCTGTGGCACAGCTGTGACAGCAAAGTTTTGATTTGGGTTTTTGCTGATGAGGGTCTGTAGCTCGCTCGCAAAGCCAAAATAGAAAGCTGATTTGTTAGAAGAAAAGAAGTCCCTAGAATTTGGTAAGGATTTATTCCAAGAATAATTTTCTTTGAGCGGATCTGCAAAACTAGTATAAAAAGAAAGTATTGGACCTAGATTACTCTTGCCATTCTGGCTACCCTGTTCAAAATCAGTAGAATAATAGCCGTTTTTCTCGCTGACAATATTGTTCCCAGCTTGCATAAATAGTACAGAGATGATGTCTTTAGCATTATTTACATTTGAATATTGTCCGAGTGCTACAGCCGAGCTGATTATTTGTTTGTCTGTGTTTTTTTGAGTAAATAAAGGTATAAGATTTGTAAATTCATCCCAGTAAAGTGGCGGATAGACTATGTTGTTTGTATCCAGCATACTCCTATTATAATACATCACCAATGGGTCAATGATAATAGGAAAAGCCAGTATGCCTTTTGAAGTAGCAAAAACTTCTCCGGCAGAAGCAAAGGTGTTTTTAAAAGTGCTTATAGGGTAGCTAATATACGGCACAGTATATATCTTGTTTGAATAGCTAAAAGCCAGACTATCTGGTAAGAAAAACATATCAGGTCCTGTACCAGATGCTATAGCTTCCAATAAATCCTGGTCAAAAGTTTCTGAGTATTTTTGTACATATCTAACAGTAAATGTTTTATTTGCTTCATTGAAATCTACGAGGAGTGGGTTCATAACCGTACTTTTTACTGTCCCCCATAGCACTACAGTCCCTGTGGGCACAGTAGCATTTTTATCCGCACCGAGCTTTATCACACCGGCGAAAACCATAACAGCAAAAACAGCAAAAAACACAAACACGACCAAAATTATTATTTTAAAATTTCCTTTCATTTGTATTACTTTGTGAACTTTATAACTTTCTTAATATTATACCATAATGATGCTCCCCTGCATCTATGTCTAACTCAAAAGAAAACCCTTTGTCTTCAAAGACTTTCTTGATTTCTTCTTTGGAAACACACTTTGCATTATTATTTAAACTTTTATGAATGAAAGATTCTGGGTCTTTGTCTATAAGTAAAACTCTGCCATCTACTTTTAGTATTCTTTTTATTTCTTCTATAAATTTATCTTTGTTTTCTATTTGTAAAAGTAGATTAGAAGCAATGACGGCATCTATGACATTGTCGGCTATCTTTGTTCCTCCAATTTTTTCCACATCCCCACACAAACATTCTACATTGTCCAAATGCGCTTCTTTTACTTTATTTATTATAGTTTGTAAAAAATCTTTTTGAATCTCTACTGCATAGACTTTACCACCAGAAACTATAAAAGCCGCGGGGATAGTATAGAACCCAGTTCCCGCTCCCAAATCTGCCACTATCATATTTTCCCTAAAACCAAACGCTCTCAAATTTTTTACAGGGTCGGTAAACATTATTTAATTATAACACAAGAGAAAAAATAAATGCACAACTTTGTGTCAAAGGGCATCTTTGACATATGGTTATATACAAGTAATGGAAGCGATGCCATCACCAGAACGAAGACGCATAATAGTGACTCCTTGCGTTTGTCGGCCGAGAGTAGAAATGTCTTTGAGTGCAGTGCGAATAACTTGGCCTTTTTTAGACATTGCTATAAGTTCTTGTTCATCTCCTGTTAGGACTTTTGCTACTATAAGCTTGCCAGTTTTTAAAGTAACTTTTGCTGTCTTGATACCAGAGCCACCACGATACTGAACTTTATATTCTTTGAGATTTGTTTTTTTACCGAAACCATTTGCACTCATAGTGAGAAATGCTCCGTCTTTTTTGCCTGCCCCGCTCCCAGCTTGCTTCCCATCGGGGTCTTTTTTTATTACATCTACTCCAATAACCTGATCCCCTTTGGATAGTTTTATACCCCTCACTCCACCAGCTGTTCTGCCCATTTCTCTGATATCTGATTCTTTAAATCTGATAGCTTGACCTCCATCTGTGGCAATCATGATTTCATCCCCTTTGCTAGTGAGCAATGCTGATATCAGGCTGTCTCTTTTGTCTAGTTTGATAGAGATAATTCCACTTCTTCGAACATCTTTGAAACTAACTGCAGACATTTTCTTTGCTGTGCCGTCTTTTGTTATAAGCATCAGAGACTCGCCACCCCTACTGGCATCTTTTGTCAGATTTTTCGGTATGGGTAAAATAGAAGTGACCGTCTCATCTGTAGAGAGTGCCAAGAAATTCATAATGGATTTACCACGGGTAGCACGACGACCTTCAGGTATATCGTACATTTTTATATTGTAGGCTTTACCCAAATTCGTAAAGAAAAGCAAATCGCTATGTGTAGAAGAAGAAACAAGCATCGTTATAAAATCTTCTTCTTTTGTTTCTAAATCCACTACTCCAACCCCACCTCGCTTTTGAGAATGGTATTCAGATGGGTCAGTCCGTTTGACATATCCACCTGAGGTGAACACAAGTACTGTTTCTTTTTCTGGAATCAAATCTTCATCAGAAATTTCTTTTACTCCACCTTTTACTATCTTTGTCCTACGAGCATCACCATACTTTTCTTTTATTTCTTTTAATTCAGTTGCGATTACTTTCAGCATTTTTTTTGGATTTGCCAAAAGCTCTTTTATTTCTTTTATAAATTGCTGTTTTTCTTTGAGCTCTTCTTCTATGAACTTTCGCTCTAGCCCTGCGAGCTTCTGCAACTTCATTTCAAGTATCGCTACTGCTTGTAAGTCAGAAAATTTAAATTCTTTCATAAGGGCAAGCTTGGCACTAGCACCATCTTTTGAAGCACGAATAGTCTTGACCACTTTATCAATAAAGTCCAGTGCTTTTTTGAGACCGAGAAGTATATGCTCTCTTTCTTCTGCTTTACGCAAGTCATATATACTTCTCCTCTTTACTATTTCTTTTCTATGTTCAATAAATAAAGACAATATAGATTTCAAAGAAAGAGTCTGAGGAACACCTTCTACTAATGCAACAATATTAAAATTAAAATTTGATTCAAGCTGTGTATTTTTATAAATATAATTTAAAACTTTTTCCGGGTGTGCCCCACTTTTTAGATCTATTACTACCCTGATGTCTTTTGTGGATTCATCTCGGAGACCTTTGATGCCTTCCAATTTTTTCTCTTGGATAAGTTCTGCTATAGCCATGATTAGGTTTGACTTGTTTACTCGAAATGGAATAGAAGTGATGACAATTTGAAAATTCCCACTTTTTTGTTCTACTATTTCTGCTTCACCTCGACAAACTACACCACCTCTACCAGAAGAATATGCATGGAGCATATCTTTGGACCCATAGGCTATACCCCCCACAGGGAAATCTGGTCCTTTGATAAATTGCATCAAGTCTTCGGTATTTGCATCTTCATTTTCTATCAAGTAATTTGTAGCATCTAATACTTCCCCTAAATTGTGTGGTGGAATATTTGTCGCCATACCAACAGCAATACCAAGAGTACCGTTTAAAAGTAATGCTGGTACGCTAGCCGGAAATACTATTGGTTCTTTACGAGTCTGGTCATAGTTTGAACGAAAATCTACTGTTTCTTTTTCTAAATCTCGCATTAATTCTGCAGAAATTTTAGACATCTTTGCTTCGGTATAACGCATAGCAGCGGCATTGTCTCCATCTATAGAACCAAAGTTTCCCTGCCCCAATATAAACGGATATCTATAAGAAAATTCTTGGGCCATACCCACCATAGAATCATACACAGCGGTGTCTCCATGAGGATGATATTTTCCGAGCACATCTCCTACCACTGCGGCAGACTTTCGAAAACGTGAAGACGCCGTGAGCCCGAGTTCATTCATGGCAAAGAGTATTCTCCTGTGCACAGGTTTGAGTCCATCACGTACATCCGGCAATGCACGTGAAGTAATCACAGACATAGCATAAGCCAAATATGATTCTTTCATCTCTGTGATAATATCTACTGGAAGTATTTTGTCATTTTCTTTTTCTATCACTTTATCTGTCATATCCATCTACTATATTAGCTTTTAATTCTGAAAAAGGTTCCAAATCTTGTTTCAATTCTGCTTTGGTATCAGGACTACCTAGAGTTTTACCTAAACTAAAGCTCCACAAGACTAACATGACAAGTGCACCAAAAAAAGTAAGAATATGCAAGATATGTCTCCTCTCTTCTTCTGGTCTATTCCTCAAATTATGAATTATTTTTTTCATATATATTATTCTAGCCCTAAGTCGGACTTATAGCTTTGAATTATTAACTCAATACTGATAATACAACAACTTTACCTTCTTTTCCATCCAAATCTTTTCTTTTTAAAGTTAATTTATCTACCACTTCTTGCTTTTCATCACCTATTTCTTTCAAAAATGCTTTCAGCGTCGCATCATCATAATCCATAGGAATGATCATTTTTGGCTCAAGTGAAGAAGCTAGCTTCGCAGAAGCCCGAGCATCGAGCAGACCTTCTGTATCTCCCTTGCCACCCACAGGAACAAACAAAATATCTGGGCTATCTATTGCCTCTCTAGCTTCTTTTGAAATATCTGCATTTGAAAGAGCCCCTAAAAATACAATATTGATACCATCGACTACAAAAGAATAAATTGTATTGATATATTTTTTCCCAGAAATTAAAGCATCAGAAAGAGACCCCTTAATAAAAATTTCTTTTACTTCATAATCTCCGGGACCTGACACAACAAAAGGAACTCTGTCTCCATGAGAGAGCTGCTCTATACCATTGTAATCTGGATGATTTGTAGTAACAAATGCTATATCTGCACCAAAATGTGTATTTATGTCTAATTTTGAAGTTTTACTGACAGGATTGAAAGCGAGGACCATCTTCCCTTGCTCAATTTTGAAATATTGGCAACCGTTATATGTGATTATCATAATTTGCATTATAGCAGAAAAAATAGGAATACGAAAGAATTTCTCACCTCTCTACATTCCCTCACCCCTAGCCCCTCTCCAGAGTACTAGAGAGGGGTAAAATATAAAACATAAAATATTATATAATTTATAAATGGCTAAATATGGAATAATTAAAAAAGCTAGAATCTTGCGTAAAGAATACACTAAAGCTGAAAAAATTCTATGGCAAGAATTACGCGAAAATAAAACAGGATTTAAATGGCGAAGGCAACACCCTGTGGATATGTATATTTTAGATTTTTATTGTCCTCCATTAAAATTGTGCATTGAGCTTGATGGTTCTATTCATAAGATAAAAGAAAACAAAGAATATGATAAAGAACGAGAAGAATATTTGAAAAATAAAGGTATAAAAACTATAAGGTTTTGGAATGATGAAGTAGAAAATAATTTGAAAGAAGTGTTAGGGAAAATTAAATTAAATACCCTCACCCCTTAATACCCTCTCTAGAGTACTGGCGAGGGGAAAATGCAAAAACAGAATGAAATTTCTCCCCTCTCTAAAATTAGCAAATTTTGGAGAGGGGTCGGGGGTGAGGGTATTTTTTAAATAAAAAAATCCTAATTATTTAACACCTTTTGAGACATTTCATTGCACCTCAATTTAGAACTTGCTATTTGATACTTTTTGTATTAATATGTTTATATTAAAAGCGTGGATTTAGGGTAACCCTCTTTGAAAGTTTTGGAGAGAACCTAAGCCTTGTATCCGCTCATAATTTATTTATGTATGGCGGATTTTTAATTTATGATAAAAGAAGAAGTAATACAAGAAAATTTAATATTAAAATCTATCGTAGACCGCAGTGGTACTAAACCAGAAGTTGATTCTCTTGTAGAAGGACCAGTTATGTTGGTTCAAAAATCATCAGTTTATGTGAATTTATCTCCTTTTGGAACAGGTATCATATACGGGCGTGAATTTATAAATGCCAAAGATATCATCAAAAAGATAACTCTGGGTGACATAATAAAAGCAAAAGTAGTAGACGAAGAAAACGAAAACGGCTATATAGAGCTTTCTCTAAAAGAAGCAAAACAAGCCCTGACTTGGAGTGAAGCAGAAAAAGCTATTAAAGCAAAAACAGTTATAGAGCTCGAGATAAAAGACGCAAATAAGGGCGGACTTATCTTAGATTGGTGTGGTATTCAAGGATTCTTACCAGCTTCTCAGTTAAAGGTAGATCATTACCCTCGTGTACTTGATTCAGACAAAGACAAGATTCTAAAAGAATTAAAGAAACTTGTTGGTCAGAAGATAGAGGTTATTATCATCTCTACTCTACCAAAAGAAGGCAAATTAATATTTTCTGAAAAAGACAACAACCCAGAAGAAAAGAAAGAAATCTTGAGTAAATACACTATCGGCGACGAGCTAGACTGCACAGTGGCTGGGCTCGTGGACTTTGGAGTATTTTTAAAGCTTGAAGACGGACTCGAAGGACTTGTTCATATATCAGAGCTTGATTGGGGGCTAGTAGAAGACCCTCGCACAATGTTCAAAGTTGGCGACAAAATAAAAGCAAAAGTTATAGAGATCAAAGACGGCAAAGTGTCTCTGTCTATCAAGGCTCTAAAAGAAAATCCATGGAAAGAATACGAGGGTAAACTCAAGAAAGGTGATATAATAAAAGGTGTAGTAATAAAATACAATAAACACGGTGCATTAGTATCTATCAAAGAAGGTGTAGCTGGGCTTGTGCACAATTCTACCTTTGGCACAGAAAGTAAACTACGAGAGAAACTAGAACTTGGCAAAAACTACAACTTCCAAATCACTCTCTTTGAGCCAAAAGACCACAAGATGACACTTATCCACTTGGAATAATAAATATAGGTGATATAATGTAAAAGTCGATTGATTTGATTTACTAAATTAATCTTTATAAATTTTATGATAAAAGGTAGCCACTAATAAAACAAAAACAAAAGAAACATTTTAAGGAAACTGAAATGTTTCTTTTGTTTTTGTATGACAAATAAAAATGCAACAAAATCATGCAGTGCTTGTGGGACGAGCCCTATGAATCATAAGGTCTTGTTTACATTTAATGTTCTTGAAGAAACCCTAGGCAAACTCGGTGAAATTATGATGAAGCTTAATAAAAACCAGAGACTAATAAATTACTTTGAAAAAGTTTTACACAATACTCTCTCCTTCATAGGCGTTGTTCGTTTCAATACTGATATAGAAAAAGCAGTAACCGGTAGATCGAAACTCATCTGGGAAGAAGCACAAAAAAGGGGGCTTAAAATGGAGCAGATAGTGATACTAGGTAAATACATAGAACACTACAGAGTAAAAATACAAGGCAAGACTTTGTATTTTGAAAGTCTACCTATACCCCCCTGGCTACCACAGCGGGGATATATCTGGATAGATGACAAATTTAAACTAGCTAAATTACTCCAAAAAGAAAATATACCTGCTCCCAAAAGTATAAAGGTAAGAACTAAAAGAAGTACAGAACAAGCTTTTGATTTACTAAACAAACCCCTCATCATAAAACCAAAAAACGGCTCCAGAGGCAGACACACTACTACAAATATAAATACAAAAGATGAAATGGTAAAAGCGTTTGAACTCGCTTACCAGATAACACCTTCTATTGTTATCCAAGAACATTTATTTGGTAGTGTCTATAGAGCTACTGTGATAAATAATAAACTGGTAGGATTTTTTCGTGGAGACCCGCCAAATGTCATAGGAGATGGAACAAAAAATATTAAAGAATTAATAGACGAAAAAAATAAAAATCACCACATACTTCTCTCTGATATACTAATAAATGATGAGCTGATTAGCTTTATTAAAAGACAGGACTACACACTTGAAAATGTTTTAGAAAAAGATAAAAGTATAGACCTGATAGCGAAAACAGGTAGAATGTATGGTGGATATACAAAGGAAATGCTCCCTAATGTACACCTAAAAATGTATGAAATATTTAAAAAAGCGGGCAAAATTGTAAAAGCTCCTGTAGTAGGTTTTGATTTAATAATACAAGATCCGACAGCCGACCCAGACACACAAAATTGGGGAATTATAGAAGCAAACTCTTTGCCATTTATTGATTTGCATTATTTTGCTCTAGAAGGCACACCCATCAACCTTGCAAAGAATGTGTGGAATCTGTGGAATCTTTCTCATTGATAGCTTCCATAATTTTTAAAACTTTTTTAGTATAAATAGAAATCACAGAATTATATCTTTTAAGAATTTGTTCTGTAGTCTTATCTGCATAATATTGATCTGTGTTTGGATTATTGCCTCCTAGATTCCACGCTACTATCTCTATCGCCTTTTCAGGTGATTTAAAGTTGATTTTACAAGAACCCCAACCCAAGAAGCTGTTTTTAACTTTTTTACAAGCATGAACACCTCCACCTGATTCTACTATAGATATAGCCGGTATTAGTCGCCAATCGAGATCATTCTTTTCAGCTTCTAAAACCATCTTCATACCCATACCTTCAAGTGGGGCCTTCCGTTTGGCAAAATAATTATCAATAGCATCTGCTTTAGCCTGCCTAATTGGATCAAGTTCTACTTCAAGTTTAGCTTTTTCGTCTTCTTCTTTGTTAAGAGAAAAATGGTCAAAAGCTTCAATATTTTCTTTTTGAGCTAATAGTATTGAGGGAGAAATGGTAATTCTCAAGGTGTTATTTGGAATATTTCCGAAAGGTAGAGATATGACCATTATTGGTAAAACTACGAAAAACTCCACAATACGTATTAATTTTTTATTTTCCATAAAATGCGGTTTTGCTCCGCGAACCCATAGCTTCTGTATACTTTCTTTTCGCTAAAGTAACCTTGAAACGAAAAAACCCTTATATATAAACACTTAAACAAATAAGTGCTCATAAAAAGAATTATGTTCAGATATTATCATAATGAAAGACAAAAGTCAATATTTATACAATATTTCTACCACTTGTCAAATCAAAAAACCTTTACAAAATAAGGTTATTTTGAGATATATCTATTGACAAAAGTTAATAAAATATGGATAATTTTAGAAATGTAAATAATTTTATTTAAAATTAAAAACTTGGTCAGCTACCTTGTAAGCCTCCCCTGCTCCCATAGTTACAAATACATCATTTGGACCTAAATTTAAAGCTTTTATCGCCTCTTCTGCTTTTTGAAATCTCTCACAAGCTGTCACATCTACTCCATGTTTTTTGATTGCAAGTGCAAGTTTTTCACTAGAAATTTCTGGATCTGGAGCTTCTCTAGCAAAATATATAGGCAAAAGATACACTTTATCAGCTTCATCAAAACAAATCACAAACTCGTCAAACAATGCTTTCGTTCTACTATAGAGGTGTGGCTGAAAAACTACTGTAATTTTCTTCTTGTTCTCTCCTTCTTTTGGATAAAGCTCTCGAAGTGCCTGTAGACTCGCCCTCACTTCTGTTGGGTGGTGAGCATAATCATCGTAAATAATTACTCCCTTATTTGTAATTCCTCTTTTTTCTAATCGTCGCCAAGTCCCTTCGAAATTTGCCAAAGATTTTTTTGCTATATCTTCAGATATTTTCAAAACATCTGCTATAGCAAGTGCTACCGCAGCATTTTTTCTATTATGCTCTCCTGGTACTAATAGCTTAGGAACTTTTTCTAAATATTTTTTATAATCCAAAACTTTGTTCTCGCTCTGAGCTGTGAACTTATCGAAGGCACTTTGTATGTCTGCTAAATCTTTATAACAATCCAAATGATCTCGCTCAATATTTGTAATAGCTCCGATGTATGGATTGAAGTAAAGCATATGCCTATTAAACTCATCTGCTTCGACTACTAAATATTTACTATTTCCATATCTGAAATTACTACCAATTTTTTTATCCCAATGCTCTGATATGGATCCCAACTGAAATGTCGGGACAAAAGAACCCACAATCACTGTCGGGTCAAGTCCTGCATCTATCATCATTTCTGCTACCATAGCGACAGTAGTGGTCTTACCATGAGTACCAGAAATTGCTACAACTTTATAATTCTTTGCAAATTCTCCCAGAGCTTCAAAATACGAAAATACTGGCTTGCCAGTCTGTTTGGCTATTTCTAAAATTTCTGGTCCTCTATAAAGCCAAGCATCACTATATATATACAAGTCTGCCTCTGGCAAAATTGTATTTTTGTCAAAGGGCATCTTTGACAAAAATACTTCTATTCCTGTTTCTCTCAATGTATCAACAGTCTTACCTTCTTCATCATTTAATCCAAATACATTTATCCCTCGTGATTGCATCATTTTCGCCAAGGCCGAAATACCTATCCCTCCGATACCTATAAAAAAGACTTTCTTGATTTTTAAAATATCTAGATTTATTTTTTCTTGCATATTATTTAAATTTTTTAACTATCTTCATAAATTGCTCGCCTCTGTCATATTCATTTTTAAACATATTAAACGATGCAAAAGCCGGACTAAAGAGGATTGTGTCGCCATTCTTTGATTCTTTGTATGCTTTTTCTACTGCTTCTTTCAGATTCGCCATTTTATAGAAGAACGCCTTGCTTTCTTCTGTTTCTTCTGCTTCTATTTTATCACTTCCAGAGCCTGGGGTTAGAAAAATCTTTTTTGTTTTTTTAGCTAAAATTTTTTTTAATTTTTTCACATCTAGACCTTTATCCATACCTCCCATAATAAGTATAACCTTACTAGCTTGTCGGGTGTTGGACACCGATGATTTCGGGTGTCCAACACCCGACAGAGCTTCAAGTGCAGCTATCGTTGCCTCTGGAGTAGTGGCATTTGTATCATTATAAATCTTCACGCCTTTTATTTCTTTTACAAGTTCGAGCCTCCCAGGTGCACCAGTAAATGATTCTACGACTTTTTTTATAACACTTTCTTTAATTTTTAAAATTCTAGCAACTTCAACGGCACACATGATATTTTGTTTATTGTGAACGCCAAGAAGTTTTACTTTCCAGTTTTTTGGTACATCACTCACTTTTGCTATTACTTTTTTTGCTTTAATTTTTTTAATGTCAAAGATTTGTGCGATAGCAGAATCTTTTAACATCTTTTCTCCGAGTACTAAATAATCTGATTCTTTTTGATATTTATATATATAAGATTTATCTTTAAAATATCTTTGTATGGCTTGACTTGTGGTGAGCGTAGCCGAACCATAATAATTCAAATGATCCGGCATAAAGTTCGTGAAGACAGATATGTGTGGAGATATTTTATCTTCACCAAAACCCTGCAATTGCCAAGAAGAAAGCTCAAATACCACGATATCACCATTTTTTATATTTTTTAAAAGAGGTAATACTGCTGTGCCTTTTATATTGCCACCCAAAAAAACTGAAAGTTTTTTTATCCCGAACGAAGTCGATGGATTATTCATATATACTTGCTTTAATATCTCATATATCAGCATAGTAGTAGTACTTTTACCTCTAGTACCAGTAACTCCTATGATTTTTACATCTAAATTTAGATTATGTGCGAGCTTCATAAACAAAGATTCATCCATCTCTATGGGAATATTCTTGCCTCTGGCGTGTTTTATATAAACAGAATCGAGTGGCACCCCCTGACCCTTGAGTATAAAATCTTTATTTTCAAAATCTTCAAATCTATGTTCTCCAAAAGTATAAGAAATATTACTCTCTAAATTTTTTTCTTTTACATATTTTTCTATTTTATTTACTGAATATTTTAATTCTCCTTTCTTTTTTAAATCCGTCACTGTGACTATAGCACCCATCTCAAGTAAAAATAAAATATCACCCAATCTTTTGCCGAGTAGCCCAAGACCCACCACTGTCACTTTTTTATTTTTAAAAAATTCTTTGTAATTTTTCATAACTATTAATTTTTAATTTTATTTAAATTAATTTAAATACTTTACTAAATTCTTCTTTATCATTAAAATGATATTTTACACCTTTTATTTCTTGATAAGCCTCGTGCCCCTTGCCTGCACAAAGGATGATGTCTCCTTTACCAGCTATTTTTAGCGCTTCTATTATAGCCTCTTTTCTATTTGCTATGCTTTTTACTTTTTCCAATAATTCTAAAGACAAGTCAGTCTTCATCTCTTCTATAATACTCTCTGGATTCTCATTTCTAGGATTATCTGATGTAAAGATAGCCATGTCTGAATGTGTTGCTCCTATTTTACCCATGATTCTACGCTTGAGTGGATCTCTGTCTCCCCCACAACCAAATACAGATATGACCTTACTATCATTTTGTTTTATATCTTTTATTGTCTCTAAAACATTTTGAAGTGCGTCTGGAGTGTGTGCATAATCCACTATCACAAGCACACCACTCGGAGATAAAAAATACTCAAATCTACCAGTTGGTGGTTCAATATTTTTAAATATCTCTTTAATCTTTTCCATATCAAATCCGAGTAAACTACAAGCATTCCACACAGATAGAAGATTATAAGCATTAAATTTACCCAAAAGTTTTGATTCTATCTTTTCCCCATTAAAATTCAAGTCAAGTCCACTAAAATCTAATTTCTTAATTTCTCCTTTAAAATCAAGCACCGTCGGGTGTCCAACACCCGACGAGTTAAAACCATAAAAGAATTTTCTGGCAACAATTCCCTTGAGCATATCCATCCCATACTCATCATCAATATTAGAGAGAGCAAAAGCTTCTTTTGGTAACATTTCAAAGAATTTCTTTTTTGCCAAAAAATAATTCTCAAAACTTTTATGATAATCTAAATGATCATGTGTGAGATTTGTAAATATCCCTCCGACAAAATTTACCTCAGCTACCCGCCTCTGATCAAGCGCATGCGAAGACACTTCCATGAAAACATACTCACAGCCCTTATCAAGCATTTCAGCAAAAAGTTTCGTAAGTGATATTGAGTCCGGTGTAGTGTGAGTAGCTGATCTTTTTTCTTTTACAATAATATTTTCCACAGTACCAATAAGTCCTGCTTTATAACCAAGTGCTGTGACGACTTGATATAAGAGAGTTACAATCGTAGTCTTGCCATTAGTTCCTGTCACACCTACAATCTTTAACTTTTTGGACGGATTGCCATAATAATACATAGCAAAAAGAGACTTTACTCTCCACCAAAAAATCTTTAGTTTTTTAATAAAATTCTTCACTTAAATAGTATAACATGACAGTAAGAAAACATTCTAAATCCAATATACTACGAAAATTCACGACCGTGAATATTTATAGCACTAACTAGTCAACTTAAAATACTTTCGTAAACCTCCATCAAAATCTAACTTTTCTACAATCATATATCTAATATTTTTTCCAAAGGATAAATTAATTTTCAATAATTCAATAAATTCCGCACATTCGTAAGGATAAATCCATACACTCCTTTGAAGTTGCTTGAAACCAAAATTTTTTATTTCGTAACGTAATGTGTCTCTCTTTGATCTAGTATTCTCCCAAACATCAAAAATGACAACTCGCCACTTTCCATCCCATTTCGATTTTTTTGTTTCCGTGAGTTTATAATAAAGCAACTTTCGTCTCCCTTTTTCAGTAAGTTCTACCCCTCTTTTACTATTTTTAAAACTTATTTTTAGTAACCCTTCTTTTTCTAATTTTTTTATTTTTTGATTTACATAATATTTGTAATTATATTTCTTGTTTTTAATAAATGGCTTTAAAATTTGAAGAACATTTGGTGCAAGGACGGCAACAGTAATGATTCCAGCCGTTGCTAAAGTCATCAAAATAACTCGTTGATAATCAACTTTACTTTTCATAATCTAAGTATACTATAAACATTCACGATCGTAAATTTTTCTATCATATTAACTATACTATCATGTTAACAAAGTAATAATACTTTTATATACTTTCAGTTAAAATCACTATTAGATTTCTCACTTTGAAAAACTTCTAATAGCTTCGCCCTTTCTATTATAATAGACTCTACAAAATTCACTGGTCGCAAATTGTGCCAGTTTCTGTCTTTCAAATGTTTATAAATTTTTTGCTCAAGTTCTTTTATATAGGTCTACGCTCTATGACACTTTTTATATTTTTTACCAGAGCCACATGGACAAGGATCGTTTCGGCCAACTTCGGTATTTACTTTTACATTTTTAGTACCCTCATTTGCTAAAGCTTTGGCGGACATGTCTAAAAATTCTGTAGGTTCTGCGTGGTTCATAACGAGTGTTTGTTTAGGTATGTTATTTTCAGTTGTCACGGTAATACTTTCGGTATTTATATTTAATATGAGTGACATAACTTGGTCTTTGAAAGATTCTTCCATTTCTTTAAACATAACCAACCCATCTTTTTTGTATTCCACTATTGGTTCCCGTTGACCGTAAGCACGGAGATTCACAGAAGAACGAAGATAATCCATAGCTTCCAAGTGCTCCATCCAGAGGGCATCTGTGGTATAGAGGGCAATTCGGCGAATTGTTTCTAAAAAGTTTACCTCGCCGAGCTTTTCCCTCTTTTCTATTATAATTTTCTCCACTTCTTCTTTATTTTCCCGAGTATTCACAATGTCTTCTAAGATTTTCTCTATTCCTTCTTTTTCAGCAAAAAGCATTTTTTGGCGTCTTTCGTATATTATTTTGCGTTGATGATTCATCACATCGTCATACTCAAGCGTATTTTTTCTAGAATCAAAATGAAAACCCTCTATCTTTGTCTGAGCACTTTCTAGTGTACGCCCGATAAAAGAATTATCTATCGGCTGGTCTTCAGGTATCCCAAAACGCCCCATCATAGTTTTTATTTTTTCTGACCCAAAAATACGCATCAAGTCATCTTCGAGTGATACATAAAATTGTGTTTCTCCTGGATCTCCCTGTCTGCCAGAGCGTCCGCGGAGCTGGTTGTCTATTCTCCTCGCTTCATGCCGTTCAGTACCGAGTACAAAAAGTCCCCCGACGCTTTTTACAAATTCATATTCTTCTTTGTTTATAGGATTTCCTCCGAGTTTTATGTCTATACCACGCCCAGCCATATTTGTGGCTATAGTCACCGCACCCCGTTTACCAGCTTGAGCTATTATTTCCCCTTCTTTTTCGTGATTTTTTGCATTCAATATCGTATGAGGCACACCTTCTTGTTTTAAATACACAGACAGAAGTTCATTTTTCTCGATAGATATAGTACCTATCAGTACGGGTTGACCTTTTGTATTCAATTCTTTTATTTTTTTTGCAATAGCTTGAAACTTTCCTTTTTCTGTTTGGAAAATTAAATCATTTTTATCTAGACGAGCTATTGGACGATTTGTAGGTATTACTATTACATCTAGTCCATATACTTTTAGAAATTCTTCTGCTGAAGTTTCTGCTGTTCCCGTCATACCAGAAATTTTCTTATAGAATCTAAAATAATTCTGAAAAGTAATGGAACCAGATGAACGAGTTTCTTTTTCTATTTTTACTCCTTCTTTTGCTTCTATTGCTTGGTGTATACCCTCACTCCAACGTCTGCCTGGCTGAAGTCGCCCAGTAAATGGGTCTACTATTACTACTTCACCTTCTTTTACGACATAGTCCTTGTCTTTTTCAAAAATCGCCTGTGCTTTTACAGCTGTCTCTAAGTGATGCACATATTTTATGCCTTTTTCTGTATATATATTTTCTATACCAAGCAAGTTTTCAGCTTTTGTAATACCTTCATCTGTTAGAGATATGGCCTTTAATTTTTCATCTACAGTATAGTCTATGTCTTTTTTGAGTTGTTTTGCAATTTGATAAAATTTAATATAAAAATCTTCAGAGTCCCCTGACTGAGAGGAAATAATCAGTGGTGTACGCGCTTCATCTATGAGGATAGAGTCCACTTCGTCCACAATAGCAAAATTGTGCCCCCGTTGGACAAGTGTTTCTAAGGAAGTTGCTAAGTTGTCTCTCAAATAATCAAATCCATATTCATGATTTGTACCATAAGTAATATCTGTTAAATATGCTTCTTTTCTAGAAGACGGTTTCAAAAAATCATAGACAATTTTAAATTCTCCTATTTGGTCTCGTTTTATGTCTTCTTCTTTATGAGTTGCATCGTATAAATAAGAAACATTATTAGAATTTATGACCCCCACAGTGAGCCCTAAAAAGTTGTAAACTTGTCCCATCAGTACTGCATCACGACGAGCCAAATAATCATTTACTGTTACTATATGTACACCGAGACCAGTTAAAGTATTTAGATATGCAGGTAGTGTTGCTACAAGAGTTTTCCCTTCACCTGTTTTCATCTCAGCTATTTTTCCAGAGTGAAGTACGAGCCCTCCTAAAAGCTGTACATCATAATGTCGCTCTCCTAGATTTCTCTTTGCTGCTTCTCGTACAGTCGCAAAAGCTTCTGGCAAAATGTCGTCCAATGTTTCTCCTTTTGCTAATCTATCTTTAAATTCTTGTGTTTTAAATGGAAAATCAGAATCTGCAAGCTTTGAAATGGATTCTTCAAAAGAAGCTGTTTTTTCTATTATATCTTTAGAATTAGCGATAAATTTAGTACTTACATCACCGAAAATCTTATTAAATATACTCATAGGGAACATTATAGCATAAAAAATCCACCCGAAGGTGGATTTTTTATAAGTGAGAACAAGAGACTATGCTCGCTTCTTTGTTGCTACTTTTTTCTTCTTTGCTACTTTTTTCTTCTTTGCT
>Ga0210057_1002075_pt1 | contig 29188 bp, 24 predicted proteins | sample CryGeyCG2114_010_2_FD_183968 | JGI IMG/M metagenome (GOLD analysis project Ga0210057, IMG submission 183968) | Groundwater microbial communities from aquifer - Crystal Geyser CG10_big_fil_rev_8/21/14_0.10 (SPAdes) (version 2) | ecosystem: Environmental > Aquatic > Deep subsurface > Groundwater ...
TCATGGTTGACAAAAACCTGATTTAGGTGTATAATTAAGGATAGGAGTGGAAAGCGGGTTTAGCCCGTTTTTTTGCGTTTATACTTGAAAAAAAGTCTTAAATGAAATATACTCTATTTAAGACTTTTTAGCTTTAATTTAAGAAAAAATGACAGACTATTTTGAAATAAACGGAGGTAATAAACTCAAAGGATCAGTGACTATAAACGGCTCAAAAAATGCAGCCGTGGCTTTGATAATGGGGGCCTTAATAAACAAAGGCAAAACCACCCTAAAAAATGTTCCTCAGATTGAGGAGGTTTATCGGCTCAAAGAAGTGATGGAAAGTATCGGCGTTAAATTTGAAGCCAAAGAAAAAGAACTGACTATTATTGTTCCGAAAAAAATAGCGATTGAAAAAATAAATAAAGTTTCCGCTGAACGCACTCGCTCAATTATTTTAATGATTGGTGCATTGGCTGGAAGACAGAAAAAATATTTCATTCCTCAAGCCGGAGGTTGTCGTTTGGGTAGTCGAACCATTAAGCCTCATCTTTTCGCGCTGGAAAATTTGGGCATAAAAATAAAAGCGGTGCGGGCTGGTTTTGAAGTGGACACTCGAAATTTAAAATCGGCCAAAAAAATTGTACAATATGAATCCGGAGACACAGTGACGGAAAATATTTTATTAGCTGCTTCTCAGACAAAAGGAAAGACAATAGTGCATATGGCCTCAGCTAATTATCAGGTGCAGGATCTCTGTTTTTTTCTGGAAAAACTAGGGGTCAAGATTAAGGGAATCGGAACTACTACTTTGGAAATTGAGGGCAAGAAAAATATCAATAAAAATATTATATATGAAATCAGTGAGGATCCTATTGAAGCTATGTTTTTTTTGGCGGTAGCTATTGTAACTCAAAGTCAATTGAAACTTCAACGCTGTCCCATTGAATTTCTAGAATTGGAGCTTTTGAAATTGGAAAAAATGGGATTTAAATATAAAATTTTGAAAGAATATTTAGCAAAAAATGCCAAGACAAAATTAATAGATATAGAAACTTACCCATCCAAGCTAATCGCCTTAGAAGAAAAAATTTATGGACGTCCTTTTCCAGGACTCAACATTGATAATCTGCCTTTTTTTGTTCCCATAGTAGCTTTTGCTAAAGGAAAAACTTTAATTCATGATTGGGTTTTTGAAGATCGAGCGGGCTATTTTGTGGAATTAAATAAATTGGGAATGAAAATAAAATTATCCGATGTCCATCGAGTGGAAGTATTTGGACCAAGCCAATTGAAAGGAACGGAAATGGTTTGTCCTCCAGCCTTGCGTCCAGGAGCCATCATTCTGGTAGCTATGTTGGCTGCTAAAGGAAAATCTAAATTAAAAGAAATTTATCATATTGAAAGAGGCTATAAAAATTTGGTGGAAAGATTACATAAATTAGGCGCGGATATCAAGAGAGTTAAAAGTTCGTAAAGTTATAAAGTTGAAAGTATGAAGAATTTAAAACCGGGTAAAAATTATATCGGAGTGGGTGGTGGAGTTTTAATTTTTAATAATAAAAAATAAATTCTTTTAATGAAACGATCCGGTAATGTTAGAAATAATTCAGGATGGTGGGCGAAGCCGGGAGGAAAAATCGAATATGGAGAAACTGCGATTAAGATGGTTAAAAGAGAAATAAAAGAAGAAACCAATATTAACATTGAGGTTTGGGGACAACTGCCTCATACTGACCACATAATTAAAAAAGAAGGACAGCATTGGGTAGCAATAAATTTTATTGCAAATTATAAAAAAGGAGCATTGAAAAACAAAGAACCTCATAAATGCGAAGAAATAAGATGGTTTTCTTTAAATAAGTTGCCAAAAAAGATTGAGCAAACTATCAAAGAATCAATAAAAAATTATGTAACTGGAAAATATATTAAATTGTAAAAAATATGTCATTCCGGGCTTGACCCGGAATCTAATGTCTTGCGGTAATCAAAAGTTTTCAATAGATCCTGAATCAAGTTCAGGATGACAATAAAAAATATATGTTAATTAGAAAAATCGGAATAGATTTAGGAACAGCCAATACTTTGGTTTTTGTGCCAGGTAGGGGAATAGTAGCCAACGAACCGAGCGTGGTGGCTATTTCTATTTTGGATAATAAAGTTTTGGCAGTCGGCAATGAAGCCAAAGAAATGTTGGGACGCACTCCGGATACCATTATGGCCAGTCGGCCATTGAAAGACGGAGTAATCGCTGACTATCGAATTACCGAAGCGATGTTGAAGTATTTTATTAATAAAGTAAGCGGACGCTTTAGATTGGTTCGTCCAGAAATAATGATTTCTATTCCGGCTGGAGTGACGTCCACTGAGCGACGAGCGGTAATTGACGCAGCAGTGCGAGCCGGAGCTAAGACAGCCTATGTGGTCAAAGAACCAGTTTTGGCGGCTATCGGGGCTGGTATTCCTATAAATTCAGCAGCCGGTAATATGATAATTGATATTGGAGGAGGCACCTCAGAAGTGGCTATTATTTCTTTAGGTGGGGTAGTGGCAGTACATAGTGCTCGTATCGGAGGTAATAAATTAGATCAATCAATTGCCAATTATATTAAGAAAAAACATAGTTTGGCGATTGGAGAAAGAACGGCTGAAGAAATTAAAATTCAAATTGGTTCAGCTCTTCCTCAAGTCAAAGAAGAATATATGGAAGTAAGGGGTCGAGACTTAACCGGAGGTTTGCCTAAGACTATTAAAATTTCATCCAATGAAATTACAGAATCACTTCAAGATGAATTGCGAGAAATTATTAGCGCTATAAAAAAAGTTCTTCAGGAAACTCCGCCAGAATTAGCAGCTGATGTTATGGATAAGGGTATGGTTCTTTCTGGAGGTGGTGCACTGTTGCGAAATTTAGACGGACTGATCACTAAAACAATCGATGTGCCTTGTTATGTGGCCAAGGAACCCTTGCTTTGTGTAATTAAGGGAATTGGGATTGCCTTGGATAATTTGGATGTTTATAAGAGAACAATAACCTTATCAAAATAGTATTTTATTATACAGTTAACGAGTTCACGAGCTAACGGGTTAGTAGGTTGGTTTATTATTCAAAAAATTCGTTAACCATTAACTCGTTAATAATTTATGAATCATATAGGTATCGATGGTTCCAGATATTTTCTAAAGCAAAGAACCGGCATCGAGGAATATTCTTATCAAATTACAAAAGGTTTACGAAATAAGCTGAATAGTCAGCAAGTCGTTTTGTATGTTAGGAAAAACCAAGAGATAGATTTTTCTTTGCCAGAAAATTGGAAAATAAAAGTTATTAGTTGGCCGAGATTTTGGACTCAAATTGGATTATCTTGGGAATTATTATTTCATCCAGTGGATGTTTTGTTCATCCCAGCTCATGTGGTGCCTATAATTAGGGCAAAAAATACTGTAGTAACAATTCATGGTTTGGAATATGAATTTTGTCCAGAAGCTTATTCATTCTGGGAAAGATTTTATATGCGTTTTTCCATTAAAAATTCTTGTCGATGGGCAAAAACTATCATAGCCGTATCGGAAAATACAAAAAAAGATTTGATGAAATTGTATGGAGTAGCTGAGAATAAAATCAAGGTGGTTTATGAAGGCCACGATAATAAACTCGCAACTCATAACTCGCAACTCGAAACGCAAAAAAAGTATGATTTTAAATATTTATTATTTGTCGGGCGGTTAGAAGAAAGAAAAAATATTAGCGGAATAATCTCTGCGTTTGAAATTTTAAAGGAAAAATATCAGATTCCGCATAAGTTAGTCTTGGCGGGAAAACCTGGATATGGTTATGAAAAAATAGAATCTCAGTCCCGAGTAATTATGACAAATCTCAAAAGTAAAGAGGAAATTATATTCACTGGGTTTATAGGTGGAGAAGAAAAAGAGAATCTAATCAAAAATGCGGAGGTATTCTTATTCCCGACTTTTTATGAAGGATTTGGACTGCCGATTTTAGAAGCCCAGAATTTAGGCGTGCCGGTGGTAGCCTCAAATAATTCTTCCATTCCAGAAATAGTTTGTAGCGGTCTCACCGCTACGGATGAAAAAAGTGCTGTCTTGGTTGACCCAAACGATATTGGAGCTATTGCCGAAGCGGTGCATCAATTAATTTCCGATAAAAATATTCGAGATGATATAATAAAAAAAGGGTTGGAAAATGTGAAAAGATTTTCGTGGGAAAAATGCGCTGAAGAAATTGCTGAAGTACTAAGAAGTGAAAGTTAATAATCGAGTGAGTAAGACGCTTATCAAATAAAATATGGAAAATTTAAAAGATCTAAAAATAGCCTTAGTTCATGATTTTTTGATATATCCCGGCGGAGCGGAGAAGGTTTTGGAAGTGATGGCGGAAATGTTTCCAGAAGCGCCCATTTATACTTTAATTTACGATAAAGAATTAATGAAAGGATGTTTTCAGAATCGGAAAATTCACGCTTCTTTTCTTCAGAAATTTCCTAAATTTTTAAGAAAAAGAAAAAAATGGCTTTTACCTTTTTTGCCAACTGCTCCAGAAACATTTGATTTGAGAGAATTCGATCTAATCATTTCCAGTTCTGGCGCGTGGTCTAAAGGAATTGTAACTCGTCTCAATACTATTCATGTGGCTTATCTCCATAGCCCTATTCGCTTTGCTTGGAGCGAACATGAGGAATATTTATCTCAGCAAAAAGCATGGGTGCCTTTTAAATTTATTTCTAGGTTAATTATGAATTATATAAGAATCTGGGATAAAATGGCCACCGATCGTCCGGATTATTTAATTGCTAATTCAAAATATACTCAAGCGCGCCTAAAAAAATATTATAATCGAGACAGTGAAGTGATTTATCCGTCCGTAAATATTCCAAAAATTGAGATAAGCCATAAAAAAAGAAAAGAATATTTTTTAATTATTTCTCGTCTTTCTCCTTATAAAAAGATTAACATGGCAGTTGAAGCTTTTAATAAATTAGGTTGGCCACTAATAATTATCGGAGAAGGTCCAGAGAAAAAATATTTAAAAAAAATAGCTAAAAAAAATGTAAAAATTCTTGGTTGGGTTTCGGAAAAGGAAAAAGAGAAATATTATGCTGGTGCTAGAGCCTTTATTTTCCCCGGGGTGGATGATTTTGGTTTGGCTCCAGTAGAAGCTATGGTCCACGGGATACCAGTTTTAGCTTTGAAAAAAGGAGGAGCGCTGGAAATAATTATAGAAGGACAAACGGGAGAATTTTTTGAAGCAGCTACGCCAGAAATCATAGCTGATTCAGTTAGGCGCTTTGTGCAAGAAGAACAAAAATATAATCCGAAAGTCATTCGAGCTAAAGCTGAAGAATTTAGTCGGGAAACATTCAAAAATAAGCTACGATTATTTTTGGAAAAAATATAAAAAATTATGAAAATTTTTGGAAACAAAAAAATAGTGCAAGCTTTAGAAAAATCGGCAGAGGATAAGAATATTTCCCAAGCCTATGCTTTTATTGGCCCTGAAGGGGTAGGAAAATTTTTTTTGGCTCTCAAAATGGCTAAAGAATTATGCGGAACAGGTGAAAATAATCCGGACATTATGATTATCAAACCAGAAATAGAAGAGAAAAAAGGTATTATCAAGCAAAAAGAAATTAAATTAGATCAAATAAAGGAACTGCAAAGACATTTTGTTCTTTCTGGAAAAAAAGGAGGTTTCCGGGTGGGCATTATAGATAATGCCGAAAAAATGAATAAATCGGCTCAAAACGCTATGCTGAAAACGTTAGAAGATCCGGCTCCTGGAACGGTGGCTATTTTAATTATTCAAAATCCGGAGAAAATTGTGCTAACCATAATGTCTCGTTGTCAAATAAAAAAATTTGGACCAGTCTCTAAACTTGAGATGGAACAATTATTCTCAGAAAAGGGCGTTAAAGAAGCTGAATTAAAAGCAGAACTAGTTTTTTGGTCCTTAGGTAGGCCAGGAATAGCCGTTAGTCTAATAGATAATCCAGAAGAACTAAAGGCCAGAAAACTAGCGGTGGAAGAAGTTACTAATTTATTCAAGAAAAATATTACGGAAAAATTCAGACAAGCCGAGGAAATGTCCAAAGACTCCGGTTTGGTGATTAAAAAAATGAATTGGTGGATAATCGCACTGAGAGAATTAGCCTTGGGTAAAATAAAAAATCCTAATATTAGTTCGCAAAAAGCTTATGAAGTTATAAATAAAATTATCAAATGCCAAGTTCTTATTCGAGAAACCAACACTAATATTAAGTTAGTCTTGGAAAATCTGTTACTTAATTTTTAGCTATGTTTTTTAGAAAATCAAAAAAAAGAAAATTTTTTTTTAGAGCTGGATCGGCTATTTCTGGAGGAGCAGGTTCTGTTCGAAGTTATTCCAAAAAAAGTTCCGAAAAGAAAAATATTTTCGGAAGAATATTATATTGGTTAGTCTTTTTAATTTTTATTGGAGCCATAATTTATACGTTATTTTTTTCTGGTTTCCTAAATATCCAAACAATAAAAGTGGATGGATCGGAAAAAATTGATGCAGAAAAAATTAAACAGCTGGTGCGTAATGAAATTTCCGGGAAGTATTTTAATTTAATTGATAAAAATAATTTTCTTTTAGCCAGTGGAAAAAAGTGGGAAAATAAGATTAAAGAAGAATTCAAGACACTGGAGGAGGTTAAAATTAAAAAAGTCTTTCCAGAAAGAGTAGAGATTTTGGTTCAAGAAAGAGATTTTTTATTTATTTTCTGTAGTGGGGGGCCCTGCTTGATGGTGGATAAAAATGGAGAAGCTTTGACTATAGTTGATTTGAATTCGGATGAATTGCAAAGAGAGGATCGGATAATATTGATTGATGAATCGAACAGAGAAGTTAATTTTGGGGATGAAATTTTGGATAAGGAATTCTTAGATTTTATTTTAAAAATAAAAGAAAAAATAAGAACTAGTAATGGTTTGGAAATAGAAACAGAAATAAAAACTCCGCGATTAATTTCCGGAGACATTATTATCAAAACAAAAGAAGGCTGGTCTATTTATTTGAACAAGGATATAGGCGTTGATCGTCTAATGAATATGCTAAAAATAGTTTTGGAAAATAAGATAACCGTGGAAGAAAGAGTCAACTTAGACTATATAGATTTAAGAATTGATTCTAAGGTATATTATAAATTAAAATAGAAGTACCAACTTGATAAACCGGCTTGTAATTGAGGAGCCAGCGGTAACTTTGATTATCAGTTTTTCTTTTATCATAAATTCCTTCCTGACGAAAAAAAGTAGAAATAGCATACCAGCCTGGCTCAATTGGTCTTCGGGAGCTCCACCAAGGCTCAAATTTATCCCCTAGGTAATAATTGATATCAGCGATTCCAAAGTAATCAACCCGGATTTTTTCTATTTCCGGTTTTTTGTTTAAAAATTCTCTAAGACGGATTAAATCTTGGCCCCAATCAGCGTTAGAATCGGTAACATAATGGTAGCCGTTTTTAGGTCCACCACCTGCTTCATTGAAATAGGAGACATAATTTGGATAAGCCAGAAAAGTGCCAAAAATAAAGTAAAAAATCAAAAAGAAGAAAGTAGATATAACTAAATAATTATTTTTAAAACGCTGTTTGTTTTCCACTATTTTTTTAGCGGTTAAAATATAAATTAAAGGAATAATAGGAAATAAATGTCTAAAGCCAATATTTAAGCGTCCTAATATGCTGGTAAAAAGATAAAGAAAAATGAAAGTCAGCAGAGTAAATTCCACAATATTGTTTCTAATATAATGGGAAAATTCTTTAAGCAAGGTGATTCGTTTACTCTTAATAGCTAAAAATATTTTTTTAAAAATTTCTGTGGTGGAAGTAAAAAAGGCGAATCCTATTAATAAAAGAATAGGCAATGGTTCTTTTAATAAATAAACTATGGGAAAATAGGAAAAGAATCCGTCAGTAGAAACCTCGCCAAAATAATAGGTAACATTTCCAACGACCACTCTTTGAAAAACTCTAAAAACTCCAAAAACATAAGCAGCTGCTGGACGGAGAAAATAGTTATCATTTAAAGAAAAGATGATATGTTTGGAAAATTTGGCAGCGGTATTATCCACAGCAAAATAGTGGTTAACTATTTCTGGCAATTTTTCTTTTGGCATATTAAAATCATTGGCGAAGTATAAAATCCATACAAGTATCAAGGATAAAATAAGGGCTAAGGAAAATTTACCCAGGTATTCACCAAAAGTTTTCATTTTTATTTTAAAGCTAGTTTTTTTATCATCAGGAATTTTTACCCAAGAGTAAGTTAATATAACTAGACCAAAAACAGGGAAAATCAAAACAGAAGAAAATTTAACCAACTGAACTAAGCCTAAAAAAATTCCAAAGTAAGCGGTGTTTTTCCAACTGGGGCGTTTAATAAATTTTATAAAATAATAAAAAACAAAAACAATAAAAGCGGCGATCCCCAAATCGGTGGTGACATAATGGTTGTGACCTAATATGTTTGGGCTAAAGATGTAAAAAATAAAAGCCAAAAGTCCCGCGCTGATTCCATAGAATTCATTAGTAAATTTGAAGATAAAGAGTCCGAGGATAACAAAAATAAGAATAATCGGTAGGCGAGCAAGAAAAGCTATTTTTTCCGGATTATTGCCTGAAGCATAAAGGAAATTTTTTCCAGCATTCCATTGGGCATCATTGGGATTTTCTTCCCAAAAATCATTCTGAATGTCGAAATTAAAACCTCCCAAAACAAGCGGAATGGCAATTAAATTTTTTAGCAAAGGTGGATGTTCCGGATTAAGTCGCAGGTCATGCTCTTGGAGATAACTTATACCAGCCGGAATATGGGCAATTTCATCGTAAATTAAGCTATCATTTTTGGCGTTCAAAACAGAAATAAAAACTGTAATTATGATGGAAGAAATAATTATTAAAATATAGTTTTTTTTAAAAAATCTTTCCATAGTTTATTATTTAAGAATATAAAATTTACTTTCCAATGAATTGTTTTTTTCTTCTAATTTTAGCTGAGGATATTTTTTTTCTAATTCATCAATGACCTGTTTATTTTTTTCAAGGAGGATGATATGGAAGGTGTTTATATTTTTTGGAGCTATTTTAGCTAGCTCATTGGGGTAGATATAATAAATATTGGGAGAATCATAGTTAAAAATATAAATGGGATATTTAATTAAAGTATTATTACTGGTGATAATATATTTTTCATCTTTAGTGGGTAGAGTTTTTAAATAATGGGAAATATCTTGTAAATTTTTATCAAAAGACGAGGCAACTTTCGGTTTATTAGCCCAAAAATAATGATATTTAATGGATTCAAAGGTTCCGGCAAAAATTAAAATTAATAAAACAAGAATGGCAACTGATTTTTTGGCTTTGTTCCTTTTTTGAATAAAATTTTCAAATCCTAATCCGGAAAGAATAAAGACAACCGGTAGCATTCCAATGGCTCTAAGAGCATGAGGATTGCCCTCGGCAGTCAAAAATTCCGGAGCCAACATTAAAAAAAACCAAATAAGTAGGAATGCATATTTTTCCAAATTTTTTCCCAGAGATTTTTTAAATAATCTTTTTATCAATAAACTAAAAAAATGGCGGAGAGAATAAATGAAGCCAAAGAGAAAAGCTAAGCCAGTAAAAAATTCTAGCAGAGGATAGGGACGATAATTGTGACGCCAATTCATATCTCCGACAAAGTTATATTTTATTAAACTTAACGAGAAACTTCGCAAGAAGGCCCCGACCGGATTTCCATTATTAACTTCAGGAGAGAAAATAGAAATTGATGCTGAACGGGACTCGAGATATTCCGGATGGGCATAAAAAGTTGCGAGCATCGGTAAGGCAGAAATAATTGAAAAAAGTAAAAAAATTAAAATTAGTTTCCAATATTCTTTAATAAAATTTCTTCTGGATAAAATAAAGAAGACTAGCATCAAAATTAGAATAAGAGGTGCAATGCGCCAGGCGATATAAGTATGAATTCCAATTCCGAAAATGAAACCACCTATGGCAAAATCCCACCATTTTTTGGTACGCAGTCCTCTAAAAATAAAATAGAAAGAAAAAACTAAAAGCATAGGCAACATAACGGCGCGAAAAGCGATGCGGCTGAAATTGATAGCCCAGAAAGAGATGGCTAAAAGAAAGGAGCTGATAAGAGCTAGACGTTTATTGAAAAGCTCTTTAGAAAGAAGATAGACGCCTAAAATAGTGAGAGTTCCAAAAACTATAGAAGGTAATTTAAGAGCTAAAATACTGATTCCGAAAAATGAAAAACTAAGCGCAATCAGATTTATAAAAAGTCCTTCTCGCCCGTTATTATCGGTATAAAAAAGTTCATAGGTGCCATTTTTAAAAGCTTTAATTGCATCTTTGCCATTAACCGCCTCATCAGGATAAATCCCAGGTGGCGTATTTTCAATATTGTATATTCTTAGAAAAAAACCTAGAGCTAAAATCAACAGAACTAGAATAAAAATAGTTATTTTTTTCATTTTCGTTTCATTTTTGTTTTCTGGCAAAATTATACCACGAAATAGTCTTTTTATCCACTTTCGGAAAACCCCTTTTTTATGGTATAATGAAAAAAATAAAATAAACTACCGATAAAGACAGTGAAAGATAAAAAAGAGGCTAACATTATACATCAGACTGGTCCGGATTTTAAGAATTTCATTAAAGGATTGGAATCTTTTGTAGCGGGTCGAGAGCCAGGAGAAGGTCCTGGAGCAGCTAAAGCTGGCTTTAGCGAAAACAAAGAAAATCAAAAAGTTAAGGATATTTTTGAAACGATTTTTAGTCCGGAAGAAATTAAAGATTCAATTTATAAATTAATCCCCGATGCGACTAAAGCAGAAAAGGCAGGAGTCGCTATGGAAAAAGCCAAGAGTACAATTCTAGGACAAGCAGAAATTGACCATTGGGATAAACTTGAAAATTCTGAAATCAAAAAAAGAATAAGAGAGGTTTTTTATTCCGTAGTAGAAAATTTATTTAAAGAAAGTAAATTGTTCACCTTGAAAAGATTTTTAAATAACATTTATAGGATATCTCAACCTGAGATAAAAAAAGAGGAGCCGGTAAAAACTAATGAAGAAGAAAAAAAATTGGAACCGGAAAAAGAAAAAAAAGAAAAATCAAATTCAGACATAAGCAAAAAAGACTTTAATAATAAATACGCAACCTTTTTAAAAACAGATCTTTTTGATTCAGAAGGGAACCGGCTTAATATTGTAGGTATGGATGAAAAAGGCACTAAGATAGCGTTTAGCCCTAAGGATAGTAAGGATAGGAAAAAATATAAAAATGGATATGAAATAAAATTTCTTTCTTCTTTAGTCGAGTTAGATAAATTATTAAAAGAATATAAAAAGCCTGAAAAGGAAAAAGAAAAAAGTAAGGAAGAAAAAGATAAGGAGAAAAAAGAAAAGAGCGAAGAAGAAGGAAAAAAAATAGTCCAAGATTTAATTGCAGCTCATAGTGAATTTATTGGAAAAAATCGGTTTAATGATGCTGGAAAATGGATTTTTGTTTCCAATGACAGTATAAATTATAAAAAACAAGAAGTTAAAATTATTCAAGGAGAAGGGGAGAAAATAAATAAAGAAAAGTTGATTTTAACATTTGATAAACTAGCTGATATTTTGGATGAATATAATTTTTTTCGCTCTCCTCATGAAGAAAAAGTTCCTGAAATAAAGGAAGAAATCGTCATTCCTAAAGAACCAGAGCAAAAAAATGAAGTAAAGTTAGAAGAGCCAAGCAAAACTGGAAAAGAAAAATCCTCGGAAGAAATATTTTCAGAAAAAATCTCCAAAGTTAGCAGGTGGAGTGATTTTTATAAATTGCTTAAATCTAAAGAAGGAGTGGAAAAAGGAATTGATTTTTCCAAAATTGAGTCAGCCGTAGAATTTTTAACTGATAAAGCTCGCAGTATAGAAAATTGGAGTGATTTTGAAACAACTTTCCACTTTGAAATTGATAGTATAATTGAGGATTTTGGAATACGTCAGAAAGTTTTGGAACTTATTCAAAAAGATTGGCAATCTTTTCAGAAAGAAATAGAAATAGAAAAAGAAAAAAGTATTAGAGAGGCGAGAAGTTTTGAAGAATTGTATCAAGTTCTAGAAAAAATTGGAAGCATAAAAAGCCGAAGTTCCGATCGTATATTTTCAGCTAAGGAGATGAAGGATAGGATAGAATTTGCCAGAAAAGAAGGAACTGATTTATCTAATGAAGAGTGGAAGAATGAAAAGGAGACTGAAAGATTAATTCTATTTAATATTATTCGCACTTACGGACTAAGAGAAAAAGTAAAGGACTTGATCGATAATGAAAGAGAAAATATGGAAAAACAGGCAGAGACAAAAGAAATTACAGAAGAAAAAATAGAAGAGGAAAAAGAGCCTGAAGAAATTAAAGAATTAAGAGATAAATTAACAGAAGCCAGAAATCTTTACGCCAGAAAAAATTATGAAGTGACTGACGTAATGTCAAGGATAAAGAAAATTTTAAGGTTTAAATTGTCTTCATCAAAAGTTGATTCAGTTAATAACGCCTATGAAGAATATAATAGGGCCAATAACGTTCTTCTGGAAGCAAAAATAAATGATTTTAAAAAAAGGAATCTTAATCTGGATGATCTTCGGAAAGAAATGGGGGGACTTGTTCAATATTTTAATGTAGATGAAAGAAGGATGTTGGCAGAAGCCAGAACAAGCTCAAGGGCTGAAGCTAGCGATGGAAAACTAAAATGGGCTTTGGAAAAATCTTCCGAGGCTATTAATTGGTATCGGAAATTAAATTGGAAAAAGAAGGTGAGTGTTTCTGTCGGACTAATGGCTATTGGAGCCACTGGAGCGTTGGCGACCGGAGTAGGTTTCGGAGCGGCAGCTGTTTATCGGGCTTTTGCTGGAACAGCGGCTGGAGTTGGTTTGACGGGAACTTTGGAAGCTAGCTATCGGAAAAAAGAAGAAGAAAAAAGTGAAAAGAGAAAAAAAGAGATTTTGAAAGAATCGGAAATAGCAGATGGAGAAGACAGTGACTATAAGCTGGATTTATTAATGGAAAAATTAAGCGTTGATATCGCCGATAGCGATCAAACTTTGAAAAGAGAAATTGATCAGGCCACCAAAAGAAAATTAATAGGAGCTGGAGCCGCGATATTATTGGGCTCTGGAGCGCTTAATTGGATGATTGAAAAATCTGGGGTTGGGTCATGGGTAATGGAAAAACTAGGCTTATCTTCTGATGAGGTAGTCGGGAAAGCCACTGATTCTGGTGGAGAAAATTTTAATCCTGCCCAAGTAGAATTAAATAATTTGGATGGCGGTGTAATACCTGAAATACCTGGAGCCGAAAATATAGTTTCCGAAGTTGGGCAAGGGTCCGAATTAACTATAAATTCAGGCAGTAGTCTGGAAGGAACCTTGATTGATCATTTTCAAAACCAAGGAATGGATTTAGAAGAAGCCGGAAAACAAGCCAGTCGGCTAGCGAAAAGTTATGCTGAAAGTCAAGGAATGGATTATAGCGATTTGAATTCAACTTACCCTGGCCAGGAAATTATTCTCAATGCTGACGGAGATCAAATTCAAACTCTTACCGAAACGTTGGATTCTCGAGCTATGTCGGCTATTCGAGAAATTTCCGAAAAAAGTAATGAAGCTTGGAGAGGAATGAAAAATATTAATTTTGAAGATTTAAAAAATGGAAAACCAAAGATTTTTGAAAATGCCAATAAAGTTTTAGAAAAATATAAGGAAATTTTAGGCTCTGAAGCTATTCCGAAAAAAGCGGAAACTATTCAAAAATGGGTGGCAAGAATTGCCAAAGCGGCTACAAATAAAACTAAATAATAATTAATTCACCCAGTTAAATCCCCGCTAAGCGGGGTCTGGATCGCCAGAATTTAAAGGGGTAAAAAAATATGACTAACGCAATGAATGAGGATATAATAAAAAAAGAATTACTCAAAGAATTAGGTTTGGAAAATCTGCCCCAAGATAAACAGGAGCAGTTATTAGTTAAAATGACTGAAACTTTGCTTAAAAGAATTTTTGTAGAGACGATGGGAAAGCTAAATGAAGCTGATCAAAAAGCTTATGTAGAATTATCAGATAGAAAGCCAGCACCGGAAGAAATAGAAAAATTTCTCACCGAAAAAATTTCCGGTTATGAAAGTTTTGTCCAAAGTATAATTGTTAATTTTAAAAAAGAAATTACTACAGAAGTTTAAATAAAAAAATAATTTTTTAAGTGAAAATCTATGAGCAATCTGGAACCCATTGAAGATAAAGACTTGGATCTCAAAGATAAATTTTTAGGTTCGGCCGAACAAAAAGAAGTCTCAACGGAAACTAGTGACTTGGAAAAAGTGTCTGTTCCAAACCCAATCTCAGAAAAATCTGAGAAAAAAGAATCAGTTGGGGTGGAGAAGGAAAAAGCTTATTCGCGCATATTATCAAAAATTAAAAATCCTCAATCCGCTTCTAACGATGATGATACTGCTATTCCTCAAGATGCTAAGTCAATTGATGAAGCAGATTCAGCGGAGGCTAAAATTGATAAACTGGTAAAATTAGCCTCTAATAAAGGAGTGGTACACGCAGTTAAAGTGGCGCGTCATCTAGAAGACAATTATGCCTTAGATGAATTCCACGACAGATTAGTAGCTGATGATTTAAGAAACGCTTTGATTTCCCAAGGTATGTTAAAAGAAATATAAAAATAAAATTCCGGTTAAATATTTCGCTACTGGCGAAATTTAACAGGATAAATAAAAAATGTTTTTTGATCCTAATTATTTATTTTTTTATCTAACAGTGGCTTTAAGCGTGGTGAGCTTAGTGAGTGGCGCCCTGTTGGTAGTTAAAGGATTTTTCTCTTTTCGAACAGAAATTAGTCGTTCTTTAAATATGGACCTAGATGTGATTCGAGTAGTTAAGGAAGCGAGAAATAAAGAAGGTGAAAATGATCGGCAAGAACTTTGGAAGGAAGAAATTGGTGCTATGGAACAGCTTTTAACTTCTCTTTCTATGCTTCGTGAAAAGAAAGGTCTTTGGCATCGCTTTTTTTACGGTTCACCTCATATTTCTTTTGAAATTGCCAATTCGGCTGATAGCGAAGAAATTGTTTTTTTTGTGGCGGTGCCTAAAAAATACAGAGAGAGTGTAGAAAAACAAATTCACAGTTTTTCCCCCAATGCTTCGCTGGAAAAAACTAAAGATTATAATATATTTTTTCCGGGAAGCTTCACTCAGGCATCAGTTTTGCAATTAAAGAATAAATATATTTTTCCAGTGAAAACTTACGAAAATCTCGAAATGGACCCTCTAAACGCCATAACTAACGCTTTAAGTAAGTTGGACTCCGTAGAGGAGGGAGCGGCTATCCAGGTCGTTTTAAAGCCAACCAGTGCTGGTTGGAGATCTTCCGGAAGATCCGTAGCTCATAAAATGCAACAGGGTAAGCGATTAAAAGATGTGCACGGTCATTCTCAAATAACTAAACTGGGAAAAGAATTTGGCGCTACTTTTTTGGATGCTACTATACGAGGTAAAAAGGAAAATGGGACTAGTTCTTTTGAAGAAAAAACAGTGCAATTAACTCCTGAAGAGCAAGAGTTGGTTAAAAATATGGAACAAAAAGCCAGTAAAAATGGCTTTGAAGTTAATCTGAGATTAGTAGCTTCTGCTAAAACTAAAGAAAGGGCTCAAGATATTTTAGGGCAATTAGAAAATGCTTTTTCTCAATATGAAAATTCGGATATCAATTGGTTTCAAGTTAAGAAAAGAACTGATGAGAAAGATATTGCCTATGATTTTATTTTTCGCAATTTTAATCCGGACTGCTCTTTAATTTTAAATTCAGAAGAAATTGCCAGTATTTTTCATTTACCGATATCAGTTACAGAAGCTCCGAAAATAAAATGGTTGAAATCCAATGCAGCAGCTCCGCCTTTAGAAATACCCAAAGAAGGATTAACTTTGGGCTTTAATGAATTTCGAGGAGCTAAGACTGTAATTAGAATGTCGGAAAATGATAGGCGACGTCATATCTATACCATTGGACAAACCGGAGTCGGTAAATCAAATTTTCTTCAAGAAATGGCCAAGCAGGATGCTAGGGCTGGAAAAGGATTTTGTTTTATTGATCCTCACGGATCGGCAGTGGAAGATATTTTAACGGCTATCCCAAAGGAACGGGCGGAAGATGTGATTATTTTTGATCCGGCCGATGTGGAAAGGCCGTTTGGATTAAATATGATGGAATACGATCCAGCTCATCCAGAACAAAAAACTTTTGTTATCAATGAAATGATAGGAATTTTTGATCAGTTGTATGATTTAAAGACTACTGGTGGACCGATGTTTGAACAATATATGAGAAACGCTATGTTGCTGGTTATGGAAGATCCTGAATCTGGATCTACTTTAATGGAAATACCCAAAGTTTTATCCGATGAAAATTTTAGAAAACTTAAATTATCCAAATGTCAAAATCCAACGGTAGTGGATTTCTGGACTAAAGAGGCGGAAAAAGCTGGCGGTGAGGCAGCTCTTTCTAATATGGTTCCTTATATTACTTCTAAACTTACCACCTTTATTTCTAATGATATTATGCGTCCGATTATCGCTCAACAAAAAAGCACCATTAACTTCAGAGATATTATGGATAATAAAAAGATATTATTAGTTAATCTTTCTAAAGGAAAATTAGGAGAGATTAATGCTCGTCTTTTGGGAATGGTAATTGTGGGAAAAATGCTTTTAGCCGCTCTTTCTCGGGTGGATATGCCAGAAGATCAAAGAGTGGATTTTTATCTTTATTTGGATGAATTTCAAAATGTGACCACGGAATCCATTTCTCAAATTCTTTCCGAAGCTAGGAAATATAGGTTGGGTCTTATTTTGGCTCATCAATTTATTGGGCAATTGAAAGAAGATATTTCCAAAGCGGTTTTTGGTAATGTTGGTTCAATTATATCTTTTCGAGTTGGTCCGGAAGATGCAGAATTTTTGGAAAAGGAATTCTCACCAGTTTTTACTACTAGCGATCTAGTGAATGTAGATAATTATAATTGTTTTGCTAGGATTTTATTGGGCAATATTTTAACCAAACCATTTAATATGACCACTTTTCCGCCTACTCAGGGTAATCAGGAAATAGCCAATGCCTTCAAAGAACTTTCCCGCCTGAAATATGGAAGAGATAAGGATTTAGTAAATCGTGAGATAATGGAACGAACTAAAATGAAAACCTTTTCAGCTTAAAAACAAAAAAACATTCCGATTGATTGGAATGTTTTTTGTTTAAAATTATTCAGCCTTGTCGTAGTCTCAGCTATGAATTCAGCTGAGAGTTCTTTTTGTTTACTTTTTCTTGCGGAAAGAAAAAGTAAGAAGGAAATTTAAAAAGTGGTTCTTAATCTAAATTTATTCTATTTTAATAGCCAATGCAGATTCAGAATTGGTAATATAGATAATATTTTTTTCTTCATCCACGGAAAAGTTTTCTGCTTTTCTGATCTCTTCGCTATAAAACTGCCGGATTATTTTTCCAGAACCGTCGAATTTTATGATGCGAGCATTTTCTTTATCGAAGACATAAATATTTTCGCTATCCAAGCGAACGTAAATTTTGTAAGGAATAATAGGAGTAGCAGAACTTTCTAAGGAAAATTCTTGAACTTTCCCACGGAAATATTTTAATACCCCATCGTTTTTAGCAATATAAATGTCTTTATTAATCGCTATATCCATAGCTGATTCCAAATTGGAAGCGTCTTTTATCCAATCAATTTTTTCTCCAAAGCCACCTTCTGCTCGAGGATAACGATAAATCTGGTTATTTTTTTTATCCAACAAATAAAGATAAGTTAGGTAACTTCTAGAGGAAACTATTTCTAAATTTTCAGGAACCGATAAAGAATTTTCTTGAAATTTTTTAGTAGTCGGACTAAAAGCGAAGGTTTTGAATTCTTGGTTAATTATAAAAATCAATCGGAGGTCTTCCATCGGAGAAAAAGTTATTATTTCGCCCACATTGTCAGGTAGTTTAATTTCCTCTTTTTGAGCAAAGTCATAGATGGAGTCGCGACTAATAAAGTATGGGTTTTTATCGAGAAAAACAATTCCCATTAGTCCCTCTTTTTGATAAATATTTTCTCCAGTTCCTAGTCGCAAAACGGAAGCATCTTGCTCGAGCGGAATAGTGGCTTCTTCGGTGGCTGGGTTGGATTTATCTTTTTGATTTTGCCAAAAAATCCCAACTTTTTTAAAAAGTATAGGTGAAAAAAATATTAAAAGAACAACCAATAAGGCATAAATTTTTTGAGTATAGTCCAGCGTGGAAGCAATCTTTTTGAAACGAGAAAAGCTGGGTAAGAAGTTAGGGATCTTTACCCGAGATAAAATTTCCTTTAAATTTATTTTTTTTATTTTAATAAATAGTTCAGAAAAAAATGAGGTAATAGCCTTGGTGTTTAAAAGAGGAGTCTGTTTTGTTTCTAGAATTTGCGCCTCACTCTTTTTGGGAGGATTATTTTTTTTCAAAAAGTCCATTGAAAAAGTAGATAAAATGTAGGCTTTGGCTCTTTTTATGTTTTTTTTCAAGTTTAGCAAGAAAGAATTTTTCATTTCAGAAAAATAAACTTGCAGAAAATTTTCCTCTGTTAGGGGTAATTCATTTCCCTTGATGTAAATATGGCCAGTTTTTTTGCTGGTAAATTCTTCTTTTGACTTAGCTATTTCCTCTTTCAGCTCAGAAGAAACTTCTGGCTGATTTTTGTTTTTAATAAAGGAATTTTGACTGAAAGCATTGACGGGTTCAGCGCTTTTTTCAGGAGCCGAGAATTCAATTTTTTCCTTGGCTCTGATTTCTATTAAAATAGAGGCATTTTTTTCTAGTTCATTTCCCAGCGCAGTTTTTAGAAATTGCATTAAAGCATCATAAGAAAATCTTTGAAAATTCTTTTTTATTTCTTCATGAGAGAATACGGTAAAGGTGCCTTCAGTAGTAATGAAAATTCTGTCTAGATCTTCAATGCGTCCGCTGGATATGTTGGTGAAAGTTTTTAGAGGATTAGGTGCTGATTCTTCTGAAGACAATCCCTCACTAATGTCAGTTAAAAAATTTTTTCTGAAAAGAAACGCCGAAGCTGTTCCTGCTTGAGAAAGATGGATATTATTTTTTTCTATAACAGCTATTAATCCATTTAATTTTCCTATCCAATTAACATCTCCATGTTCAGCTAAAACTGAAAGAGCTAAATTGGCCTTATGTAAGGCTGATTCGAAGCTTTCAATGGAGCCTCTTTTTGGGCGAGAAAAATATTCTTTTTTAATTACTGATATTAAATAGTTGGCAATGTAAGAAGAATTTTTTTGATCATCATTAACTTCAAAAATCCCGAAAATTGTTCCTAGATTTCCTTGGATAACATTTTCTGGAGACTGGACAAATATCTCTATATTTGGCTTCCAGCGGTTATCATTACAGACCAGAATATCGCCGAAAGTTGGTTCTAGAAAGGGTATTCTTTTGTCTGGTTTTTTATGAGGCATATTATTCTAATTATATCACAGATTACCAGTATTGATTTGGAGTATTTTTTGAGCTTGGTATTTTTTGTAAAAAGTTAATCCTACAAAAAAAATAGTTGCCACTATGAAAATTATTATTCCAGCGTATTTAATATAAAGGTCTATGGTTCTAAATGCATATCCAAAAAAATAACCACATAAAACCAAGAAACTACTCCAAACTATTCCTCCAACCACAGAGCTAGTTAAAAAAGTTTTAAAAGGCATCTTAGTTGCACCAGCTAAAATAAAAGTTATCCAACACAAGCCAGTAGTTGATTTAACCGCGATAATAGTTTTTCTTCCATGAATACGAAAATGATTTTCTAGCTTAATTATTATTTTAGGTTTTGTTTTTAAAATTTTTTCTGCCTTTTTGAGAGTTTTAAATCCTCCATAATAGCCAATAAAATACAAAATTATGTCTCCTATGATATCTCCCAGGAAGCTTAAAATAAAAACCAAGTAAATATTAAAAAAACCTAATTTGGAAAAAAAGGCAGCAATTACTGTGGCGATGGGACCCTCTACAATCATAAGAAGAAACATAGTTGGATAGCCGATAGTTTTTATATAGGCGATAGTTTCTGGGCTAGAAAAATCAGAAGGAATTAACATAAAAATAAATTATCAATACCTTTATATTATCACAAGTTATTAAACCCCGCACCCACGAACTTATGCTTGGGGTGTGGGGTAATTCGCTCTGCATTTTTTCCGTTCATCTCGGTATTCGCGTATAGAGCATTCTGGGTGCGGGGTAAAATGTTAAAAATTCTAAAAAAACCTTAATAAAGGGAGATTCTTTACTTTTTAGCCTGCTAAATATATAATAGTAGAGAGGTATTTTCAATTAAATTTTAAATAAAATGGCTGAAGTTTTAGAGACCCTATTTGGGTCAAAGGAAAAAACAAGGATTTTGAGGTTTTTTTTGCAAAACCCAGAACAAGAATATGCGATTGAGGAAGTATCTAAAAGGAATATGTTGAAAAGAGATAAAACCAAAAAAGAGCTAGATGTCCTAGTCAGTATTAAATTTATACTATTAAGGACAAAAAAAGGACGGAAATCGTATGTGCTTAATCAAAATTTTATTTTTTATCCGGAACTAAAGAATTTTATTTCCAAAGCCAATATCTACCCACAATCTAAGAGTCTTGATCGAATAAAAAATTTAGGCAATGTAAAGTTGGCTGTGATAAGTGGTGCGTTTATAAATTATCCTAAATCTAAGGCCGATATGATATTAGTGGCCGATGGAATCAGTCGAGCTAAATTGAAAAATGTTATGAGTAGTTTAGAGGCTGAAATTGGGAAAGAAATTGATTTCGTTTTAATGACTGGAGATGAATTCAAATATCGATTAAATATGTTGGATAAATTCATCCTAGAATTTTTGGAAGGACCACACGAAGAAATAATTAATAAAATCTCTGGTCTCAAAAGATTTATTGCTAATCGAAAATAAACAAAATGATCTATTTCGTAGCTTTTATTGTATCCTTGGTGTTTCTTTTTTTGCTTTGGCAAATCTTTGATCTTAAAAAAAATAATCCTAAAGATGATAAAATTTCTGCTGTAATGGAGAGACTTTTAATGCTTTCGGAACAGAATGAAAAACTGGGAATGATTGTCGATAGAAAACTTTCGGAAACTCATCAAGCAACACAAGAGCAAATAAGCAGTACTATTCGGACGGTGCAGGGGATAACTGGTCAATCTGCTAAGCAAATTGCTGATGTAGTAGCTGGACTGACAAAATTGGAGGAAACCAATAAACAAGTGGTTAATTTTTCTGCTCAATTACAAAATTTGCAGGATATTCTCAAAAATCCAAAACAAAGAGGAGTGTTGGGTGAGTATTTTTTGGAAGAAACATTGAAAAATGTGTTGCCTCCTAATTCCTATGAAATGCAATATAAATTTAAGGATGGGGTGATTGTGGATGCGGTAGTTTTTGTGGATAAAAAAATTATCCCAGTTGATTCAAAGTTCTCCTTAGAAAACTATGAAAGGATAATTGTTTCCAAAAATCCAGAAGAAAGAGAGGCCTTGGAAAAAGTTTTCAAGCAAGATTTGAAAAACCGAATTGATGAAACTTCAAAATATATTAAGCCGGAAGAAAACACTATGGATTTCGCCTTTATGTTTATTCCATCGGAAGCCATTTATTACGATCTATTGGTCAATAAAATCGGGGCAGTCCAGATTAACACGCGAGATTTAATTGAATATGCTTTTCGAGATAGAAAAGTTATTATTGTTTCTCCTACTTCTTTCTTGGCTTATTTGCAAACAGTTTTACAAGGATTGCGAGCACTAAAAATTGAAGAGAGCGCCAAGGAAATTAGGACCAATGTGGAAAAATTAGGTAAACATATTGTGTCCTTTGAAGATTTTATGAAAAAATTAGGTGGAAGTATGAGTACTACAGTTAATCACTTTAATTCTGCCTACAAAGAACTGGGAAAAATAGATAAAGATGTGGTGAAAATAACTGAAGGAGAAAAAACCGTTGATCCAATGATTTTGGATAAACCAAAAGAGGAATAGTCTTGTAAGTGAAAAAGTAATGAAAAATTTTTTTAAAAAAGTTATTTTATTTCCGCGAAGCCTGATACTTAATGCCAGGTCTTTTTTTTCTCAGGAATTTTTTAAGAAAAACATCGTCCGGTGGTTGCTGGGAGTGAGTTTATTAGCCAATATTGCGGATTGGGTCGTTCTTAAGATTTTTATTAAATCAGTTGATTTTCCTATAATTTTACATTATAATGTCTATTTTGGAGTGGATATGTTGGGTGATTGGAAAAGGGTGTTTTTTTTGCCCTTAATAGGCATTATTCTGATAATTATCAATCTTTTTCTAGCGATTTATTTTTTTAATCGTCAAGAGAGAATTGCTAGTTATTTATTATTAATGGCCATTTTAATGATACAACTGAGTCTGGTAATATCGTCAGTAAGTCTAATTGTGATTAATTACTAAAATAAGTATGATGGTAAGAAACGAAAAAGAATTTTATTTTCCCAATCCAAGAACGACTGTACCAAGGGAAAAAAAGATTCAACGAGTTTTAGAAATGATCCCAGGGATTTTAACTTGGACAACTATTTTAGGTATGTTTATTTTTTCATTTTTGGTCCCAGTTTGGGTATCCGTTTTTATAATTGCTTTTGATATATATTGGATTTTTCGAACTGTTTTTATTGCTTCTTATTCAGTAGCTGGCTATAGAAAATTAAGAGACGGAAAAAATATTGATTGGTGGGAACGGTGTCAGAATATTTCTCACCCAGAAGATTTTATACTTAAAATTTCTTCCAGAATAAAAGAAATGGAGGAGGCACTAACAGAAAAAATGACTCGCGGGCAAAAGAAAAAAATAAAACACGAAATAAAAAAAGAAAAAAAATATCTAACGGAAGTTCAACAGCTAGCTAAAATTAAAGATAAAATTATAGATTGGAGGGAGATAGTTCATGTGGTGATGTTTCCGACTGCCGGCGAGCCAGCTTCAGTAATTGAGCCGGCTATTCAAGCTGTAGCTGATTCAAATTTCCCTAATCAACAATTTATTATTCTTTTAGCCACAGAAGAGCGGGAAGAAAAAAGCAAAAGGCTTAAAAAAGTGGAATATTTGCAAAATAAATTTAAAGGAGTTTTTCGTGATTTTATTGTGACCACGCATTTGGTTAAAGATGATGAGATGAAGGCTAAGGGTTCCAATGCTACTTTCGCGGCCAAATATTTGAAAAAATATTTGGAAGAGAAAAAAGTTGATTTTAAAAAAGTTATTTTTTCTAATTTTGATTGTGATAGCGTGGCTCATCTTCAATACTTTGCTTCTTTAACCTATAAATATATAACTAATCCCAAGCGTTTGCAGAGAAGCTATCAACCGTTACCGATGTATCACAATAATCTTTGGGATACGAATGCTTTCGTGAGAGTTATTGTTACTGGATCTAGCTTTTGGCATATTTTTCAAAGTACCCGCACGGAAGGTATGGTGACCTTTTCTTCTCATAGTGAGCCCTTTGACACCTTAGTTAAAGTTAATTTTTGGCCAGTTAATATGATTAGCGAAGACTCAATAATTTATTGGAAATGTTTTTCTTATTACAATGGAGATTATAAGGTAGAACCAATTTATTTACCCATTTCTCTGGATGCCGTTTTGGCAAATAGTTATTGGAAAACCATAGTTAATCAATATCGGCAAAAAAGACGTTGGGCCTATGGAATTGAAAATTTTCCGGTTATCTTAAGAGCTATTTTCCCTAACAAAAAAATTAAACTCAGAGAAAAATTAAAGGTTACCTTTGAAATGTTGGAGGGACACCACTCATGGGCTACTGCTCCGCTGATTTTGGCAGTTTTGGGTTGGCTTCCATTAATTTTTGGAGGAGAACAATTTAATCAAAGTGTTTTGGCTCATAATTTGCCATTTTTTACCCGCTATCTGATGACTTTAGCTATGGCCGGGTTGGTTATTTCTATGTCACTTAGTTTCCTTTTAATGCCCCCTCGTCCTAAAAAATATTCTAAATGGAGAAATATATACATGGTTCTCCAATGGGTATTGGTGCCGTTAATTGCTCCTTTTCTAGGGGCTATGCCGGCTATTGATTCCCAGACTAGAATTCTTTTTGGAAAATATTTTGGAGAATTTTGGGTAACAGAAAAAATTAGAAAAAATGAATAAATTTTTAATGCCCTTTATAATTTCTTTTTTGGCCACTATCTTTTTTAGTTTTGCGGGTATTTATTTCGGAAAAAAAATTAAGTGGCGTGGCAGGAACTCTTTACGTCATATTCATCGTAAAGGAGTCTTAAGAATAGGTGGAATAATAATGGTGTTGGTTTTTAATGGAACCATTCTATTAAACAATGATTTGGTAATCACGCCAGGTCTCTTGGGTATGATGATAGTTTCTATTTTATTGATGTTGGTTGGAATTTGGGATGATTTTCAAGAGATGTTTTGGCAAGCTCAGCTTCTTTGCCAGGTTTCGGCCGCCGTCCTTGTTTTTATAATTGGAATTAGAGTCTATTTTGTAACTAATCCTTTTACGGGGGGGATTATCCATCTTAATGCGGGCGTCGGGGTTATTTTTTCTATGCTGCTGGTGATTATTTGGATAACCTTAATGATTAATTCTATGAATTGGCTGGATGGTATTGATGGTCTTTCTGGAGGGGTAACCTTTATTGGCGTGCTAACTATTTTTGCATTAAGCTTAAAGCCGGAGGTTAATCAGCCTCCGATGGCTATTATAGCGATTATTTTAGCCGGAACGGCCTTGGGATTTTTGATCTTTAATTTTAATCCCTCCAAAATTTTAGCTGGAACATCCGGATCTATGTTTATGGGTTTTTCTTTGGCAGTTTTAGCTATTTTTGCCGGTACCAAAATAGCCACGGCACTCTTAGTGATGGCGGTTCCTATTGCTGATTTTTTATGGGTTCTTTTTGAAAGAATTAAAAAGAAAAAATCAATTTTTCAACCGGATAAAAACCATTTGCATTATCGCTTGTTGGCGTTAGGTTGGTCGCAAAAAAAGATTGCAGTTTTTCTTTATGCTATAACTTTAATCTTAGCTGTTATCTCCTTGAATACAAAGTTTATTGGTAAGGGAGTGGCTATTTCAGCTTCTTTTTTAATAGTAATTTTATTTTTGGCCTTTGTTAGTCAGAAAAGTAAGAAATTAGACGCAGAATTATGAGAAAAACAATCATTTTTACATTAGTTATTATTTTAGCTTTTTTTATTTTATTGTTGTTTGATTATAAACTTCCAACAAAAGGAAATAAAACTATGGAAGCTGAAATAAATGGGCAAAAAGTTTTTTTGGAAATAGCCGATTCGGATGCTTCTCGGGAAAAAGGACTTTCTCAAAGAAAAGAAATATGTTCTAATTGCGGGATGTTGTTTATTTTTGCAAGAGAGGGTAAATATTCTTTTTGGATGAAAGACATGCAATTTGATATAGATATTATTTGGATGTTAAAAAATAAAATTGTAAAAATCGAAAAAAATATCTCTTACAAAAATCAACAAAATAAAAATTTCGGAATTGACATTGTGGCCGACAAGGTTTTGGAATTTAATACTGGATTTTCAGAAAAATTGGAGCTTAAAGAGGGAGATAGCTTGAATGTAAATTAAAAGTAGAAAAAAAATATCCCCCGACATAATGTCGGGGGATATTTTTATTAAGTACTAATATACTTATCCAAAGAACAGAAGATGTTTCTCACTCAGGTGATTAAGACAATGAAGGGACTCGGACGGAATATTTCTTTAGATTATTCAATTGCTTATCAGTTAAAGTCTTAGACTTAGTAATAGCATCTTGAATAAGGTCTTTTGAAAATTCCATCGTAGTTCCTGTTGTTACTCTGGTACCCGGTGAAACGTTCTTTCTAAGGTAATCTTCGATGTAAATCTTGTGTTCAGCAGTTAAGGCTGAGTCAGGGTTTTTTTCCAGATAATTTGCTAAAGCTCGGCGGGCTAAATGAGTAGCTCCATTTCCAGCCACGGCTGTTTCAATAAAAGAGCTTTCGGTTTCTTGACTAGCAACCACCGGAGTTTCAGAGGTCTTCTGAGCGTCTTCAGTCTTAATAACTTCCGGGCTAGAAAGATCAATTCCTTCAGCATTTTCCGCGGTTATTTGGTTTTCAGAATCTTCTTCGGCCATAATTTCATCTGTCGGAGCTTGGGTTCTATTGGAATAAGAATATATTCCTCCGGCGATTAAAACAACGATGATGACACTAATGATAATTCTCAGATTATCCTGAATCCATTGTTTAGCCTTTCCCTGGCTATCTTCTTCGTTTAAATTTGTTTCTTCCATAATTTCACCTTCCTTTCTATTAAATAATTATTTTTCGCCATAAGCCTATCTTATTTATTAGAATAAATCCAAAAAACTCAATAAATTATGGTGAAAGTTTTTAAAGTGCTTGCGTTGAAGCGATACTCGACGCAACAGATTTTCGACCAAGGTAGTTGCATATTAAATTCTAGCAAAGCAAATTTTGCCGTCAACTAGACAAAAAATGGCATTTTTGGCGTAATATAAACAGAAAATTTACAATTTTTAATTTACAATTTACAATTTTTTTTATTTTTTTTAAAATCATAAAATATTTTTTTGGAAAATAAATTTTTTTACATTCAGGAATTAATTTAGCGAGAATTTATAATATAAAATTTATTAATTTTGCGGCGCAGCGTGGAAAATTTAACGAAATTATATTTTCTTTACGCTGTGGATAACTTTTTGCTATTGTATTTTTATTTTTTTGTTATATAATTGTAAGCAAGAGTAATTATTTTTAAAAAATTAAAAATTATTTCTTAAAAATAATTAAGGTCGAATAAAAAAAACATTTGAAATTATTTTTTTCAGTAAACCCCGCACCAATAATTGATTTTAAATAAATCATTGGGTAATCCAAAAATTGGTGCTGGGTAAAAATACTGGAAGTAAAATAAAAATTCCGCCATAGGCGGATCAGCCTATGGCTGAAAAAATAAAAATAGAAAGGAAGGTGAAACAAATGGCAAAGAAAAAAAAGGCAAAGAAGAAAGCTGCTCCTAAAAAGAGAAAAGCTGCTAAAAAGAAAAAACGAGCTTAATCTTTCGGGATAAAGATTCTTTATCCCACTAAATCTTCGACTTTTGATTAACGAATCAATCGTTGAAAAGCAAAAAAGCCCTTCAAGGGCTTTTTTGCTTGTTTAAGGGATAATTATAGCTTTATGACCAATAGGCGCCATTTGCCAGCCAAATCTTTCTTGAATTCGATTTTAGCTTCAGGGAATTGTATTTTGATTAGTTTTTGAATCCTAGGTTTTTGTTCGGGACTTATCTCCACAAAGCATGTAACATTTAGCATAAAACATGAAACATATATTTTTTTTATTTGCTTGAAAAGTTTTTTGTAATGATTCAATCCGTCAGTACCACTAATCAATGCGGACTTGGGTTCGTATTTTTTCACATCAACTGGCGTGGAAGAATAAATTTTTTTGGATAGGTATGGCAAATTGGCAAGAATGAGTAGTGAGTAGTGAGTAGTGAGTAGTGAGTATTTTTTAAATGGTTCCAGCAAACTTCCTTTCAAAAATTTTATTTTTTTGTCTACTTTATTTTTTTTCGCATTTTGCTTTGCAATACGCAAGGCTTTTTCGGAAATATCTATTCCTACAAACTTTATTTTTTTACTTTCCAAATTTTTTGCCAAAGAAACAATAATATTTCCACTACCGGTGCCAACGTCAATTATTTTTGTATTTTGTCCCGAGTACTCGGGATTGTATCTTGTATCTTGGAATTCTTGCAGAACTTCTTCTATAAGAAGTTCTGTCTCTGGACGGGGGATAAGAGTATTTTCATCAACCCTGAATTCTAGTCCAAAAAATTCCTTGTGGCCGAGAATATAAGCTATTGGCTCATGCTTAGCCCTTCGGGCAATTTTCAATTTTAAATTTTCAATTTTAAATTTATCCAACTCATATTCTGGATGAGCCAGCACAAATTCTCGTGGTTTTTTGATAATATGCGCAATCAAAAGCTCTAGATCCAAAAAATCCAGTTTTTTTTGATATTTTTGCCTAATCTCAGCTAAAGTTTTCATTATTCCAAAGGGCTTTTAATGTTTTTTAAATTCGGATTAGTTACTTTGGTGTAAAGTTGAGTAGTGCGGATATTTTGGTGTCCCAAAAGCTCCTGCACATATCGGACATCTACGCCATTTTCCAGTAAATGAGTGGCAAAACTATGCCTCAGCGAGTGAAAAGTGGCCTCTTTTTGAATTTGCGCTTTTTCCAGCGCTTTTTCAAAAACCTTTTGCGCCGTTCTGGGGGTCAATTTTCCGCCCCGTTCGGATTCAAAAAGATATTCATTGCCGTGTTGAAGTGCCATCAATTCTGCCATATCCGCTTTCAATTTTTCCGGAAAAATCGTTAGTCGGTCTTTATTGCCTTTGGCGCTTTTCAAATGAAGCGTCAGCTCATCTAAATTCACATCTCTAACTTTCAAATTTACCGTTTCGCTCACGCGGAGTCCGGCTCCATAGGAAAGGGAAACGAGCAGTCGATGCTTTTTATTTTCAATGGAATTGATTATTTTTTCAATTTCCGCTCGAGACAGCACTACCGGCAATTTACTGGATGTTTTGGCAAATTTTATATTTATGGGAAAATTATTTTTGAAAATTTCTCTATAAAAATATTTAATCGCATTGAGATAAAGGTTGATTGTTTGCGAGGACTGACCTTTTTCTTGTTTTTCCAACAAATACTTTTTGATCAGTCCGATGTCGGGATCTTTCTGGATATTTTTTATATATTTGAAATAGTCGGAAAGGCAGGTTAAATAGGCGTTAATTGTCCGACGGCTATAATTGCGAAGACGCAATTCATCTTTTATTTTTGCTAAAAGCTCTTCTAATTTCATAAATTTTATGCTATAATTATTATGTAGTGTGGAATACGTAAAAGATACCATATATTCGCAAAACATACAATTTTAAACACCTATTAAGCAATTAATTCGCACAATAACGAGTTATGTGAAATA
>Ga0210057_1002076_pt1 | contig 29177 bp, 19 predicted proteins | sample CryGeyCG2114_010_2_FD_183968 | JGI IMG/M metagenome (GOLD analysis project Ga0210057, IMG submission 183968) | Groundwater microbial communities from aquifer - Crystal Geyser CG10_big_fil_rev_8/21/14_0.10 (SPAdes) (version 2) | ecosystem: Environmental > Aquatic > Deep subsurface > Groundwater ...
TGACTTCGGATGGGGCACGAATGCATGCCGACGAAATTTGGGAAGAATATGGTATAGATATTTTTCGGGAACGCGATCGAAGAAGAAGAATTGGTGTTATTGGACCGAGTGACCATCTGACATTTGTTCGCGAAACAAACCCCGATGTTATGCCAGAGCAACCCGTTCCAAATACCATTATTTTTGATCCCGATCTCCTTCAAAAACATTTATTGCGACATCGTTTATCCATGATGGAATAAATCATCAACTCTCTTTTACTAAGTTCATTCAAAAGAATATAAACACCTACGTCATCGACAGGAATATCTTGGATCGATGGAGAGAACTTTAAGGACCTCTGCGTGTTGTTCGGGAGTTAAGTTTTGCGTATCTTTGAGCTCTGAAGGATCTTCGGGGATATGTCGTTTTTGTACAATGATTTCACCAAATTTTTTCTGATCATCAAGAACCGAAACCTGATCCTCAGCATAAACGGTTACACGGTATGCAAAATCCATAAATTGATGACTCGGATCGATAATGAGATATCTCGTATTTGGTCTTTCGGTCGATTCTTCAAAGAATGTGTCACCTTCTTGTACCGGTCCAGTCCAAATGGGCATATAGTTATATTCTTTTTGTCCATTCAGGTAATACATCGTAGACCAGTGATTGTTGATAAAGAGTGGATTGGTCATTGCACAGATTGAAAATGGTTTACTACGAGCTGATTCGTACGTGTATTCAACAACATCTTTTTGATCTTTATAAATCCAGTTCTGATGTCCGAGGATTGTTGTTGCACTAAAATTATTTTGAGCAAAGAGCACAATATTTCCAATAATAAATCCAACTAAGATAAGATAGGCAAAATAGTGCTTCCGTACTTTGATGAGTGTGTAAATACCAAATGCCACCAGTATTGTAATCACTCCCTGGATTGATCCGTGGACAAATGTACCACTTACAATATTGGTTTGTGAAAATCCAAATAAGGGCAATGTAGATAGAAGCCATATACTTAAGAATATGAGCGTTGGTGAGCATTTTTCTTTCCAAAAAACAATACTACTAAGCGTTGTAAAAACAAGTAATGCATAAAAATTATTTAACACAAATAATGAATAATACAAACTTTTCGAAATTCCATTTATAAACATTTCCAGACGATCAAAAATGTTTATAGAAAGAGTTTGCCCAGTTACATATCCAAAAAATGACTGAATGCCAATAAAGTGAAATTTGATCTCAGCAACAGCAAAAGACGAAAACAAAATGCCAAAGATGAGTACTGATTGAAGAGCGCTTTTTCTATCAGGCTTATGAGAAAAAAAGAAATACATGATGGGATAGAAAATGAAGAGGTATACCAGATAGAAGTCAAGTTGCGTGCCAAGTCCGTATCCAATGATGCTGATGGGAAGCCCAATCTGCCTTTTTTTGATAAAAAATAAATAAAGTCCAAGAAAGAAAATAATCGTAGTTATTGAAAGAAATGCTGGATTTGAAAGCCAATGGGAGTAATTTACTTGTTCAAAAGATACTGCCCACAATACCGATGCAATGACTCCGAGCTTTTTATCTTTTATCACTGACCCAAAATAATAGAGGAGAGGGATGCCTGTGAGGTTTATCAATATATGCATAAAGACTCCTGCATTGGGGTTAAAATTTGAAAGAGCGTAAAAAATTCCTAATAAGTAATAATAAAGAGGTCCACAAAATAATCCAGGAATGTCCGTTTCTGGACCCACAATTTTGAGATTTGGCGTATGTATCATGTCATAAATTCGGAGAAGATCTCGTGCTTGGTCGTGACCAAAATAAAAATTGTCGGTAAAATTAACAGTTCGGAGAAATAAGCCGAAAGCAATGATAACGAGGAGAGAAAGATACGGATGATGATTTATTATTTCAAGAATTTTTTTGCCAGCTGTATGAAGGAGAGTTTTCATATATTGATTATATCTTAAGTGAGTTGGAGATCGTTATCAATAATAAATATCTTAAAGATATTATTTGAAACGATGAAAAATATACATTCCAAATACAACTGGTCTCACAATTGACACTTTCTCTTTTTTATACTACAGTGAAGTATGGATAAAAAATTACCACTACTACTAACCGTTCTGTTACTTATATCTGTTGCTGTGGCACCAGCGACATTTGCTCAAGACGAAAATGATGCTACAGAAGTTGAGTCCACGATGGAAGCAAAAGATTCAGGTGCAATAAAGCCTCGAGAAGAGCTGGTGGCAGAGCGTGAAGCTAAAATGGAAGAGCTTAAACAAGAGAGAGAAATGCGAATGGAAGAAGCAAAACAAAAACGAGAGGACTTGAAGGCAGAGATTGAGACTAGGCGCGAGGAAGCGAAGGCAGAGATGGAAACGAAGCGCGAAGAGTTTCAAACAAAGCTCGAAGCAATGAAAGATGAGAAAAAGGCCATGATTGTTGAGCGGGTAGATACCCGGCTTGCAGAAAGAAATCAGCGAATTACCGATCGTCTTCTTGGACATCTTGAACGAATTTCCGCAATCATTGACAAAATGGAAGAAAAGCTTTCAAATGCCGGTGAAGGGGATTCAAGTGAGGCGGTCACTGCCATCGCATCAGCGCGTGCCGCAGTAACTACCGCAGAGGCAGCCGTTGTGACACAAAGTGGAAATTCATATGTAATCGAGCTTGGAGAAGAGAGCGAACTCAAAACGGTTGTTGAAGCTACTGTAGATCAATTTCGTTCAGATATGGAAGTTGCGATCGCGTCAGTAAAAGTCGCTCGCGACGCAACTCAAGAAGCAGCTCAAGCGCTTGCCGCATTTCGAGCTGCAAATCCACCAAAAGAAGGAGTGATGATGGAGGAAAAAACAGTTGACGCAATGGTCGAAGATGGTTCTGGAATGGAATGAGAATAATACGAGTACTTATTACAAATTAATTTCAATAAATACCCCACATGGATCCATTAAATACAGAAAAACCCGTAAACAAAGATGTTGAACCACCAAAAGTTGATACGCCGAAAGTCGTCTCGCCCGACGCCCCCATTGGAGAAGAAAAAATTCAAACACCTGCGCCAGTAGTTGTGCCTGAAGCTGTCGCGCAAGAAATTCCAACCCCTGCTCCAATTCCATCAGAGGCGCCAGCAGTTGTTGCTCCAGCAGATGCATCGACAATGCCATCGGGAGATGACTTTGGGTACACCGAAACAAAGTCAAATAAGCTTTTGTATATATTTGTGTTTGTGTTAGTTGTGGTACTTTTGAGCTTGGTTGGACTATTTTTCTACAAGCAATTTACTTCTACAACCGCAGATCAGCCAAGTGAAGAGGTATCACCAACTGTTGCAGTAAGCCCTGCTACGGAACCTGCGACAGAAGAACAAGAGGAGCTTGATCAGATAGAGATTCCTGATCTTGATCAAGAACTGCAGGATATTAATACAGATATCAATCAGTTATAACTTTTGCATCACGTCTTTCGTTGAATAGAACAGGACGTTTTGATATACTTCTTGTCATATGGATCAAAAATCTGAGCCTGAAAAACCAATCTCTTCACCCGCTGTTATGAATCAACTTCCTTCCATTAAGCAATTAATTATCGAATCGTGGCAGCTTCTTACCAAAAAAGCTCTCAAATTGTTATTTCTTGGATTACTTTCTTCTGCAGTATATTTTGCTCTGTTTATTGTGGGAATTCTCATAATTGTTGGTTTTGGAGCAATGAACATGTCTTCATTTTCAAGTCCCGAGGATATGCTTGACGTATTATCAACACCTGGATTTCTTGGAACAACCATATCAATAGTGGTGATCTGGATTGTTGCATTGATTGTCGTTGGTACAGCGCTTCAAGCGGGAATGCTCATTCTCCTCAAAGATCCTACCGAAGATGCATCGGTAATCTCCTATTTTAAGAAAGGATTTTCATATATTATTCCGTTGCTCGTGACCAGTGCAATCACCGCTCTTCTTGTTTTTGGAAGCCTTTTTGTGTTTATTATCCCCGCATTGATTGTTGGACTGTTTTTGATGTATACGATGTATACGGTAGTTTTGGATAATAAAAAGGGAATGGAAGCTATTAAAATGAGTATCGGTGTGGTAAGTCAAAATTTTGGTGCCGTCATAGGACGGGTCATCATTTTATGGCTCCTCTCTTTTGCCGTACAGATGCTTATTGGTGCACTTCCAAGTGAAGAGCCAGCGGCGGCACTCTTTTTTGTACTGATTACGCTGGTATCAAGCTTTGCGATCAGTTGGTTTGGTCTTGCTTATATTTTCAAACTATATGAGCATGCAAAGGCGGCTTATGATGATAAAAAACCAACTTCAATGACATGGATGTGGATTGTTTCGATTTTGGGATGGATCATTGGCGCAATGATCATTACCGGTATCGTTTCAGCAGTAGGAAACAAAGAATTCCAGAAAACGATTGAAGACGCTGTAAAGAGTGAAATGGAGTCAGAGTATAATGGCGAGATGGACTCATATCAAAATGGTGGGGAATCGGAGATCAACCAAGAAATGGATTTTGAGGAAGACTTTGATTTCGACGAAAGCCTAACTCTTTAAAGGAGCATTAATATCAGCAACTTCTTCATGCACTAGTTTGAGCTGATCAATGTAGAAGATGACTCCGATGCCGATTGCAATCAGGGTAATACAAAAAAATACCGAAATATCAATTGACTGAGGAAAAATATTCTTTTCAATGAGTGGTACGATCTCTCCATGACTATTGATACGAGTGAGGATCGTTTCTTTCCATGGCCACAGTTTTCGTACAGATCCAAGCATAAAACCGGAAAGAATAGCGATTGAAATATTGTGGTACCGTGCAAAAAGCCACGTCAAAAATCGTGCAAATACCGAAAGTCCGATTGCAGCACCTGTTATGACCGCAAGAAGTACGTCAATTTGCAGGTTTTTTGCAGCTTCAAGAACTTGTGAATATTTTCCAATCAATAAAAGAATAAACGACCCAGAGATTCCCGGTAAAATCATTGCAATGATTGCAATCATTCCACTGAAAAAAAACATGGGTAGATTTTCAGGCGTTTCTACCGGTACTGCACCAACAAGTATATAAGCTGATATTGTCGTAATGCCAAACGCAATGATGTTGCCCATATTCCACTGTGTCACTCGCTTTGCCACAAGCCAGGTGGAAGCAAGCACCAGTCCGAAGAAAAACGACCATACAAATGAGGGGTACACCTCAAGTAGGTATGAAAGGAGTCGTGCAAGGAGAATTATTGATGTAAAAATTCCAAAAAAAAGTGGTATGACAAAACGAATAGGAGCTTTTGTCAAAGCTTGCTTGAACTTTAGTTTGAGAAGCAGTCCCAAAACTTCGCCACTCATTTTTTTAATTGATGCGAGGAGTTCTTCATAAATTCCCGATATAAATGCAACGGTTCCCCCCGAAACTCCGGGGATGAGGTCGGCAATTCCCATAAAAAAACCAGTGAAAAATAAGCGAAGAATAGAATGTTTCATAAGTCATAAGTATATCAAAGTTAGCCCGAAGATTAATCGTTTTTTACAAAGCGTACGAGTTCGCGCTCATTGAAACGCATGTCATCTCGAGCGGAGTGTAACGGAGTCGAGAGATCCCTTTCTCACAATGCATAAAGAGGATTCCTCGACTACATCCCGCTTAGCGGGACTTCGCTCGGAATGACACCTTTTGATGTATTTTTGTCAAAGAGAGTGAGCTCTTACTTCAAAGCTAATCAATTGATTAGCAATTTTTTTAGAATATCTTACGGGGTGACTGTTGGAGTCGGTGTGACGGTGGGAGTGCTTACGGCATCGGTATTTTGATAGGTAAATGTTCGTTTGAGCGAGGTGCTTTTATCTGATACGATACTTTTAACCTGAAGTTCAAGTGTTTTTTTTCCTGAATCCATGTTGTAAATAATGATATTATTATCGGTAAAGCTGCTCCAGTTGGTATCATTTATGCGATATCGCCATACCACAGAACAATAATCTCCTTGGTCATATTGAATATCTATTTCAAGCGGATTTGTTGTGATTGTTTCATTTTCTTCGGGGGCAAAAATACTAATAGGTCCAATTTCCTTTATACACTCATCTTTTCGTGTTGGTGAAGGAGATTCAGCTGACGGAGGAGTTGGTGTATCATTTTTTTCAGAAGCAGAATCTTTGATAATAGTAATGATTTGAGGCGCTTGTGTAATGATCGGGGTGGGAGTCACTTCTGATCGCTTATCTTGAATATTGAGATAATTTACGAGAACCACGGAAAGAAGGACAGGAATAGAAAGTGAGGCCGTGATGACTTCTATGTACTTTTTTTTGTCCGGTAACTGTGCGATTGCTTTTCGAATTTTGATAAAGGGATTGACCATAGGGCATATTGTACTGCTTTTAATATGTATTGGCAAGACTGATTGGCGACAGGGTGTTACAATTGATACTTCCTATGAAAAAGGAATTTATTCCCCTGTTGCTATTAACGTTCGTAAATACGCTCAATTTTTCCATATTGATACCGATCTTGCCGTTTATTATAAAAGCGTATGGCGGAGGAACGATCATGTACGGAGTGATTCTTTCGACGTATCCATTTTTTCAATTTTTTGCCGCGCCTATCCTTGGTACATTGAGTGATCGATATGGTCGTCGTCCCATCCTTCTCATATCGCAAGCGGGGACCATGCTCAGTTGGGTGATTTTTGCCATCTCTTATTTTGTGCCTCATATTTCGATTGGAGTTATCTCAATTCCACTCGTAATCATTATGCTGGCACGTATTGCAGACGGGGTCACCGGTGGTAACAATGCTGTCGCAAATGCGTATCTTTCTGATATCACAACTCAGAAGGAAAAGACAAAGGCATTTGGTTTGATGGGTGGAATGGTCGGGTTGGGACTTATCGTCGGTCCCGTGATCGGGGGACTTACGATGTCTTCGTTACTTGGTTATTTAACGCCAATAGTGCTGACTTTAGCAATTTCAATGGTGACGTTGGTGGTCATGATGAAATATTTGCCCGAATCACTCCCCCCTGAGAAACGAGCAGCGTTTGTGAAGATGAACTGGAGTAAAGAACTCCAATTTCTTCCAAAACTCAAAAAATACAGCCAAAATCGACAGATTAAATACTTGTTTTTCTTGCGTGCTATGTTTCTCCTTGTGTTAAATTCATTTTCTTCGATCTTTGTATTATTTTTGATCGATGAGTTTGCCTTTGATTCATCAAAGGTCGGGATGTTTTTTGTAGTCATTGGCGTATTTTTGATTGTCAATCAGGTATTTGTCACCAATTGGCTTTCAAAACGCATTGGAGATTTGAAAACATTTGTTTTAGGTCAAATGTCACTCGTCATATCGCAGTTCTTGTACGTATTTGTGTCAAACTTCATAGTTTTTCTTCCGCTTGTTTATTTAAATAACTTTGGGATCTCGGTCTCAATGCCGACGTTTAAATCTCTGATTGCAAAAGCAGTTGATAAAGAAAAACAAGGTGAGATTATGGGGATTGACGAATCATTCGTCTCAGCATCTGCAGCCATTGCGCCGCTTATTGCTACATGGTTTTACTCAGTTATTGGAAAGTATGTATTTGTACTTCAGGCTTTGATGCTTCTGGTATCTATTATTTTCTTTGAGATGAAGAAGGGTTGGAAACGAGATGCGTGATTATTTTTTATACCAACTGAAATAAACCACCGGAATAAAAAAGAGCTTGATCATTCCGGAAAAGAAGAGCCCGGAAATGATCGCACCTCCCAGTCCACGCCAGAGAGGGTCGGACAAAGTGATCGGCAGGAGCCCAAAAATAGTTGTCAATGAAGTGAGTAATACTGGCTCAAGTCGACTTCCTGCAGCATCAAGAATTGATTCCTTGAGATCAATCCCTTCAGCAATGTTTGAGTTTATTTTGGCAACAACTACGATCGCGTTAGTGACCACAATCCCAAAAAGCGCAAGGATGCCAATGAGCGCCGGAAAAGAAAGGGGTGTACCGGTCAATCCAAATACATAAAACACTCCTGAAACGGCAAGGGGAATAGAAAGCATCACGATCGTTGCCTGACGATAGGATCCAAATACAACGACCATCGTGATCAGAATCAATAAAAATGAAAGTCCCATTGCCTGAATGATTGAGGTTACTGATTTTTGATTTTCATCATTGACGCCGCCCGTTTTCCATGAATATCCATTTGAAAGATCAAGTGTATCGGCAAATGATTCGAGGTCCTTATTGATATCGGTTATTGAAAAGCCTTGGGTGACCGTTGCAGATACGGAAATCGTTCTCAGCGTATCTTCATGAGTGATGCTCGTTGGATTGCTCCCAAGTTCAAAGTTGCCGAGTGAGAGAAGGGGATATTCAGCACTTTTTGTCGAGAGAGACAGACTCCCAATCTCTTCCGGTGAAATTGATGCAGCGGTGAGTTTGAGATTGATATCTTTTTCTTCATCGAATCTGATAGTATCGAGCGTAAAGCCAGTAGCATAGGTTCGAAGCCAGAGTCCAATCTCACTCCGAGAGATGCCAGCAGCAGTGATTTTTGCATCGTCAGGCACGAAGACAATCTTACTTGTTCCTGAAGTTATTGATTTGTCGACGTTTGTTACGCCCGGTTGTGATTTGAGGTAGGCGATTGTTTGGTCAGCAAAACTATTCAAAGGTCCATATTCATCTCCCAAATACTTAATTTGAATGTCAGCGCCAGCCGGTGGTCCACCCGAGAGCTCAATTATCACGAGGTCACCCTTAGCATAGGTTGCAAATGTGTTGCGCAATTCCTCAGCAATCTCTATGGAAGATTTGGTACGATCCTCTGCAAGATCAATCGTGAGTAAGAGTGAAGATTCCTTCTCATCACGATCGCCATCAGTATTCAGATTGTACCCTGCTTCACCAGTGACATAGTTCACATTTTCCATCGTCCGAATCTGGTTAATGATATTCTGCACTTCAGATGTAGTTGTTTCGATTCCGGTTCCGGAGGGAAGCGAGACCGATAGGTATACGGTATCCTCATCGGTCTTAGGGAAAAACTCATTTTTTACAAATCCAAGGGGGACAAGCAGATATGAAACAAGGGCAAAGACCGTCAAAAATATCAGGGTCATTCGTCGTTTTCTCTTTGAAATAAGTATAGAATCGAGGAGTTTTTTATACCTAAAACTAATAGATTCAATATTAACAACTCCTTGATTTATAATCTTCAATACGTACGATTTAATTACTGAAAGATTTGGAATCGTTCGGTACTGTTTATTGACTGCTTGTAGATAGTGCACACGATTGAAATAGAGGAGCAAGGCAAATATGCCAAGCACAATACTGACCGGAACAGCAAATATTGTTTTTGGAATAAGAACGGACACTGCAGCAACCGCGATAAGAACGCCAACTATTCGTAATAGTAATTGCACTCGACGCGGCACGGTAAATTTGAGAAATACAATCAGGAGGGGAATAGTGATAAGAACAGCAATGGTGGTCGATGAAAGCATCGTTGCCGTGATGATAATTGGGATTGGTTTTATAAATTCTCCAATAATTCCCGTTGCAAGGAGTAAGGGCACAAATGACCATATGGTTGTAGCTGTGGTAGACCACAATGGGGTGATAAAATCGCGCCAGACGAGTAGCCCAGCTTCACTCGGAGTAAACTTTCCACTGGCATAGTACCGGGTCATGGCAGTAACAACCACAATAGTATCATCGATGAGAAGCCCCAAAGCAATCAGGAAGGAAAAAAGTGTCAGAAAATTGAGCGACTGACCAAACGCATTGGCAATCGCAATGGCAGACAGAAACGTGAGTGGCACGGTAAACGATGCAATTAATGCCTGGCGCAAACCCATAAATATGAGGAGTACTATGAATATGAGAAATACCGTAGTGCCAAATTCTCTGATCAGGTCGGAAAATTGATTTTGTATTTCATCTGCGGTATTTCTTATAGTGATCTGCTGAATGGAACCTTCATATGGCTTGAGAAATGCCTCTGTTGCGGCATGTGCTTCAGTTTCTGCCTCATCGATATTGGATCCCTTTGTTTTATACACAAAAAATTGAACAGCTCGTTGCGGCTTGAGTGTATTTGAAGAAATGAACGATTTTTTTTGATCTGCTGCAGAGGCTTCTCGAATTTGTGCAAAATCTGAGAGTGATATGATACCGTCCTGACTTGAAATTTGCAGAGATCGAATGTCATCTATGGTTTTAATTTGTGGGTCAATAGTAAGTGAGAATGAAGAGCCATTGGCTTTTACTGATCCTGCTGGAAATGAATTGGATGCATTGGAGAGTGTTTGAGAGAGTTGAATTGGTGTAATGCCATATTCGGCAATTTTTATGGGATCTATAATAACCTGTATTTCTTGATTTTCAAATCCGGTAACCTGAACGCGATCAACTTTTGCGACATCCTCAAGTTCATTTTTGAGGTTTTCGGATACCGACATGAGTGAGGGGATGTCATTTGAGGTCAGGGCGAACACCCAGATTGGTTGATTTTCAAAATCGACAGCATTTACATTTGGATCAAGCGCATCGTCAGGAAGATCGGCGACGGTGTCGACGATTTGCTGAACGTCAGTTTGCGCTTGATCGGGCTCAACTGTCGATAAAAATTGCAGTACGATCAGAGAGACATTCTCGCGAGATTGTGACGTGATGATATCCATATTTTCTGCAGATTTGAGTTTTTCCTCAAGGGGAATGGTCACGAGTTGCTCAATATCTTCTGGTGTTGCTCCAGGCAAAACAGTTGAAACGGTCACTATGGGAATTTTCACCTCAGGGTTTAATCGTCGAGGGATCTCCATGTAATTCACAATTCCAATTACCAATATACTCACAATAAGAAGGAGCGCAAGTCGGAAATTAGTGAGATATTTTCCGTGTATGGAGTTATTGAGACGTGGATCAAATTGTATACGCGAAAGGTATGATGACATGGTTTTTTATTCAATTTCGATCGCATCTCCATCAACAACTGTTCGGTCAAGAATGATGATGTCTCCTGCGGCGAGGCCGGAAGTTACCTCAACATACCTTCCCAGTACGGGACCAAGCGTGACCGTGCGACTCACCGCTTTTTCATTTTCAACGACAAATATGGATGCGGAATCTTGTGTTTGATATACGCTATCAATCGGGATAAAGGGAATAGATGCGCTGGTGTTGGCATATCCAACGGGGATTGTGACCGAAATATATCCATCCTCAGTCACGTACTGATTGTAATTATCGGGAATGGGGAAATAAATGCCATAGAGTTGGCCTTTAATCGCATCCTGAGTGATATAACTTGGATAGGTATCGTAGGTAAAATTGCCGATGGTGAGAATGCTTGGTTGTGAATATGTTGTTGATTGTGCGATCTCACGGGGGACATAAGCTATTGCGACGATCGGATCTTCTTCAATGGTTTGTGAAAGCTGAACAAGGGGTGTTCCAGGATTTACCGCTTCACCGACTTTGACAAACACTCGTTGTACGGTACTGTTAAATGGCGCACTTGGATACATCGCTGCCTCCTGTACTCGAGCAACTTGATATTGCAGGCGATAAATTTCTCGATTCAAATCTATTGTTTTTTCTTGTATATCAAGTTGTTTGATCATGATATCTCGATTGAGGTCAGATATTTCTGCCGGCGGTTTATTGCCTGCACTTGAGTATTCATTGTTTCTGAGAGCATTTTTGAGTGAATTATTTGACGAAAGATACTGGGTCATTGACTGTTTGGTCGCAAGAATGTTTGTGGCATCGTTTGCCGCCTCATATGCGGTGAGTTTATCTTGTAAAGTAGAAAGAATACTGTCATTGAGTGATATAAGACTTTGTGTTTCTGAAAGTGATTTATCGGTGATACTTCGAAACTCGTCGTTATTACTATCCGACTTGTTTGTCATGTCTTTTTGTTTGGCAATAATATCTTTTTGTGAGTCATACGTTTCATTGATATATTTGAGATTTTCTGCTGCAATAGAGGCTTGAAGAGAGGCAGCATTTCCACCTTGATAGTTTGAGGAGAGAGATACGAGCATTTTTCCTCGCGTCACATATGATCCTGCTTCAACATTGAGATTTCGCACAACTCCAGAGGTAAGCGCGGTGATCGTGATGACTCCTGATTTTTCAACCTGAGCTTGGACTTCAATTGTTGGCGCTTCGCCGATTCGATATACTGCGACCTTTTTTGCTGTTGGTTCGGCTTCTGCAACTTCCTTGGGTGGGCGATTGAGAAAGCTATTTGCGCCGATAAGAATGACGAGGAGTCCAAGTGCCACAAAGAGCGATCCAAAGGGATATTTTTTGGCAAAACGCATTACACTTTTTTTTCCGGGTTGAATTTTGGACAAGACGATAGTCTTTGACGACTGTATTCGTCCTATAATAGTATTAAACATGAAAAGATAGTATACCAAACTACCTGCAAAATAGAAACCTACTAAGAGCGATATTCCTATAGACATACTTGCTATGCATTGAGTCATTGATTTGATAGACCTATAATTGTTGCCTATTTCAGAATGGGGCAATAGAAGCATTTGCCAGGTATTCTGGAATACTATTTTCTCGTGACATTCATATCCGTTCAAAACAGCATTTGGATGATAGGTGAATGATCGCACTTTGACATATTTGGTTGTTTGAAAATGATAGGGACGTAAGAGGGGATAGAGATTATTATCTCTTGTTTCGTCCCTATCACACAGAAAGGAGTATCTTAAAGGGATGCCCAGGCCAATGGGAAAATTGGAAACCAACCTCGTTCCTCCGGAGATTAAACGGAGACCTTAACTCAGATGGGTTAGGGAAAATCTTTGGTAAACCTATAATTGGGTTTGCCATTTTCTATTTTTTGGAGGAAGTAATGACTTCGATGCAAGTAGTAAGTTTGACCGTGTTTCTTGGAATGCTAGCACACATGTTCCTTAGCCAAAAAATAAGTCACTTGGGGCATATAATGCCGTGGAAGAGACTTGGAAAAATCATCGATGCAATCGGTGAGTCAGAGCTTGCGCCGCCAGTATGGGGCGTTATCGCACTGATTACGTTATGGATTAGTATCGGTCAAAGCGAAGCAATACACCTTCTAAAAGAGGTGAACTTCGTGGAGCCCCTGGGGTTGGGAGCTCTAGCGCTCGTAGGATACCGAGTCAGACTCCTGAAGGTGCTTGAGATCGGCCTAATCAGGATCTCAAAACGCTTCCCCGGTCAGACCGGATTTATATTCCTTACAAGTTGGTTAGTGCCACTCACTGGTTCTGCCGTGACTGAACCAACGGCGGCCATTTGGACGACGAGGCCGATTTTCAATCAGCTGAGTCGATTCAATGGTTCCCTGAGTCGCAAGCTTAGGTATGACCTGCTGGGATGTGTTCCAACGAATCTCAGCATTGGGGGAGCGATCACGAAATTCGCTGCGCCAGCCGTCGTAGTTGTGAGCGCAATATGGGGCTGGAGTAATATGTTTATGCTCACATACTTCGCCCCCATTGTAATCGCGGTGACATTCATTAATGCCGCTGTGCTCGTGATGAGGAATTATCACGAGTTGAAAGGGTTAGAACTAAAACCAACTGAATCCGAGATTGATTCTACGACGATCTGGCTTACAGTCATTGACCTCATTTTGGTCATTTTGACTGTTCTTGCAGTGATGAGCGTGAATGTAATGCTCATCCTGCTTGTCGTGGCTACATTCCTCATAGTAAATTGGGCAGTCCCGAAAGAATACACTGACGAAATAGAATTTGGTATGGCCAGCAAGGTCATGCTATTTCTCGGTGGCCTTCTGATTGTCGGGCACTTGCAAGGGTGGTGGGTGAGTCAGGTCATTCGGAGCTTGTCTGATGTGCCGCTTTATTTCACTATTGCGGGGCTCACAAGTATCACTGATAATGCTTTGTTAACCTTGTTAGTAGCGCTGACTGCAGGAATTGCGCTGCTCACAAAGGTTCTCGCGGTAGCAGCTGCACTAGGTGCAGGGGGGACAACCCTCATGGCAAACGCTCCGAACGTGATTGTCAAGTTGATTTGGCAATCTATGTACTCAGAGCAAGAAATGAGCATGGCTCGCTGGTTCAGGGCCGCCCTGATCTATGCGACAATCACTCTTTGCTTGTTCCTAGCGTGGTTCTTGATTCTTGACCAACTTGGTCTTTTAGTCCAGTAAATCCTTTTCTGTGTAGTTTCGTCAAACGAACCGAATGTGTTTCCACGAGCCCTGTCCTCAGATATTAATATCAGAGGACAGGGCTTTTTCATGGAAAATTTTCCAAAAAAAAGAGCGCCTGTTTGGCGCGCTTAATAATTACTCATCCGGAGAAGGGGGTTACTTCAAAAACAGACTCCAGACAAAGAGCGCCGCAGCATAGACTATGCCGGTCCAGTAGATCCCAAAAGCATTTTTCATCCATTTTCCTGAGTCAACATGAAATGCGCGGGAGATTGCAAAGTTGGGGAGGTTTGCGGGAATCATGAGGAATCCTCCGTAAAGTGCGCCATATACGACCGCAATTGCGAGCAAGTTTGCTGCAGCTTCGCCCATGGTGCTCATAAAAGAAAGCGCGACGACGATAAAGACGCGAGAAGCAAGTGCGTTGTCTGCAAAATGTGATACCACGGCGGTGATATAAAAGAGGAAAACTGCCGTCAGAAGCAATGGCCAGCTTTCTGGAATTGATTCCGCGATTATTTCAATAAAGGGTTCGGCGACGTGACCAATGATTTCGAGCGCAAGAAGCAAGAAGGAAAGAAGCATCGGCTGAAACGTCGCTGAAAACGCTTTTTCGGACAGGTGTTCATATTCTGGATTACTTCGTCGTGCTTCATCTGTTATTAGTTTTTTACTTTTCACGAGATGAGCCAATTTATCTCCGTATAGACTAGCCAAAGTAAATGATACGTTGAGGCCGATGATTGCATCAATGAGCCACAAATAGGGTCCATGAATAAAAATATGAGCAAGCACCAAGAGCGCCAGAAGTCCAAAAGTAATCATGGCAGTGGGAAGATGAGAGGTGGTAAGCTCTTCTTCAGGATCTTTGATGTATTTTGTTGCAAAAAAGGAAACGACGAGCGCATGGGTGATGCACCCGAGTCCGATAAACATCATAAGGTTTACAATACTCCACCCAAAATCATTGGAAAGGATGCCCCAGATGATTAGGATAGGTGGGGCAGCAAATGGAAGCCATCCGCCCCCTGATCCGATTGATCCGGCGATTGCGGTTGCGAGTTTTGGTCTATTTTCCGCAGAGACACGATTTCCTAAATATTCAGAAAGAAATACGGCTGCAGCAGGTTCTCCGGTGACTGCAGAAAGGAGGGAACCTAAAAACACAACCCCAAATTTTCCCGTGAATTTTTCAACCACAGTCATCACCGTCACCATGTGATGCACTGTCCAGTTCGCAAATGACATGATGCCATAGAGTGTGAACGCCTCTCCAATCGGCCAGTGAATATGTTCAAGATCTGAGCTATGGGTGAGTCCGACGACAATCAATGTGAGTACACCGACAAAAATACCCGCCATCTCTCCTTCAGAATTGATGAAATGAAGGACTTTAAGGGTGGGGTGTTTCTTCCACCATACTGGTGTACGATGGGCAAGTACGAGATCAGTTTTGGCAAGTCCATTCATTGCCATTACTGCTGTTACGATGATGAATAGTCCGGCAAACGTATATTCGTGCGTACTGTAAAAGAAAATAAAGGCAGCAAATGCAAACCATGCGCCCCAAGATCGTTGAAAGAGAAACATCACAATAGGAAATCTGCGTTTGAATACTTCCGGTTTAAAGGTATCAAGTAAATAGTTAAACGGTGTTGTGGGTGTTTCCATTCGGTGACTGCAATCTCTTTGAGGCTTTCTAACAAATAAAAAAATCCCGACTTTGGGATGTACTTTTCAATTATAGTACTGAAGTGTGAAGTATCAAGATGCATCTGTTACATATCTCAAGCTCGTTTTGCCATGTCTTCTTCAATAAGTTTTCTGAGATACACTGACTTGGGGAGTTTTTCCTTTTTGGCGATTGTATCGAGAAACGAGGCGATTTTTGGAGTGATAAAAAAAGTAAATCTAAGGTCTGTTTTTGAATCAATATACCCAATAAAATCCTGAAGAATGTGCGGAAGGGTTTGCGTAGTATATTTTTCACAGAGGAGTTTTTCATCTCGGTGATGTGCGAGAAGACTTGGTGGTTCGCCATCTTTGTACAGAACGAGTACCGGTTTTCCCACCCGAAGAGCAAGAGAGATCTCGTACCCAACACTGATACTGGGGAATGATGTTTCTGCGATAAGAGCATCACTTGAGTGGATCCACTGCTCAATTTGTGTATGAAATTTTAGTCGTTCTTCGCGCGTTTTGAGACTTACCTCTTTTTCAGAAACACTCAATATATGATCTGCGATAATGGTATGCCCGTTATCTTTTACCAATCGAACGATATTCAGGTAGTTTTTCTGATTGCTCTGAGGAGCGGCTATTGAGCCGGTGAAGTAGAGCTTGAGTTGATGTTTTGCCATGGCTCATTATACTATACTTATATTAATTGAACTCAGGACGATACGACTTTATCAGATTGAGGGTAGGACAAATGAAGGTAAATACGGTATAATGAATTGATTATCAATTAATTAACAACATATGGGAAAATCTAAATTTGGATTGACACTTGCTCTTGGGGCCCTTCTCGGAGGTGCGGCGGCATTTTTTCTTACGCCAAAATCAGGAAAAGAAAATCGTGAACTTGCAAAAAAGAAGTGGGCAGAACTTCATCTCGCTATAAAAACAAAAAGCAAGGAAGAGATTGTAAAAGAAATTTTTGGCACCGCTTCAAAAGAGGGAAAAAAGCTTTATGATATCGCACAAAAAGAGATGAACACTCGTCTTGATCAGCTGAAAGAAAAATATCCCGACATAGACAAAGGAAAATATATGGGAGTTGTCAATGATGTCGTTGGTCGCTTGAAAGAAGAAAAAGAAGCAACAAAAGATCGTTTAACCGATCTTACTGACTTTTTGAAATCTCGATGGGAGTATATCTCAGAAGAAGGAAAGAAAGATCTGAAGAAGGCAAAAGAACCCGCAAAAAAGAAGCCAGCAAAGAAATGATTCAGGATGCACAATTCGTGAATCATAAATCCTGAATCAATACAGTTAATGTATTTAATTACTATCATATGGATCTTCAAAATATTTTTTATCTCTTTGCGATTGTTATGCTTTCATTGGGAATAATATTTTTTGTTGTTGGAATTGCAGTTCTTTGGAAATTGTACGACACCGCACGCTCAATTCCTCAAAAAATTGAAGGAAAGATCGCTGAAATTGTCGAATCAAAAGCAGCAATCTTCATGGGGTCAGTGGGCATACCATTGCTATCGATAATGTTTAAAAAAATGAAAGATCGGTTTAGCAAGGATAAATAGCATTCTTCGTTCCCGCATAACTCTTCTTTGAAATGATTTTAGGGTGTTCTCATTGTATAAATTTAGACGGAAGATTATAATATAGTATATTCATATGTACTTATATATTTAATGTTATATGGCTGTAGAAAATGTTAATTCGCGTAATGTAGCTATATTATCTGCTTCAAGGAATTATCCTATAACAGATTTTACTCAAGGAATAATCTCTCGTGAAGAAGTACGTGGTTGGCCAGTTTATGATGATCCATTCAGCTACTATAACGCATATTTTAATGAATGTGGAATGTCACCGAAGGCTGCTCTCTCAAGTATAAATAGACCTCTGGCCGTGCTGGATCTGATGTCAGGAGCAGGGATGATTAAAGATCTATCTGCAGTGGTGCTCTCAAATGGGGGGCAATTTGAAAAAGGACTTTCAGTAGGTCTTACTCATCATGGTGCAGAGAATTTACCAGCACATCTTGCACACATCTCTGGAGATTTGAGACAGGAACATACATGGGAGGAGATCAATGATGCTGCTGGAGATGGATTTAATTGTATATTCCTCAGGGCATATAATGGATGGATTACGATCAGGAAAGAGCGGCCAGACTTAAGCGCACGATTGTTTGCTGAAGTACTCGGGAATTCGATTTCTCTCTGTCAATCAAACGCACACATATTTTTACAAGCGCCACCGTGGTTTATGCATTGTGCGGATGATTTGATGCGATATCTTGCATCATACGAAGGGATTGGTACAAATCCAATGAAACCAGAGCAAAATAGGAGATCAAACTTAGGGAAAGAGCGATTTGGATTGCACATTCAAGGTCGACCACAACTTTCATCAGATTTTGTTGTTGACGTGCTTGAAATATATCATGGAACAATGCAGACTGTTTATCCAGATTGGATAACACAACAGGTTCAGTCATTTGATACGTCTCACTAGTCTTTTGCAAGTGGGATTTACATCTTCCGTCCATACCGCTCTTTTGAAAGGCGGATGATTTTCTCTCTATTTGAGTTCTTGAGCGCAGGAGGTGGCAGTGTTTTTGCAGGAAAAGGGAGTGAGGTCATCTCATCAATAGACATTTTTATAACCGTTTCATATTTTCCCAAAGTTACGAGGTCATTTTGTGTATACATCTCCGAAAATTCCTTACTCAAAGCTTCTGCATCTCTCGCTCCTACGACAAATGAGATAAGGCTCCCAACATTGCCAAATATCGCAGTCCTCACATCTTCTTCGATCTGCTCAATATATTGATTTGCCAAGGTGAGTGCAAGTCGATATTTTCGCGCTTCAGATAAGATTTTTATAAAAGAGGACGTTGCGAAATTTTGAAACTCATCTACATACAGGAAAAAATCTCGGCGATCTTTCTCTTTTTGAAATGAACGGTTCATCGCGGCAAGTTGGATCTGAGTGATAATCATAGCGCCAAGAAGAGCTGCATTATCCTCACCGAGTTTTCCTTGTGATAGATTCATGATTAGGATTTTTCCTGAATTCATGATTTCTTCAAGGTCAATCGTAGACTTTGGGTGTCCGATGATATTTCGAATCATTTTGGAAGAGACAAACTGTCCGACTTTATTCTGAATTGGAGAAATAGCCTCGACACGAAGTCGATCGGTCATCATATCAAATTCACGCGTCCAGAAATTCGCAAGAACTTGATCTTTGATGTGATGCATGTTTGCTTTGCGATACTTTGGATCTGCAAGAAGGGGAAGTGCGTCAGCAAGGGTCGAATTTGGTATTTCCAAAAGGGTCAATATCGTATTTCTCAAAATATATTCAAGTCGTGGCCCCCATGAATCGCCATAGATTTTATAAAAAATACCAACAATTCCCGATGCCACAAGGTCCCGATGAGTCTGATCTTTGATCTCAAGGACGTTTAATGCAAATGGGCGCTCGGTATCAAATGGCTCCAAGTACACGACATCATTCATGCGACGCTTGGGAATATAGTCCAAGATTGCTTCAGAAAGATCTCCATGAGGATCGATAATTCCGACGCCGCGACCACGTCTGATGTCGTCGATTGCCATATTGGCAATAAGTGTCGATTTTCCGGCTCCCGTTTTTCCGATGATATAGATGTGTTTGCGACGGTCAGCCGACTTTATACCAAAAATTGAATCTTTATTTTTATATTCGGCTTTCCCAAAAAAATTAACATCATTTTTCTCATCCTCGCTGACGTTGTCAGTGGTGGGGAGATTTTCGGGTGGTTCGCCGGCGAGCGTTTTTCCCCACGCAATATTTTTGATTCCTTTGAGTTGCAATCCGGGGGGGTGCCAGAGTGTTGCAAGCTCTTGCGCGTTTAAGATCTGTGTTCGATGTTCAAGCCAGGTAAGTGAACGACGCTTCATGCGATCAATATAGTCATTCACGCCAAACAGTTTGATCCGAAGATCAAATTTATTTCCTTCTCCGAGTGAAAACGCTCCAAAGGTGCCACCGACATTTTGCAAAAGTGCTTTTGGACTCTGTGCTTTTTCTTTTGATGCCGCAAGAATTCGAATTGCTGTGCGCCCTCCTTGAAATAATACCTTTTTTGCGATATATGAGCTATTGTCACTCGATTTTTCAGTTTTTGACTCACCGGTCATTGGATCAATTTTTTCTTTTTCTCGAGAACTCAACGTGTCGCCTTGCCAGTAAAAAGATGGGGGAGTGACGAGTATTTGAATAGCCAGCCGATACCATGGTTTTTGCTTTGAGAGGAGCCCAATCAGAGATGAGAGTGGATCAATATCAGTAAATTCGGTATACGTTTTGATGGGAAGTTTATATGAGTATTGCAGTCTGAGATCGGCGACTGCTTGATAGGGATTTTGCAAAACCATTTCCATCGGATCGCTCGTTCGTTGAATAAATGATTGGGGATATGAAGCTGAAATCAGGCTGTGGACCAATGATTCTCGCGGCGTGGGAACGGTCACATAATAGTAAATTGATTGGCCGGTGAGGAAAAGTTCAAACGAAAAACAGTCTACTTCTTTGAAAAGGCGGACAAAAACGCTGTGCTTATTCGACAAAAGTGAAGAAAAAATCTGTGTCGCTGCTTCTGGTGCGGTTTCATCGTCTTTTGGATTGCGGATTTGGAGGTGGGACAGAGTGGACATAGTATGTTTATTGTAGCATAGCTCGACTGAGTTCAGAAGGTTTTCACACCATTCTAGGTCGAGATGATTGATTGTAGATTCGAGCGGTTGAGTCCGCAGTCGATGGGTCCATCCTCATAGTTTGACCAGGTGAATCATACGGAGGTTTAACATGAATAGGTACATTAAAACCTTCTCTTTTGCCAGTAATGACATTTACCCAGGTAATTTGCATCGCATCTCCTTCTTCAACGGGGGGACGATCTTCACCAGGTCCGAGGGCGAAATCAAGCTCGGGAAAAATATTTCCTGGGCGAACAGGGTTCGTCCAAAAGGGCGGATTTGCCAGAATAGTATCTCCACGCATTATTATTGCATCAAAATGTCCATTACCAGCCATTATCTGAGGGACGGATTTTATCTCACCATTATCATTGTGCAAAGTCATGATACGAGCAGTTGGCCAGTCTGGGCTTTGGTATGGATCATAGGTGATAATAGAAGCTGTTGTACCCACTTGGAGAGGTTCTCCCTCATTCATATGCGGAATTATTCCTTCTTGTGCCATAGCAAAAAATGCTCGATAGAATTGATTATTTGTTTTGCTTTCAGAAAATACACTCATAACATCTGCTAGTGATCGATCTCCCTTCCAATCGCCCAGCACTTTTCCTGCTGCTACCTTTGCAAGATGCTCTCTGAGGTACAACATGCTCATATCTCCATTATCAAATTCTTGAATATGGTAGACAAATGGCTTGATATTTTTTGCAGGTACAAACTCGTTATACCCTTTATTATCAATCATTTCTTGCCACGACCAAATCTCCTCTGGTGAGGGGTGAAATGTCCATCTCGGATCACCTCGATGAGCATTATTGAGCACTACTGAAGTCAGAATATCACTTTGCGCCTCAAGCATGATTCTTTTCCAGCAATCTGGAATCAGGGGATTTCCTTCGTTTTCATGCAGAAGTACATGCGTCATTTCATTTGATGCAATGGAGGCAAGTACATCTTTTGAGCTTGAGTATACATCCAGTGTATTATCTGATGGGGAATATGCACCCCCGACCCATCCAACATCTTCTGCTTTGAATACATTGATGTTCAGTCCTTGAGGATATTCTCCATGAATATCATCTGAAAGATTAAATTCATTTTTTAGTTTAAAAATAACTTCAGCTGTTTTGAGCATCGAGCGAAACAGGACGTCTTGCATGTCTGCATCATACAAATGAAGGTTTCCGAATGTCATACCCTCACAAAGGTGCCTTGCTTTTTCCTCACTCATATTTCGAAACGCAAGAGTGACGAAATGCTCAACAAATTGTTCTACGCCAATAGCTTCATGGGTTTTAGCACTTTCAGCTGGAGCTTCTGCGGGCATACCAGCAGCAAGTACATTTGCCACGGGCATAAGAGGCGCGAGGGCAGCAGCTCCAAAAAATGCTCCACCATATTCTAATAATTTTCGTCTTGAGAGTAACTCGCTCATACAGAGTTGAATTATACTATAAGATAGTAAATATTTCTATAGTTTGAGTTTAATAATGATATTAAACAAAAGCTATAAGTATATTTAAAAGAGTTTCCTCCTGCGGTCAGTTTTGAAGCTGCCCGCAGGAGGCCTAAATACGACAGGAAAAAACTCTCTCTACAGCGCGCCGGTTTGGCGCAAAGGACTTGAGGCGATGCCGCCCCGGCGCGCTGGGTGAACTACTTCTGGGACACTGCCAAAGGAAGATAGAGGTACCAGACCTCTTCTTCTTCCTCGGCAACCATCAATGAATGGGTCACGGTCCCGGTGGGTTCGTAATAGCCCCACTCGGTCGTGACCCCATCCCACTTTTCGAGCCAGGCGGAAAACGTGTACGTGCCTGGTTGTAGGTTGGGATTATACTCGAAGGATTCTCCCGTCCTCAGAGGCGAGTCGTGACAAACGGGATTACTCCCGTCGCCGACCTCCCCGCACAGGCGAAATCCTTCGGCCGTATTCGGTTGGCCGCTCCAACGGAACTCAATGTTGTAGGGGTCACCGATCTGGACTTCATCCGGCGCCGTGATGCTGATCTGCCCAGTCGGGTCGTCGGGGTTCGCAAGCGATCCACGCAAGAACCACATTCCGTCGACTCTCCACCCCGGAAGGGTGGCGGTCAAAGGGAATCGGTAGTCCGGGATCCGAACGCCATGGAGCGTTCCACCATTGGCCTGGGCAGCTGCTGCTGGGGTCCATTCATAACCACACAGGTTAACTTCCCAGCAGGGATCTTCATCCACCGTGATGATCACGGATGGAAAGTCCCGGCTGCTAGCCATCACCTTTGTGGTCTGGCTGAATGGCTCGGCGCCTTCAGAACCGGTCCAGAACTGCAGACCGACAGCCTCACCAAAGTTCATGAGCTCGTACATCGGCTCATTGGACTCGGTCGTTGCAGTAGCCGTTGCGGTCTGGGTCGGCGTCTCACTGGGAGTCGCCGATGGCGTGGCTGTCGCCGTCGCACTGGCCGTGGGACTCGGGCTGGCCGTGGGTTCCGACGTACTCGTAGGAGTCGCCGTCGGCGTGACACTCGGTGTCACCGTCACTGTCGGAGTGAGGGTAGCGGTCGCCGTGATCGTGGCCGTCGGTGTCGGGGTCCCGCACCCTGGGATGGGGCAGGGTAGCGCCGTCATGGTCGGGGTGGGAGTCAAAATGCTGGGTGCGTGCACCCAGAAACTGACACCATCCGACATGAGGGTCGCTCCTTGCAGACGGCAGATCACTGATCGCGTATCACCAGACGTTGTGATGTCGCAGTTATCTGCGTTCTCCGGCTCGGGGTGACCAATCCAGTAATCCAGTTGAGAAGGAAAGCCGACGATCAATGAACCAGGATAGTAGAATTCGATGAGAGTGCCATCGCTTTTGGGCGACAGCTCAATCACGTACAGCTGGTCATCGATCTTTTCGTCACAAACAATCTCGTGGCCATCCGGGAGATCGTACTGATCCCAGACGACTAAGCTGACCGCCTGTTCACAAGTGGTCGGCGCGTCCCAGGTGGGAGCCGCGGGCGCTGCGTTTGCGTTCAAAGTTGCCGCTACAAGTGCAAGCGCTAACAGTCCCAATGTGGCCAAAATCAACAACGAGATTCGAAACTTCGATGTAGTTCTTTGCATGGGATTATACCTCCATTAGGTAGTTTGGGCGTGCCCGCCCGTGAATGAGATGTACTTCAAAAAAACAAGATAGTAGTTCTATAGAAACAATCCGCTCAAGCGTATAAGTACGCGAGCTGAATTGTAGTTTCCTGCCGTATTGTAAACGTGCGACTTAATCTTAGTCTCGTATTTCTCAAGCATTCGAGAGACGAGATAAGAAAAAGTATCCTATAGTATATACCCAATATGTATTTTTGTCAAGAGGAAGATGAAAGAGAGCACTACTCAAAATACACGATATTTAAAGTAGGAATTTGCCGTAATTAAGGGGATATGCGAAAGAATTATGATTCCTTTGATCGTAGTACTGAGGTTGATACCCCCAAAAGTCCTATAACCATGAGAGCGATCCCAAGATATTCAAGGTATTGTGGGGTATAGAAAAGATGAATGTTACCGGCAAAGTTGCTCTTTTCAGGTAACAACCATCCATTTGACCAGCCATTGACTCGAACATGATCATTGAGCTGTGCTCCAAAAATCATCGGGAAGAAGTTTGAGATTTGACATTTGAGATTTGAACTTTCGCAATTGACTGAATATGCATTCCAACCTTTGTCATGGCTTTGTGAAAGGACAAGTATCGTGTTGTCAGGAATGGTGTCAGGGAGTTTAAAAGTATAGGAAGTGTACGAATTTTTAGTATAATTAATTTTATCAAATACTGGTTTTTGAGCTGTCAAATCATCTTTTTCCAAGTGTATTCCCGTGACGATTTCATACGGAATTGGCTGCAATGAGCCATGACTAAATTCATTGATCGTGGGATCGGTGGAAAACGATGGATTTTGCAGTGAGATACGGAGCCCGGTATCAAATGCATAAATTGGGGGAAGAATCAGATTGGAGCGGGGTTCAAGTTGTGCATAGAGAAAGCGGGTATTTGCATCGAGTGTTTCGACTGAAATGAGCGGCGGAAGTCCTTCGTAATTGGTGTGTTCAAGCTCAATCATGTATGAAATATCGCTCGGAACGCCATCCAAGTTCATCCATTGATTGAGGAGCGCGTCTCGAGCATACAATTGGAGCCTTCGGTCAGTATCTTCCCCAACAAATCGACTATAAATATCACCGGTATGTTGGTCGTCTTTTCCGATATCACCAAGGCGGATGACCCCCGGCATGATCAGCTCATCAAACGACCACGGCGAACTGAGCTTGGGAACAGAGACGGTCATTCTGGTTTTTTCAGGAATAGTTACTTGATATAGATCGTCAGAAAGGTCTTTTAGTGGATCAAGTGAGATTTGTGTATCTCCGACAAGTTCATATCCTCGGATGAGTACTCGTTTTATTTGAATTGACTTGGTAGATTCATAATCTTGTGCGTATCCTAGTCCGGCATCAAGGACTAAGCTAAAGGATAAAGTATCATCCTGGGTTGTCGTAATAGGCACATATGATTTGACCGTATCGGCAATCTGGATCATATCTCCCCGAAGGACATCCTTATTGCTCAAACATTGATCTTGGAGCTTCGAATGAAGGCAGTATCGCGGAAATGCATCAGATTTACTGTGGTACTCAATAATGACCTCAGCAAGGCCGAATCGAGGCAGAAAGTCCAACACCTCTTGATACGGTAAACATGCAGGGATACGACGTGCACTGATGTTTATTGCGCCACCTGCTACGTCTGAGCGTACCGTTCCATCGGTTGACTCAATACATGAAGTTGCGGAGATAAACTTTGCGGGATCAAGTACTTGCTCAATTACGCGACTTGCATTGTGAATGTATGCACGCATGGGGATACCAGAATCATGCAGATATGTACCTCCAATATCTTTATATTGATTTGACAGCTTATCCAGTGAAAAATATGCCGTATGGTTGATATCAAGGATAAATGAGGTTGCATCAGTAGGCACTGGAATTTCAAGCGTTTCGGAACTGGTCGGCATATTGATCTTTTCTGAACCAATCGAAACCTCAGTCGGAATATACTGAAGCTCTAAATTTAATACATTATTATCGATTCGTGCTCGAATATGCACCGGTACCACATTTGAGCTTTGCCCTTTTGGAACGGTCAAAACATAATTTCCTGCCGGGACATTATTCGAGAACGAAATGTTCTTTGCATTTGAATCCACCTGAAAGTCCACATCTTCCTGAAATCGATTGGTAAAGAGCGATGGAAAGGGATAATAGAGGTCAGTGAGCATGGAATCTTCCGGCTGATAGTACAGTCCCGTTTTTGCAAATAGTTGATCGCGTTGTACAAATCGTTCACCTTTACTTGCGGTGACGCCTCCTGTTGCAAGATATGCAAATCCTTCCGGCGCTTTGAGATTGGTTTTATAAATATGAATAGACCCATAAGATGCGACAAGAGAGATATTCGGATTATTTTTCAAGAAATCCTCCTGCTTATACAATGCTTTTGGATTAGATGATTCTGATGGGATATATGACTCATCAAACAAAATGTATGAAATATGGTACTTTTCAATGATTTGATCAAACTGAGCTTGATCTCGGCTTTTTAAGGCGTATGTAAGCTCCCAGTAATACTGCTCAAGCTCATCACTCCACACATCAAATGCGCGGTCCATGATAGGTTGTTCGATCCCGTACCATAGAAATCCCGATCCGGTAGATCCCCATCGATATGAACCCCATCCCCAGAATGAAGTCTGGGGAAGGTTCATGATACGACTATCGGGGTTTTGTGCCTTGAAATAGTCAAATGTTTGAAAATATTCTTTGGGAATCTGTATACGAAGTCCGGTATAAATATACTGACCAGTAAATGCAGGGTATCCTATAAATAGTACACAGAGAGCGATACCAAGAACTCCATATTGAAAAGCTAAGAAAAAGCGCTTTGAGAGGAAATTAAATATATAAGCTGTTCCAACAGCTATTCCGACGCTCATTGTGAGGACAAGAGGCACAATAAACTTGGAAAAGGGATTGCGAAAAATCTGACTGAAAAATGGCACAATGCGAAATATCGAGCTTGCTGAGTCAAAAAAGATGGTATCGGAGAGAAATACGATTCCTCCAAGGACAAAGAGCCCAAAAAATGGTCCACGATACCGAAATTTGCGTGTAATACCATAGAGCATGAGTACAAACAAAATTATGTTTATGCTGATGATCGGCCATGAATCATAGTGGGTGTGCCACGCATTCATCGCAAACTCAGATTCGCCGGAGGGACCGGTGACAAGCGTGTCATAATTGAACCCTTTGAGCGTAATAAGGTCGGGGATTGATCCGCGCTGCTTATTCATCTCAAAAAAGCGATCACTGTTGATCTTGTTATTTATCGACTCCTGTGTGACTGATACATCTTGGGTGAAAAAATATGCGTTGGGGAGAAGCCAGAACGAATTGACCATGATGATCGTGAGTGCTGCAGCAAGAATAATTCTGATTGCTTTTGCCCCAAAAGAGGTAATCAGATGATGAATACTGAAAAATGAAAGAATTATAATATAGACAAAGAAAATGGTTTGAACATATGCTTGTCCTGTTGCAATAAGATTTACCAACCCTAAGATCAGGAGTTTTTTTGGTGTTGGTTTGTGAAAATAGGCAAGAAGCACAAAAATCTCCCACGGTAATAATCCCCAGAATGTACTAAATGGTTCAAAGAGAAAAAAGAAATACTGTACCGATCCCAGGTTGAGGAGATAGAATAGCGCTCCGACAAGAGCTGATGAGCGTTTTATAGTGGGTGAAAAAGTATCTGGAATGATGTATTTGACCAATTGATATGCTCCAAGTGTTCCAACCAAAATCATCAGAAAATGATAGAAATACCGAATGAGCTGATCAGGGAGTATAAAACTGATTCCCCATAAAAATAGTGTGCGAAACAGATCGGCAGCGTGGGCCATTCCCGCAAGAAGACCGAGTCCTTGGTACTCTTGCCAGGCTGAGTAGAATGCGCGCTTAAAATTGAGCGCAAAATCAAACTCAGGATGGAGATTGTCCCACCCGGTAAGCCAGGTATTTGGGGTAAAGTTTGCAAAGCAGAGAAGTCCCACGATCAGTGTCAGAAGGGCAGGAATGATATATCGCACCACAACAGGGAAAATTCTGCTGAGAGCGGATGATTTTGAGTTGTTTTGTGCTGAATGGTTATTTTGTTCGTTTTTCATGATTATTTCTTAATTATGCAATAGATTCTGTCCTCGCTTTCCTCCCGCCAGTGCTCATTTCACTGCGCGCTGTCGGGATCCCTCCAGCTCGGACACCTATTGCACCATTTTTACTTAGTAATTGACATAAATTCCTTCCAAAGACCTCTCTTTTGGTAAGTTCCACAGCTCATTTTCTACTTTCGAAGGAACAAATCCACACTGTTCTTGGATCAGATCAGTATCGTAGGACAAGATATATGCTTTTTTACAAAAACCATTGTGCTCATATGAAGCCGAACGTGGTTCTTGTGGGTCGCTATGAAGGCTTCTGTCGATAAAAATCTCTGGTGTAGGGTTGTACAGTTCTGGATAATTATTCAAAACATATTTTGCATAATCATTGTGATAAAGTACCCGCGTAAAGTCAGGGACAAAATAGCCATTCATAGATACAGAATACCACTGAAAAAGCAGTAAAGACAGGCCAAACAACCCTATCTCCATACTCTTAGGAATCTTCTGAAATCCTACAACAACCAGGAAAATGAAAAAGGGAATAAGAAAAACTGCATGCCGTGAGGGGCCAAAACCTGCAGTGCCATAGTGCCATGCGGGATTGGTCTGAAAGGCAAAAGCTGTCAGAATCATTCCAAATGTAAGAAATTGTATACGGCGATCAAATTTGAGCTTCCATAAGACGATGGTTGCAAGAACAACAAGAAGTGGCGCATACCAAAACACTCCCATATTGAGGTCAAAGAGCTGCTCGTAGAGCTTCCACGGACTCATATTTTGTATGCCAAATCCATTGAGTTTGGTCCAGCCATCTTCAAAAATTGACCATGGACTGAGCACGCTAAAGAAATACAGATTGTATAGATAGGGGATAGCGGCAAGGATTGTCAGGGCAGTCACAATCGCGATTGTTTTCCCCGTTGTGATTATTCGAATCGTTTCTTTCAAGAAGTTCATATAAATGTTCGATCGTGCTTCTGCAACAATCCAATATAGTCCATAGAGTGCCGCCATCACAATTAGTGGTTGACTGTGCCATGATGCAAGTATGGCAAGAATCACCGCGGTAATAAAATCTTTTTTCCAAAATGCAAACAATGAGATCAGCAAGACGCTCAGTACCATAAGGTCAGGACCTGGCCAGGTGAGGAAAAAGATGAGTGGTGAGGTGAAGGCTGCAAGCAAGAGAATAAGCTTTGGAGCGGTATTTTTGAGATATTTGAGCATGATAAAAAGGAGCGATGCAGAAAAGATGAGTAGATTGGTAAAACCCAACGCTTTCTTTGGATCAGATCCAATAAGTTCAAGGA
>Ga0210057_1002078_pt1 | contig 29096 bp, 32 predicted proteins | sample CryGeyCG2114_010_2_FD_183968 | JGI IMG/M metagenome (GOLD analysis project Ga0210057, IMG submission 183968) | Groundwater microbial communities from aquifer - Crystal Geyser CG10_big_fil_rev_8/21/14_0.10 (SPAdes) (version 2) | ecosystem: Environmental > Aquatic > Deep subsurface > Groundwater ...
GTAGGTTAAAGAGCCGGTTATCTCGAGAAAGGCAAATGGGGAAATCTGCTATTTGCCGGAGATAACCTAACTAACTGCCAAAGCGGTTGGGAGATTTCACTTCTTAAGAGGTATAAGTCTTAAGTGGAATGTCCTAACCGCTTTTTGTTTTAGCGGCGGCAAAGGTCGTAATAGCAAAACTTAATTTTGTAAAAGATATGATTCCAACACAATGCCATTTATGGCAAAAAGAAAAGATAACTTTGGATGACCTTGATTTTGAGACGATTAAGACATATTGGGATTCCTCTCATTTTTGGAGACTCTTGCGAAAATGCAAACAATGCGGACAGTTATACATAGACGACACCGTTGAATTTGTTGATTGGAAAGACGGCAACGATGAAATCTACACTATGTTTATCCCGGTATCAGAAAAAGAATTAGAGAAAAACGATTTTAGTAAATTATCGTCAATTGAGTTGTTTATGTTTTCTCCCCGTATCTTATGGGATAAAGATGGAAGTAAAAAATGGATTGGGAAAGAGCAATAACGTAATTTACATTTTTTTCGTCCGTAGGGCGAAAAATGTTTCGGAAATTTGCCCCATTTCAGCGCCGAGCCGCGAAGCGGCGAGGCGCAAAACGGAACGGAAAAACGAGAATATAGTAGCGTGTTGTCTCTCCTGGACAAAATCCGAACTTTTTTCCGCGAAAATCCCGACGCCGACTTTTAGGAAAAATTACGCTCGGGCGCGGCGGAATTCCTCCCCCTCGCCCCTTTCTTCCGCCGCGCCCTCGCTTCCGAGGCGGGCAAATTTTTTGTAGGCGTTTTTTTAGATCCTTGCCCTTGCCCCAGCCCTCCCGTGCGCGGGCAAGACATAGGAGCTCCCTCATTATGCTAATTATAGTATGTAGACCTAAAGTTAGCAAATATATAAACTAAAAGTAGAGATTATGAAAAAAGATATTCTAATTAAGTTTGGCAAAAAAGTCCGCGAGGAACGGACGAAGTTGGGTTTGTCGCAAGAAGAATTAGCAAATCGGGCTGGCGTTCACCGTACTTATATTGGGATGATTGAGAGGGCGGAGAAAAATATCACCTTAGAAAATATAGAAAAAATTGCTAAAGCTCTTGGAGCACCGGTAAAGGAATTATTTAATTAAGTATGCAACCTAATAAAAAATTTATCACAATCGACAATAATATAAGTAAAATTAAAGCTCTTTTGTATGAGCTAGTTTTACAACCTAGATTAAATGCAATTAAATGGTCTTTGATTACAAAACAAACTCCAAATATAAAAATTGGTTATCCCGGGCAACACCTTGCATCTTTAATAACTGGGATGGAGGGAGAAAGAACTGGAGCAAGAGGAAATGATTTAATTGACGGTTCTGAGGTTAAGTCTTGTTCAAGAATTGATCAATTAGATATTTGCTATGATTGTAAGTCACCAGTTGCTCGTCTTGAGGAGATTTGTTCAAATTGTGGTTCAAAAAATATTGATAGAAAAAATGATTCAAAATGGCTGTTTTCAATTAGAAGCAAAGACGAGTTAAATTTTTTACTTCACGGGGTCGGCAGAGTTTTATTAGTGATTGGGGACTACCCAGATTTTGAAAATGGGAATTTTGAAAAAATACGATTTCAGGCTTTTGAAATTTGGCCAGAAAATAAAAGAAATTATAGATTCGCAGAAATAATGGCCAATTATTATAATAAAATTTATTTAGCTCATAAAAAGAAAAATGCAGGCAAGAACCCCGCACCTAAAAATTTCTGGCCGTATCAATATCAGTTTTATATATGCAATCCAATTTTAATATTTTCTTGTTTGGTAACTAAAGCTAATTCGAATCCAAAAATTGAGATCCAATATTATTTAGAACCATCTGCAAATCGTGAAAAGCAAGAATCTATTTTAATGCCCGCTTCAATTCTGAATGAACTAGAAATGAATTTGATTTTTAAAAAAGCTCCTAAAAGCGAAGTGATTAAAGTGATTAAAAAAGATCATTTAGATAAATTGAGAAAGCTAGAAAAGCTTACCTTAAAAGAAAAACAAAAAATGTTTATTGGAATAAACGAAGAATTGCGAAAGGTATTACCATTGAGAGACACAGATAAAATTTCTACTTCTAAAACAAAATATTTGCGCCGCAATCATTTAAAATAATTTGGGAGTTCGTTTGAGCTGCTCTATTCTTTCTTTAGAAATTTTTACATACTTTTCGTCGAGATCTATCCCAATATAATTTCTATTCAAATTCAAGCAGGCTAGCGCAGTTGAGCCCGCTCCAATAAAAGGATCTAAAACGACCATGCCTTCATCGCTACTTGCCTTTATTAACCTTTCAATTAGCTGTAATGGCTTTTGCGTGGGGTGGTATCTCTTTTCTTTATAAAAATTTATATCACTCCAAACATCAGTGAAACCCATTTGCGGATTAAAGACAAAGTTAACTTCTGAATATGGTTTTTTGAAGTTTAATATTTTTTCAAGCTTCTCCCATTGTTCTTTTGTAGGTATTTGTGCAAGTATGTTTTCCCCCGTGTAAAGAGACCATAAACCGCCGCCATTACTTTTTACTTCCATCTTGTCATTTATTTCCTTAGCAGTTAATCCTGCCTTTTTTTGTTTTTCAAGAAGAAACCTTTTTATTTCAGGTTGATTATTGCGGGCGAAGAACAAGACGCTTTCTGTTACGTTTGGAAACATTTTATAGTTTTTTGTAGCCCTACCACTAATTGCTTGTACCCCTTTGTTTATAATTATTTGCTGTCTCAGTGAAAAACCTTCTCTTTCAATTTCTGGCAACAAATAAGATAAGGTTCTAAAATATCCAAACAAATAAAAACAGCCTATTTTTTTCACTACTCTTGATAATTCTTTAAGCCATTGTTTGCACCAGAAAATATAATCATTTTCTGTGCGCCATTTATAGTCCCATTTCTCATTTATAACTTTCCAGTAGGGCGGGTCTGCTATGATTAAATCGATTGAATTATTAGGAAGTCTTTTTAATTCTTCAACTGCATCTCCGCAAATAATTTTATTTAGTGGCAGTTTTTCAAATTTTTTAAAATGTTTTTCTATCTCAAACCTTTCTTTAATTTCAGGTGATAAAATTTCGTTTTTGATAACATCGATAACGAGTCCTTGAATAATAATTTCTCTCTCGCCATTTTTTATAATAATCGGTTCATATTCCTTATTGGCGGGCTGTAAGCGAATTTGCCTTTTTTCTTTATAAAGAGTTTTTAGAGTTGCCTCATGGTTATCAATAAGAGCAACTACTTTTTGACCGTTATCGGCTGTTGACTGTTCTTTTACTAAAATAACATCACCATCGTTTATATTTTCATCAATCATACTGTTTCCAATAACTTTAAGTGCATATAAATTGCCGCTCCTTGGAAGTTTGGTTTTGGGTACAGCGATTATTTCTTTTTCTTGTATAGCCTCAATCGGCTGTCCGGCCGCGATAGATCCCAACAAGGGGATCTTTACCATTTGTTGACTTTCGTAAACCAAAATAGATCTTGGTCTGTTTTCGCCTTTATCTAAATAACCCTCTTCTTTAAGTCTTTTAATATGAAAGTGGATAGTAGAAACAGATGACAATTTTAGGTGCCTTTTTATTTCTTCAAGAGAAGGCGAAAACCCCCTCTTTTTCTTAAAAGAAGTTATAAAATCAAGGATTTGTTTTTGACGTTTTGTAGGCATAAAGTTATAGGTATTGACTTTCGATTTACTTTCGATTACACTTTAATTGTAGGTTATCTGTGAATGGTCGTCAATAGCTAATCCACTGTTAATAAGTAATTTAATAAAATTTATGGCAGAAACATCATCACATAAAAATACGAAAACTCGCGGACTTCATGGGTCAAAAACCGAAGTGCCGATTAGTGGTAAAAGACGATTAGATGCTAGCAGTCCTAAAATTGCACGAGAGGTTGAAAGGAGCAACGGCGAAAAATCACTTGTCGAGGACTCAGCGGCGTTTTGTGAAATAACCAATCGCCGTCAAAACAATCAAAGAAAAAAGATTAGAACATAGGCGCTGTTAGGGGATAAATAGAAAGTCCACAAGGGGGCCTTTTCGCACCCATACATAATTGATAGTTATTAGGTCGGCAATAACTGAGATATGAATTATTAATTAAATTTTAAAAACTAACATGGCTGTTTCCGAAGAAACAAAAAAGGAGCTGTACAAACGTGCAGGAGGAAGATGTGAATGTACTATGAGCGTATGTGACCACCGTGGCAGATGTCCTCGGTCTCTAGTCCCAGATTATTGGGATGCACATCATCTAAATGCGAATGGTCCAGATACTCTGGGAAACCTTATAGCTATGTGTGCAACGTGTCATAAGAACACGCGCACATATGGCAGATAAGTGGGTACTTCGAAAAAGTGACCTAGTAGTTAGAGCTTGATCGGCCCGAGAATAAATTAAATGTTTAATATTTATTCTCTTAATCAGGTTCGAGATAGCGAACGAATGGCACACCCTCGGCAGAAAAACCTTGCAATACAAGGTTTTTCTGTTTGCAGAATTATCGCCAAAAAATTCGCCGGCCCAAGCGAGGGCGCGGCGGAAGAAAGGGGCGAGGGGGAGGAATTCCGCCGCGCCCGAGCGAAAATTGTCAAAAGTCGGTGTCGGGATTTTCTTTGAAAAAAGTTCGGATTTTGTTCAGGACAGGCAGCACGAATAATCGCCCAAAGGGCGGTTTTTTGGTTCTCCTTCGCTCTTGTTAGCTTCGGACGGACGCGGTAGAATGGATTATTGAATAAAATGGAAACAGAAAAATTCTATACCTTGCCTCGGCTGTCTTACGGATACAAAGATCTGGAGCCGTATATTTCCGAACAGCAGCTGACTATTCACCATCAGAAGCACCACCAGGCCTACGTTAACGGAGCCAATGCGATTTTGGAGAAACTTGAAAAGGCAAGAAAAGACAACGCCGATTTGGATATGAAGTCCGTCTTGAAAGAACTGTCTTTCAACGTGGGAGGGCATTTGCTGCACTCTTTGTTTTGGGGCAATCTGGCGTCCGCCAGCAGGGGCGGAGGAGTCTCGAAAGGAATCTTGGCCGGTTTAATTGAAAAGGAGTTCGGCAGTTTTGAAAGATTCAGAAAAGAATTTAGCCAAGCCGCTCTTTCCGTCGAAGGCTCCGGCTGGGCAGCATTGGCTTTTGACAAAGAAAGGAGCTGGCCCGTAATAATGCAGATAGAAAAACACAATGCCAATATTTATCCGACGTTTGAAATTTTAATGGTGCTTGACGTTTTCGAGCACGCGTATTATCTTGATTATAAAAACGAAAGGGCAAAATTCATCGACGCTTTTTGGAATATCGTTAATTGGGACGAGGTAGAAAAAAGAAGAATGTCATGCTAGCCATAGAGGTAAAAAATTTAACCAAAGAATACAACGATTTGAAAGCGGTAGACGGCATCTCCTTCCAGGTTCAAGAAGGAGAAATTTTTGGTTTATTGGGGCCGAACGGAGCGGGAAAAACCACGACCATCAAAATGCTGACGACTTTGCTGAAACCGACCTCGGGAGAGGCCAGGGTTTGGGGATACGACGTTTTGGAGGAAAAAGACAAAGTAAGGAATTCCGTGGGCATTGTTTTTCAGGAGCCGGCCCTGGATAATCGTCTGACCGGTTATGAAAACCTGGATTTTCACGCGAGATTATACGGCCTGACCAAAGAAATCCGCGAAAAAAGGATTAAAGAAGTTTTAGATTTAGTCGAACTCCGGGATAAGGCGAAGGTTTTGGTCAAAGACTATTCGGGGGGAATGCAGAGGCGGCTGGAAATTGCGAGGGGACTGATGCATTATCCGAAGGTTTTGTTTTTGGATGAACCGACATTGGGGCTGGATACCCAGACCCGCCGCCATATCTGGGATTACATTCTAAAATTAAATGAAAAAGAAAAAACGACCATTATTATGACCACTCATTACATGGAAGAAGCGGATTATCTTTGCCAAAGAATAGCAATTATTGATTTCGGCAAGATTATCGCCCTGGATAATCCCCAGAATCTGAAAAATATTTTAGGCGGGGACGTTATTTCAATTGAAGCGGCTCCTCCGGAAAAAGCCATGGATGTTTTTAGAAACCTTTCCTGGATTAAAAAAATCAGTCGCCATAACGGCGCCATAGATTTAAACGTCGCCCAGGGAGAAAAGAAAATCCCGCTTTTAATAAAAATAGACCAGAAGGAAGCGGGCTTCACGATAAAATCGGTTAACCTGAGAAAACCGACTTTAGAAGACGTCTTTTTGCATTTTACCGGTAAAACCATAAGAGAAGTGGAAGCCGGCCAGGCCGAAAGAAACATGATGAAACAGAGATTTAACAGATAAAATTCACTTAAATGAATTCAAACAATCTGCAAACAATTTACGTAATGTGGCTGAGAGAAATGAAAAGATTTTTAAGAGCCAAAAGCCGGATCATCGGAACTTTGGCGATGCCTTTCTTCTTTCTTATCAGTATGAATTTCGGCTTGAGTCCCAGTTTCAATTTAATGGGCCTGCCTCCGAACGCCCGCTACATTGATTTTTTAGTCCCGGGAATAATCGGCATGACCATGCTTTTTACTTCCATGTTCGCCGGCATTTCTGTTTTATGGGATAAAGAATTCGGCTTTTTAAAAGAAATCATGGTCGCTCCGGTGAGGCGTTCGGCCATTGTTTTGGGCAGAATTGCGGGTGGAGTGACGACTTCTTTAATCCAAGGATTTTTAATTTTAATTATGTCTCTTTTTATGGGATTTAAAATTGCGAATCCTCTCGGTTTGATTTTTGCCTTGGTTTTAATGTGTTTGATCAGCGCCGGATTTATCGGTCTTGGCATAGCTTTGGCTTCCGTAATGGAAGATACCCAGGGATTTTCTTTAATTGTGAACTTTATCATTTTTCCGACATTCCTTTTGTCGGGAGCTCTTTTTCCTCTTACCAATCTGCCAAGCTGGCTGAAGGCGGTTACTTACGTTGATCCTTTGGTTTACGGGGTGGACGGGCTCAGGGCCAGCTTAATCGGTTTTTCCCAAATGTCTTTATTTTTAGACGTGGTTATTCTTTTAGTTTTTGATTTCTTGATGGTTTCTCTCGGCGCCTGGCTTTTCAGCAAAACGGAAGTCTAAATATAAAATGAAACTCAAGGTTTTATACGAAGACAATCATCTGATAGCGGTTTATAAACCGGCCGGCATTTTAACGCAGGGGGATAGCAGTAAAGACGTCTGCATGATGGATATGGTTAAAGACTATCTTAAAAAGAAATACCACAAACCTTACAATGTTTTTTTGGGGCTTCTGCACCGTTTGGACAGGCAGGTGCAAGGGATTGTTTTATTCGCCAAAACAAGCAAGGGCGCTTCGCGCCTCTCGGAACAATTCCGCAGCCGCAAGGTTGAAAAGATATACCATGCCGTAGTTTTGGGAGAACCGAAGCGGGACCTTGAGAAATTGGTAAGCTTTCTCAAGAAAAACGAAAAGGAAAACATAAAAAGGGCGGAACTTTTTTATGAAGTTTTAGCTTCGAATAAAAAATACTCGCTTCTTAAAATAAGACTCCAAACCGGAAGATTCCACCAAATCCGCGTTCAGTTATCTTTGATGGGTTTTCCAATTTTGGGCGATGTCAGATACGGCGCCCCTTTTTTATTGCCGGATAAAAACATTGCTCTTTCCGCCACTTCGCTTTCTTTTAAATTGGCAACGTCGAAGAAAATTATTTCTTCTTCACCTCCGTTTTCGTCATACGAAAGCTCGGTAAAAGAAGACATGGAAAAAATTTCCATCCCGATTCCCGGTGAATGGCGGGAATACGTCAAATTTTGATTTTTATTTGAGTCGAAGAGATAAATCTCTTCTTCACCTCGGTTATAACCTCGGTATATGGAACAATTATCGGACAAAGAAAAATATTTTGATGTGGCGGTAATCGGAGGAGGACCCTCGGGCATGATGGCTTCGGGCAAAGCCGGCGAAGCGGGAGCTAAAGTTTTATTAATAGAAAAGAACAAGACGCCAGGCAAAAAACTCTTGCTGACCGGCAAAGGAAGATGTAATTTTACTCGGGCCGAATTTAACGAACGTTTATTTGTTGAAGATTTCGGGAAAGGCGGTAAATTTCTTCTTTCCGCGCTTTTTAATTTCGGGGCGGAAGACGTTATCGGTTTTTTTGAAAAGCACAAGCTGAAAACCAAAATTGAAAGAGGTAAAAGAGTTTTTCCGGCGACCGACCAAGCAGAAGACGTTTTGAACGTTTTAATCCGATATCTGGAAGAGAATAAAGTTCAGGTGATGGGCGGAACAAGGGTTGTTGATTTGGAGAGAGAGGGAAACCGCATAAAAAGATTGGTTACCTCAAAAGGAGATATTTTAGCCAAAAATTTCATTATCTGCACGGGCGGCAAATCCTATCCCTTAACGGGATCTGCGGGAGACGGCTATGATTTTGCCCGTAAATTGGGCCATAAAATAATAACTCCCGAGCCCGCCCTGGTTCCGATTAAAATAAAAGAAAAATGGGCGGGGGATTTGCAGGGATTAAGCCTGAAAAACGTTCAGATAAACGTTTTTCAGAACGGCAAAAAACAGGACGACAGGTTCGGAGAAATGCTATTTGCGCATTTCGGATTAAGCGGCCCGATAATTCTGGATATAAGCAAGAAAGTGGGCGAATTATTAAAGCTTGGCGAAACAATCATATCTTTGGATTTGAAACCGGCTTTGGAATACCCCCTTTTGGACCAAAGGATACAGAAAGATTTTAAAAAATACAATAACAAGATTTTTAAAAATTCTTTGAAAGAGCTTCTGCCCCAGAAATTAATTCCCGTAATCATAAAATTGTCGGGAATCAATCCCGAAAAGACGGTAAATGTCATCACCAAAGAAGAAAGAAAAAAGTTGGTGGGCTTGTTGAAAAATCTCAAAATGCAGGCTTTGGGATTGCTGGGGTTTGATCAGGCCATCGTAACCAGCGGCGGCGTTGATTTGAAAGAAATAGATCCTAAAACCATGAAATCAAAATTGATTGATAATTTATTTTTTGCCGGAGAAATAATTAATCTCCATGGCCCCACCGGCGGCTACAATCTTCAGCTTTGCTGGAGCACCGGCTGCCTCGCCGGAAAAAACGCCGCGCGCTTAGCGTGGTTCTAGTCGAAGAACATTCGTTCTTCTCCACCCTTCGCTGCGGCTCGGGTATTTGACGAATAAAAGAGAAGCTTTTATAATAAATTAATGCCGCAAAAAACCAAAAAACCAATCAAAAAATCTCCCCTTAAGGCTTCTATCCAGCCGTTCAGGCCGGGAAGCGAAAAAATCAGAAAAACCAAAGTCCGGGTAATCGGCATAGGAGGAGGAGGCGGAAATATTGTTTCGGAAATTGCTTCAAGAATGACTAAGGCCAGTTTTGTCGTTGCCAATACCGACACAAAAGCTCTGAAAATTTCCGGCAGAAAAGTAAGCCGTTTTCAGTTCGGCCAGAATTTAACTCAGGGGCTGGGAACCGGGATGAATCCCGAATTGGGCGAGGCCGCGGCTCTGCAAGATAAGGATAAAATTAAAAAACTTCTGGAAGGTCAGGATTTATGTATTTTAGTCGCTTGTTTGGGAGGCGGAACGGGATCGGGCGCCGCCCCTGTTTTTGTCAAAACATCCAAGAACCTCGGCAATATTACTTACGGAATTTTTACCCTGCCTTTTAAATTCGAAGGAGAAAAGAAAATGGAAATCGCCCGGGAATCTTTAAGGAAAATAAAGTCTCACTTGAACGCTTTTTCCATCATCCCTAACGAAAGAGCTTTCCAGATTATTGATAAAGCCACTCCTTTGAAACAAGCCCTTTCCGTTGTAAACAAAAGCTTGTCCGAAAGCTTGGAAGGCTTAATTGAAACCATTTACGAACCGGGATTAATAAACATCGATTTTGCCGATTTGAGGACGATTTTGGAAGGCAGAGGAAAATTGGCTTATTTGAATACGGTTGAAGTCCAGAGAAAAGAAGGCTCGACAAAAGAATTAATGACGAGGGTTCTCAATTCCCCCCTGTATCCTTACACCATTCGGGGGGCAAAAGGAGTTTTGTTTAACATCGCCGGCGAAAAGAAAATTTCTCTCGCCGAAGTAAGCCAGATATCAAAAACCATTTCCGAACTGGCGAATCCTCAGGCCAAAATTATTTTTGGAGTGGCCGAAAGCAAGAAATATTCGGATGTCATCAAAACTATTTTATTGGCCGTGGGCTGCGGAGGAACGAAAATTTTTTCCGGGGAGGCGAAAAAGAAAAAAGTCGTTGCAAGGCCAATTTTGAAAAAGAGGCCGCCGTCAAAGCGCAGGAAAAGAAACAAAAAGCCAAGTCAGCCTGCTCCCAAAAAGAAAACCCTTCAACGGGTTCAGGGTGGTGAGTCACGTCGAACCATAAAAATTAAAGTTGAAGCAGTAAAAGAACCCAAAGAAAAAGAATCTTCCGGATCCGAAGCTCCGAAAGAAGGCATTTTTTCCTCTATCAGCCTGGCTGCGGAAAAAAGCAGCAATGAAGAAAGGGTCAGGAAAAATGCTCTCCAAATCAAGAGGGAGTCCGAAGATGCCGAAAGAGAAATGCTGGAAAAAGAAAAAATTTGGGAAACACCAGCTTTTTTAAGAAAAAAATTAATCAAAGGTCAATAATTAATTTTAATAAGTGAGGAGGCGATGAGAATTTTATTCTCATCTTTATCTTCACTTCCATAAATGGAAGTTCGATGATTGAAATAACAAAAGATATATTAAAAAATATTTACAAACCCAGGTCAGCCGGCTCCAGAAAATACGATTACGGTCTTTTGTTGGTAATCGGCGGTTCGGATTTTTATTCTGGTTCTCCGGCTCTTTCAGCAATGGCGGCCTTCAAGTCGGGAGTTGATATGGTAAGAATCATCGCTCCGAGGAGAGCAGCCGACATTATTGCCGGCTTCACTCCGGTTTTGGCGGCCTACCCCCTGGAGGGGAAATATTTGGAAGAAAAACATTTGGCAACGCTGATTTCAATGACGGAAGCCGCAAAGGCGGTTTCGGGAGGCAAGACGGCGGTGGTAATCGGCGGAGGAATGGGGAGAACCCAAGAAACCCAGGAAGCAATTTTGGAATATCTCTCCCAGGTTCAGATACCCGCGGTTATAGATGCCGATGCCATTCATGCAATAGGGAAAAAGCCCGAGATAATCGCCGGTAAAAACTTTTTAATTACTCCCCATACTTATGAATTTTTTATCTTGACCGGAAAAGAAATTTATAAACTATCGGAAGAAGAAAAAATAAAAGCGGTTGAATCCGAAGCGGCCCGTCTTCAAACGACGATTTTATTGAAAGGCGCAACCGACATAATTTCCAACGGCAAAGAAACGGCTTTGGACAGGGCGGGGTCTCCCTATATGACAAAGGGAGGATTGGGCGACACTTTAGCCGGGATTTGCGGATCTTTGCTTGCCAGGAGCTCCAATGTTTTTGAAGCCGCTTGCGCCGCTTCTTACATCAATAAAAAAGCCGGCGAGCTCGCCGTCCAGAAATTAAAGGAGGGGATATCGGCCACCGATTTGATCGAAGCTATTCCAGAAGCGATAAAATCTTAAAAACATGGTCTATGATTTAATTATTATTGGCGGGGGACCGGCAGGGATTACGGCCGGTATTTACGCCGCGAGGCAAAAACTCAATGCCCTGTTGATTACAAAGAGCTTCGGCGGGCAAATGGCCAGAAAGGCCGTGGCTATTGAGAATTATCCCGGTTTCGAAAAAATTTCTGGATTGGAATTAATCCAAAAGTTTGAAAGTCATTTGAAGAAACAGAAAATCGACATTGAAGAAGCCGCGGTATTAAAGATAAAAAAAATCGGCGGGATTTTTTCGGTTTTTACCGGCAATAAAAAACAATTTAAATCCAAAACGGTTATTATTTCTTCGGGAGCTGATCCGCGGCCCCTTGAAGTTCCCGGAGAGAAAAAATTTATCGGAAAAGGGGTTTCTTACTGCACGGCTTGCGACGCGCCTTTTTATGTAAGGAAAGACGTTGCGGTAATCGGAGGAGGAAATGCCGGCTTTGAGGCGGCGATAGCCCTAAGCAGCTGGTCTAAAAAAATTTATATTTTAGAACACGGTTCAAAAATCAGAGCGGATGAAATAAACCAGGAAAAAGTTAAGGCAACGGGGAAAATAGAAATCATAACCGATGCCATTTTAAAGAAAATTCAGGGCGAAAACTTTGTCAGTTCTTTGATTTATCAGGATAATAAGCTGAAAAGAAATAAAACGTTAAAAATTGAGGGTGTTTTTGTGGAAATCGGTTCGCAGCCCGCCACCTCCTTTGTGAAAGGATTGGTTGATTTCAATGAAAGAGATGAAATTGTGGTGAATCCTAAAACCGGCGAAACAAAAACCAAGGGTTTATTCGCCGCAGGCGACGTGAGCGACGTTATTTTTAAACAAATTGTAATCGCCGCCGGAGAAGGGGCCAAAGCCGCTTTTTTGGTTTCTAATTATCTCCAAAATTTTTGATTGGATATCATGGTAAAAATTTCACGAATCAAAGCAGGAAAAATTATAGATTCAAGAGGAATGCCGACGGTGAAAGCGGAATTGGAAACCGATTTCGGCAAATTTTCGGCATCGGTGCCTTCGGGCGTTTCTACCGGAAAATACGAAGCGGTGGAATTGAGGGACGAAGATAGAAAGGGAGTATCGATTGCGATTGGAAATATCGAAAAAATTATTGCTCCGGCATTGGCAAAAGAGGATTTAACCGATCAAAAACAGGTTGACGATATATTAATCCGGCTGGACGGCACAGAAAATAAATCGCGTTTGGGAGCCAACGCGATTTTAGCCGTAAGCATTGCCATGTGCCGCGCGATAGCTAAAGAAAAAAACCTCCCTCTCTATAAATATATTTCTAAAATCGCCGCCGTCGATTACGGCCTGCCCAAGCCGTCTTTTAATATGATTGAAGGGGGAAAGCACGCAGAATCAGGTTTGGCCTTCCAGGAGTTTATGATAATTCCGCAGAAAGACAATTTTTCAGAAAATTTAAAAATCGGGATAGAAATTTACAAATCTCTCAAGAAACTTTTAGAAAATAAATTTGGAAAGAAGAACATTAATTTAAGCAAGGAAGGTGCTTTTGCGGCGCCGCTAAGAGAAAACGCTCAAGCAATAGAATTTATTTTAGAAGCGGCAAAAAATACAGGGGTAGGGGTATATGAAGACGGTATAAAAATCGCTATTGATGCCGCCGCATCTGAATTTTTTGAAAACGGCAGTTATAAGACTGATGGCGTAATTTTTTCCCGAGAGCAATTAACAGATTTTTATTTAAACTTAATAAAAAAATATCCGATAATTTTAATTGAGGACCCTTTTGCCGAAGAAGACTATGATGCCTGGTCGTCATCCCTCCAATACAAAATACCGAATACCATATACCATATATTAGTTTTCGGCGACGATTTGACAGCAACCAATCTGGAAAGGATAAGGATGGCTGCTGATAAAAATTTGTGCAATGCTCTTATTATAAAGCCGAACCAAATAGGAACGGTTACGGAAACAATCGAAGCGGCAAAATTAGCAAAATCATACGGCTGGAAAATCATGGTGGCTAACAGGGCGGGGGAAACGGAGGATGATTTCATCGCCGATTTAGCCGTCGGCATCGGAGCCGATTTCATAAAATCGGGGGCTCCTTTTACTAAAGAAAGAATGGCGAAATACGACAGATTAGTTAAAATAGAAAAAGAAATTCATGGCTAAATTAATTTTACTTCGTCATTTCCAATCGCAGTGGAACAAAGAAAACCGTTTTACCGGCTGGACCGATGTTCCCTTGAGTGAGGAAGGGATTAAAAGCGCAAAAGAGGTTGCCGGGAAACTTGCAGGTTTCCACATTGATAAAGTTTATACTTCGCCCTTAATCAGGAATAAGGATACGGTATCCTTATTATTAGAAAATCTCGGCAGAAAAGATTTACCGGTTGTCGTCGACAAGGCGTTAGATGAAAGAAATTACGGAATATTGCAGGGATTGAATAAAGACGAAATGAAGAAAAAATACGGCGAGGAACAGGTCAAGTTATGGCGGAGAAGCTGGAATCAGGCGCCGCCGGAAGGGGAGAGCTTAAAAGACGTATATGGAAGAGCCGTGCCCTTTTTTAAAAAATATATTGAGGCAGATTTGAAGCGGGGGGAAAATGTTTTAGTGGTTGCCAGCCATAATTCCTTGCGGGCTCTGGTGAAATACTTAGATAAAATATCCGATGAGGATATAATCGGCTTTGAAATGCCGACGGCCGGCATAAAAGAATACGATTTTTAGGTATTGACAGATTCTTGTCATTTGATAATATATAGATAATCATCTATATATTTTTATTTTATGACTAAAAAGTGCCCAAGTTGTCTTTCTTTATTGGGAGACAGTACAAGAAATAAAATAATCCAATGTTTAAAGAAAAAACCGACTACGGTTTCCAATATCGCAGCTAATTTTTTTTTGAAGCAACCGACTATTTCTTACCACTTAAAGATTCTGAAAGAACTTGGCATGGTAAAAAGTCAAAAAACAGGGAGAGAAGTTCGTTATTGCCTAAATAATAAATATCCCTGCAAAAAGTGTAATATTTTTAAAATGCCTTTTAAGAGATGAAAAGAATTTACTTAGATTACGCGGCCACTACCCCGGCAGATCCCCGGGTTATTCGGGCTATGCTGCCGTACCTGAATAAAAAATTCGGGAACACGATGTCTTTGCATAACTTCGGCCAGGAAGCAAAATCGGCTTTGGAAGAGAGCAGAGAAGTCGTGGCCGGTCTGATGGGAGCCAAAGCGAACGAAATAATCTTTACCGGTTCGGCTACCGAAAGCAATAATTTGACTCTGAAGGGGATAGCTTTCGCCAACAAGAAAAGGGGGAGACACATTATAATCTCCCGGGTTGAACATCCCTGCATTATGGAGTCGGCAAAATGGCTGGAATCCCAAGGGTTTGAAATCACCAGATTGAAGGTTGATAAATACGGATTTGTTAATCCCAAAGACGTCAAGAAAGCAATAAAAAAGGGGACGATTCTGGTTTCCGTAATCCATGCTTCAAACGAAATAGGAACCATTCAGCCGATTGTTAAAATCGGAAAAATTTGCAAAGAATCAGGAGTTTACTTCCACACCGATGCCGTCCAAAGTTTCGGGAAAATACCGATTGATGTCGATAAAATGAATATTGATTTGCTTTCCGCTTCTTCCCATAAAATGTACGGGCCCAAAGGAGCAGCTTGTCTATATATAAGAGAGGGAACGAGAATTGAGCCGATTTTACACGGGGGCGGCCAGGAACAGGGGTTCCGGTCCTCAACGGTTAACGTCCCGGCAATTATCGGATTTGCTAAAGCCGTGGAAATTGCCGAAAAAGAAATGAGGAAAGAAGCCGAAAGATTAACAAAATTAAGGAACAAACTAATAAAAGGAGTTTTAGGAAAGATTCCCGGCTCGCATTTAAGCGGCCATCCCCAAAAACGTTTGCCCAATAACGCCAATTTCTGGTTTGAAAACGTTGAAGGTGAGTCAATTATTATTCAGTTGGATTTGTCGGGAATGGCGGCTTCCACTGGTTCCGCCTGCTCTTCGGCGAAATTGGAGCCCAGCCACGTTCTTTTGGCCATAGGGCTGAAACACGAGGAAGCCCACGGATCTTTAAGGTTGAGTTTGGGAAAATGGACAAAAGCGTCAGAAATAAATTACATTCTAAAGGTCTTGCCCGGAATTATTAAAAAATTAAGAGAGATATCGGGAACAAAACAATTCTAATGAAACCATATTACACAAAAGAAGTAATCAAAAGATTCACTCATCCCAAGAACTTCGGAGAAATAAAAAACGCTGACGGCGTAGGGAAAGTCGGCAATCCTAGATGTGGCGACTTGATGAAGTTATATCTCAAAATAGAAAAGAAAAACGGTAGAGAAGTTATCAAAGACATCAAATTTCATACTTTGGGCTGCGCGGCAGCCATTGCCACTTCCGACATGGCCTGCGATTTGGTAAAAGGCAAAACGCTCAAAGAGGCCTTGAAAATTGATTACCAGAAAATAATCAAGGCATTGGGCGATTTGCCGCCGATTAAAATCCACTGTTCGGTTTTAGCCAGAGAGGGGCTGAAAGCGGCGATCGAGAACTATGAGAAAAGAAAAAGCAAAAAGAAATAAGGTCTTGATAGCAATGTCGGGCGGCGTTGATTCAAGCGTTGCGGCGGCTCTTTTAAAAAGAGGCGGTTTTTACCCTGAGCTGGGTCGAAGGGTTGAAGTCGTCGGAGTTTTTATGAAATTCTGGTCAGAACCTGGCAATAATAATTTAACCAAGGGTTGGAATAGATGCTGCTCTCCAGATTCCGAAAAAAGGGCCCGCCAGGTGGCAAAAATTTTAAATATCCCGTTTTATGTGGTTCGATTCGAAAAAGAATTCAAAAAAAGAATTGTTGATTATTTTTTAGAAGAACACAGGGCGGGGCCGACCCCGAATCCCTGCGTAATCTGCAATAAAGAAATAAAATTCGGACTCTTGCTGGAAAAAGCGCTGGCTCTGGATGCCGACTTTATCGCCACCGGCCATTATGCCCGTCTTAGGAAAACGAAAGACGGATTCCATTTGCTTCGTAGTAAAGACAAAGACAAGGACCAGTCGTATTTCCTTTGGCAGCTTAGCCAAAAGCAGCTTGGACGCGTTTTATTTCCGATTGAAAATTACACTCGAGCCGAAGTTGAAAAGCTGGCAAAAAAGTTTAAGCTGCCCTTTTCCGGCGTTCGCAAATCTCAGGAAATCTGTTTTATATTAGATACCGTTGAAGATTTTTTGAAAAGGCACATAAAAGCAAAACCGGGAAAGATCATGACCGTAGAAGGAAAAAAAATAGGGGAGCATTCGGGATTATGGTTTTACACGATCGGCCAGAGAAAAGGGATGGGGCTTTCCGGCGGCCCTTATTACGTTTCAGGCAAAGATTTTAAAAAGAATGCTCTGATTGTGACCAAAAACGAAAAAGATTTATATAAAAAAGAATTGACAGCCAAGAACGTTACTTGGATTTCCGGAGAGGAACCCAAACTTCCCTTAAAGATTAAAGCCAAAATAAGATACAGACACAAATTGGATTTTGCAGTCGTAAATTCATCTGGAAGAAAAACCGTTAGGGTTGTTTTCGACAAACCCCAGCGGGCAATCACTCCGGGACAGTCGGTGGTTTTTTATAAAGGCGGAGAGCTTCTGGGCGGAGGGATAATCAAATAGACCTGTGAATAATTTGGTATTGACACAGGTTCTTGCATACACTATGATATGTAGTGTATAGAAAATTTAAACAAGCGCAAACTATTTTTATAAGAAAATTTTATGATAAAATCATTCCAACTTAAACAATTTAAACTTCACAGCAAAGGCGTTACTAAAATTTTAGGTGAGCTTGAATCGGAAATCATGGAAATTGTCTGGCAGCAAAAAATCAGTACTGTCCGAGAAATTTGTAATCATCTTTCCCAAATAAGAAAAAAGGCGCTTTCATTCAATACTATCATGACTATTATGAACAGATTGGTGGAGAAGGGCTTGTTGGAGAAGAGGCGGGGAGAAAATTGCTATGAGTATGAACCCAAATTAACTAAAAGAGAATTTTTGGACGATGTTTCCGATGATGTCATTAAAGATCTGATGAAAAATTTTAAACCCTATGTTCTGGCTCATTTTGCTGAAAATTTAGATAAAGATGATTTGGAAGAACTTATTAAATTGAGAGAGGAATATTTAAGGGAAAGTTGATTTTTTATGAAAATAAATACTACTAAATTAAGTTTTTACAGTTCATTTGTTTTTGGCCTCCTTTTTGTATTTGGATTAGCCGTTTTATTATTAAAAATTTTACCCAGCTTTAATTCATTAATAACGAAAGCCTGTCGTAGTGTCGGCCCCTATTGCCAGCAATCAATTCCCTTTTCCAACCCGATAATTTCAATCCCTTACTTTTTTCTTTGGGCACTCGGCTCCTTGATTGTAGCCATTGGCCTAGCTTCTTTGTTTTATCAGGTATTGGCCACCCTGAAATTTAAAAGAGAACTCCTTGCTAAAAAAATAGTCCCGTCTCTGGAAACAGCAGAGCTTTTTAAAAAAACAGGATTGCAAAATAAGGTTTATGTAATTAGTGATTCTAAGATATTTAGCTTCTGCCTGGGCTTTATTTCTCCTAAAATTTATTTATCTTCCGCCGTTTTAACCAAGCTTAATTTGGCTGAAACAGAAGCTGTTTTATTGCATGAAAAGTATCACTTAGAGCATCGCGATCCTTTAAAAATTTTAATCAGTCAGAATATAAAGAGAGCCCTTTTCTTTTTACCGATATTTAAAGACTTAAACGACGGATATATTATAGGAAAGGAACTGGCCGCTGATAAGAAAGCCATCTTAGTTTTGGAAAACAAAAAAACATTAATCGAAGCACTTATAAAAATATTCACTTCTCAATCAGAATTCAACTGCAAGGGGGCAATAACCGGTCCCATATCTGTAACCAAAGAAAGGATTGAAGCCCTGAGGGAAACAAAAAAGATTAAAAAATTGCGCATTTCATTTTTAAATATTTTCTTTAGTTTAATAATTATTGCCTCGCTGTTTTTTATAGGCAAGAACGTAAACAGCGCCGCAAGCGCCACAGTTGATTCGGGTTGTTCATGTACCGCTGATAATCAATGCATCACGGAAAACCAGGACTATTCTTGTAAAACAGGAGAGAGCAGCTGTTTGATGAATTCAAAATAATTTTTTTAAGGGATAACACCCTTTTAATTTTTAACAACAATACTACATTTTGTAGTGTATAGATTAACGGTAAATAAAATATGCTAAAAAAAATCAAAATTAAAATTGAGGGAATCCGTTCTCAGGACGACAAGGCTCTGGTTGAGGCCGAAATAGATGTCTTAAAGGGGGTAAGTAACGTAAAGGTTGATGAAAAAACTGGCGAATCCCAGATAAATTTTGATGATGTTTTTATCTCTAAAAATAAGATTATAGAGACAATTGAAAGTCTTGGATATAAATTAGAAGAGGGTGTCGGACTCAGCCACGCTCTGAAAGAGCAGCTTTATTTTGTTAAGGGGATGCACTGTGCATCTTGTGAAATTTTGATAGAGAAAAAACTGCTTTCGATCGGGGGAGTGAAATCAGTCGAGGCCAAGGCTGACAAGGGCGAAGTTTTGATTGAATATGTCGGCAAGAGACCAAAAATGGAAATGTTAAATTCTATTCTTAGAAAAGAAAACTACGTATTTTTTGATCAGCCCGTCGAAAGAGAGAACAGCCTTAAAAAGAATAACCCCCTTAAAATTTTCCTCATTTCCGCATTGTTTATCGGCGGGTTTTTATATTTATATAAATCGGGATTGTCCGGTTGGGTAAATGTCAGTTCAAAATCATCGTTGCCCGCCTTTTTTGCTTTAGGACTTATCGCAGGAGTATCCAGTTGCGCCGCTTTGGTGGGAGGAATGGTCCTTTCCATGTCAAAACAATGGTTAGAAATATATTCTGACCGCAAATCTACTTTGGAGAAACTTCAGCCGCACATAATGTTTAATACGGGAAGAGTCGTCTCTTTCGCCGTTCTGGGAGTGATACTCGGGGTCATTGGAAGCAGATTGCAGATTTCTTTAGGGTTCACTTCATTCCTGATTATCGTCGTTTCCATCGTAATGTTCTTTTTAGCGCTCCAAATGCTCGGCGTTAAAGGCCTTCGGAAATTCCAGTTTACCTTGCCTAAATTTGTCACCAGGTATATTGCCGACGAAACCAATTTCAAAGGCCGTTATATGCCCTTTGCGATGGGAGCCTTCACTTTCTTCCTGCCTTGCGGGTTTACCATCACCGCTCAGGGAATGGCTTTACTTTCCGGAAATCCCGTTCAAGGCGGGCTTATAATGGCTTTATTCGCCCTCGGAACCACTCCTGCGCTTTTACTTATCGGTTTCTCAGCTGTAAAATTCTCAAGCCGTCCCCATTTGTCTTATCAATTTTCAAAAATTGCCGGTGTTCTAATTTTGTTTTTCGCCATTTTTAATGTTAATAACCAATTAAATGTTTTGGGGTTTTCCAGCCTGAATGATTTTTCCCGTAAATCAGCAGTCATCGCTAAAGATGCGAATACGAACGCAAATTCAAAGACTTCCGACGAAGGATTGGCGCCGATAGTTGACGGCAAGCAGATTTTGAAAATGGATGCCTCAAGCAGAGGGTACCAGCCAAATTATTTTAAAATAAAGGCGGGGATTCCCGTAAGGTGGGAAGTTAGAGATGTCGGGACAAGCGGTTGCACCAATGCCATCATCTCAAGAAGTTTATTTGAAGGACAAATTCCTTTAACTCCAGGCAAAACCAGCATAAAAGAATTTACGCCCACCAAAGCCGGCAAATACAAGTTTAGCTGCTGGATGGGGATGGTTTCCGGGATTATAGAAGTGGTAAGCGATACGGGGTCGGTAGTAGGCACTGCCGCTGTTTCCGCCGCTTCAAATGGAATTAATACAAATAACAGTGATATTGTCCCATCGGGAGCCAGTGGTTGCGGCTGTGGCGGTGGCGGCGGCAGTGGCGGAAGTTGCGGAGGCCGATAAAATAATGAATTCTAACTAAATTTTTAAATTATTAATCACTAATAATAAAAAATTATGCAAAAACTAAAATTCCAAATCAAAGGCATGCACTGTAATTCTTGCGCTTTGTTGATAGAAGAAAGATTAAAGGGCCGCCCGGGAATCATCAAGGCGAAAACGAGTTACGATTCCCAGAAAACAGTCGTGATTTACGATGAACAAAAAATTCAGGAATCAGAAATTGTTCAGATTATTAAAGAAGCTGGAGATTACCAAGCAGAAAAAATCGAAGAAAAAGAAGAAGAATCTTCAAATAATGATCCTCTTCCCCGCAAAGAAGAAAAATTCCAATCATCCCCGGAAACTTCGGGTTATTTAAAATTTCTGACCAGCCTTGTTATTCTTTCTTTCGGGTTAAGCATCGCATCATTAATTATTTCTTTTAAATTATCGTCTCAGAAAACAAACCAGGATAACGATAAACTTGAGGCGACGATCGGCGAAAACTTGCCTTCTCAGAACAATCCCACCGCAGACCAGCAGCAGCTTGCCGGCGGCGGAAACGCAACCGTTCAGAATTTTGAAATTAGCAATAACAACCACGTCAGGGGGGATTTCAATGCCCCCGTTACCCTGGTTGAATTTTCAGATTTTGAGTGTCCGTTTTGCGAGAGGATTTTCCCGACATTAAATAAGATTTTGGGCGATTACGAAGGCAAAGTAAGATTGGTTTATAAACAATTTCCCTTATCTTTTCATCCTAATGCCCAAAAGGCCGCCGAGGCCTCGGAGTGCGCTTCAGAACAGGGTAAATTCTGGGAGTATCACGATAAATTATTCGAAAACCAATCAAGCGGTTTTAGCGTTGATAAATTTAAACAATGGGCGAATGAGTTGAGTCTTGATGATACACAATTTAACAGTTGCCTTGATTCCGGGAAATATGCGCAGAAAGTTCAAGCAGACGCCCAGGAAGGACAGCAAAAAGGCGTAACCGGCACGCCGGCAACGTTTGTTAACGGCCAACTGGTGGTTGGCGCCCAGCCCTACGAGACGTTTAAACAAGCAATTGATGGTTTACTTAATCAGTAATATGAAAAAATTTATTTTTATTATTTTGATTTTTTTACTCGGCAGTTTCGGGAGCTATCTGTTTTTTAGTATTCAGAATCCAGCTTTTGAAAAATTAAGCCCAGAAGCAATGTATCAAAAAATAATCAAAGAAAGAGATTACGCCATCAGTCAGGCAGTTGCAAGGGGTGATTATAGGTGTTGCGTTAATCCGCCCTGCACAATGTGTTATATGGAAGCCAACCAATGGAATAATTTTACTGCCGGCACCTGCGCCTGCGATGATTTAATCGCCCAAGGTAAAGAACCCTGCCCCCAATGCAAGGCAGGGCTATGTCCAAGTTGTAAACTTCAGTCCACTAGTAACTAATTATGAAAAAAATATTTTTGATTATTTTAAGCGGTATTTTGCTGATTGGCGGCGGTTTTTTGCTGGCTAATAAATATTCCAAACCTGAAGCCTCTCAATCTACTGCTTCTTTGCAGTCTTCGGTCAAAGAAATAACTTTTTATTATCTTCCCACCTGCTCCTGGTGCCAGAAAGTCGAAAAAGAGGGGACCCTCGAAAAAATTGAACAGCTTGGGATAAAGGTGAATAAAATCAACGCCTCCATCGGGCCGATTCGGGACAAATTCGAGGGGGTGCCGACTTTTGTTATCGACGGGAAAGTTTATACCGGCTATAAAACCTTCGAAGAGGTAAAGGAATTATTGGGTTATCCCAAAGAAAACAGTTCAGCTTCTCCGGCCGCGCCAACCCAGAATACGGTTAATTTTTTAGGGGAAAAGGGCGAAAGCGTAAGTTTAGAAAACAGCGAGGTTAAATTGGCCGTTTCAATTTTTAACGACAACAAAGCGCATTTTTATAACGTTAAAATGCCCGACTCTAAAACAATTTACTTTTTTGTGCTCAAAGATAAAAAAGGAATTTATAGAGCCGCCGCCAACGCCTGCGTAGTTTGTTTTAAAACGTACAAAGGATTCCGCCAGGAAGGGGACGAGATTGTCTGTAATAACTGCGGCAACCGCTATCCAATAGAAAAAATTGCCACGGAAAAAGGCGGCTGCAATCCGGGGCCCATCAATCCCGATTTAGAAGTAAAAAATGGAGAAATTATCATAAAACAGGTTGACATGGAGCAAGTTTCAGATTTATTCTAAATTAACCCGCCTTAGAAAATAAAATATATGAAAAATAAATTGTGGTTTCTCGGCATCGCGGCGATTGCAATGATCATTTTAATCGCCGCCGCGTCATTAAATGTACGCAAAAACAGCGGCGCATCGCCAATCGGCAAAGAAATAAAAGAATTCAAAATCAATGCTTTTAGATTCGATTACGAACCAAATGTTATAACTGTCAATAAAAACGACAAGGTGAAAATATCAATAAATAATACGGATACGATTCACGGGATTAGGATCCCCGATTTGGGAATAAGCGGTAATGATTTTATTGAGTTTACTGCCGAGAAAAGCGGCCAGTTCGCATGGTTTTGCAACAATTTTTGCGGTGGCGGACACACCCAAATGCAGGGAACCCTGATCGTAAAATAATGTTGTTAATTTTTGGTCAAAGCCTTATTTATTGGAGCGGCATTTTTACGGGTATTTTTTTCCTTTCCAGTTTTCTCGGTTGCCGTTTCTCTTTTTCAAAAATAGCGCGTTATTAAATTTTCTTCAAAAACATCATAAAAAATTCATCTATTTAGCCCTGGTTTTCTTCTTAATTCATCTGGTTCTGGCAATTCTAAATTATAATTTCGGGATTTCATTATAAAAATTAAACAAAACAAAAAATCTATGGAAAAAATAATTCTAAATATTTCAGGCATGCATTGCGCTTCGTGCTCGGCAGTTATTGAAAACACCCTTAAAAAAGAGAAAGGGATTTTTTCAGTTAATGTGAATTTGGCTTCAGAAAAAGCTTATTTAGAGTTTGATTCAATTGAGATAAGCATCGCTCGAATTCAAAACATTATTGAAAAACTGGGCTATAAAGCCGCCGAAGAAACCTTGGGGACGGAGACGGAAATGCACGATCATCATAAAGAGGCAAAAGCGCAGGAAATCCAAAAATTAAAAAAGAGGTTTATTTTCGCCCTGGTTTTCAGTTTGCCTATCATTTATATGGTGATGGGCGAAATGCTTGGCTTGCCAATGCCGATGATTTTTGAAAATTACGGGTCAGCCGTCCAGTTTGTTTTGGTTACGGCCGTTATCGTCTCTTGTTTTAATATCTGGACTTCTGGTTTTAAAAACTTGCTGAGGCTGGCACCCAATATGGATTCGCTGATCTTTATCGGCACGGCTGTCGCTTATTTTTACAGTTTGATTATTTCAGTTCTGCCATTTTTGGGCATAAAAGTCGAAGCGCATCTTTACTATGAAAGCGCGGCCCTGATTTTGGTTTTTATATCTTTAGGAAAATATTTTGAGGCGATAACCAAAGGAAAAACAAGCGACGCGATTAAAAAACTAATCGGACTCCAACCCCAAAAAGCAACGATTATAAAAGACAATGAGGAGATAAAAATTCCCATCTCAGAGGTAAAAGTTGGCGATATTATTAAGGTTTTGCCGGGAGAGAAAATCCCGGTTGACGGCATTGTCGTTGACGGATATTCCGGCGTTGATGAAAAAGCGATCACCGGCGAAAGCATTCCCGTGGAAAAGAAAGCGGGCGATGAGGTGATCGGCGCCACTATTAATAACACCGGCGTTTTAAAATTTAAAGCCACGCGGGTCGGCAAAGACACCATGTTGGCGCAGATTATAAAAATTGTCGAGGAGGCGATGGGCTCCAAGGCGCCAATCCAGCTTTTGGCCGATAAAGTGTCTTTTTATTTTGTCCCGACTGTGATATTTATTGCCGTTCTGGCTTTTGCTATTTGGCTGATATTGGGGCAGCCCGTATCTTTGGCCTTGACGGTTTTTGTGGCGGTTTTGATTATTGCCTGTCCTTGCGCTTTGGGCTTGGCCACGCCGACCGCCGTAATGATGGGAACGGGATTGGCGGCCAAAAACGGGATTTTGATAAAAAGCGGGAAAGCGCTGGAAATTGCCCGCGATTTAGATATGGTTATTTTTGATAAAACCGGAACACTGACCAAAGGAGAGCCGAGCGTTACCGATATAGCCAAGATTAAAAATGAAATTAGTGAAAATTTAATTTTACAAATCGCGGCTTCAATAGAAAAAAATTCTGAGCATCCATTGGCTCAATCTATAGTTGATAAGGCGAGAGAAGAAAAAATCAATTTGTCAGAGGTAAAAAATTTTCAAGCCATTCCTGGCTACGGCGTTTCGGCTGAAATTGAAAATAAAAAAATTCTTCTGGGAACAAGAAAATTAATGATTAATAATAAAATAGACCCGGGGTTTCTCGAAGAAAAAATGGCGGATTTGGAAAATCAGGGGAAAACTGCAATGATTTTGGCTCAAGATAAAGATATTATCGGCATAATCGCAGTGGCCGACACGCTCAAAGATTATTCAAAGGAAGCGGTAGAAATGCTCCATAAGATGGGTAAAAAAGTCGCCATCATCACCGGCGACAATGAAAGAGTGGGGCAGGCGATAGCCAAGGAAGTCGGCATTGACAGGGTTTTGGCAGAGGTGCTTCCCCAGGAAAAATCAGCTGAAATTAAAAAACTGCAACAAGAAGGCAACATTGTGGCGATGGTCGGAGACGGCATCAACGATGCGCCGGCTCTGGCCCAAGCCGATCTGGGGATTGCCTTGGGATCCGGCACCGATGTGGCTATGGAAACCGGCGAAATAGTTTTAATAAAAGACGACTTGCGGGATGTAGTAACCGCCATTGATTTGAGCAAATATACTCTCAAAAAAATAAAACAAAATCTCTTCTGGGCTTTCTTTTATAATATTTTCGGCATTCCGATAGCCGCCGGCGTTTTGTATCCCTTTACGGGCTGGCTTTTAAATCCGGCAATCGCAGCTCTTGCCATGGCCTTTTCATCAGTAAGCGTCGTTTCGAATTCTCTTTTAATGAAGTTTTACAGGCCTAAGGTGTGATCTTTTAGTTTTGACGATTTTTAATATTTTGTTATACTGAATTTACAAAAAGGTCTTAATGTTAAAATCAAAAGAATAAAATCATGTTTGATTTAAAAGGAAAGGTGGCGATTATCACGGGGGCGAGAAGGGGGATGGGAAAATCCCATGCTTTATTATTTGCCAAATCCGGAGCAAAGGTGGTCGTGGCGGATATTTCTTTGGAAGATTGCCAATTGGTAGTCGACGAAATTAAGAAAGCGGGCGGAGAGGCAATTGCCGTAAAATGCGACGTCTCGAAAAAAGCAGAGGTGGATGAAATGATTGCGGCAACATTAAAAAAATGGGGGAAATTGGATATTCTGGTGAACAACGCGGGAATCTGTCAGTTCAAACCGTTTCTTGAATTAACCGAAGAAGAATGGGATAAAACCCTGGATATTAACTTAAAAGGATATTTTTTGTGCGCTCAGGCAGCGGCGAAGGAAATGATAAGGCAAAAATCCGGAATAATAATTAATATCGCTTCCGTCGCCATGGGCCAGCAGGGGGTTGGTTTCCCGACATTGGCGCATTACTCCGCTTCCAAAGGAGGCATCGCGGCGATGAGCGAAACCTTGGCCTTGGAACTGGCGCCCTATAACATTCGAGTTAATGCAATAGCGCCAGGAGCCATTGATACGCCGATGGTTGATCCCTTAAGAGCGGACTCCAAAACAATGGAAGGGACGATAGCTAGAATTCCTTTGCGTCGGATGGGAAAGGCAGAGGAAGTATCAAATGTTGTTTTGTTTTTGGCGTCAGATGAAAGTTCTTACATGACGGGTTCGACGGTTGTAGTTGACGGCGGCTGGTTGTCGATGTAACCAATGCCAAAAATTACCCAAGATACAACTTTATCCGAGATTTTAAGCAATCCCAAAACAGAGATGATTTTAGCGAGACATAATGTGCCTTGCTTGAGCTGCCCTTTCGCCCAATACGAAACTAAGGAACTTAAAATCGGGGACGTTTGCAAAATGTACGGGATCAATCTTAAATCTTTGACAAAAGAATTAAATAATATATCATTAAAACATGTTAGAAAAACTCACTAAAAACTTAATACCGATATCCATCGTCGTAGTCGGCTTGTTGATTGTTGGGGCTTTTGTTTATACAAACCAGGGGAAAATTATAAATAAAATTTCAGGAGGTTCGTCTTCCCAGGTAACCGCCGAAAAGGCAATAAAATATATCAATGAAAATGTCTTGTCGGGAGGCAGCACGGCTTCTCTGCTGAATGTTGCCGATGCCGGCGACGTTTATAAAATCCGTCTGAAAATCGGCACTCAGGAATACGATTCCTACGTCACCCGGGACGGAAAGTTCCTGTTCCCCGACGGTTATAGTTTGGAAGCGACAACCACAACGCAACAAACTCAAAATGGCAGCAATGCTCCCGTCGATGTCCCCAAAAGCGACAATCCCGACGTAAAACTTTTTGTAATGAGCTATTGTCCTTACGGATTGCAAGCCCAAAAGATGTATCTGCCGGTTTATGATTTATTGAAAAATAAAGTCCAAATGGGAGTGTATTTTGTGGATTACATAATGCACGAGAAAAAAGAAATCGACGAAAACCTGACTCAATACTGCATTCAAAAGGAAGAAATTGGAAAATATGCCGACTATTTAAATTGCTTTACAGTAAGCGGCGATTCCGGGCAATGTCTTTCCCAGGCCGGAATAGATCAGGGGAAAACTGCGAGCTGTATTTCTGCGACGGACCAGGAATTCAGCGTAACTTCGCTTTATAACGATAAAAGCACCTGGTTGAGCGGGCAGTATCCTAAATTTAACGTTAATGCCGATCTCAACCAGCAATACGGGGTCCAGGGGTCGCCGACAATCGTAATTAACGGCCAAACAGTAGAGGTAAGCCCGCGTTCTCCTGAAAAATTCAAAGAAATAGTTTGTCAGGCCTTTAACGCTCCTCCTGGAGAATGTTCTCAGGTTCTTTCGGCTGATTCGCCCTCAACGGGGATCGGCGCAGGAATAGCCAGTTCTGCCAGCAGCGGCGGTTGCGTCCAGTAATTATATGACAGTAAAAGTATATACCACTCCCACGTGCCCTTATTGCTATACTCTAAAGGAGTTTTTGAAGGAGCATAATATAGAGTTTGAAGACATCGACATCTCTAAAGACGAGAAAGTCAAAGACGATATCATCAAGAGGTCCGGGGCGATAGGAGCCCCGATTATTGAGGTTGACGGAGAGATTATCGTCGGTTTCGACAGGGCAAAAATTGTAAAATTATTAAAAATACAAGAGTAATATGGTAAAGATTGCTATTAATGGATTCGGTCGGATTGGTCGGCCAACACTTAGGAGAATTTTGGATAAACACCCCGACTTGGAAGTGGCGGCGATTAACGATTTAACCGACGCCAAAATCCTGGCTCATCTTTTTAAATACGATTCCTTGTACGGAATTTACAATAAAACAGTAAGTTTCACAGAAGACAGTTTGACGGTAGGGGATAAAAAAATTAAAGTTTTTTCCGAAAAAGAACCCAAAAACCTGCCCTGGAAAAATCTGGGAATTGATATCGTGCTCGAATGTTCGGGCGTTTTTACCGAAATCGAAGGAGCAAAGCAGCATTTGGAAGCCGGCGCCAAAAAAGTGATAATTTCCGCGCCCTCAAAATCAAAAGAGATACCAACTTTTGTTATGGGAGTCAACGAAGAGAAATACGATTCGAAGAAAGATAACGTGATTTCAATGGCTTCCTGCACAACTAATTGCCTGGCGCCGGTAGCCAAAGTTCTGAATGATAATTTCAAGATCCTGCGAGGATTTATGACGACCAGCCACAGCTATACCAATGACCAAAGGATTCTGGATCTGCCTCATAAGGATTTAAGGCGGGCCCGGGCTGCGGCTATAAACATTATTCCGACAAGCACGGGAGCGGCTTCCGCCATCGGGAGAGTAATTCCGGAGCTTGAGGGAAAACTGGACGGCATTGCTCTCAGAGTGCCTACTCCTATAGTTTCAATTCTGGACTTGATTTGCGAAGTCGAGAAAAAAACAACTTCTCAAGAAGTAAATTATATTTTCAAAAAAGCTTCCCAGCAAAAAACATTTCAGGGAATATTGGGGATAGAAGACGCGCAATTGGTTTCTTCCGACTACAAAGGAAATTCTTTTTCGGCTATAGTCGATTCCGGATTGACGATGGCGAAGGATAATCTTATTAAAGTGGTTGCCTGGTACGATAATGAATGGGCTTATGCCTGCCGATTGGCCGAATTCGCCGAATATATAGGCAAAAAATTGTAAA
>Ga0210057_1002079_pt1 | contig 29083 bp, 29 predicted proteins | sample CryGeyCG2114_010_2_FD_183968 | JGI IMG/M metagenome (GOLD analysis project Ga0210057, IMG submission 183968) | Groundwater microbial communities from aquifer - Crystal Geyser CG10_big_fil_rev_8/21/14_0.10 (SPAdes) (version 2) | ecosystem: Environmental > Aquatic > Deep subsurface > Groundwater ...
TCAATCAGTAAATCCGCTCCCAATTCGGCTAATTTTTGAGATAAAATTGGAAATTGGAAATTGGAAATTGGAAATTCCAATTCTCGCTTTGCGAGAATTGGTCCATGGTCCATTTCTTCGTCAATCAGAAACAGACTGACGCCGGTTTCTTTATCGCCGTTTAAAATCGCTGTCTGAATCGGAGTTGGTCCGCGATATTTTGGCAAAAGTGAGGGGTGAACGTTAATGAAGCCGTATTTCGGAATTTCTAAAATTTCTTTCGGAAAAATCATTCCAAAAGCCGCCGTAACTGCCAAATCCGGCTGAAGATTTTTTACAATTTCCAAAAGTTCGGTTTTATCTTTGGGTTGATAAACCGTTAATCCATATTTCTGAGCCAAAACCTTGACCAGCGGGGGAGTGATAATCTGTTTTCGGCCAGTTGGTTTATCGGGATTACAAATTACAGCTTCAGGCATCAATTCCGCCTGAATTAGTTTTTCTAAAATTATAGCGGCGAATTTTGGCGTACCGAAAAATACATAATTCATTGATATTTATAGATACTTATAGATATTTATAGAAATTAATTGTGCAATAAATATCGCGAGCGAAGCGAGTAAATATCTATGAATTTCTATGGGTATCTAACTTTCGTATATTTTTTGTTCTATCAACAAATAAAACTCCGTTTAAATGGTCTACTTCGTGTTGAAAAATCCGAGCCAATAATCCCCAGGCTTTAATTTTTATTTTTTTACCGTATCTGTCCTGACCCACAAGAGTGATTTTTTCCGGCCGCTCAACTAAGCCATAGACCCCGGGCACGCTTAAACAACCCTCTTCCATCACAACTTTTTTTTCGGAAAATTTTATGATTTCCGGGTTGAAAATGGCGTAAAATTTCTCATGTGTTTTATCTGCGCCTATCTGCGGCAATTGAGCGACAAACAGGCGTAAATCCAGACCTAACTGATTAGCGCTCAACCCGATACCTATTGCCTCAGTCATTATTCCGCGCATTTGTTTTACAAGCTCCGCGGTCTCTTTTTTTGTGTATTTGTTAAAATCAAATTTCGCGGTTTTTTGCCGCAAAAATTTTTCTTCTTTTTTATTAACTATTGTAAAAATCTTCATTTGTTTATACAATTAAATTATACGATAAAAAGGGCTCGAAATCCATTTTTAACTTAACTGCATGAAAAACACAATCCAAAATTTAACCAAGGCTTTTATCGGCGAAAGCCAGGCGAGAAACCGCTACACTTTTTACGCTTCAATCGCCGAAAAAGAAGGCTTGCCGGAAATAGCGACTCGCTTAAAAGCCATTGCCAAGGCTGAAGAACATTCAAATTCGCCTAGGGCGATTTTGGTAAGCGCGTATAAGCTATGTTTATTTTGAATTTTTCAAGATATCCGGGTGCGTTTTTTGTAATATTTTCATAAAATATCCGCCTTTATTTTTGACTTTTTTTCTTTCGGAAACATCTTTGGCAATCCGCAATAAATTGTCACCCTTATGTTTTTTTGCCAGTTTGATATAAAGCGATTTGTGTTTTTCATCGTTTAAAAGCCGGGCAATCAAAAGTCCGGTCAGTTGGTATTTTTTATAGACATGGGATTTTTTACCCCGCTCTTTTAAAGTTTTTATATAATCTTTTTCTATCATATCTGAAGAGTAATGCCTTGAGATCGCCAATGGAGACGGCTACAATATACAACAGCATTCCCATATTTTCTAAAGCAATTAGTTTTTATTAGCATCCATAAGTTTCTACTAATATCGCGAAGAAATTGATAGAAACTAGTAGAAATTCATAGAAATTTATTGTTCAGAATTCTGCGAGTTTAGACAATAATTAATATTATATATGAAGCGGCTTTTTATTGCAATAAATTTTCCGGAAAATATTAAGGAGGCGATTGGAAGGATGGCAAACGATTTAGAAATTGCGGCAAAAATAAGATTTTTGCCTAAGGAAAACTGGCACCTAACGATTTCTTTTTTAGGCTATCAACCGGATGAGGCGATTGGGCCGATTTTAGAAGTCCTAAAAGAAACAGCCAAAAATTTTCAGGCGCCTTTCATAGAATTTGAAAAAATAATTTTTGCACCGTCGAATAAACCACTAAGAATGATTTGGCTGACTGGCTCTAAAAAAACTTCGCAAACCCTCGCTGCCATAAAGAAAAATTTAGAGGATACCCTTATTAAAAACGGTGTGCGATTTCATCTGGAGAATAGGGGATATAACGCCCATCTTACTTTGGCGCGATTCTCAACTCCGCCACAAAATTCCGAGGAAAAATTACTTAATTACCCAATTACCCAATCACCAATTTTTTTTATCGCCCAGTCCCTTGATTTAATGGAATCTCATCTACATCGCACCGGCGCTGAATACGAAATTTTATCTTCGGCGCAATTCAAATGAACGTTATTGAACGCTACGACTGTTTTGAAATGTTGCAATTTTGCGATTTCTTAGATATATTATAAAATGTAAGAAATCTTACACATAAAATGAATACGAAAATGCGAAACTGCATATTTAATAAGATATCGTTGCGGCGGATTTTGAAAATCAGCGCCTCTATTATTACAGTATTGGTTTTAGCGGCCGGCGTTTTTTATTTTGGCTATCAGTGCGGAATGAAAAATCCGCAAACGGTTATTATCAAAGGAGTCGCTAATTTAGAAAAGGGAAATGCTGAAGCGATTGATTTTTCTCTTTTTTGGGATGCCTGGCAAATCTTAAAAGACAAGTATGTTGAAGCGGACAAAGTCAATAATCAGGATTTAGTTTACGGCGCAATTGACGGTTTATTTAACGCCCTAGAAGACCCCAATTCCGTTTTTTTCCCGCCATCCGACGCCAAAAAATTCAATGAAGATATCGCAGGCGAGTTCTCGGGCATTGGCGCGGAAATCGGCATCAAAAACGACCAATTGGTGATTATTGCGCCTCTCAAAAATTCGCCGGCCGAACGAGCCGGTTTGAAAGCGGGCGATAAAATTATAAAAGTTAACGATGCTTTTACCGCTGGATTAAATGTTGACGAAGCCGTTAAATTAATAAGAGGCAAAAAAGACACCGTTGTTATTCTGACGATTTCAAGAAACGACTGGGAAAAATCCAAAGAAATCTCCATCACCAGAGAGATTATCCGGATTCCGACAATTGATTGGGAAATGAAAGAAGACGGCATTGTTTATATCCATTTGTATAATTTTTACGAAAAAGCGCCTTTTCTTTTTTATCAAACCGTTTCTGAAATCGCCTTTAAAAATCCTAAAGGCATTATTCTTGATTTAAGAAACAACCCGGGCGGCTACTTGGAAGCGGCGATTAATATCGCCGGTTGGTTTTTAAAACCCGGCGAAATCGTAGTTAGCGAAGAATTCCGCTCAAAAGAAAAACAAGTTTTTAAGGCTTATGGCAGCGGTTTATTTAAGAATTTACCGATGGCGATTTTAGTCAATGAAGGTTCGGCTTCGGCTTCGGAAATTTTAGCCGGCGCCTTAAGAGATAATAATAAAATTAAACTAATCGGCAAAAAAACTTTCGGCAAAGGAACGGTCCAGGAACTACAAACTCTTAAAGACGGTTCAATGATTAAAGTCACGATTGCTCATTGGTTGTTGCCAAACGGTCAATTAATTGAAAAGAACGGTTTAATTCCCGACTACGAGATTGAGCTGACCGAAAAAGACGCCGAAGATAAACGCGATCCGCAATTAGAAAAAGCAATGGAAGTATTGAAATCAAATTTATGAAAATAATTCTCCTTCAAGATGTTAAAAACTTGGGTAAAAAATATGACATCAAAGAAGTTTCCGATGGCTACGCTCGCAATTTTTTGCTCCCTAAAAAATTGGCGGAAATAGCGACTGCGCGTGTCATTAAAGAATTAAATCTGCGAGGAGAAACGTTGAAAAATAAAAAAAGCGAATTAGATAAAGCCTTAGAAAAAACGGCCGAGGAATTAAAAAACAAAGAATTTAATTTTTACGTTGAGGCGGAAGGAGAGAAAACTTTCGGTTCCGTTCAAAAAGATAACATTAAAAATGAGGTTGAAAAATTCCTCCACTTTCTTCCCGAAGATTTAAAGCGACAAATTATTGGCAAAATAAAGATTAAATTGGAAAAACCGTTGAAAACCTTAGGCGCGCATTCTGTAAGCGTCAAATTGCCGAATAATATTGAGTTTAAAATCGCTGTTACGGTTAATCGGATTGCACTGTAATAATTTTTGCATAACGACGGGTGCCATCAAAACGATTTCTTTTCCCGGAGACAAATTTAACTACGCCGTTTTTTAAAGCATATAGAGTATCATCTTTGCCGCGAGCGACATTTAGGCCGGCAAAATATTTAGTGCCGCGCTGGCGAATCAAAACTTCGCCGGTTTTTACCATTTGACCGTGTTGTCTTTTCACACCCAGTCTTCTACCGGCAGAATCTCTTCCTAATTTAGTTGAACCGCCGGATTTAGTATGTGCCATAGAAACTTACGAAAGTACGAAATTGTACGAACGTACGAAAGTTTTATTTTTCGTAATTTTGTATGTTTTCGTATTTTCGTATAGAATAATATTAGTGTATAATTATAACTATGTCAACTCAAAAGCTAATTTTTGATATTGAAACCATCGGCGCTGATTTTGATTCGCTTGATAAAACAACGCAGGAATCATTGACCCGTTGGATAGAAAAAGAGTCGTCGTCCGAAGCCGAATATAAAGAAGCGCTTCAAGAATTAAAAAGCGGTCTTGGTTTTTCTCCTTTGACCGGCGAAATAGTCGTTATCGGCACTTTAGATTTTGAAAAAAATCAAGGAGGAATTTATTTCCAGGCGCCCGGCAAAAACATAGATGAATTCACGGAAGAGGGGATACGATTCAAGCAGATGACCGAAAAAGAAATGCTTGAGCAATTTTGGCAAATAGCTTTGAAATATGGCGAGTTTATTTCTTTTAATGGCAGGCAATTTGACGGACCATTTTTGATGATTCGTTCGGCTTATCACGGAGTCAGACCGACCAGAAATCTCTCGGAGAGCCGTTATGTTTACCAACAAAGAAATTGCACGCATATTGACCTTATTGACCAGCTGACTTTTCAGGGAAATCTGCGAAAAAAAGGGGGTCTTCATTTGTGGTCTAATCTTTTTGGCATTAAAAGTCCGAAAGCCGAAGGCGTCACAGGAGATGATGTCGGCCGTCTTTATAAAGAAGGCAAATTCTTGGAAATCGCTAAATATAATTTAGGAGATTTAAGGGCAACGAAAGGGCTTTACGAAAAATGGGAGCGTTATCTTAATTTTTAATGAAGATAAAAATAATTTTCAAACTGTTTAACTGTTTACTGTTTAGAAAGTTTATTGTTTAGAAAGTTATTTTACTAAAGTTGCGAAACGGCCGTCTCGTAACTTTAGTAAAATTAGTAGAATAAAAATTGAAAATTGAAAAATTAAATCATTGATTTAAAATTAAAAATTTTAGCATATTATGACTTTTCTCAAATTATGGATTGCCGAGCATAAAAGAGATATCATCATATTTTTGCTGATATTCTTGATAGGTTCTCTTAGTTTCGGCTTGGGTTATTTGGCCAACCGCGAATTTAATCACGCGCCGATTGTGATAGAGAAGTGTTCAGAATAAATTCCATAACATTTTATTCACGATCGTGAACAAAATGTTATATTTCACTTTGCTCCTGGGCGATTGACAAATTAACGGGATTGCGCTATGTTTTTAACAGTTTTTGATTTTTAGACAAAATTTAAAAATTTAATAAGAAAGAAAGGAGGAGATTAAATGATTAATAATGTAAATTGGGTTTTAACGGTTGAGGGAGAGAGTGGAGAGAGTAAGAAAACAACCTTAATGCCGGGAGATGTTGTCGCTTATGACGAAAAGGCTCAAAGCATTGTTTTTATTCGCCCTTATAAATGTGAAGTCAAGCGACTGATTGTAAAAAGTTCTTCGGGCAGGCAGGACAATAAAATGTTTTTGCCGATTCTGAAGACCGCAAGTAGTTTTTACGACGCTGTTTGTTTGATTTCGATTGCTAGTGGCTTCACATTTAAGCCAACAAAAAGTTTTCTTTCTTACACTCAGGCTTTTGAGGCTCAAGGGTGAAATTTTTACTCCTGTTTTTAGCGGGAAACCTCGGTAAAAAATCAAATTTTTACCGAGTTTTTTTATGAAGTTTTTTTGACTATTGATGATAACATATTAGCTAACTGCCTTAGTCTTAGTTTTTTTATGTTTCTTATATTTTCTACATTATTATTTACTAAAGTTATGAGACGGCCGTCTCATAACTTTAGTAAAATTAAAAAAATTAAAAGATGTTAATATTAAATTGACAACCCAATATCACCCCACTTAATAATCCAAAAATCTTTTCTGGACTACAAATATCCAGCTTGTTTCAGCCAGTATTCATTTTCCCACTCCCAGAGACGTTTCGCTCCCAAAAACGCCTTAAAATCTTCCTGCCAATAGGGGAATTCTTTGAGTTCAATATCGCCTTTGAGTTCTGACCACTCGTGGTCGCAGTTTTTGGCTTTTTCACTGTAACCGCCACTAATCCACGGCAATTTTATTTTCTGCCGGCCGCCTTTTTCCCGGAGCGTGGCCCCGCATTTCAGACAAGTTTTTGTCTGGTCAATTCTTAAAATCCAACGAGTTTGGAGATTTTTAAAATCCTTTTCCAAAGACGCCGCATAAGCCGCGGTCTGTAAATTGTAATCCCGGTAAATTGCCTGAGAAGTCTTAATGTCCAAAACTCCAAATTTACCGTCTATTAAAGCTAAGGCGTCCAAAGTGCCGGCATAACGCTCGTCAAAATGAACAGTCTGTTTTTCCACAAATTCCGGGTCAACCTGGATATTTTTTTCTTCCAAAAGTTTTAAAAAAGCATCAATGGCCGGTTTTATCAAGGAACTAATTTCCGGCTTTTCACCAATGAGTATTTTTTCAACCGTTTCATGAATTAAAGTGCCTTCGCTGGCTGACTGTTTTTTTATCGCTTCACCTTCGTTGAAATTATTCATTTCCGCGTAAAAGCGATAAAGCGCCGGCTTAGCTTTGATTTCCACAATTTTGGTAACCCGCGGATACCAGATGCCGTCAATTTCATAGCCGGACATTCCTTTAAAATGTTGAAGATTACTATAATACATAGTCTTTAAACAATTAATATCTATTTGATATTTATAGATACTGATAGATATTTGTTCGCCCCTGGCTCGCGATACTCATTGTATCAATTTACTGGTGAGTTTGTAAATATCTCCTGCGCCCATCATTACTACAATCGCTGACTGACGCGGACTTAACGCGGAACTACGCAGAAAATTTTCTAAAACTTGCTTTAATTTTTTAGGGTGGGGGAGATAGACTATAGTTTTTAGGTTTGAGGTTTTAGGTTTTAGGTTTTTTATACGATGTTTAATAGTTAAAGCAAGTTTTTCCGAGTTAACGTTTTGCGGCGCCTTATCTCGGCCTTGGACGCGGTAAATAGGCAATAGAATTAAAGCGTCAGCCGCGTCAAAAGCCCCTATAAAGTCCTTAAAAAGTAAAGATAGCCGTTTGGCTTGATGGGGCTGAAAAACGCAAATAAGGCGGGATTTTGGCCATTTCCGGGCTATTCCAGCCAGGGTAGCCTTGACTTCAGTGGGGTGGTGCGCATAATCGTCAAAAACCTTAACTTTAAACCTTAAACCTTTAACCTTAAACCTACCCTTATATTCCATCCTGCGCCAAGCGCCGCGATAACTGCTTAGGCTGGCGAAAATATCTTTTTCTTTAATATTTAAAGCTTTAGCCAGAGTATAAACTGCCAAAGCATTAGAAATATTATGTTCGCCAAAAATTTTTAAAGACGCTGATAGGCGCGAAATAATACGTGAATTAACACCGGTACTATACCAATATACTTTAAGACTATTTTTTCCGGCGATTTTTTGAATTTTGTTTTTTAAACTAAATAAATTTTTATCATCTTTATTCAAAACCAAAACGCCATCCGGCTTAATATTATTGATAAATCCCAAAAAGGCTTTTTTGATATTTGTTAAATTTTTATAATAATCAAGGTGTTCGCGGTCAATGTTGGTGATAATGGCGGCTGAAGAAAAATAATTTGAAAATGAATTATTATGTTCATCCGCTTCAACAACTAAATATTCGCCTTCGCCGTTTCTGAAATTGCTATTTTTAAATTCTTTTAATTTCGTTCCGATAATTACCGTCGGGTCAAAACCGGCTTTTATTAAAACCAAAGACGATAGGCAAGTGGCGGTGCTTTTACCGTGAGCGCCGGCAACCGCTATTGTTTTGTATCGCTTGGTTAATTCGCCAAGAATTTCGGCGTATGACCTTACGGGGAATCTCAATTCTTTGGCCTTTTTAATTTCCGGATTATCAGCCGGTATGGCGGCGCTATAAATGACGAGCTCTGTTTTGGGGGATAAATTTTTCGCTTTGTGGCCGATAAAGATTTTTACGCCTTCTTTTTTTAATTGTCGGGTTATTTCAGAAGCAATGGCGTCTGAACCGCTTACTTGACGGTTGTGTTTTAAAAACCAGCGTGCCAAAGCGCTGGTTCCAATGCCGCCAATGCCGACAAAATGGATTGATGTCATACTGTTAATTCCTTTATAAGGGAGTCTGACCCTCCATAGGGCTCAGAAATATTTCATACTTTTCCATTGCTTTTTGCTGTTTTTTCCGTTCTTGCTCAGGCAGAAAAGCAAAAATGTAATAGAAAATCAAAAGAATCAGGAAACACATACCTATCTCAATGGCTGCTCCTATTAAAATATTTTTTAAACTGATTTTTTGGGACATAAATATTGAATAACTCGCTAATATTCTTTGCGGTCCATAACTAAATCTTAAAATAATATCTACGATATTGCAAGCCGCAAACGAAGCTTGTTCGACCTCGTAATTCGTAAACTATCATACACAGTGATGGCGCTATCTACTATCCTATATCCTATCTGACGATCGTCCATATGTCAATACTATACTATTTTTTATAGATATTGAGTTATTATATTTGTCGCAAAAGAGATAATGGACGACATAATCCCCATAAACTACAAATATGAAACAATCCATCTTATAACATCAACAAAAAATTCTAAAATTTTAATGATTAAATCTCCTAATGCCCTGAGAAAACTTCCTAAGCCGGGAATAATATAACGACTGAACCAATCCGCAGTGTAATTTAAAAGATTAATAACTTTTGAAATAATTTCCATAATAGACTAAAATTGGCGCACGCAATTAATAAAACTCTGCCGACCTTTTTGCTCTACGGGGCAAGTTTTTCAATCGCTATTTTCAATCTTCTTATTATTTCTTCTTTTCCTATTGCCTCCATAATTTCAAACGGCCCGGGTGAAGCTTCTTTGCCAGAAAGAGCGGCTCTTAACGGCCAAAGTAATTCTCCCCTGCCCCAAACCTCGCTTAAAGGAATAATCGTTTTCTCTAAATTTCTTGTATTAAAATCAACTTTAAAAATTTTATTAATTTCTTCAAGTAAAAGTTTTAAATTATTAAACGTCTTTTCTTTGTTTATTTTTTCGGCTGGTTTCGGCCGCGGCCAAATCAGAAGGTCGTCTTTGTACTCCGGCAATTCAAAAAAGAAACGCGCCAATTCTTTAAAATCGGTCAATTTCTTCATCCGTTCCTTTTCAACCGCAACGGCTTTGGCAAATAATTTTTTGTTTTTATCGCTTAACCACTCGGCCGGAACAAAATCTTTTAATTTATTAATTAAATCTGCCTGTTCGGTTTTTTTAATATATTGATTATTCAGCCAATCCAACTTTTCAACGTTGAAAATCGCGCCGGCTTTTTGAACTCTTTTTAAATCAAACTCTTTGATTAGTTCTTCAACCGAAAGTATTTCCCGTTCGTCTTTCGGGTGCCAGCCGATTAAAGCCAGAAAATTAAGTATCGCTTCAGAAAGATATCCTTGCTTTTTATAATCATCAAGATTAGTTTCCAAAAAACGTTTGGATAATTTAGTTTTATTAGGCGCGAGAATTAAGGGAAGATGAGCGTATTTTATTTCATCAAAACCCAACGCTTTCTGAATTAAAATCTGTTTTGGAGTGTTAGAAATATGGTCCTCGCCTCTAATGACATGGGTAATTTTCATTTCATAGTCGTCAACGGCGTTGGAAAAAATAAAAAGCGGCGAGCGCAAATTTCTGGCGAGAACCACGTCGCCGATCAAAGAAACGTCTGATTTTATTTTCCCGCGGATTAAATCATTAAATTCTATTTCAGTCGCCGGCATTCTAAAACGGATAACCGCCGGTTCGGCGTTGGCGAGTTTTTTGGCATTCTCCTTTTCTGAAAAACGAGAACATCGGCCGCTGTATTTCGGCGCTAAACCTTGAGCCAGCATCGCCTGACGGTCAAGCTCTAATTGTTCTTTAGAGCAAAAACAATAATAAGCCTTTTTTTCGTCAAGCAATCGCCGTAAATATTTCTCATAAATATCCAAACGTTCCGATTGCCGGTATGGCCCGTAATCGCCCAAATAATTTCGAATTTCCCCGTCTTTGGGTGGGGTAGGACCTTCATCCCAATTTAAACCAAGCCATTTTAGACCGTTGATAATGTTTTCTTCGTATTTTTGAGAAGATCTTTCAATGTCCGTGTCTTCAATGCGCAAAATAAATTTGCCGCCCTGGTTTCTGGCGAATAACCAGTTAAAAAGGCCGGTTCGGACCGTGCCAAAGTGAAGATTGCCGCTTGGCGAAGGAGCTAACCTTACCCGAACGTTTTTTTTATAGTAGTCAACCATATTGATATATTCTATCATAAATATCCTAATAGTCCATTCCCCTCCCCTGCTTCTTCGCCTAAGATAAAAATGCTATTTTTAAATAAAAATGCTATAATTAAATAAAATTGATATGTCTACTGGAATTTTTGAATTAACAATCGTTATTTTAATCGCCGCCGGCCTTGGAGTCGTCGCCAAACTGCTTAAACAGCCCGTTATTTTAGCTTATATTTTTACCGGCATTATTATTGGAATTTTTAGCTTTTTTCATTTAAATAATAAAGAACTTTTTCAGACTTTTTCCGAATTAGGCATAATGTTTTTGCTTTTTTTAGTTGGCTTGGAAATCAATTATGTTTCTTTAAAAATAGTCGGCAAAACGGCAATTTTGGTGGGTTTAGCTCAAATAATTTTTACTTCCGTCATTGGCTATTTAATATCAATTTTTTTAGGATTCAGCCAGCTTCATTCTCTTTATATCGCCATTACTTTAACTTTTTCCAGCACTATCATCGTTGTTAAGTTGCTTTCAGAAAAAAAAGACCTTAATAGTCTTTATGGGAAAATCAGCATTGGCTTTCTTTTGGTTCAGGATTTTATCGCGATTTTAATTTTGATTTTTTTATCCGGCTTTCAAACCGGAGAAAAAATAATTTTAGGCGATATTGTTTTTACCGTTTTTAAAGGATTGACGCTTTTTATTTTAATGATTTATCTCGGCAGGAAGATTTTACCATTGGTGTTTGATAAAATCGCCCGCTCTCAAGAACTTTTGTTTTTAGCCAGCCTTGCTTGGTGCTTGACGATTGCCGCTTCGGTCGTCAAAGCCGGCTTTTCCATTGAAATCGGCGGATTTTTGGCCGGCTTAGCTTTGGCAAATTCTTCGGAAAACTTTCAAATTTCCGCCAGAATTAAACCTTTAAGAGATTTTTTTATTTTAATTTTCTTTGTAATTCTGGGGTCGTCTTTGATTTTTTCCGACTTTTCCGGCCTTATTTTGCCGATTATCGTTTTATCGCTGTTTGTTTTAATAGGCAATCCTTTAATTGTTTTAATTATTATGGGGCTTTTGGGTTATCGCAAGAGAACTAGTTTTATGTGCGGCGCAACGGTTGCTCAAATTTCGGAATTCAGCTTGATTCTGGCAGCTTTAGGATATAAATTAGGACACCTTAACAGCGGGGTTGTTTCCTTAATTACGGCGGTCGGAATTATCACAATCACCCTTTCCACTTATTTAATTATTTATGCCGAAAAGATTTTTAAACGTCTTTCTCGCCTACTTTCATTATTTGAACGAAAAAGAATCAGAGAAGACGATTCTTTCACTAAGCAATTTAAAAAACCCATAATTCTAATAGGAGCTCATCGTTTAGGACAAAGTATCGCCCATCACATTTCCAAAGAACATCTTTTGATTATTGATTTTGACCCGGAAATGATAAGCCGCTTAAAAAGATGCGGTTTTGATTATATTTTTGGCGATATTAGCGACGCGGAAATCTTTGAAAGAGCTAATTTTGAAGAAGCGCGCCTCGTTATTTCAACCAGCACCAATTTTGAAGACAATTTCGCTCTTCTATTAAATCTGAATTCTTTTAAAAACAGGGGCCAATTAAAGATTATTTTAAGAGCGGCCGATGAAAAAGAAGCCCTGCTTTTCTATAAAGAAGGCGCCGATTATGTTTTGCTCCCTTATTTCACTTCCGGCCAATATCTTGGAAAGACCATTGCCGTTGACCCAAGCCTTCAAATTCTTAAACAATTAAAAACCCGCGACTTGGAAATGATGAAAAGAATGTTATATTCGTAAATACTTTCTAATCGCGATGCTCGAAGAAATAATTCCCAGACTTACGCCAAAAAGCAATTGATAGCCCAAGAGAATAAATAAATTAGAAGTAAAATAAAACAAAAGATTGATTTCCGGAATAAAAATTTCAATATAAGGGGAAATAAAATAAACAATCGGCAGGGCGATAATAACGCTTAAAACGCCAGCCATTAATCCGTAAATTATTCCTTCTACCACGTAAGGGCCTCTGATAAAAGATCCGGAGGCGCCGACTAACCGCATAATCCCTATTTCTTCCCTATTAGAATAGATAGCCAATCTGATAGTGTTAAAAGTCACTAAAACGGCGATGATAGCGAGAAGAATAATCATAATCATGCCGCCTTTCTCCGCGGTGTCAATAATTTTACCCAATCTTTCAATTAACGCGGCGTTTTGGGCAAAAGTTATTTTTTCAAACCAGTTCCTAAAACTTGTTTTTTCCAAATTGTCGGCAATCACCGCGTATTCTTTTGGATTGCGGGCTTTAATATTTAAAGAAGCCATTAATGGATTTTCTTGAAGTTCTTCAAGGGATTGAGCTATCGTCGGATCATCTTTGTGTCGTTCTTTAAAAACTTCTAAGGCTTTATCGCGAGAAATATATTCCACAATTTTAACTTCGGTTAAAGTTTCCAGAGATTTTTTCATCCGAAGAATTTCATCTTCCGGGGTGTCAATTTTAAAATAAACGCTGATATCTATTTTATCCTTAAAGGTTTCAATGGCGGTTTTGGTTAAAACATTGAAAATTATCAATCCTTCAAAAACCAGCAGCGCCATAACGACGATTGAGAGCGTCGCCACCGAGAGCCAGCCGTTCCGCCAAAAGTTCAAGAAACCATATTTGATGACGCGAAATAAAGTTGTTAACATAAAAATTTATACCAAAACGTACCTTCCTTTTTCTTCGTCTCTGATAATTTTGCCGTCTTCTAAACTAATCACCCGACGACCAAGATAATTAATAATGTCTTTATTATGAGTGGCCAAAAGAATTGTCGTGCCTAATTCGTTGATTTTCAATAAAAGCTTAATAATTTCCCAAGTATTGATAGGGTCTAAATTGCCTGTTGGTTCGTCGGCGATAATCACGTCCGGATGGTTAATCATTGCCCGGGCAATCGCCACTCTTTGTTTCTCGCCGCCGGAAAGTTCTTTTGGAAAATTAAACATTTTTTCTTTTAAACCAACCATTTCTAATATTTGAGGAACAAATTCTTCAATATCCGACTGAAGTCGGCCAGCCACCTCCAAAGCAAAAGCTATATTTTCGTACGCTGTTTTGTTGGCTAAAAGCCGGAAATCTTGAAAAATAACTCCGATTCGGCGCCGCAAATAAGGCAATTCTTTTAATTTCAATTTATTAACGTCATAAGAAGCAAAAATTACCCGGCCCTTTGTCGGTTTTTCTTCCCCGATTAACAATTTAATAATTGTTGACTTACCAGCTCCGGATTTTCCCACCAGTGAAACAAATTCTTTGGGATTAATGGTAAAATTAACATCCTCTAAAGCCGTTGCTTTATGTCCGTTGCCGTTATAAATTTTGGAAACGTTTTGAAAAATAATCATATTTAGGTTAAGATTTAGAATTTAGGATTTAGGAAAATTTTTACCCCTATATTCTATATTCTAAATTCTATATTCTTTATTTAATATACCACTTTCCATAAATAAATCCAAGTCCCCGTCTAAGACTTTTTCCACATCCGTTGTTTCAATGTCGGTCCGGTGGTCTTTAACCAATTTATAAGGATGAAGCACATAAGACCGTATCTGACTCCCCCATTCCGGTTTTACCTTAACGCGTAATTTATCCAATTCTTTTATCTGGTTATCTTCCATCAATTTTACAAGTTTTGCTTTAAGTAAATTCATCGCTTTCTCGCGGTTTTGCGCCTGCGAACGCTCTACTTGAGAAGCAACGGACAGTCCGGTTGGCAAATGAACAATTCTGACTGCGGTTTCAACTTTATTGACGTTTTGACCGCCAGGGCCGCTGGAACGAAAGAATTCAATTTTCAAATCTTCTGGAGAAATTTTCATTCCGCGCCAGTCCGCGTCCAGTCCGCGTAAGTCCGCGATATCAGGCAAAACTTCAACTAAAACAAAAGAAGTGTGTCTTTTTTTCTCCGGCGAGAATGGCGAAATTCTGACTAAACGATGAACACCGGCTTCTTTTTTGAGATAACCGTAAGCATAATCCCCTTTTATTTCCGCCGTAATGTTTTTTAGAGGACGCCGGCCGGTCTTTGACTGAAAATCAGCCAATCTTTCATCAATTATTTTTGTTTTCCAGCCGCGCTTTCCGCAAAATTTAGCATACATTTCGTAGAGCATTGCTGCCCAATCTTCGGCATCCTGGCCGCCGGCGCCGGCATAAATTGATAAAATAACAGAACCTTTGTCGTATTTGCCGGTAAATAGATTTTCTGTTTCTATTCGCCGAAGATTGAATTGAATTTCATCAAGCTCTTTTTCTGCGTTTTTATCCGCGCCCCGCGCCTCAATCTGCGCTAATCCGCGTTCTATCTCGTTAAATCTTTTAATTAACTCGTTTAATTCGCCGAGCTCTTTAATTTTGGCGTCGGCAATTTCTCTATTCGCCCAAAAATCAGGGTCGTTAAGTTCATATTCTATCTCTTTGACGCGATTTTTTTTTATTTCAATGTCAAAGCCAGCCCGACAAACGTCGGGCTTGTTCCTTTAATTTATTAAGTTGTTGGGTAAAATCTTTATTCATTGAAACAGCAGACATATTATCTATATCTTCAATTTTTTTAAATATCTTCTGAATTCTTTTTTGACCTCCGGATGTTTAAAGGCAAAATCAACGGTCGCCTTTAAATATCCTATTTTACTGCCGCAATCGTATCTTTTACCTTCAAATTTATAACCGTAAATCGGCTGTTTTTTTAACAAATTTTTTAAACCGTCCGCTATTCTCAACTCTTTTGTCTTAGACGGTCTTATTTTTTTTAATTCCCGAAAAAGCTCCGGAGTAAGAATATATTTGCCGACGATTATTAAATTAGAAGGGGCTTTTTTGGGGTCCGGTTTTTCAATAATATTCTTTATTTCGTAAATACGGTCGGAAATTTTTACTGCCTCAACCACGCCGTAATGTTTTGTCTCTTGTCTGGGAACTTCATCTAAGGCAACCACGACGTCTCCGTATTTTTCAAAAACTTTAATCATCTGCGATAAACAAGGAATGCGATTGTCAACGATGTCGTCGCCGAAAAGAACAGCCACAGGCTTGTCATTGATTAAATGGCTGGCGCATAAAACCGCATCGCCGTCGCCGCGAGGCTCTTTTTGCCGGACATAAACAAAGTTTGCCATCTCAGAAATAGCTCTGATTTCTTGGAAGATTTCTCTTTTATTTTCTTGGAGCAAAGATGATTCTAATTCCGGCGAATAATCAAAATGGTCTTCAATCGCCCGCTTGCCCCGACCGGTGACAAAAATAACATCGGTAATCCCCGACTTGACCGCTTCTTCCACTAAATACTGAATCACCGGCTTATCAATAATCGGCAGCATTTCTTTGGGTTGGGCTTTGGTCGCCGGCAAGAATCTCGTGCCTAAACCGGCAACCGGAATAATAACTTTGGTAATCATATGAGCCACCTCCGAGATTTGAACTCGGGACCTTCACTTTACGAAAGTGCTGCTCTACCGGCTGAGCTAAGGTGGCAGGGAAATTATTTTTTTCTATAATATCAGATTTAAAGCAAAAACTCAAACTTAAATATCAACATTGCTTATTAAGCATTAACCAATTATTGACCGACGCCAATTTATCTTATCAATTTATTTTATTCAATAATATCAATTTAACATTAATATCGATTTAACATTAACATCTTTTTAATTTTACTAAAGTTATGAGACGGCCGTCTCATAACTTTAGTAAACTTTAGTAATGTAGTAATGTAGGAAATATAGGAAATGTAAAAAACTAAGGCAGTTGGCTAATGGTGCCTTTTTTATTGATTTCAAAAATCTGAACATACCGTAGCATCTCCAGTTTTCTAAGGTCATAAATAAATGCTTCGGGAATTTTACTCTTCCCTATCCAAACGCTTTGTTGAAGTAAAGAAAAATCCAAAAAGATAAGGGCGTTTCTCAACCAAGTGCGTTTATGCCTTTCTTTTTCTGGCACGTCAAAGATAACCACTTTAATTTTATCATCCGATTCTTTTTTATAATTGATATTTTTCTTACTAAAATTAAAAACTTTTCCTTTTATTAATTTTAATTTTTTAAATCCATTTTTCGTAAGCTTCCAAACAGACCCCTTTTTGGTTTTAGATTTTTTTTTCTCTATTAACCCTTGATTTTTAAGTTGATTTAAAAGCGAATAAAATTGTTGACGCTGCTGGTATTCAAAAGCCCAATCCGTTTTAAAATGAGGCGGCCCATAATTTATGGTTCGCCTCATTTTTTTATAAGATTCTCCGTAGCCGGAAAAGAAAATATCAAATAAATTAGCCGTGGCTTCGGCTCGAGATTGAAGAATCTCTAATATTTTTGGGATAAATTCGTTTCTGGGCATTTGTTTTTTACTAAAGTTATTTGACGGCCGTCTCATAACTTTAGTAAAAAAATCAAAATTAAAAAATATAAATATAATGAATAATGAATTTAAGATTTATGTTCTCAGTCTTTTTAAAATCTCTTCTTCCACTTCCTGTCGGTCGCGGCCGAACCTTGATTCGGACAATTCCTTAATTTTATCCGCTGTTTCTCTGGTGCCTCTTTCCGGCAATAGGGTCTTGATATTAAAGGATTTGGAGGTTTTGCCGTCAATTAAAATTTTAGCGTAAGCGTTAAAATTATCAATATTGAGCAAATCATTTTCATTAAATACCGGCTCAAATTGCTTAACTAAAGATTCCGTGTCCTGAACGCCGACCCGAAAAGCGATAACAGAGCCAACATTGCCAAAAACCGCGTCCCGAATTTTCTCGGTCAGTTGAGCGATAAACTGGTGAGCGATTGTCAAATTCAAACCATATTTTCTCGCTTCCGATAAAATAGTGGCGATGGAATCAGTGGTGAAATTTTGGAATTCATCAATATAAAGATTGAAATCTCGACGTTTTTCCTGGGGAATGTCCGTTCTTGACAAAGCAGCCATCAAAATTTTGCCGGCGATGAGCATTCCCAATAAATTGGCGTTAATGTCCCCTATTTTGCCTTTTGATAGATTAACCAGCAGAATTTTTCCTTCATCCATCACATCACGGAAACTGAAGGCGGATTTGAACTGACCGATAATCGGCCGCATATAATCATTAGAAGTGAAATTATTAAATTTGGAAGTGATATAAGGCGTCATATTCGCCAAAGCTGCTTCGCCGCCGGCTTTAATCGCTTCTTTCTCCCAAAAATCTATCACAGCGGGGTTGGAAATTCTGGCTAATTTTCTTTGACGGAAATCAGCATCGGTGAAAACTCTGGCAACTTCCATTAAGGTGGCCGGCTCTCCGCCAGCTGACGGATTAGCGTCTTCCATAAGCAAAAGAAGGGCGTTTCTCATATATTGTTCAAACATCGGTCCCATTGTCTCCGCTAAGAAAAGTTTATTGAAAATACTCTGCATCTCATTGACGATAAAAGTCTTTTCCTCTGGCCGATTGAAATCGTATTCTAATATATTAATTCCCAGCGGTCGCCGCCTATCAGCCGGGTCAAAAATAATTACATCCTCAATCCTTTGTTTGGGAATTAATCCTAAAATTTTTTCAATCAGGTCGCCGTGAGGGTCAATTATGGCCACTCCTTTGTTTTTTGCGATGTCATCAACCGCCATATTGGTGAGCAAGGTTGATTTACCGGTGCCGGTTTGACCGACAATGTAAATATGGCGGCGTCTATCATCTTCGGCAAGATAAACCGCTTTGTGTTCGCCGCGAAAAATGCTTTCGCCTATTAAAACGCCTGATTTCGGCAAATTCACCGGCGCCGGCGCTTCTTTATTTTTTAACCATTTAATTTTTGGTATTTCGGTTGAAGAAGCCGGTAAATGAAATAAGCTCGCCAATTCTTCGACGTTTAAAATCATTGCCTGCTTATCATCAAATTCGCGGAAACAAAATTGATAAATTAAATTTTTTAGATTTCGGGGTTTAATAATTTTCAATTCGTTTCTTAAGGGCGCGGAGAATTGGGAAAAGCCGCCGATAACGCTTTCTAAAATTTTATCGGTTTGATATTGGCTCGGCGCCGAAGCCAAAACTCTTAAATTGACCGATAAAAGCGGTTTAGAAATCTTTAATTCCAAGGTTTTAATCGCTTCTTCGTCAATTATTTTCTCTTTTTTCTCTTCTTCTTTGTCTTGAGAAAAGCCAGCCGCTTTTTTTATATCTTTAAAAGAAATTTTCAATCCTTCCAAAACATCCTCCCGGTCCGCTCCTTTTTTAAGCTCTCTAATCATTTGAAAAATTGTTTTTTTAATTGATGAAGGCGCCGCTCTGACCAAAATCTGAATAGCCGCTCCTTCGCCGACTTCATTGATTTTTGACAAGCCGTTTAGCATCGGATTAAAAGTGTCAACATTAGCTTCCTGATAAGTCCTGACCGGTAAACCGTATGATAATTTTTGCTTAAGATAGATTCCTCCAGAAACTCCTGTTGAGTTAAAAATATTATAGTCATCTATCGGTTCAACGCGAGCTCCTTTCCACAAGCCGTCAATCTGGCGGCTGACAAATTCCATTGATTCTTTCGGTACGGCTACATAAAAATGAATTTCTTCGCCGATATGGGATACTGCCGCTTCCAGACAAAACGGCGATTTCAAACCGGCTAAAATACTGAAAAGCTGACTGGAAAAATTAATTTCTTCTTTCCAGTCCTCGGCTATCCCGACTTCGGTCGGAATTTCTTTTGAAGTTTTTTGCGGCAGCCGAATTAAAAGCAATCTTAAACCAAGCGCTTTGGACAGCCGTTTTCTTCTTAAATTCTTAGAAATAAAAAGGAGGGCAACGATACCAGTCGCGATTATAACAAAAATTATAAAAAAATAAATAAGAGACATACCCATCAAACTAGATTTCTTCTTTTTAACTCCTCATAAAGTTTGTCCGTTAAGGCATCATGAAAAGCATCTAAAATAAAAGGCCCGGCCTGATTGGCTTGTTTGACGGTTTTTTCAATTCCCTGATGAAAAACCGAATCAACCAGTTTTTCCACCTGAAGTTTAATTTCCGCCGGCGAATCTTTGAGATAATCGGGCAAAAAAGATTCCTCTCCTTGTCCAGTTGACCGGACAGAGGATTCGTCTATTTTTGCTGTTGGCTTAACTATCGGCTGAAGAATCTGTTTTACCAATTCCTTTTCCGATAAATCCTTATGCTCCGGCAGATTTCGTTTCTCTTTGACTTCCTTACCTAATCTTTCAATGTCTCGTTCTAATATGTTATGATTAAACATAAAATATAATACTAATAATGGATAAAAAATTCACTGCTCGTTGCTTATTACTCATTACTATTATAATTATAGCCGCTTTTCTTCGGCTTTACAATATAGCCGGATTGCCGCCAGGACTTTATCCTGACGAAGCAATGAACGGCAATAACGCTTTGGAAGCGCTTTCAACCGGAAATTTTAAGGTTTTTTATCCTGAAAACAACGGCCGGGAAGGACTTTTTATTAATATTCAGGCATTATTTTTGGCAATTTTTGGCAATGAGCCCTGGGCCCTAAGATTGCCGAGCGTTATATTTGGAATTTTAACGGTATTGGGGATATATTTTCTTGCCAAAGAATTATTTAGAGAAAAAAACTCTAAACCCGAAACCCTAAACTCTAAACAAATCCAAAACCCAAATTTTCAAAACTCAAAAAATTTTAGGATTTTGGATTTAGGATTTAGGATTTCTCACAGCGAGAAAATAGCCTTACTCTCTTCATTTTTCCTCGCTACGAGTTTTTGGCATATCAATTTTTCTCGCATCGGTTTTCGGGCTATTATGGCGCCAACATTTTTGGTTTGGGGCATATTTTTATTATTAAAAGCGCTAAACCAAATCAAAAATAATTCCCAATTTCCAATATCCAATATCCAATCAAATTCCAAATTCCAAATTCCAAAATCCAAATTTCATTGGTTATTGCCGCTCCTTGCGGGAGCGGTGTACGGTCTTGGTTTTTATTCATACATCGCTTATCGCGCCACTCCGCTCTTGATTTTTGTAATTTTATTGTTTTACTGGATTTCAATATTAAGGACGTCCGACGTCCATAATCATAATAGGATGTCGGACGTCCGAAAATTAATTCGTAGAAAATTTCTACTTTCTATTTTCTACTTTCTAATTTCTACGATTATCGTCGTTGCGCCTTTAGGTTTATATTTCCTACAAAATCCTCAAGATTTCTTCGGCCGAACCACCCAGATTTCAATTTTTAACTCCCCCACCCTCTTAAAAAATTTATCAATCAATATTTTAAAAACCGCCGGGATGTTCAATTTTATCGGTGACTGGAATTGGCGGCATAATTATGCGGGAAGACCAGAACTTTTCTGGCCAGTAGGAATATTATTCCTTATTGGCATCTTCCTTATTGTCAAATCTTTAATTCAAAAATCAAAAATCAAAAATCAAAATGACCCCGAACAAATTGCTTCGCAATTATACGGGGCAGGCAATTCAAAATTTAAAGCGGATACCAAAACCTTGCATTTTGCATTTTGCATTTTGATTTCGTGGTTGATTGTTGCCGCCTTGCCAGTGGTGGTTTCTAACGAAGGTATTCCTCACGCTCTAAGGTCATTACTGATGATTCCGCCAGTTTTCATTTTGGCCGGGGTCGGCGGAATCTGGTTTTATGGATTTATAAAATCAAAAGTATTGACGACTTCCGGTATAAAATTGCAGAAATTTTTTCTACTTTCTATTTTCTGCTTTCTGCTTTCTCTATTTATTTTTGAAGCTTACACCGCCTATTTTATTAAATGGGGACAAAACCCCAGTGTTTATGGCGCTTTTAGCGCGGATTATGTAAAAATCGGCAGAGAGCTTCGGGATTTACCGAAGGAATTGCCAAAATATGTCGTTATTGAAGCGCCAGGTGCGGATGTCCGCGGTATTCCGATGCCGGCTCAAACCGTGATGTTTATCACCGGCACTTTCACACCGGAAAAACAAAAAGAGAAAAATATTTACTATATTTTACCGAGCCAAATTAACCAAATCCCGGAGGATAGCTATCTAATTACTTTAAAATGATTTTAAATATTTCCATTTCAGGCATAACAATTTATTCACGATCGTGAATAAATTGTTATGCCCCAAGCTTAGAGATTATTCTTCTTTTTTCCGACTGCGGCAGTTTGGTTTTTTGAACCGCGTTTTTCATTATTTCAATCGTCTGGTCATAAGTTTTTCTGTCAATCGGATAAGGCGTGGCGTCTTTGCCGCCGTGAGCGAATGAGTAGCGAGCCGGGTCTTCGTAAGAAGGTTTGGCGCCGTAAATTATTTCCGCGGTCAAAGCCAAAGCCCGCATTGTTTTGGGGCCAACGCCCTGAATCGCCAGCAGTTTTTCGTAATTTTCCGGTTTCTGCTCGCAAACCCGCCAAAGAATTTTTTCCAGATAACGGCTTTTACTAAAATCTTCCAATTCTGCCGGATGATGATTAAATTCAACATTCTCTAATTTTAATAATGTCAGTTCGTGATTGGAATTTATTTTTAAAGCCAACATCTTATGAAGTTCTGATGAATGTTTTCGTAAAAGTTGAATGTCTTTTATCAAACTATAATAGCCTGCTTTTACTAATTCGGCGCTAACCTCTCTGGCTTTATCGCTTTTTTGGGCGGTTAAATTTAAAGCGGTTTTTTGGCAAGCATCTGAAATTATTCCGGTGTGCGGCTCGCAAACTAAATCCTTAATATTTTCCGAGTGCCAGTGATATCTGCGGGCAGTTTGATTCCCTATATTCATTCCCTGCTGAACAACGGTCCAAGCGCCGCCTCGGCTGAAGAAAAAGCTATGATGATAGATTTGAAATCCATCCTGAATCAAAGCGCTGTCAACTTTAGCGGCCATTTTGGAACCATAGACTAAAGATTGCGTCTTGAGAGCCGGTAAATTCAATCTTTCTCCCCAATTAGTAATTTCGTCCGGAGTTTTTCGCGATGTTTTTCCTTTGCCGCCAGCAATAAAAATTCCCAAATCTTTTTCCTGGCCGCGAATCGCTTCTTTTAGAGCCGCGGTCAAAATAGTGGTCAAGCCCGAAGCATTCCAATCAAAAGCCAAAACCGTACCCAATGACTGAAACCAGACCGGGTCCGCAATTCTTTTAATGAATTCATCAGGCCCATATTCGGCAATTAAAACCTGCGTCATTTCCCGACCCAGCATTACCATTCTTTGAAAAAGCCACGACGGACACTTCCCGTAATCCAAAGTAAAAGTAGCTATACCGCTTCTATGCATAATTAAATGTTTTGCTTAACATTAATTTTATAATTATTCATAATTATCCGTGTTTTATGACCATCACATCTCCTTCTTGGACGACATATTCCTTGCCTTCCAAACGCAACCAGCCTTTTTGTTTTGCCTGCTGCCAGCCTCCGGCTTCCAACAGCCTGCTCCACTCTATGGTTTCGGCTTTGATAAATTTTTTCTCAAAATCGCCGTGGATTTCGCCGGCGGCTTGAGGCGCTTTAGTTTCTTTTTTGATTGTCCAAGCCCGAGTTTCGTCTTCGCCGGTAGTAAAAAAACTAATCAAACCCAAAATTTTGTAGGCTTTTTTAATCAACTCGCTGATATTAACGACGTCGGACGCACTTAAATTGATAATTAAATAATCGGCGTTTAAAGATTTTATTTCATTTTTTAATTCTTCACTTACATCGCTTTCATCTCCGTTTAAAAGATAAATTTGCGGCTTGGAGGTTAAAAGATTAAGCTCTCTGACTATTGGTTCGGAGATTATCTCTTTGTCTAAATTGACGATTAAAATATTTTTATTTAATCCGTCTTGGATTTTTTTAAGAGTTTCCGAGTTTTTAACTTTTTGCTTGTCGGTTTTGGATTCTTTCTCAAGGCTATTTAGCTTTTTCCCAACGGTTTCCAAATCTTTAAAAATCAGTTCGGTGTTGATAATTTCCAAATCTCTTATCGGGTCAACTTTTTCTTCAATGTGAACTATTTCTGGCGACTGAAAACATCTGACAACTTCAACTATGGCGGACACTTCGCGAATATGAGACAAAAACTGATTGCCCAAACCTTCTCCTTTGTAAGCGCCTTTAACCAAGCCGGCAATATCGTAAAATTCCACGACCGCAGAAACAATTTTTTTTGAATTGCTTAATTTCGCCAGTTTCTCCAGCCGCTCATCAGGCACCGGCGCTATTCCAACATTCGGGTCAATGGTCGCAAAAGGATAGTTGGCGATATTAACTTCCTGCTTGGTCAAAATTTTAAAAAGCGTCGATTTGCCGACATTGGGCAAACCGACAATGCCAATTGATAGTTTCATTTATTGTTAATTGTATGTTAATTTAGAAAATTTTTCTAATAGTAAACGGGCTTTGCGCGGCAAAACTGCGCGATATTGTCATTCGACCGATATTGCGTTATTCTATTATAAACAAATAAAGGTCGTTTAAGTATTCAAAAATATGTTCAAAAAAGCAAATTTTGAAAATCCTGAAAAAATAAAAGAACCGGACGACAACGACAAAAGGACAAGAAAGGCGGAGCTTGCGCCGGAGAGCGACCATGTAACCGGGGTAGTACCAACCAAAGAAGAGTTTGAAAAGGAAAGACGAGAAAAATTAGACGATCCTTCCCGTCGCCGAGATTTCAGATAACGGTTCTTTTATTGCTTCTCCGGGCTTTGTCTTCCCTGGATATTTCCAGGCAGAGATAATTTTAGTTATTTTCCGCGTAGTTTCGCGTTTTATTCCACGTTTATCCGCGCTTGTTTGTATCATTACCCATATTTCATAGGGATATTTTTCATTACCTGCCGGTTGCATTATTGCAATGGTATTCGGCGCAATCCCCTCCTCTGTTCTTTTTGGCGAATTTAAGACTCGGCGCACTCTTTGTTCTGATAATTTATAAAAACGCATCTTTGCCCGAGCGTGTTTTGTCCATAAAATTTCTTTTACTTTTAAAACAAGAAGCATTATTATAATAATAAACTATTATATGAAACATCTCCACTGGATTCTCTTTATTTTAATCATTTCTCTTTCTTTCGCGCTGATGCTTGACGCCTCCTTCCAAGAATCAGCCACTATGGACGAATTAGCCCATATTCCGGCTGGCTACGGTTATGTAAAATATTTGGATTATCGTTTGAATCCCGAACATCCGCCCACAATTAAAGCCTTGGCGGCTCTGCCTTTATTATTTCAAAAGCTAAACTTTCCAGTTGATAAATCGGCTTGGCAAAGCGACGTCAACGGTCAATGGGTGGCTGGCGCGCAATTTTTATACGAATCTGGCAATGACGCCGATAAAATAATCCAATGGTCGCGAATGGCGTCAATAATTCTGACGCTCATTTTAATAATTTTCATTTATATCTGGTCAAAAGAATTAGTCGGACGCCGATGGGCCCTCTTTCCCACCGCTTTATTCGCTTTCTCGCCGACAGTTTTGGCTCACGGACACTATGTAACTACTGACCTCGGCGCGGCTTTGGGAATTTTTATCGCCCTTTATTATTTCACGAAATTTCTTTTTTGGCCTTCGCGCCATGATTTAATTCTTGCCAGTCTGGCTTTTGGCATCAGTCAATTGATGAAATTTTCAGCGGTTTTGTTAATCCCCTTTTTTATTTTTCTGATAATTGTTTTTTATATCTGGAAAATCAATTACGATAAACAGCGATATTTCGCCACGGCTTTCAAATATATTAAATCGCTTCTGTTGATTTTTATCATCGGCTATGCCTTAGTTTACGCCGTTTATTTCCTTTTTACCGTTAACTATCCCGTTGAAAAACAAAAAGCCGACACGGAGTTTATCCTTACTTCTTTTGCAGGCGGACCGGACCGCAATTGGGAAAGTTGCAAGTTAAATTCTGGGGTATCTTTAAGCCGCCGAGCCAGATGTTTGGCGGAAATTAATATCTGGCTCGCTCAAAATAAAGTTTTAAGACCAATCGGACAATATCTTTTGGGAGTTTTAATGGTAATGCAACGCTCAACAGGCGGCAATACGGCTTATTTTCTTGGCGAGGTGTCAAGCGGCGGCTGGTGGTATTATTTCCCTGTGGTTTTTATCTTAAAAGAGCCGATTCCATCATTAACTTTAATCACTCTGGCATTAATTTTAGCTCTTTGGCGAATTGTAAAAAAATTTCGTCTCTCATCTCTCATTTCTCATTTCTTTGATTATCTCGGCACTCATTTCGCGGAATTTTCAATGTTCGCTTTTGTAATTTTTTACTGGATTTATAGCATCAAAAGTCCATTAAACATCGGTGTTCGGCATATTTTGCCAACCCTGCCTTTTATCTATATTTTAACCGCTTCCAGTTTAAAAAAGTGGATTGCTGGCGAAAAATTAATAACAGAAGAAATTGCCTGGAATCTTTGGAAAAAAATATTAAGTTTAATCACTAAGTTTTTAAAAATTTCCCTTAAGACGGGACTGATTGCTGTTTTGGTAATTTGGTATTTTGTTGAAAGTTTTCTGAATGCTCCTCATTTTCTTTCTTATTTCAATCAAATTGGCGGCGGAACTGATAATGGCTATCAATATGTTACTGATTCCAATTATGACTGGGGTCAGGATTTAAAACGATTGACTAAATGGGTAAATGAAAATAAAATAGACAAAATCGCGGTTGATTATTTTGGCGGCGGCAATCCAAAATATTACTTAGGCGATAAAGCTGAATACTGGTGGTCAGCCAAAGGCAACCCCAAAGAAGAAGGAATTGAGTGGTTAGCGGTTTCCATTAATACTCTTCAGGGCGCTTTTGGTCGGCTTCATCCGGGCCAAAATCGCAATCCCGAAGACGAATATCAATGGCTCAAAGAAATAAAAGACCCTTATAAGCCGGATTTCCGCGCCGGAAAATCAATATTTATATATAAACTATTTTAACTTATAATAAACCCTGTTTTCTATCCTAAAATCAATGTAGACTATTTTTTCCATACCGAGATTTTTTAAGGATTCTAAGGCGGTTATGACGAATTTCGGGTCAATTCTTAAACTAAAATAAATTTTGGGAAGAGAATTTCCCGGAGAATCGGCAATTATTTCCTGAAGTTCAAGTTTCTCCAATCTCAAGGATTTTATTTTCAAATCAGACTTCTCAAGAACTTCAAAAACTTTAAGTAAATTAAAAAATAATTTTTCTTTAAGGACCAATTCTCCAATCTTCAAAGTTTGGCCGGAAAAATCATTAACCCTATAAATTAAATTACCTTCAACAGCCGGCGCTTCCTCAAAAATAATGCCATTTTTATCAAACCACCAACGCTTGGTCTGCGCCTGGAGGCACCAGACGCCAAATTTTTCCCTTTCTTTGACAATTATTTTTATTTCCTGTTTAGAATAATTTTTTTTGATTGTCAATTCGGCGATTTTCGGCCGGCTTTTTAAAAACTCGCCTATTTTTTTCTGCCTCCAGATTAAAATATTGTCCGGGCCTAAAAATGCGGCGATTTTTGACTGACCAGCAAAAAAGTTTTTCAAATCAGCTATCAGTTTTTCTTTATTTGTACAAATCTGTGTTTTTTCCGCGTTGGTCTGCGTACAGTCCGCATCGGTCCGCGTAATCTGGAAAAACGACGAATAAACAATTAAATAAGCGGCGCCGATGAGTAAAACAAAAAAAGCCGCCATTCCGCCGTAAATTTTCACTTTCAAAATCAGACGGCGTTTTTTTTGTTGTCTCTCATCAAGATAGAAGTTTCCGCGCATATATAGAGCTCGTTTGTTTTCCTGCTTTCAAACCCTTGCTTTCTAAAACAATCATAGCATGAAAATCCTGATAAACTCTAACATCCTTTGGCAAGCTCTGTTCAAACAGCCGCTGAAGATGGCTGTAAGAAAGTCTCTCCGCGATCTTTTGTTTTTTAACTAATCGCCGCGTGTATTCGTCAATAACAAAAATTGGTTTATTGCCGGCATAAAGCAAAATACTGTCAGCCGTTTCCGGACCAATACCGTTTATTTCTAAAAGTTGTTCCCGACAAGTTTCTAAATCTTGTTCAAAAAATTTTTCCAGGGAGCCATAATTTTTAATAATAAATTCGCAAAATTGGCTGATTCTTTGGGCTTTTTGCTTATAAAATCCGGAAGGCCGAACAAGGTTTTCCAATAAATTTTTATTTTGTTTGCTTAACCGATAAATTCCTCTAATTGACAAAACTTTTGCGCTTTTAAGATTTTTAAAAGCCAGTTCCACGTTTCGCCAATTAGTCCTCTGGGTCAAAATCGCTCCCAAGGCGATATCTTCTCTGTTTTGTTTGGTTTTCTGCTTTTTACACCATTTTATCCAAAACTCTTTAGGAGAGCCATATTTTTTGGAAAGCGAAAGGTAAAGTTGGTAGATTTTTTTCATCAATCCTAATTTTTTTGCCATTTTTTATATTCTCGGATTTTGAATTCCAATAATTTTTTCGCTTCGGGATTGGTCATTTCATCAAGCGCTCTTTCCGCCGCTCTAATATAAAATTCTCTGATATTCTCTATCCGTCCTGGTTCAACTTCAACCTGGCAAGGATTATCAATATGCTTAATCAAAAACATCGCCAACTCAATATCGCTCGCCCCTTCAGGCGTCTTTTCCAGCCTCATCTCATTTTTCGGTTTTTCCATATTATTCATAATTTTATTATTTTATTCGCCCATTCACCAAAACATTCTAACACTCTATAGAATGTTAGAATGTTTTGGTGAATTTAACAAACTGGCGGCCGAACGGGGAAAGGGAATGCGCCACTTGCCGCCCGCGATATCTTTTGTTAAGCAAGCCCGCCCGCACCAACCGATGCGTATGTTGAGAAATATTTTTAAAGTCGGCATCAAGTTCCTCGGCAATCTCCTCTACCGCGATTCCTTCATTTTTCTCAACGGCAAGTAAAATGGCGATTCGCCAATGATTTGCCGCTCCCTTAAAATATCGTTCTAATTGTTTTGGTGTTTTCACGTTAACAAAATTATAATCCTTTCCGTATCATATTACAACATTCCAACATTCTATAGAATGTTGGAATGTTGATTTAATCTCCTTCGGTCGCGGGGAGGGTGATTTTATTAATTTCTAAATATCCATCAATTGTTTTCCTGACGGCTTTTTCAAAGGAAATTATCCGATTTTTTTGAAGTTAAGATATTTTTGAAGAACTTTTGGCATTAAAATCGAGCCGTCTTTTTGCTGGTAGTTTTCTAAAATAGCGATAATTGCCCGTGAAGTAGCAATGGCTGTACCATT
>Ga0210057_1002080_pt1 | contig 29081 bp, 37 predicted proteins | sample CryGeyCG2114_010_2_FD_183968 | JGI IMG/M metagenome (GOLD analysis project Ga0210057, IMG submission 183968) | Groundwater microbial communities from aquifer - Crystal Geyser CG10_big_fil_rev_8/21/14_0.10 (SPAdes) (version 2) | ecosystem: Environmental > Aquatic > Deep subsurface > Groundwater ...
AAAGCATTGAGGGTGTGGAATAATCAATACAACAATTTAGAACATTGCGGCTTAGATGGCAAAACACCCAATGAATTCCTTTCAGATTATCAATTAATAAAACCGCCAAATGTGTGTGCCTAAAACAGTTATTGAGTGATCTTTATTGGTTGACTGCCAATGTAAAGGCCTTCAAAAATAGCAGACAAGGTTTCATGTAAGTCTCGGGATTGAATCAGGATGGCAGATTTTTCTTTGAGAGAAGAAATCAGTAAAATTTTATTATCAAATAATATTATTACGGAATTGAATTTACCATGCATGATTTCGGGGAGAATTCTGGGGTGACGAAATTCGATGTCTGTGGGGTTTAAATTTTTGTGAATAATATCAGTTTCCCACAATGATCGGGCGGTGACGCCTCGATTACGTCGGGCGTTCATAAAATATTTGGCATAATCTCGATCAAAGTCAGAAAAAAAATTTATTTTTGGAGCGATAATATCCCAGTGACCATCTTTGCAGTATAGAGCTTCTTCAACGGCCAGTTTTATCCCCTCGATTCCTTCATAGTGAATAACACGAAAATCAGATTTGGCTTCTTTGTGACGATTTTGAAGTAGAGGAATGATTGATAGGAGTTCATTTTTTTGTAATTCTAATAATGAAATTTTTTCTTCAAACAGTTTTTCTAATTTTTTGGGGTCGGTCATGGTAAAAAAAGATTTGTCTGGACGTTCATGTTTGGTCACTAAACCTTTTTGGATTAATGTTTCCAAGGCATGATAAATGGTCGTGCGGTTGATGGTGGTTTGCTTTACCAGTTCGCTGACTTCGATTGAATCGTATGCCAGTCCGGTAATATATAATTGGCTCTCTGTGTCTGTGAGGCCGATTTTTTTTAGGGTGTTGATTATATTGCGTGGCATAGTTTTGTGATTATGAGGTAATTATATCAGTATTTGTGTTTGATGTCAATGCTTTTTTGAAATTTATTTACTTTATTTTAAGGTGAAAATTGACTGTGTCAGAGTGTTGTTGTAAATAGTTGTTCTCGGTTTGGGTTGCGAAGCGTATATTAGTGTAGAGTGAAGAGTTCATTACAATTGAAAACAACCAGGGAGGGCGTCATGATTATCGATATCCACGCGCATACCAGTACTCATAAGATGTGGAATTTGCACACGGAAGATGCGTCAATCGAAAGACTACAGGATGAAGCTTGTAGATTGGAAGTGAAGAAAATTGTTGTGTTGGCGACTTATTTTCCTTTCAAGGGAACTGGTCTTTGCAATCGAGATATGCTTGAGCGAGTAAAGGGTGATGATCTGTTTATTGTTTTTGGTAGTTTGGATGTGATGAATAATTTGGTCGGTGGTTTGAAGGAATTGGATGAGCTGGCTGCGGCTGATTTGATCCGAGGAATTAAACTCTATCCAGGATATCAGGCCTTTAGTCCCAGTGACAGCGAAGTGTTTCCAGTTTATGAAATTGCAAATAAATATAATTTGCCAGTCATGTTTCATGGTGGTGAATTGCATCATTGTTGCCCAAGTGATGATCGAAACCGTGGTCAGTACAAGTGTAAGCAGAATCCTTGTCCGATTAATATCTATCAGCATCTTAGTCATCCGGATCGTTTGCGCCAAGCGGTTGAAAGTTTTCCGAACGTGAAGTTTATTGTCAGTCATTTGGCTAATCCATACTTTGAGGCATTGCGAAAGCTGATGAGTGAGTTTGGGAATGTTTATACGGATATTTCTGGTCAGTTTGTATCTGGTAATTCTCAGGAAAATGAAGATACGCTGGAATATCGAACTTTTCTGGTGAAGGAAATCAATAAGTTCGTTGAAGTACCGAATGGAATTGAGCGAATCATGTTTGGAACTGATTTTCCGATTCAGTCTTATGATGATTCCGTATGGCTGGTGGAACATTTGAATTTGACGCCGGTTGAGAAGGCGAATATTTATTGTTTTAACGCAGAAAAGGTTTTGGGGCAAATAATAAGCGATTAGTAATTAGCAAAAAGCGAATAGGGACGGAGGTTTGAAATGAGAGTGCTGCGAAGTACGGATGTAAAGAAAATTACTTGTCCGCACTGTGGAAGTCGAATGGAAATTGATGTCAATGATGTTCAAATATCTGATGTCGGTCATCCATGTAGTCAATGGATCAATTGTGGGGTTTGTGGCCGAATGATTTGTTTGGGAGATGGAGATATCCCTCGGCATTGGTGGGTGGCATTGTTTGGAGAAACAAACCATCACTAAAGGAGGTGAATATGAACGTTCTAATTACAGCGGGTTCAACCATGACCATGATTGATCAGGTACGAGGTTTGACAAATATTTTTCATGGAACGACTGGGCGTAAGATTGCTGAATTTTTGGCACCGCATCATCAGGTAACATTGGTAACTTCAGGTTCACCCAAGCTTATCGATCGAAATTTTGAATTGATTGATTCGTGGGAGCCCTGGGAGCGTCATGGATTGCGACACTCTAGAGGATTTGGATTTGGATGTAGTGTAGATGATGTGCACATGAAAGTTATTTGTTTTCGAACTTTTGATGAATTGGCGCAGATTATGGAGCAGGAAATTCGCACTGGTGAGTATGATGTGATTATTCATTCGGCCGCGGTCAGCGATTTTCAGGTTGAGTCAGTTTGGAAGGAAAAAAATAATGGCCGCCTAGAACAAATTGACGCTTCGACTAAGATTTCTTCGAGTCATCCGGAGTTGTATTTGAAGTTGGTTCCGACTTTTAAGATTATTGATAAGATTCGTAGTGAATGGGGATTTGCGGGCAAGCTTGTCAAGTTTAAGCTGCAGGTGGGAATGGCTGATGAAGAATTGATTGCTATCGCCAAGCGCAGCCGCCAGACCTCGGAGGCGGATTTGATTGTGGCCAACTGTCTGGAATGGTCACATGATTATGCTTACATTATTAATGCAAATGATGAAGTGGTGAAGGTAACGCGTGAAGAACTGCCTAAAGCTCTTTGGACTATGCTTCGACAGGCTCAGCATGACAAGGGGGAGTAGAAATGAAAGTATTACTCGGAGTAACGGGGTCAGTCGCAACGATATTAATTACAAAATTGGTGGACGCCCTGCATGAGGCAAATTGCGAAGTACGGGTAGTGGCGACCAAGTCCGCGGAATATTTTTTCAGCAAGAAGTGTGTGGGGACTGTGCCAGTAAAAGTTTATTCTGATCAGGATGAGTGGCCCAAGGCTAGATATGAAAAGGGCGATGACGTTCTTCATATTCAACTTCGAGATTGGGCTGACGTTTTCTTGATTGCGCCGCTTGGAGCCAATACTTTGGCTAAGTGTGCTCAGGGTTTGTGTGATAATTTGCTCACTTGTGTGGTCCGAGCTTGGGATCGAACCAAGCCGATCGTGATTGCGCCGGCCATGAATACACACATGTGGGAAAATCCGTTTACGGAAATTCATCTCGAAATGATGATGAGTGTGTACCCGACATATTTGGTCGAGCCAATTAACAAGGTTTTGGCTTGTGGCGATAATGGTGTTGGAGCGATGGCGATGATTGAGAGCATTATAGAGATGATTGAGAGATTAAGACCTGCCTACCGCAGGCAGGGAATTGAGATTATAAGAGGAAAGAGAATTGAGAAGCTTTGAAAGGAGGGCATGATGGGAAATGGAAGAATTCTTGTGGTTGGTGGGCCGATCGAACAAATGATTGATCCGGTGCTCAAACTGGTTCCAACTGGTAATGGTCGCTTGGCAACGTTGATTGCAGATGAATTTGAATTCAATGGATTTGATGTGACTCGGTGGGGCAATTTTAGCGGAGCGGAAACATTAATGTTTGAAGAGTTGCAAAATAGATGCAGGCAAAAGCTGAATTTTGATGTGATCATTTTTCTGGCTCATTTGCCAAATATCTTGATCTCGCCTTTGAGTGATAAGATTAGATCAGAAAATGATTGGGCGAGTCTCGGCGTTGAAAAGGCTCCAAAGCTGGTGCAGCTAATCAAGCTTCATTCTCCAAAAGCGGTTTTGGTGCCGTTTAAGCTCATTGATCAGGACGTTGATCGAATTGAAGTCATTAAGTGGATGCTGAAGTTGAAAGTCGGGTGGACGGTTTATCTTCGACTTGGTCTCAAGGGACGATTTTGGCTGACAGATGCACTTGGAAATGAAACAGAGGTCGAGCGGAGCAAGTTGGCGGCTTTGTTGGCCAAGACAATTGAGCGGCAAATGAAGGTGAGGCGTCGTTCAAGTAAATGGCAGGGAGTGGAAACTCCGCAAGTGGAATATTTGGAAGCATTGGTTGATTTTTCTCGAAAAATGCAGCCGGGGTTTTCTCAGCTGATTGAAAGAAATGTGGCTAGTGGACGCTGGCCGGGAAATTTCTCTTTTAGATGTACTCATAGTTTTCTTTCCAAGAGAGAAAAAGATGGGTTTATGATCACACGAAGAAATGTGGCCAAGAATGGAATGAAAGAAGAAGATTTTGTTCTTGTGGCCGGTGAATTGAAAGATGACCATTTGGTGTTTTGGGGGGATCGAAAATCTAAGCCAAGTACAGATGCGCCAGTGCACCGCATTATTTATCAGAGATTGCCATGGGTCAAGTATATTGTTCACGGTCATATGTTTGCCGATCGAGATAGAGTCGTCGGTGACGATTGGTTGGATTTGTGGCCATGTGGAGCTGAAAATGAAGGTGAAGATGTGGTCAGGGTAGCACCAAAGGATAAGCAAAGCTTGTGGGTGGTCAATGTCACAGGACATGGATTTGTGGCTTTGATTGGTGATGAAGACCCAAGAGATGCTTTGAATGAACTCAGTAAATTGAAGTTTACTATTGATAAATGATAACACGGTTAAATAACCGTGTTTTTTTATTGACAAAAGGCAAAAAAAAGAATCGGTTTAAATTATGATACTATACAAAGAGGAGGAGTGATGAAAATTATAGTTCGGCTAGCTGAGATGAAGGATCTGTTACAAATCGTAGGTGTCGTAAGAGAAGTTTTTTTTCATGATTGCTGTTTTGATGAAGAATTTAACGTACACGAAGCGGAATATCTTTTTTCGCGAGCCATTGAAGACAAAAATGAGTTGCTTGCGGTGGCGACAATCATTGATGGGGACATTGAAAAAATAGTTGGTTTTGTGTTTTATCAAAATAAACCGCCGACAAATGGAGAAATTTATTTGAACATGATTGGCGTGGCGCGGGCATATCAGGGACTGGGTATCGGCCTGCGGCTGTTGATCGAAGGTGATAATTTGGCAGTAAAGTATTTTCGCGATGTCCGGAGATGCCGAATCGCGACAATTCATCTGTCAACATCAAAAGATAATCCGGTTGGGCAAAAGCTTTACTTAAAAGGCGGATATGAAGTCAGAGGTGAAATTATCGGTATGGTGGGTGCTGGAAATGTTGAAGTCCAGATGATCAAGGATATTGATCACTCAGTGCAATATCGACAAGGATTGTGGAATGACGTGACATTGCAAGCAAACAATACAGATTAATAGATCTGTGTTTTTTTGTATCAAAAAAGTAAGTGGTTACTTACTTTTAGAAGTTGAGCGTATTAAGCCAAACCTCTAGACGGAAGATTCCAATGTGTATACTACAGGCAAAGAGGAAGCTGAGCACAATCTGGTAGCCGGTTTTCTTTTGTTTGTACATAGGCTTTTCAAGTGGGGAAACAACAGTTAGGGCAGAGACCAGCAACGTTGACCAGAGAAATGTAATCCAGATTTGATAGTAAAGAAGATAGCTGAAGAAAATCGTGGATGCAATCATAGAAATCAGTGCCCAAGACTTAACTCTTGGAATCGCAAATCCGAGAATGCCAACGTTGATAATGATCCAGAGAAGGAAACCAAGACGAGCAGGCTCGGTGTGTAGTGGTTCGAGCATGGCGGAGTTCCTTTCGCTGGCTGGTGAAGAACGTATAAGTATATCATGTATTCTATTATTTGTCAATCCAGCAAGAATCTACATTGACAGCATATGGGTTCTGAGCTATGCTGTGAAGTTCTATCCCGCACAACAGGAGGTGTCATGCTAAAAGCATTGGCTTTAATCCTTAGGATTTTGGTCAAACTGACAATATTGATTTTGATTGTTTGTTTTGCTCCAATTCATTATCTTGGATATAAATTGTATTTTTTGGTAAAAAAGAAAAATACCTTGGTTGAAGATCGTAAATTGCATTTCCCGATTGTGTACTATAGAAATAAGCAAAACCAGACAGTAATTTTTATTGCGGTAATGCATGTGGCCGTGAAGGCATATTTTGAAAAAATCGGAGAACATTTGAAAAAGTGGGGAGAAACACATAGTGTTTTGTATGAAATGGTAAAGCCGGGTAAACAAAATGTCGAGTTGTCTGAACGAGAAAGGTTTTTGCTAAAAAAGTTGAAGATCATTAAGAAAGCCATGAAAAAGTTGGCTGATAATATGGGTTTGACGTACCAATCGGAAATTATTGATTATTCTGATGAATGGATTTGGGCGGATGTTTCTCAAGAAGATTTTGTCAGAAGATTGGCAAAAAATAAGACGTCATTTGAAAATTTCAAAGAAGATGAAGGCAGTGATTTGTTTGATGATCCAAAGGCTTTGTGGGTTATCAATAAAGTATTTATGTTTATGGCATCTTGGCTGTTTTATTATCTGAAAGCATTGCTATTTATTTTTAGAGCGACCAGCAGACATGACAAAAAGGTTTTGCTAGATTGGAGAAATAGCGTAGCCTTTGCGAAGATCAAGGAATCTGTTACAAAGAAACCGGTGGTGACAATTTGGGGAGCTGAACATTTGAATGGAATTGATAAAATGCTGAGGAAAATGGGCTTTCGAGAATACCAAAGAGAATGGCTTGTTGCTTATGAAGATTCGGGGCTAACTTTTAAGGAAGCTTTTGCCAAGGATGATGATGTAGATACGGCTGAAGGATCAGAGAGATTGTAGAAAATAGAGAAATGTAAACTGCTAATAGGCAGTTTTTTATTTGTTGACAAATGCAACTTGGTTGCGTACAATAACTGATATGGAATATGTTTTGAGAAAATATCAAGCCAATTCATTGCGTTTGACTAAACTGAGAGAAGCTTTGGCCGGTATTTTTTGTCAGGCAGAAAAACCATTGACAGTACCGGAAATTTTGTCTGAGTTGAAAAAATATACGTTAGAGCCAAATAAAACAACGGTTTATCGAGAATTTGAAATATTGCTTAAAAACAAAATATTGAAGGAAGTTTATTTTAACGATGATAAAAAGCGGTATGAAATTATTCATGAGCACCATCATCACCTTGTTTGCAAAAAATGTGCGAAAGTAATTAAAATCGATTGTGATCAGAGTTTTGAACTGCAAGTTGAACGACAGGCTAAGAAAAGTAATTTTGTGCTTGAAAATTCATCAATGGAATTTTTTGGAAAGTGTAGTAAGTGTAATTAATAACGTCACTATGTCTTTTGGAGCTTACCCTTTCCGCATACGTAGTTACTTCGGCGGACAGGCGAGAGTCCTGCCTACCGGCAGGCAGGCTCAGGGTGACAACGAAATATGGTTTGGTTATATTCTTTGATAAGTGTAGTAATTGTGAGTTTGATTTCATTTGTTGGGGCCTTGACGCTAGCAATAAAGAAAGAAAAATTGGAATCAATTCTCATTTATTTTGTCAGTTTTTCAGTTGGGGCTTTGTTTGGAGATGTGTTCATTCACATTGTTCCAGAGATAAGTAATGAAATCGGTTTTGACCTAAAGATGGGACTTTACTTTTTGTTGGGAGTTTTGATTTTCTTTGTGATTGAGCAGTTTATTCATTGGCATCATTGTCATAAAGTAGAGCATCATCACAAAATAAAACCATTTGCTTATACCAATTTGATTGGAGATGGATTTCATAATTTTTTGGATGGTATGATCATTGCAGCTAGCTTTATGGTTAGCGTTCCAGTGGGAATTGCCACTACATTAGCAGTGATTTTTCATGAAATCCCGCAAGAAGTTGGAGATTTTGGTGTTTTGCTTTATGTTGGATTTAAAAAGAAAACAGCCCTGATTTTTAATTTTGCTTCCGGTTTATTATCGGTGGTTGGAGCGGTGGTGACATTGTTGTTTTTGCATTCATCAGAAGAATTTGGGATGATAATATTAGCGGTCGCCGGTGGTGGTTTTCTTTATATTGCTGGATCAGATTTAATTCCAGAATTACATAAACATGAAGGAAGGTGGCGGAAATCTTTGTTGCATTTGATAATGATTTTGCTTGGAATCGGAGTGATGCTGGCGTTGGTGCTGTTTGAATGATGTTGTCGGCACTTTTTGTGTTGACAAGAATTTTTTTGTGATAATGTTTTAAGTCTCTACCCTAAGTACAATGGAGGGAACATGTCGGAGGGAAAAAAAAGAATTTTGGTCATTGATAAAGATTTGTTGGCAGAGATGGTGGCTGATCAGTTGAATAAATATGACGAGTTTAAAGTTTTTACAGCTGGTAATCTCGGTGAAGCTGTGAGTATGATTCGGGAAGCAAAGTTTGACCTGATTGTCGTGGAACATTTTTTGGCGTATGGCTCGGCTTATGAATTGTTGAAGGGAGAATCAGATCCTAGAATGTTCTATGGAGCTCCGAGACTGATTAAATTTGTTCGAGAAAATCTGAGAATTAATCCTCCTTTCGTCTTGATTGGATCAGATCCTGGGCTACTCAATCAGTCAAGACAGAAGTTTGAGATCCCCGCTGAACGAGTATTCTTGACGCCATATTCATCGTTTTCTTTTGAAAAGATTGTTTGTGATATCTTGGCCGTGGAGTGTAGGCTGGCTGATGATTTTATTGCAGATGAAATGAATGATCATAAGTCTCGACGGTATTTTCAAGATTAAATTTATGTCACAGTCAGTTCGATAACTGACTTTTTTGTTAAAGTTATTAACAGAAGATTGTTGAAGGACTGGATTATTTTTATTAATAATCTATTATATATCTATCACTATTTAATATTTTAGGAAAAATATGACAAATGAAGAGGTTCGGAAAGCTAAAAAAGCCTGGGGATTGATTGCGGTTGTAAACTTGTATGATTGTAATCATGAGATGATTCAAAGTCCGGCAAAGATTCGGCAATACGTGAAAGAGTTGTGTCAAAAAATAAAAATGATTCCATACGGTCCTACTATGGTAAAAAAATTTGGTAGTGGCTGTTTAGAGGGTTATTCGGCTTTACAGTTTATTGAAACGTCATCCATCACATTACATTTTGATGATAAAAATGGTGATCGGGCATTTATTGATATTTTCAGTTGCAAATATTTTGAAACCAAAGATGCTTTGGCATTTAGTCAGGAATTTTTTCAAGCAAAAAAAGCAAAAATTAAAGTAATTGTCAGAGATTAACAAATTTTGCGGCTGTAGACTGGCCGCTTTTTTGTTTCTCGGTTCTTTGATATACTATAATATATGGTAATAAAACAAGAAATTTTAGGTAAAAATGACCAAACGCATGAAGTGATGGTTCATGAACCCAAGGTGGGGTTCAAAGAAATAGCTTTGGGGGTGACTGAAAAATTTGTGGCTTATGGAGCTGGTACCAAAGCAAATATTTTGAGGCGACGTAGCCCGGAGACTCAGGTTGATGAATCCGGAGACAATTTTTTGATAGTACCGGAATTGGATTTGTATGCTGTATTTGATGGTGTGAGTCAAGCTAATGGCGCTGAAGGGGCTAGAATCGCTTCGACAGAATTGAAAAAAAGAATTGAAGCGGTAAAGACAAAAATTAAACCGAAAGACATGAGTGCCGAACAGGCGAGAAAAATTTTGTTGGCTTTGCTTCGGAGTGTAAATGGGATGCTGAGTGATATGAATAAAGGAAAAAAACAAAACGAAAAATTTTTGACAACGATGACCTTGTCTATGAGGGTGGGGAATGAAATGATTATGGTTAATATTGGTGACAGTCGGACATATTATCAAGGTCTCGGTGTTTTGTTGGAGCAAGTAACGGTAGATCATGATTTGATGCGTCATGATTTGGAAGAGAGAAAGGGCATTTCTCCGGTGGTTGATGAGGTTGCCGGTGTGGGCGTGAAAAATATTGAAGAGATTCGTATGGCTCAAAGCCGTCGGTCACCACTGCTTGATAATAGGGTGGCAAGACTACTTGGACAAGGGAGTCGTTTGGATTTTGCACCGGATGTGTATGTTCGAAAAGTAAAGAAGGGTGAAAGATTTTTACTTTGTTCTGATGGGATAACAAAAGAGGTGACTGATGAGAATTTGGCTGACAGCTTGTCATCATTTACGCATAAAGATTTCAAAGCAAGTGCCGAGGAGATAATCAATAGAGCGATCAAAACTGAACAATATTATGAACATGATGATAAAGTAATGGCTTTAATTGAAATAAAATAGTTGATATGAAAAAATATTTGATAATTGTTTTTGGAGTGATATTAATGTTGGTTTTGGTTGTTGGAGCACAAGCGCAAACTTTGACTGAGAGATTGAATGGTAAGATTTTATTGCAAGTGCAAGAACATGGAGAGGCTTGGTATATTTATCCATTGGATGGATTTCGATATTATTTGGGTCGGCCGGCTGATGCATTTACTTTGATGAAAGAATTGAGTCTCGGTGTGAGTGATGCGGATTTTGATAAATTTAACGGCAAGGCTCCGGCGCGTTTGGCTGGGAGGATTTTGTTCAAGCCTGAAGACAACGGTAAGGCGTATTATGTGAAACCCGATGATTTGAGCCTGCATTATCTCGGACGGCCTTTGGATGCTTTTAATTTGATGCGGGAAATGGGCCTTGGGATCACAACTGAAAATTTGGAGCAAATAACTATCGCTCCATTATCACAGATGGAAGGGTTTGTAGACTGTGGCCAAACGGAAATAAATGGTGAATTTTATAAGGTTGGTTTTACTTGTATCGTACAGAAGTTTGATCGTTGTCAACCGGCGACATATCAAGCCACTGTTGATTTGGGATCTTTGGGTGGGTTGGTGACATATGTTTATCGTATAATTGGCTTGGAAGATGGTGGTTGTCTGGTGCAAACTCAATACACTCAAAATCCAAATCCAGATTGGATAAAAAAGAAACTGATGTGTCATTATGATAATAATAAATCACTGTTTGAAGCCCATGATGAAGTTTTTAATCGATTGTGGGTAGAAAAAGATAAGAGCGATTGTACCGGTGATTTGGCTGATATATTAACTCAATAAGAATGGCTAATAAAAATAAAATAATCGCCCCTCGACTAGCTCGGGGCGGTTTTTTGATCAGCTATCAATCTTTGACATGATGATAGGGCTGTTTGTAATCGCTGTCGATGTGTGCCTTTGAGAACGATGTATTTTTGGTCGTGTTTTTTCAATTCGGAAATAAATTTTTTGTGCATCCAATGACGAATATGTTCACCATCACGGGTGCCGTCTTGAACAAATGGAATATCGTCGGCAGTAATCAAATACAAATCATAATGACGATTTTTGGACTTATGGTTGACTTGTTTATCTTGATGGCCAAGATATCTTTCATGCCAGATGGCGGTTGCGAACGAGTTGGTGTCACAAATCAAAAGTTTGTTGGCGCGTTTGGCCAAAGCGTCTTCAAATTGATTTTGCATGTGGGCGATGTGAGAAAATTCAGTTGTATCCCATTTGGAATTTTCCGGTTCGTATAATCTGCCCTCGCTATAAAAACGGCCATATTCTTGAACCCATGAGGTTTTTAATTTCTGAGCCAAAGAGTGAGCCATGGTGGTTGTGCCGGTTGATTCTGCTCCCACGACACAGACTCGTTTGGCAAAATGGGCTCGAACACATGGTTCCAGATATTGCCAATATTTGTAAGGATTAGAGCGGACTTTGGTAGCTGAGATGGGAACATGAACTCGTTTTTTGTCTACCAAGATATGAATGGAGCCCATGTGGCGACAATAATCGTGTCCATAATCTTCGGAGGTAAAGACAAAGTTTGGTGTGAATCCAAGGAATTTTTTGGTATATTTAGCCCAGGCAAGTGAATCATCATCTTTTTCAATGTCGTTGACCACTAGGACTTTAGTTTTGGGGTGAATCTCTTTTAACCATTTGGCTCGGAGGTTGCCGGGGATGGTTTGCGAAGATCGGTCGCAAACAACAACAAATAGCTGATCAACTTTTGACGCAGCAAAATCAATCAAGTATTTGTGTCCGCGATGTGGCGGGTAAAATTTTCCGATTACCAGTCCGGTTGTCGGTTTTTTTGTTGTCTTTGTCATATATTTTAAGCCAATTATAAAGTCCTTTGCTGGCTAAAATCAAGAAGATGAAATAGAGAAGTGAAATAAAGACCACTCCTTTGGCGAAATATAGCCAGACACCGATAATGTCAACAAATATCCAGAGGTACCAGCATTCGATTTTTTTATAAATCATAAGAATAGTGGCGACAAAACTTAACACGGTAGTAAAGGCATCAAGAAATGGATAGGATGCAGCTACCGGGAAAATATTGGGGAATATGATATGAATATTGCTAACAAAGGCGGTTAAGGCAAATGTGGAGATAATAATTATTCCCAGATATATTAGATTGTGAATTTGGGAATTGTGGGAAATTTTTAAAACCTTTTCTTTTGCTTGCTTTTTGTCTTGGCGATAATACCACCAAGCCCACCAGCCATAAAATCCGGTAATAAGATAGTAGAATTGTTCGAACAAATCAGAGTAAAGTTGAATTTGGTAAAAGAGAACACCAAACAAGACTACGCCAACAATACCGATGGGCCAGTTCCAGATATTATTGCGAGCCACTAGCCAGACACAAAGTAGATTGAAGATTGTTCCAAAAAATTCCAAATAGCTCATAGGATAATCAAGCACAGTAAAGAATGTGGTGTTGACATCTAGGAGGTGAGTGATGAAATCAAGCATACGTTTGTTTTGTTATGAATTAACTCTCAGTTGTATTATAGTGTATTTTTTACACTAAGTCAAGAGTTGGAGAATGGAGGCTGTTTCTTCGCTAAAATTAGTAAAAAACATTTGTTATTGGAAGGACGATTGTTGATAAGTAGAAAAGAAAATTATATTTTACACAATAAAAAAACGGCCAAAGAGGGCAGCTTTTGCTATGATCTTGACAATAATAATTTTACTTGGTAATGTGTGGTATTCATCTATTCCCCATAAGTGGAGGAGGGGCTAAATGAAGAAGGTACTTGTGTCAGTAATTGTATTTATGATGAGTTTGATGATTTTGAGTTGCGGTAGTGATAAAAAAATTTGTTTTGTGAATGATGATGGGGAAAAAGAATGTCATGTGTTTCAACAGTATGGACTTTTTGATCAGGACAAACAGAATCCAAACGTTGAGTATAAGGTGGTCACTGGTAATGTAGTTTGGGGAATTTTGGGGTTTGAAATGGGGCTTATTCCGCCGGTTGTTTTATTTGGATGGTATCTGTATGAACCGGTTGGAGCAAAAGCTCCCGGTCAACCAGGCGCTCGAGATTAAATACTTCTAAATTAAGGAGTATTTTTTTATTTTGATAATAATTGTTTTTGGGTCAGTTTTATTTTATTCGGGGAGGAAATTATAAGGCTGATAAAGACAATGACAAACATACCAGCCGATGCACTGATGAAACTAACGGAGAAGACATTGATAGTCAGGTACAGAGCGCCATAAAATAATATTCTTGGGGCCATGGAAAAGATGTTACGAAAGGTTGAGGCCGTGAGTAGGTCTTTTTTTTCCGCTTTTTCAAATAAGGTACTTTCAAGTGGCAAGGAAATTAGTATGGTAAATAATCCAATGAAGAAAACGGTAATGTAGTAAAATATTGTACTGTCAAAAAGAAGGCGACTAATCCAAGTGAGAGCGATCAGGGTGGCGCCGGTGACGATCATGGTGTTGCGATTTGATTTTTTCATATGACCACTAAAATAAGTGAAGATCATGGTCGTCAATGAAACAATGATGGGAATAATAGCTACGGATTGTAATGAATTGAAAATAGTAAAAATATAAATGGGCCAGATGATACCTTCAGCTACACCATGAAATGAACTGAATGAGGTGATAAGATATTCTTTGATGTCACTCCACTTGGTAAAAAATTTGAAAACGCTAATGGGTTCTTTCTTTGGTTTGTCATCAATGTTTTTGATGTGAAAAAGAGGCCAGAGGGATAGAATCAAAATTATAATGCTGGAAATAATTAGTACTTGTTCAGAGGTAAAGATTAAAATCAGAGCGCCAAATAGTGGGGCAAGGACACCGGCAAATTTTTTGGCTATATAGAGTAAGCTATTGTCTTTTTGAAGATTTTTTTTGTGGGGACTACATTTGACGAAAAAATATAAATGAGAAACCCAATATAAAGCATCATAGATGGCCATGAATAAAGCCATAAAGGCTAAAGTTGTCCAATTGCCTAGTGCGAGATTATAAAAAAGAAAAAAGAAAATTAAGTATGAAATGGTTCCGAGGGCCGTGACTTTTTTTGCTCCGAGTCGGTAAATTAAGGATTTGGCCACAAAGTTGAGTGGTACATCAAAAAGGTTGTATAACAAGTAATAAAGCATGATAGCGCTAATTGAATAACCGGTTTTCAATAGAATAATCGGAATGAAAATAGAAATTAAAGACCGACCAAAGACATGAAGCCAGGCAGATAGTTCAAATTGCCAAAAATCTGTCCGAAAAAATCGATAAAATTCATGATAATGGAAATGTTGATAAAGGCGCATGTTTTTTGATTATTTTTACTGTTTTAGTATAACATAAAATTGCTCATATGTTTAGACTATAATTATTTTACAAGGGATAAATGCTTGATATAATTAGAGATATAAGAGGGGGTAATTTTTATGGAAAATAAAAAATAGTCATAAGACTAGATGTTATAAAGGTGATTTTATTGTAAATCAATGTTGGTTTGTGAGTTGGGCGTATGTTTGTTAATTTTTTTGATGATAAAGCTAAGGGATTTGAGGAAAACAATTAGACAGAGAAAGACAATCAAAAAATGATATTCAAATGATTTGGCGGCTGGAATAAGTTTGTCAATTGAAAGACTAATAGAAAAGCCAATTATGATAAAAGCCAGGGTCCAAATAAATCCACTGATCAGATCAATGATAATAAATTTCTTTGTGTTGACATTGCTGTACCCCAAGAAAAAGGGGATGATCATCCTAAAACCGATTAAAAATCTAAAGAAAATAATAATCTTGTTTTGATGGTTGCTGATAATGCTTTGGACTTTGGTTAGCCGTTTGGCAATAAATTTTGGGAGGATTTGATGCCGATGGCAATAACGACCAAGAAAAAAGTACAGTTGGTCTGCGACGAGAGTCCCAATTAATCCCAGGACTAAAATTAGCCAAAATTCATAATGATATGCATTGGCAATGTAGCCACTGGCGATCAAAACAGTTTCACCTTCAATGAAGGTGCCGATAATGATAAAAAGAAAAAAATAAATTGGAGTAACTAATGTCATGAATCTTTAATTAATATGATGTTGATTCAAGTGCTATGGAGAAAGCGATATTCACTCTTATATTTTATTGTAGCATTATTGTTATTTATTTCAATAATGTTGACACCGAAAGTAATATCGGGGAAAATTTTTATATTTGAAGAAGAGGTGGTGCAAATGTCTTTGGTTTTTATGTTATTGTTGGTTTTTGTTTTTTCAACGTATAAGCTGGTTGAAGAGTTGAATAAGATAAAGCAGGAATTAATTTCCACTTACAAGTATATTGGAAAACTCAATGTGAAACAAGAGGGGTTTGTTGATTTGGTCAAGGAGTTTCATTTGATTCCAAATTCCAGAAATGATTACAAGAAGTTGTTGAAAAATATTTGTTATAGAACGTTGGGTTTGGTCCATGGTGATTGGGTTCGGATTCGTTTGGTTAATGGGAGTCTAAATACTTTGATTGAAGTAAAGAGCGATCATGATGGGAGTGACACTTTTAACGGTAAACATATTTCCAATAAAAGTTTGATGGAAGGTCTTGGAGGTGAGATGTATTATTATATTACATCATCGTTTGGAAAATATGGAGCGCGAATATTTTGTATGGCAAATGTGAATTTGAACGAAGAAGATAATTCAGAATTTTTTAATATATATTTTGCATTTGTTGATGTTAAGCTATCCTCAAGATTAAGTATGTTTAATTTTCTAAGTATTTGTATAAAAAATCGTCTGTATTTATGACGATTAATTTGAGTCGATGTTAAAGCAGTACTGGGTGAAAATTTTTGATTATAATGATAGTTCTTGTTGTTTTTCTCTGAATCCTTGGGCAATGTTTGTTTGATTTGGTGTGGTTGGTTGATCGAGTGTAGGTAAGAGATCAGCTACTTGGTCCCAAATTTGTTTTATTTTATCAAGTTCAGTATAGCTTTCAAATGCTAGTTGGATAGTTTTGTTATCGATTGTTGTTAATTCAATTCCTTGTTTTTTTAATTGTAGAACAAAATTGGTGGGAAATTCAAAGTTTTTGAACGGTGTACCATCACAGCTGATGACTTGGAAATTTTCATCATAAAATCCTGACTCATAGGTAGAGTATCCTTTACGCCTCATGGTCAAAACTGCATCACGAACTTGTGGTTCGATTACTTCAATATAGCCTCCGAGTGACATTTCTTCTTCAGTCGCTTTGGGGTTGTTTTTTTCACGATCCACAACATCATCCCAGGTTTGGATAACAACTTTTTTTCTTAGTTTGGCGAACTGGTTAAAAAGTTTGATTTTTTCTATTGGAATTTTGTGGAAATCAGCAAGCTTTTTTAGATCAGCTTCAGTACCGCACTCCAAGTATTTGCTAAAAATTTCGCTATCCCTTAAGTCTTCTTTCAGAGTGGGTGGTTGGTCAAAATGATTCATATTAAGTAAAGATATTAATTATAGTGCTATTATAGCACAAAAAAATAGCGTTTATTTACGCTATTTAGTTCCAATAAAGAAATGGGTTCTGCCAATCGGGAAAAGTTGTTTCGAGCCAGTCATGGGCGGCGTTGTATTTGACCAGGAGGTTAACTTGTCTAGTCTCATGGTTTGTTTCGACAGCTCCGGTTTGAAAAATTACTGGTCCGTTGCTACCGCGACCGCGAACAATTACACTGATCAGGTATTTGTTGTTGTCCGATTATTGATTAATCGATTCTTTGACGTAAAAGAATCGGAGCCAAAATAGTGTGGTGTTACCATGAGGATAATCAATTACGGCGCGCAGATTATTTTGAGCGTCATATAGGTTGTTGATTGAATCAATTGTTGTTTTGAGTCTGGCAATAGTCTTGTCGGTGAAATGATCTTCAGTTTCAATTAGAGACTTTGTAATGATTTTCGCTTTGGCTTGCAGCAAGTGGGTTTTAATTTTGTCCAGTTCATTTTGAACCCCCTGAATTTGCAGGATAGAGTCACTACGCCAGAGCGGTGAATTTTGATAAAACAGGAAATTTAATAGAAGCCGGAGATGTTCAGGTATTTCTGAGTGGAATTGTATGACCATTACGGACATTTTGACCTCCGAGGTTATGGGGTTGATAAGATGTTTTAGGCACGAACATAGTGCACTCTGGAATTGAGATCTTGACTTAAATTAGATAAAATGTCAAGATTTAATGTTCGTTAGATGTTTTTTGTTTGGCTTTAGCATTTGGAAAGATTAAATACTTTGTAGTTGGGTTTTTGTTATCCCCATTTTTCTTCCTTTTGGTCAATAATTGTTGTAAAATAAGAAGAGATTAGTATAATTTGATCTAAATGTTTATGCTTGATAATAAAAATAAACAAAAGTCTTCTTCGGGGATATCTCCGCTTACGTCAAAGATTCAGAGGATAGATCAAGACGCAAAAAAAATATTAATTGTTGAAGATGAACGCAGTTTGAGAGATGTTTTAGTTTTAAATATGAAACGAGAAGGATTTGATGTCCTAATCGCTAAAAATGGTCAGGAGGGTTTGGATATGGCTTTACAGGAAAATCCAGATTTGATACTGCTTGATTTGGTGATGCCTGTGATGGACGGAATGGAAATGCTTCGGAGATTACGTCAAAATAAAAATGGAAAAAAAATAAAAGTAATTATTTTGACTAATTTAATTGATACTGGTAAGGCAGAGGAAGCGGCTCAAAATGAAGTTTATGACTATTTGTGTAAGGTTGATTGGTCAATGGAAGATTTGATAAAAAAAGTCAGAAAGATATTGGGAATAAGACTATAACAATGGGGTTGATACTGGGTTTTTTCCATTAAATACCCCAATAAAATATGAAATTAGCCGAAGCGGTTTTAGAGACTGTTTTAATTAAAAATAAACTTGTTAACAATAAACAGCTTAAAGAGTTGAGAGATTCTTCACAAAAAGCTGGTATTTCTTTGTATTCTCAAGTTATTAGTAGTGGGTTGGTTGTTAGAGAGGTTTTATGTGGTTTGATTGCAAAATATTTTGATGTGAAGTGTTTTGATCCGAATACAATGACTGTTGATAAAGAAGCGTTGAAATTAATGTCAGAAATTGTTGCAAAGAAAAATCTGGCAGCAGTTTTTGTTAGAGATGAACATGGAGTACATTTGGTGGTTAATAATCCGGCGAATGAAGAATTTATTAAAAATTTTGAAAAGAGGATTGATGAGGATGTGATTCTTTATTTTGCTGATGAGGAGGCTATTTTAAAAATCATTAGCCAATATAGAGGCGAAGTAACTGAAAATAGCTTAGGTGATTTGATCGCAAGCATTAGTCAAAGTGATACGGCTGCGGGAAGGGCGGAGGATTTGCCAGTGATTCAAATTGTAGACACATTACTCAGTATGAGTTATGAGAATAAGGCTTCTGATATTCATATTGAACCATTTGAGGCAAAGACGGTGATAAGATTCCGAATTGATGGAATCCTTCATGATATTGTTGACATACCAACTGTCTTGCATGATTTGATCGTAACGAGGATAAAGATTTTATCTCGATTGCGGACTGATGAACATCGATCAGCTCAGGATGGTCGGTTGAGTTTTAAATATAAAAAAGCAAAAATTGATGTACGGGTTTCAATTGTCCCCTTAATTAAGGGCGAGAAAGTTGTTATGCGTTTGTTGGCAGAAGGAGCCCGTAAATATAAATTGACAAATTTGGGGTTTAATAAAAATGATTTTAAAAAGGTGAAAAACGCCATTAATAAGCCGTGGGGAATGATATTGGTGACCGGGCCGACAGGATCGGGTAAAACGACTACACTTTATTCAATTTTGAATGTTTTAAATACTAGAGAAATAAATATTTCAACGATTGAAGATCCGGTTGAATATGATATTGATGGCATCAATCAAATTCAGGTGAATCCAAAGACAAATTTAACGTTTTCAGATGGGTTGCGAGCGATTGTTCGTCAGGATCCAGATATCATTATGGTGGGTGAAATTCGTGATCCGGAAACAGCTAGTATTGCGATTAATTCGGCGATGACTGGTCATTTGGTTTTATCTACTTTGCATACCAATGATGCGCCAACAAGCTTGCCTCGTTTGCTTGATATGGGAATCAAATCTTTTTTGGTGGCTTCAACAGTTAATGTCATCATTGCTCAGCGTCTGGTGCGACAAATTTGTGAGAAATGTAAGTATACTGTTTCGGTTGCGCCTGAGGTGAAGGAAATAATTGAGAAACAACTTTCTCCAACGTTGATAAAAAAATACGGCTTAAATTTACCAAAAACTATTTTGTATTACGGTAAGGGTTGTAAAGCGTGTCAGAACTCCGGATATTCCGGGCGTATTGGTATTTTTGAAGTTTTAATGATGAACGAAGATGTGAAGCAGTTGGTGTTGTCAAAAGTGAATGCGTCAACATTAAAGGCCAAGGCAATGGAGGCCGGGATGCTACCTATGATCGAAGATGGTTTGTTGAAAGTGCAGCAGGGGATTACCACGATTGATGAAGTTTTAAGAGTAACACGAGAATAATATGGTATTGCAAAAACAAATTAAAATAAAAAATTCAAAAAAAAATAATTTAGATCATCCATCGGTTATAAAACGGAGGCAACTAAAAGATGCTGATAAACAAGAAAAGAAAAAAGTCATAAAGAAAAAGATGGATTTGAAAAATATCGCTTTTGGAGGAATATCAAAAAAATCAGTTTTGTATTTTACAAAAAATTTGGCTATTTTGATCAAAACCGGATCTACATTAATTGAGTCTCTAAGTGTTTTGGAAGATCAGTTGACAGGAAAGTTTAAGGTGACGGTGGCCGATATCATATCTCAGGTTCAAAAGGGGATTGGTTTGAGTGAAGCTTTAAAGAAATATCCGAAAGTATTTTCTGAAATTTATGTTAACATTGTCCGTATTGGTGAAGAATCTGGAACCTTGGACAAAAATTTAAAGTACTTAGCTGGTCAGCTTGAGAAAAACTATAAATTGAAAAAACAAATTATTGGAGCAATGATTTATCCAATGATTATTTTGGGCGGGACGGTGTTGCTGGCCGGTGGTGTTGGTATATTTATTTTGCCAAAAATCAGTCAGATGTTCAAAAATTTTCAGGTCAAATTACCTTTAACCACAAGAATAATGATCGTGATTTCTGATTTTTTCCAAAATCATGGAATTTTAGCCGTTTCGGTTGTGATTGTAGCAATTGTTTTGTTGGTTGTTTTGAGTAGAATGAGAGTTATTAAGCCATTCCTTCATGGTTTGATATTGAAGTTGCCTGTTATTGGTCGAGTATCTAAGAATTACAATTTAACAATGTTTTATAGAAGTATGTCTATTCTGTTGCAGACAGGATCAACGGTTGATGAAGCGTTGAGTGTTTGCTCTTTGACCGTTACGAATATCAAGTATAAACGGTTCATTGAAAATACTTATAAACAGATTAAGGGTGGCGGTAGTCTGTATGATATTATATTAAACAATAAAAAATTAATTCCGCCTACAGATAGTCAAATTATCAATGTTGGTGAAGAATCAGGAACGATGGCTGATTCTTTTACTTATGTGGCTGAAATTAGAGATGACGAATTGAATGACATTACCAAAAATTTGTCAGTTTTACTTGAGCCGATATTGTTCATATTGTTGGGGATAGCTGTCGGTTTGTTAGCAATGTCTATTATTGCGCCGATATATTCAATAACTGAAAGCTTTTAATATGAAAGGCTTTACTTTGATGGAAATATTGCTGGTGATGGCAATTGTTGTGATTATTTTGGGATTCAGTTTTCCTCTTTATAAATCTTTCTCATCATTAAATACACATCAGGCGGTAAAAAATGAAGTGGTTCAGTTGTCACGATTAGCTCATGCTAGAAGCTTGGCCGGGTTAGGTGATCAAGAACATGGTTTGTATTTTTCAGGTTTAACTGTAACTTTGTATGAAGGGAGTGATTATGTTTCAAGAATCCAGAGTAATGATAGGGTCCATGAATTGCCGGAAAAATATTTTTTTGATAATACATACGATATTGTTTTTGCGGTAAAAACTGGTTTGGTTGGTGGTAATTATCAAGTTGGGATGGGTAATAGTATTGATAATACTGTTTTGTATATTAATATTAACACTGAGGGCTATATTTATTAAACGCTATGAGACAGCCGGGTGGTAACAAGGGACAAACATTAATTGAAGTCATTGTTGTGGTGGCTTTATTTTTTCTTTTGGTGACCGGTACCGTGATGTTGTCTGGTCGATATTTTAATGGCTTGCTGTATGCGCAAGAGTTGGCGGCGGTTCAAATTTATGTAGATCAAACATACGCCATAATTGACTCGATGGCCCAAGAAGATTGGACGAATATGGCTGTTGGTCAATATGGTTTGATTTATAGCGGTGGAATCTGGTCTTTTGGTGGAAGCTCAGATATTATTAAATCCAAGTACACTCGGCAGGTGAGCGTGGCAGCTGTTCAAAGAGATGATAACTGTCAAGTGGTGTTTAGTGGTGGTATAGAAGATCCTGACACTAAAATGATTGCCGTGCAATTTGCGTGGAATGGTGTTACCGGCAATAAAAACGAGTCTTTTTCGCGGTATCTCACACATTGGCAAGCTCCAGAGCGGACATGTGTTGAGGCTCAAGCTGGAAATTTGGTTTTGAATATTGATAATTCAAGTATTGATGCCACGAGAAAATCAATTGTTGGTACAGTGTTGAGTAATGAAGGAGTTATTTCAATCACAATTGATAAAATGATAATAACTTGGACTGAACCGGGTAATATGGTTTTTATTAAGATTGATGGCACAAATTATTGGCACGCTACCAGTGGCGTTGGTTTGCCAATCGGCTCTCAACCCTCTGGAACGGAAATAGATATTGTAGATTTTGTATTAGAGCCGGGACTGTCATATGATATTGATAATATTCGTTTTGATTCAAAAGTTGATGGTTCAGAGGTTACCATTACTGCTGTCATGGGCGATGGATCAACTAAGACTGAAGTGACAACGCCTCCATTTATACCATAATATGAAAAATAAAGGATTTACATTGATAGAATTAGTTGTTTATTTGGCCGTGGTAGTTATAATCATGTTGGCAGTGATTAATTTTGGCTTTACTTTTATTGTCCAAGAAAAAAAAGCTCAATTGAGAACGGAAGTAAATGCTTCGGGTCAATATATTTTGAATAAAATTGATTTTGAAGTAAAGAGAGCTAATGGTATTGATGGTACAAGTGTTTTGGGGATTAATCCCAGTGTTTTGGTGATAAATACAGATGGAGGAGATATTGTTTTTGATACTTTTGTGAAAAGTTTGACTTTGAACAATCGAACAATAAACATTACAAAATTGCGAATGCAACGGGGATCGGCACCGGCGGTTGATATCACCGGAGACCAAATTGATGTGACTAATTTTACTGTAGAAAATATTAACGGAATGTCAGCTGACACTTTAAATATTGATTTGCAAATTAATTCATTGAATCCCGATAATGATCCAAAATATGAAGCAGTGGACTCGTGGAATACGACGGTCACAATCAAATGATGGTTTTGTTATGATTGTATTGGTGATTATAATCGCAGCTTGGTTTTCAATTGTAGCCATTCGGGGTTTTTTGAGTGGATTGAATCATTTTAATGCTACCTATACCACTTGGCGAACGGAATCGCTCAAAGTTGAAGCGGAAGGTTGTTTGGATGAAGCCTGGCTGCAGATAAATCGAGATGCATCTTATGTTGGTGCGGTATTGGGTAACTGTCAGATTGCCGTGACGCCAAACGCTGGGAAATTTGATATTATAGTTCAAGTATCTTCGGATGATTATAACTATGAAATAAACAGTAATGTTAGTCGCGAACCTTTTGTTGTTAATAATTGGGAATAAAGAGTTGTTGGTAAGAAATAAATGTTGTATAATAGCAATAGAAGATATATTTTTAGATTAATAAAATAAATTTTATTATGAAAAAAGGTTTTACTTTGATTGAACTATTGATCGTGATTGCAATTATAGCAATTCTTGCGGTCGTGGTTTTTGTGGCTTTGAATCCACTCGAGAGATTCCAGGACGCAAGAGATGCTCAAAGATGGACTGATATTACTGCCATCCGTGAAGCAGTTAATGTGAATTTGGTTGATAACAATGGTACTTTGCTTCCAGCAGTATCAGGGTTAACTGATGATTCATATTATGTTGTCGGTACTTGTGCCTCTGGAGCGGATGCTACATGTACAGCTAAAACTACTCAAGCAGCTTGTGTGGATTTGGCTGGATTGGTCACTGATGGACAACTTTCGAGTATTCCGTTTGATCCAAGTACTGGAGATTCAGCCAATACAGATTATTACATTATGATTGATGCTAATAATTCAATAGCAGTTGGTGCCTGTGATCCAGAAGGCGGATCAGCCGTCAGTATTGCTTACTAGGCTTAAAATAGTATAAAAAACGCCCTTTATTTGTTCAAATAAGTTTGGCTTATTTGAAAAGGTGAGGGGCGTTTTTTTTGTCTAAAATTAGATTTAATGTTGACAAATTTTAATAATAGTGATATAGTGATAGGTTCACAAAATCGGATAAAGAAGGGGGTGATATGTCTTTCAAGCACAAAGATTTTCAAGATTGGCTGGCTGAGGTCAATTGGATTGTTACTTTATATGATCTGGCGAAGAAGCATGATCTTGACTGGTATCAAATGTTTCGGCAGCGACTTCAAACGTATCGAGTTTGTGGTCCGATTGAAAGATATATGGTAAAGAAGCATGGTGAATGTCCGAATGGTGGTTTATTGACACCTGATAATCCGACAGTACAGAAACTGGAAGCGATTGCTGCTGAGATTCGAACTTGTCCAGCTGAACTGCGAGTGCGGCAGTTGGTACGTGAAGCCTATGAAACGGTACGGCCGGACATATCGATTCAAGAAATCATCAAACCGGGCTTTCTGCAAGGAACGACAACAGCCTGAAGCAGAGCTTCGGGCAAGAACAAGGGAGGTAGTTATGGATGTGATCCCGAATAATCATAAGGTTGTCCAGGTCGGTAGTTTCAATTATCGAGTCTATAACAAGGGAATTGGTATTTGGTGTGTCGTGGACGTCAACGAGGATAGCTGGCACAGCAATTGCGGTGAAGCGCCGGAGGTTTTTGTGGCTCGTTGTCTTGAACTGGGCAAGATTCTTGTGCCCGAGACATTTAATCAACCACAACGAAAGGACTAGATCATGAGTCTGAAAGATGTGGTGCGTTGGGATCACAAGATGGTTGGACCGGTTGGTAATAATGGGGGATCAGGTGTGTTGTAGCGGTTGGGTGATGATGGATGGGAATTGGTGTCAGTGACTTCGGGTCGTCATCACCGGAACTTCTATCTCAAGCGGCCGCGTGTGAGTGATATGCTCAGTAAATATGTTGGGGAAAGGCAGCTGTGTCAGGTTGATAGAAAGTGGTACGAAGTATTGGATAAGACGACTAGAAGGAATTGTGTTACGGTCAGTCTGAATGGTGATCTTTTCTTTGGTAGTGAAGATCAATCTCAAGAAGAGTTTTTGAAGCGTCTTCTCAACGAAGGAATTCTGCTACCGTCGTACGATCCGCCCCAAGAGGATGTACTACCAGGAGAATGTAGGTAATCTAAATAGAACTAACAAGTTCTATTTTTTTGTTGAGTTGATACAATGGAAGAGTTGTTATGGATCTTATGGGTAAATTCATGTTTAAAGATATTTTGTTTATTGGGGGGCGCTGTGGGGCGGTGGCGATAAGCCTCCAAAATCTTATTATAATTGTTATTTGGATAAATACGTTTAAATAAGCGTATTTTTTGTGTTTTGGAAAAAATAATTTATAAAAGAATAAGATATTATTAATAAATACTAATATGGCTAATGATGAATTTTTAACAAAAAAGAGGGCGGCAATGAAATTTTATATTAATAAATTTTATGGCCGGATAAAAATAATAGAAAGAAAAAGGATAGTGGTAAGCTCGATGCAATTAGAAACAAATTAAATAAAATGTAATTTGGATTTTGAAAATAAAATAGGAAAAAATGAGGTGATTGAAAAATAAATGGAGCGAGGGGTAGAGCAGGCGGCAGATGATAATAAAATTTTGGAAGGAGAGGCACAAATCGCGGTGGCGGCAGCGGAAAAAGTTGTTGATCCTCATAGTGAAGAAGATAGGTAGGCCTTGGAAGAATTAAAGCAAAAATTGAATGAGATGGCATCAGAGCCAACTCCAGATAAAGTAAAGATGAGTGAGAAAATATCGGGAAAGCTTATTGAAGCATATGCGGAAGGAAATTATCAGAAAGTAGTGGATGTTTTGTTTGATCCGGATCTTGGGTTTGATACTCAAAAATTGATGAATGCTATTCAAATGGATTTTGAAGGGATAAATAAAGTAGCGGAAATGGATGAGTCCGAAGCCAAAAGGTATGGTGAATCAAAGTTTCATTTTTTATCTACAGTGCCAGATAAAATGTCTGAGATGTCAGGTGATGAAAGGGCGGCAAAGATTTTGAAATCAATTTCTTGGATGTTGACTTTGAAGGGACCAATGAATGAAGATAACAGCAATAAGCGAGTTAATTATGATCTTGGAGGTTCAACTTCGGCCCGTGATTTGGAACATACGGTAGTTAGAAGTCGTCCGGATTTGTTTGCAGCTTTGATAAATGATCCCCAATTGGGGCCCCTTATAGATAAAAATGGAATTTAACTAGTACGCTGGCGGCTAAAAATTATAATAATTATGGTGATGCAGCAAAAGAAGCGATGGGTAAATCTTTGCATCGAGCCAATAATACAGTTTATAGGGCTGAATATGATTTGGAACAAGCTCAAAAAAACAGGAGACGAAAGAAAGACAAGTCGGGGAGAGACTGGATGAATAATTGGCAGCAAAAAATCAGAACAGAAGCTGAAAATAGGTTTGCGACAATATAATTCGAAACTTTTAGTTCAAAAAACCGGCTACAGCCGGATTTTTGTTAAAAATTTATCGAGTGGTATATAAGTTGATAATTTAGTTTGAATAATTATATGTTTTTTTTGGATGATTCCAGTTGATCTTTGTTGGTGCTTGAAGGTAAGTTTAGCACAGAATCAAGAGCGTAAAGTGTGAAATGATAGTAACGAGCGCCTGATGGTGGACATGGATCGCCATAATCGGTCGAACCAAAGCTTGTTGTGCTTTCAATTTAATATAGAAGTTCAAATATAAAACCCCTGTATCATGACAGGGGGTGCTATGGATTGATAACCATAACGAGATTACAAATGTGCAGAGTTCAATCGGGAGTGAATGTAGGGTCGAATCAGGGTGTTGAGCTCATAGTGGATACCCACATGCTCACACGATCGACGTTCTTCATCACTACCGGTAAAGACAAAAACAGATTTAATACTTTTGTACTGGATCAGGTCAATGAATTCTGAGAGAGGCAAGTTTTTGATCTTGATATCAACAGCTCGAAGACGATGATGTTCGCCATCCATATCATAAATACGCATATGAGTGGCTGATTCAATAGTTGGGGAGTTCATCTCTCGACCGTCATTATCTAGAATTAAGGCTTGAGCTTCGCGCATAAACGGATATTCAGGTTGCTGGAAGTAAACATGGACTGTTTGGCCCATGAACTCTTCGAACTGACTGAGGTATTCCTTGACTTGTTTTTTTATTGTTCGCCAGAGAGGGCGATGAGCTTTGCTGCTGGCAGCGGTTTCGACTGAAATCAGACAGGTCGCCGTGTGACCATCAGAAAAGCTGGTGATGTCTGTGACTGCACGAATGCCAGGGATTTTCTTTACTATCGCTCTAATAGTTTCAACTTTGTTTGTGCCAATAGATTTAGCCAGCAACACATGGAAGGCATTACCGAGAATTTCCCAAGCGGTTTTAATAACCAAGTAGGCAACAAAGAGGCCAAGAGCATACTCGATAATTCCTCCGATGATGGGAATTGCAATTGGGAAAGTCGAGCCAAAGAGGAAAATTAAACCGAATTTGCTCAGGAAGCCAATGAAAGCGGCAATTTCGATTTTGCCGTCACTAATGGTTTCTTGACCATCGGCAATCAAACTGACCATACCAGCTTTTTTCCCGCAAACAATTTCATAGCGACCAATAATCATGGAGATGATGGCGCTGATACCGGCTGCACATAGAACACCGATGAAGGCGCTTTCGGAAATTATCGGATTTTCAACTGGTGGGAAAATAAAACTGGGCAGATGAGGTCTAATGCTTTCATCGAGATTGGGCCAAAGTGAAATTAAGCCGGAAAGGGATTTTGTAGTGGTGTCATAGGCAAGAACAACCAAAGCAATGCCAATGCCAAGGACGATGATCGATTCAAGCCGTTTGCGACCCATCGGATATTCAGCTGATCGAGGTTTGTTGCCAAGGTAAATACCAAAGAACATAACTAAACCAACTTCAATCAGATCTGCAAAGTTGTGATAACCGTCAGCAATCAGCGCCGGAGAATTGACCCATTGGCCAACTCCATATTTCAAGCAAAATTTGATAATATATGCAATCGCTGCGATTGACATGACAACATAGGGAGAGAGAAGATGCTTTCTCCAGTTTTTCATGTTGTTATCCTCCTTATACCACAATCAAAGTGGGAGTGGGAGAATAATTCAGAACTTGTTCAGTGTGACTACCAAATACAACTTCGTCGGCGACAGCCATAATAATCAGGTGGCAACCATTTTGCAGCGCAGCTTCGGCGACGCCTTCGGCAATTACCTTGGGATAAACGGAGGTAATAATGATTTCATGATTGATGTTTAATTCAGAACAGATAGTCACAATGAATGATTCAGTTTCTCGAGCATTGGCGACCATGTGATCATGCCAGTCATTTGACGAACATGTAGGCTCCGGTCTGGTAGTGTGAAAGAAAACCAAAGTAGAGTCAGTCTGCTTCGCAATAGCAAGAGCTAACGGCAAACATTTGAGAAAAGTATCAAGACGGCCAAAAGGAATCATAATTTTCTTTTTTTCATGAGGATCAAATCCTGACTCATCTTGAGGCGCAAGAACAATCAAATTTCGATCACGATGACCACCGGTTTCTTTGCGAGCAACAGAGTTGCTAATGATGATGCTTCCATGAAGATGGTCAAGAGAGCTGATAACCTGAATGCCAGGCAAAGCCATTTGCAGGCGTTGAGATTGCATGGCTGAGAGATCAGGCCAATTTTTAGCCTCATTGGGAAGTTCATTGTTGCCGGTAAAAAGACTAATTGGAAGATTTAAGGTAGAAGCCATTGATCGGGCATATTTTAGTTCTCCAGGCTTTCGAATGCTAAGAAGAGTGATCATTTGAATCGCAGTCTGCATTTCTGTAAGCATCTTTTGAGTCGCCGTATGGAAGTCAGTCATTTGTGGCTCCTGATGTAGAGGTTTTGATTGTGAATGAACCTGTTATTTTAGCATAAATGTGTATTTTTGTCAACGGTAAAGTGTAATGTGCCGACACATATGGCGGTTTTTGCCCAAGACTGTATAATCTTGGTATATGGCAATATCTATGGCAAAAACAATCAAAGAAGAGCGCTTAAGGTGGGTTCTGCCCATTGTTCGTAAAGAA
>Ga0210057_1002081_pt1 | contig 29079 bp, 18 predicted proteins | sample CryGeyCG2114_010_2_FD_183968 | JGI IMG/M metagenome (GOLD analysis project Ga0210057, IMG submission 183968) | Groundwater microbial communities from aquifer - Crystal Geyser CG10_big_fil_rev_8/21/14_0.10 (SPAdes) (version 2) | ecosystem: Environmental > Aquatic > Deep subsurface > Groundwater ...
ACAGACACATAAAAACATCTTTAAACAACATGTTTTTCTACCTTGAGGATAAAAACATACCCAAAGATACAAACGGACTTGAAGGAGGATTCACACACCTAAAAACGAAGCTAAATTCACACAGAGGTTTATCTAATGAACATAGAGAATACTTTGTAAACTGGTATTGGTATTTGAAGTCAATCTATTACAAAAAACATTAAAAAATCCACACATTATGTCTATTAAACCGGAATATCACGCTAAAGCTATCGGGAATTTTGGGAAAAACGTACAATGCCATTTGGTTTGACACCCGTACCGCAACAGAGTCAAACGCAGGAGTTTTTGCAAGCGGTGCTGATTACTCCCTTGTTCCGCCTTCGCAGGATGATTGGGTATTCTATCTGTATGCTTCAGGAATAATCCCTTCTCCATCTCCCACCCCCTCCGGTCCTACTCCCACACCCGGAGCAAATCCCATCAGCAACCTCAATCCATCAACGTACGTTGTGGTTCCCCATGGACTGGTCAGTGGATCAGCAGTCTATATTGATCGTGCATTTACCTATACCACCATTCCTTCTTTTTTAATCAATGCTACTTACATCCAGACCGCAAATGGGGATAAAGCAGTCATTGATCCAAACTTTTTATCATTTACTCTTACCCAAAATGCCTCTGTTTACATTGCCCATGATATTCGTATCACCACCAAACCATCCTGGCTTTCCTCATCTTTTACCAAACAACCTGAACAAATCATAACTTCTGATACTACCTTTGACCTCTACAAGAAAGACTATCCAGCAGGAAGCGTGACCTTAGGAGGGAATGAAGGAGGAGGGAATAGTATGTATAGTGTAATAGTAGTACCAAGCCAGACGACAATAGGGGATTTAAATGCAGATAATACAGTAAACATACAAGACATAATAATATTAATAAACGAGATATTCACACCAAGTGGTGTAGTGGGAGCAGATATTAATACCGACAATATTGTGAATTTATTAGATGTAATAGCTTTGATTAATATTATTTTTAGTTGATTACACCTGAAAAATACACTACTTAGTGGTTTCTGACCTTGGTCAATGTGAGGTGTAGTTTCATGATTTCTTTGCTATACTGAGTTTATGAAGAGAGTCATATATGGTTTTTTCGCTGTCATTTCATTTCTACTTCTTTTATCATCTCCTGTTTTAGCAGCTGTGCCTGGTCAGATTGTTTCAAATCCTGACCACCCTCAATGGCTGTACCGTGATCGTACGGGAGATGGCACACAACTAACTCCCGTATTTCTTGTTGGTCCGGGTGATCCTGAAGGATTTTTGTATCGGGGAACGCGAAATGCAGATGGGACCAGAACAGGCGACCAGATGCAGATAGTCAATGATTTGAAGGGAACGGGTGCAAATACTATTTATATGCAAATCATCAGATCTCACGGTGGAGATGGTGACAGCAGTCAAAATCCGTTTATCGGCTCGGATCCGTCAAATGGTCTTGATCAGGATATTTTGAATCAGTGGGAGCAATGGTTTACGGAAATGGACAGTAACGACATTGTCGTATATTTGTTTTTCTATGACGATGCTATTAATGTGTCAAATAATCTGGGGTGGTCGCTTGACGGATCCGGTAATCTCAATTCCCAAGAGAAAGCATTTATTGATGGTATTATCAATAGATTTAAGCATCATAAAAATTTGGTGTGGGTCATCATGGAGGAAGTACAGGAGATGGGGAGTGATTATGTTCCTCATGCAAAAAAGATAGCAGAGGAGATAAAACGTGCTGATGAGAATAATCATCCGGTAGGAGTACACCAGTTGGGCGGACTCAGCCTTGTTTCTGGATTTGTTGATGACCCAAACATTGATATTTTCTCCGTTCAGTATGGTAATGAAACATCCAGTATATCATCGCTCCATAATGCAGCGATAAGTGTCTGGAACAGCGCAAACGGTAAATATAATGCCACATTCGGGGAATTCCATGGAACTAAAACACCGCTTAAAAATGCAGATCGAACCCTCCTTCGAAAGATGAACTGGTCGGCGGTCACGGGTGGGGCAAATCTTTTATGGATTGGGGCTTATGATGCTAGCTACGGGAATCCTACTGCTGAGATGATGCAGGATGCCGGAAGGGTTAGAGATTTTATGGAATCTTTACCTGTAGATACTATGGCACCCCACGATGAACTGTCCTCAGGTAATTATGTTCTTGCTAATCCCACATCAGAGTATGTAATATATGCTCAAAACGGCGGATCTCTTACAGTCAATCTTTCCTCCCTTGCTACCAATTCTGTCGCTTTTTGGTACAACCCCCGTGACGGATCGACGCAATCTATTAAGGCAATAAATGCCGGTACGCCCTCTGAAACATTTACGGCTCCCGATAGCAACGACTGGGTATTACATATTACAAAATCGGCGAGTCAAATACCTTTATACGATGTTTATGAAATACCCTTACTTGCAACGGGAAGTTATGCCAACCCCTACCTTCAAATGCCTGGGGATACTACAACACCGGGTTTTGTTACCGGAACCTTTACCGGTCCGACGCGTTTCTATACCATTGATGGATTCTGGGATGGGGGAGACTCATGGAAACTGCGTGTTGCCTGTGATGAGTTAGGAACATGGACCTATACCACGAGCTCATCTGATGTGGGAATGAATGATAAAACAGGAACCTATGAATGCGTGCCATCGAGTAATAAAGGTTTTATTCGTGTCAATCCTACTCATCCGCATCACTTTATGTGGGATGATGGAACACCGTATTATTGGTCGGGAACTGCACTTATGGTTGCCCACTTTGACGAAAGTCAACGGATGTCACAGGGAGGAACTGACCAGGTGGACACCGGTGAATTTCAGTCCTTTGTGCAGGAACGGTCAGATCAGGGTTTTACCGCTACTCACTGGGGATATTATGGGTTTAATAAAGCACAGTTTAAAGATCGTGTACAAGCTAATGAAGGTGGAGCCCCCTTTGTCAATTATGATCCTGATCTTTTAAATCCTTCCTATTACCAGTATGGGGACCAAAGAGTTGAGGCGGTTCTTGATGCGGGCATTGTGCCCAATTTAATTCTCGGGTGGCCTGATCAGGGAATTGTAAATATGGGGCATGACCGGATGAAACGATACTGGCGGTATTTAATAGCTAGATACGCAGCATATAATATTACGTATAACTTATTTGGTGAAGCAAATGAATTTGGCGGAAGTTGGAAAACAATTGTCAGTGATTATGTTGGTATTACCAGAACCTATGATCCTTATCATCATCTGCTAAGCACTCATACAACAGGAGGCCCAAGCCCTGCAGATATCCAGTCACTTAATCTTGACTTTGCCATATTGCAGAATAGCGTTTCTGCGACGTCAACGTATGTTTCTGGTCTTTCCATGCCGATTGTTAACTCAGAGTATGGTGGTTATGAAGGATTTCAAGTAACGGGGGATCAACTGCGGCCTATGACGTGGAACATCCGCATGCGCGGAGGATATTTTGTATATGAAAGTTGGTTGAGTACAGCTGATATGCCCGATCCAATCCATTCACCCGGGGCACAATATGTAAAATACAATAATGATTTTTTTGAAAAAAATACACAATATTGGCTTTTAGAGCCAAACTCATCTCTATTTGGGGGAAAGCAAGGACTGGCAAATCCTGGAAATGAATATATTACCTATCTCCAAACAGGAGGGACAGTTACAGTCGATCTTTCTGCGGCAAGCGGTACGCTTGATGTGTCCTGGTACAATCCCCGGACCGGTGTTTTTACCGGGCAGACAACTACCACGGGTGGATCTTCCCAGCAGTTTACGGCGCCGCCTGATGGAAATGACTGGGTTTTGTATATTGCAAAACAAGCATCCTCAACACCAGCGGGAGACTTAAATGGGGACAATACCGTAAACATACAAGATATAATTATATTAATAAATGAAATATTTAACCCAAGCGGATTGCAGGGGAGTGATATAACAGGGGATGGTAAAGTTGATTTATTAGATGTAATTAGCTTAATAAACATAATATTTTCATAAAGGAATGTTAGTTATTGATGATGTCAAAGATGCTTGCCCCGTGCCGAATGGTACCTAGATAATATAATTGATAAATATAATATTTAGTTAAATGTTTAGAGTATATGTGATAAGGTGTTATAAGAACAATTTGTTAATTGATCTTGTTAAAGAAATTTAGTTTTTATTTATAAAAATATGTTTCATGTTATTTTACTTGTAGTTGGGTTTATATTGCTTATTAAAGGGGCTGATTTGTTAGTAGATGGTGCCTCCTCGATTGCAAAGAAATTTAAAATTTCCAATTTTATAATTGGTTTAACAGTTGTGGCCTTTGGTACTTCTATGCCAGAGCTTGTTGTAAGTGTTCTTGCTAGTATTCAGGGTTCAGCAAGTCTTGCTGTAGGTAATATTTTGGGAAGTAATGTATCGAATATTCTTTTAATTTTAGGTGTTGCTGCTTTTATTTACCCATTACACATTCGAAAAAATACTGTAAGGACAGAAATACCTTTTTCACTAGCAGCAATAGCCCTGCTTTGGCTGCTAATTAATAATTTATTCCTGGGAGGAACGACTCCCTATATTTTAACTAGGGTAGGAGGTCTAATTTTACTATTGTTTTTTGCAGTATTTTTACAATATACTTTTAGTCTTGCAAAAAATAGTAGAAATAATTCAGAAAATATTAAACAATATCCAAATTTAGAGGCTGGGTTATTTATTTTATTTGGTTTAATTGGGTTGACTTGGGGTGGAAAACTGATTGTAGACAGCGCCGTTTATATGGCACATATTTTAGGTTTAAGTGAATTTGTTATAGGTGTTACTGTGGTTGCGGTTGGAACCTCCCTTCCAGAGCTTGCAACAACTATTATTGCGGCATTAAAAAAGCATTCTGATATTGCTGTGGGAAATGTAGTTGGTTCTAATATATTTAATATATTATGGATTTTAGGCATAAGTGCTTTAATAAAACCTATTACATTTAATCCAAGTAATAATATAGATATTGGTTTTGTATTTTTATCAACTTTCTTGTTGTTGCCATTTATGTTTATTGGAAAAAAAGACACACTAACTAGAGTTGAAGGGTCTGTTTTTTTATTTCTATATGTTGGATATATTATATTTCAAATAGTTAGGTTATAAATAAGTAATAAAGTATAAAGCCTGTTTGCTCATATCCATTATCTATTATCAAATATCTAAGTAATATTTTATGTCTTATGACTAATGTCCAGAATCCCCTACTTTATTGACGTTTTTCCTTATATAAAGTAATATTCTTATGTTTATTTATATTACAAAACAAATAAACCCTCGGTAATTTAAGTTTTTTTAAAACCGTCATATGGAGTAATAAGGGGAAATTATACTAGTCTTTTTGGCTTCGTTATATATTTTTCTTCTTAGAGTTTTAAATCTTAATTAATATTTTGTTATAAATATCAAATAACAAAATCCAAATGACAAACAAATATCAAATTATAAATTTTTAACTTTTAACTTGAATATGAACATACCAACCCCACAAAAAATGATGGAAGACGGAGTGCATTTTGGCCACCAAACAAGGCATTGGCACCCTAAAATGGCAAAGTTTATTTACACAAAGCATTCTAACTTGCATATTATTGACCTTTTTAAAACACAAGAAAAATTAAAAGAAGCAGCTGACTTTTTAAAAAGTGTTGCATCCAAAGGGGAGAGAATAATTTTTATAGGTACCAAACCCCAATGTAAAGAAGCAATAGAAATTGAGGCAAAAAAATGCGGTGCTTTACATGTAACAGAACGATGGTTTGGTGGAACTTTAACCAATTTTAAAGAAATAAAGTCTAACCGAGATAAACTTGTTAACTACAAGTCTAAGTTAGAAAAAGGCGAATACAATAACTTAACAAAAAAAGAGCGTCTTTTAATAAGTAGAGAAATAGAAAAGTTGGATATAAACTTTGGGGGGTTGGTAGGTTTAAACTCTATGCCCGGGGCCGTTTTTGTAGTAGATGCCCGACGCGAAAAAACTGCTGTCAACGAGGCTGCAAAAAAAGGAGTTCCAGTAGTGGCCTTATTAGACACAAACACTAATCCTGAAAATGTTGATTATATTATTCCAGGCAATGATGATGCTATTAGAAGTGTAGCTTTAATAACTAGAGTAATATCTGAGGCTGTGTTAGAAGGGTATAAGGAATTCGAAAAAAAGTCTAAAGAAGAATTGGTTAGCGTTGAAAGTACCGCTGAAAAGCATGATAAGGAAGTAAAAAAAACAAGGCAGGGTAATGCAGAAAAAGTAAAGAAAAATGTTGCTAAGGAGGTCAAGAAAAGTAGTGCTATCTCTTCAAAAAAAGAACCATCTAAAGCTAAAAAGGTTTTAAAAGGCAAATCTTCCAAAAAGGAAGGTGCTAAAGTAACTCCCTCTAAAAAAAGTGATGTAAAAGGAAAGGGTACTAAACAAGATTTACCGGCCAAACCAAAAAAATCTATAGGTAAGGCTAAAAATGAGACAAAAAAGCTAATTAAGAAAGTACCGTAATGAAGGGTTACTTAATTTAAATTTATAATTTTTCAAATGAAAAAGAAATTAGACACAAAACTTATATTAAAACTTAGAGAAGAAACCGGTGCGGGTGTTATGGCAGCAAAAAATGCGCTGGAAGAATTTAATGGTGATTATGAGAGAGCAAAAAAAGACTTAATTAAAAAAGGTATAGAGAAGGCCGAAAAAAAGGGAAGTAGAGAAATAAAAGCAGGATTAATTTATTCTTATACTCATGGAGGTTATGGAGAAAATACAGGAAAGATTGGCGTTATTGTAAAGGTAGGGTGTGAAACCGATTTTGTTGCTAAAACACCTGACTTTCAAACTTTATGTAAAGAACTAGCTTTACAAATTTCTGCTATGAGTCCTGAAAACGTGGAAGACTTACTAAAGCAAGATTATATTAGAGATGGAAGCAAAAAAATAGATCAGCTTATAAAAGAAACCATAGCAAAAGTGGGGGAGAATATACAGGTTGTTGAGTTTGCACGACTTGAAATATAGACTAGAAGATTACCTATTTGATCTAGTAATTTTCTAAAAATGCCAAAATCTAAAGTCCAAATGCCCAATCAATTCTAAATTATCTAAATATTGTGAATTTATTAGTTTAGTGATTTGACATTCAGTTGACATTTGATATTTGAATTTTGAAATTATTTGTAGATTAACAGAATTAATTATGTTTTACAGGAATATTGGAAGGCATCCCTCTTTAGGTTATATAAATACAGACCACGGTATTGTAAAAACCCCAAATTTTACACCAGTAGGTACTAAAGCTACTGTCAAAACATTATCCTCAGAGGATTTGTCTAATATTGATTTGATTTTTGCAAATACTTATCACTTGTATTTTAGCCCAGGAGTTAAGGTGTTAGAAAAACATGGGGGAATACATAAATTCATGAGTCGTAAAAGGCCTATTATTACAGATAGTGGGGGATTTCAAGTTTTTAGCTTAGGTCTTGGTAATACTAAAAATTTATTAAATAGAATTACAGATGAAGGTGTAGAGTTTAAAAATCCAAGTGATGGATCAAAGCATTTTTTTTCACCCAAAGTGTCTATTGGAGTTCAAAAGAGTATTGGAGCAGATATTATTTTATCTTTTGATGACTGTACTCCCTATAAGCATGATTTTGTGAAATATATCAAGAACATGTCTAATAAAGAATTTAAAAAACTTATCTCCTCAATTTTAAGTAATATTGATAAATCTGAAAAAGCTTATTCTATACTTACTAGTTTAAGAAATGGAAAAATATATATCCCAAAAGTGTTTGGAACATCTGATACTTTGGATGAGCTTTTTTATGAATATACAAAATTCTCACTCAGGAGAACTCACAAGTGGTCTAAAGAGGGGTTAGAAGAGTTTAAAAGAACAAAAAATGTGTACAAATATGATCAGAAATTGCTTGGTATAGTGCAGGGAGGTATATTTAATGATTTAAGAGAACAAAGTAGTAAATATATTTCGTCATTAAATTATGAGGGATATGCTATAGGAGGTGTTAGTGTGGGAGAAAGTAAAAAAGAAATGGTAGATGCAGTTAAATATGGCACTAGGCATTTAGAAGTTGGAGAAAAGCCGATACATTTATTGGGAGTAGGGGAGATTGATGATATTTTTAATACCTTAGAATATGGAATTACAACCTATGATTGTGTTATACCTACCAGGTGGGCCCGTAGCGGTTATGCACTAACCAAAGGAGTAAATAATAAATTTAGAATGTCATTAAAAAAAACAGAACATAAATTTGATTTAGATCCTATTGATACAAAATGTAAATGCTTTGCTTGTAAAAATTATACTAGAAGCTATATTCATCATCTTATAAAGCAAAATGAGGTTTTGGGAATTAGGTTGTTGTCTATTCATAATGTTTATTTTATGAATAAGCTTTTTGAAAGAATTAGAGAGGATCTTATGCAGAATAATAAGTTGGATAGTTTGAAGAGGGAGTATTGTGATTGAGCTGTATAGGATATTGTGGATATATAATATATTTAGGTATGCTTTTATATCCTAAATATCACAGAGCTACCTTGTTAAAATGTAATGGGTATTTCATTGGTATATATTTTTGAAATCTTGAATATGTTGATATCTATTATCTAGCATATGTCCACAACATACCTATTCACACATACCTTTTGGTAAACTATAATATACCCAATGCCTGCACCAAGGAAAGCTAGGAAAAAATACACTTATAGAGGTTCTTACAAAAAGAGATCTTCCAAATTTAAAGGATTAAAAAAATTATTTAGATTAATGGGTTTTTCTATTACCGGACTGGTGTTGTTTGCTACGGCTTTTTACTTATATACGCTTACCGAGAATTTGAGAAATCCATTTGCTAAAGCCTCCGATGGAGTTGATTATACAGACAAATCGTACGATTCTACAGACCCTTTTAATATTATGATTGTTGATTTGGAAAATAAAAATGATCCTTATTCAAAAATTAGCAATTTGTATATTTATCATATTGATCCTGTTAACAATAGGGGAGTGGTTTTTGATATTCCTACAGATGTGGACATAGACTTTTTATCGGTTAATGATGAAAAAAATAATATTTCTGGTTTGTATGGTGTGGGAAATTTATATGAAGATACTCGTGGAATTAAAATTTTGTATAATTTTGTTAAAGGGCAATTTAGTATACTTCCCAACGCCTACATAATTTACGACGCCAAGTCAAAGGAAGACTTTAAGAGATTTGGTATAGACATTGATATAAATAATTTAGGAGATTCTATTAAGTATTCCTATTTTCTAAAAGTTTCAAACCTTTTTGATTTTTCGCGGAAAGATGTATTATCTGATTTAAGTAGTATTGAAATGGTAAAAATAATCGGGGACACTAAAAATATTACGCCCTCTTCTTATAAATATATTAAATTAGAGAAACATCATATACTTAACCCTTATGACTTTGATTCTGTTTGGCAGGATAATACTTATTACTTAGATATTGATAATGAAAGACATACTGTTACTATTTTAAATTCAACTTCCACCCCTGGTCTTGCTAATTGGGGAGCTAGGGTTGTAAAAAATGTAAAAGGAGGGGTATTAGAGGTAGGAAACCACCAAGACATCTTGAACGAGAATATTATATATTCATCTCTAGATGATTCTAAGCTATTAAATTACCTAATAGAGTTTTATAATGTACAAAGTGTAAAACCTTCAAGTGACTATACTGAAAATCCATTTTTGGCAAAAAGGAGTGATATTTTACTGGTGCTTGGTAAGAAAGCGGAAATGAGGTGATTAATTTTTAATTTTTAATTCGAAATTTCTATTCAATTTTTAATTAATAAATTTCAAATTAATCTCAAATTAAAAATTTCAAATTCTAAAATTAATGTTTGAATTTATAATTTTTTTAATAATAATTGTAAGTACTATAGCCGGGTATTTGGCTTATAAAAAAGTTTCTACTATAAAGGATTATATTGAGCCAAATGATCTGATTATATTACAAGTTAGAGTTCCCAAGGAACTCGAGAAAACAGATGTTAAAACTGCCCCAGTTGCTGCCGACCGATTATATTCAAGTTTGCATGGCTTACTTAATACATCTCCGGATTCTTCTTATGAAGTTTTAAATTTTGAAATATATGCATCTGGAAAAGGTATAGTATTTTATGTTTCTATTCCTGATCATATTAGAAATTTCGTTGAAAGCCAAATTTACGCAAATTATCCGGGCGCGCAAATAGAAAAAGTAGATGATTATATTTTAAATATAGATCCAGAGAGTCAAATTGTGTTAAATAATTTGGTTTTATCTAAAAAAAGTTTTTTCCCTATAAAAACATTTAAGGATTTTGATGTAGACCCTTTAGGAGCAATTACCGAAGCATTAACTGAGGTAAGTGGTAGTGATATTGTGTGTATGCAATTTTCTATAAAGCCTGAAGAAGATAATTGGCAGCAAAAAGGACATGATTATATTTTTGCGCTAAGAGATGGGAGCTTAAATAATGGTGGTATTTTTAGTGCTGTGGTTAAGGCTTTGTTGTCTGGATTTGGTAATTTGTTATTTGGATATGGATCCGGGGATGCTAAACCTGCAAGTTCTCCTCCTGCGGTTAAATTAACAACTATAGATGAGCTTCATATATCGGCAATTGAGGAGAAACTAGTTAAAATGGGGTACTTGAGCGAAATAAAAATTTTAGGAATTTCCAAAAATAGTATTAATATTGAAAATTATTTTAGATCTATAAAAGGTTCTTTTAAACAATATTCCGGATCTCAGCTAAATTCACTTGTGTCCGGTAAAATGAATTTAAGTGGCGCTATGGCCCTAGAACATTATACAAAGCGACGGTTGTCTACAAGTGAATCATATATTTTAAACACTGAGGAACTTGCGAGTATATATCATTTTCCATCTCTTGTTTCTACTCCTAATATTTCATTTACCTTATCTAAAAAGGGAGAGCCTCCTTTGCAATTGCCTATTGATGGCGATGTGAACTTTTTTGGCATCACAACTTTTAGAAATAAAGAAGTTACATTTGGAATAAAAAATAACGAGGATAGACTTAGGCATATGTATTTTGTTGGTAAAACAGGTTCAGGTAAATCAACTCTTTTTGAAAATATGATTGTACAAGATATAAAAGATGGTAGGGGGTGCGGATATATTGATCCGCATGGAGAAACAATAGAGAAAATATTAAGACGTATTCCAAAAAATAGAATTGATGACGTAGTATTGATTGATCCATCGGACAGTGATAGTCCTGTTGGAATAAATGTTATGGAATGTCCTGACCCAAGACAAAGAAATTTGTTATCTTCAAGCGTACTTAGTGCCATTAAATTACAATTTGGAGGCTTTAGCTGGGGACCTAGACTTGAATATTTACTAAATTATGCAATATTAACCTTGATTGAAATAGAGGGCTCTTCACTTTTAGGAATAACAAGGCTTTTATCGGACAAAAATTATAGAAAGTATATTTTAGAAAAAATAAAAGATCCCATGATATTAAAATTTTGGAATGAAGAGTATTCAGAACTTGATAGAACTTTTGGTGCTGAGGCGGTTAGCCCAATTCAAAATAAGGTTGGAAGACTTTTATCAAGCAGTACTATTAGAAATATACTTGGGCAAAGAAATTCTACAGTTAAGTTTGATGAAATAATGAATAATAAAAAAATATTACTTGTTAATTTAAGTAAAGGTAAAATTGGGGATGATAACGCTAATTTATTAGGATCTTTATTTGTAAACCGGTTAATGTTTTATGCTATGCAACGTGCTAGTATGATTGAAGAGAACAGGGTGCCTTTTTATTTGTATGTTGATGAGTTTCAAAATTTTGCAACTGAATCTTTTGTTACCATACTTAGCGAAGCCAGAAAGTATGGTTTGGCCTTACATTTAACTCATCAATATACGGCTCAACTTCCTGAAACTATAAAAGATGCAATACTTGGAAATGTTGGTTCCATAGTAGCTTTAACTCTTGGCGCGCAAGATGCCGAAGTGTTATCTCATGAGTTTGCGCCTATTTTTGAAGAAGGAGATTTGATTAGCCAAGAAAGATTTCATTTTTATGTTAAATTGTATATAGATGGGGCTACCTGTAAGCCGTTTTCAGGTAAGTCCATTCCACCTGTATATAATACCGGAGAAAACTATTCTGATATTATTAAACAAAAATCAGCCGAAAAGTATGGTAGAAGTAAGGAGTATGTAGAGGAAAAAATAAAGATATGGTTGGAACGACCTTTTGATGCAGGTATGGCAATAGCAGAAAAGTATAGAAGGGCCGCAGAGGGAGAGTCTGATAATAGATAATGGATGGTAGATATTAAATTTTAAAATTTGTAAATAATTTAATTATGAACTCCAGCAACGACACTGTGTCTGAATTAAAAAAGAAAATAGAGGAGCTTGAAAATCAGCTTAAAGACAAAGGTGGTAATGCTAAAAAGCTTGATGTTTCTACTTTACCAAAAAAGGCACATGATTCTTCTAAAAATTTTACTGGCTCCTCTAATGTACAAAAAGAGGAGGCACTTGTAGATGAAAACATGAAGGCACTTACTAAAAGTAAAAGAGTTGTAGATATTCCTGAGGAGTTTGCGGTTCAAAATAATTTAGTGTGTGGAGATAGTTTAATATTGGAGTATAAAAGAGGTGGGGATTTAGATAAGGTAAAAGTTGCCCAAAGAGCAAAGAGAAATTATGTGGAAGCTTTGGTAACAAAAAAGGATGATATTTTGTATGCCGTTTCTCAGTTTTCTACTCATAAATTACTAAACTATGATGTTCAAACAAAGCAAATTTTAAAGGGTTTTGAATTAAGTGTTATTTTACCTCAAGATAAAGAAAGTATTGTAAAAGTGTGTGTGGTGAAAGAAGTTTTATCTACAGGAGAACATAATGTTTCTACTAATAATAACGTGGCCCCATCTTCTATAGATCAAAGTCCAAAAACGCCTGAACAGGTTAATAAGAATATTATACAAGAGAAAAAAGTATATGATCCAAGAGTTTTAATGGATGATGATTTAGTATAAAAGATAGATACTAGATATTAATGTACTATCCGGTTCAAACCACTTGACACTATATTAATATAAATTTATTCTTCTAGATGTTTTTAAAATAAATAAAGTAGTACTATTATATACAAATGGACCGAGAAAGTTTAGAAAAGAAATCAATAAAAGCTGCTATGACTTTAAATTGGAAAGAGGCAGTTTTACTTAATAAAAAGTTGTTGAGCGAGGGTGTTAAAACGTGTGATGTATACAATAGGTTGGGAAAGGCTTATGGGGAACTTGGCAATTGGGGAAAAGCTATATCTAGCTATGAAACTGCCTTAAATTTAGATCCTTTGAGTAGTGTTGCTGAAAAAGGTTTGAATAACGCTAAAATGAATCGACGTGCTGGAATTATACCGTCTTATGTCCATAAAGATTCTTTAATCCAGGATTTTAGTACTTCCCATGTTATGGACCTAAAATTGGATACAAGTAATATAGAAACTTCTCACGAGTACTTATTGCTTGCAGGTAAAGGAGATTTTTATATTTTGAAAGATAAAACAATAGAAAAAAGTGTTAAAAGAATAAGCAAAAGCAAAATAAATTTAAAAAGTGGCGTGAAACCAAATATTATAGATACAAGAATATTAGCCATAGAGGATAATTATATTAGATTAAAATTACATACATCTGAACCCATGTTTAAGTCTGATAGGCAGCAAGTAGATCCTTCACTAGATTTAGAACACAAAAAAATTGCTGAAGAAAAAAAAGAAATAGAAAAAATATATAATGATGGGGGAGAAGAATAGTGTTTTAATGTTAAAATTTAAATTAGAAATGTAAAATACTAAAATTTATTTGGTATTTGCGTTTTTAAGGTTTGGTATTTATTTAATTATGTCAGGACATTCCAAGTGGTCTAATATTAAGCACAAAAAAGAATTAGAGGATTTTAAAAAGGGTAAGGTATTTACTAGGCTTGCTAATGCTATTACGGTGGCAGCAAAAAAAGGGGGTAGTGATGTTGACTCAAATGCTTCTTTAAGACTTGCCGTTGATAAGGCAAAAGAGGAGAATATGCCAAAAGATAAAATTAACAAAGCTATTGATCGGGCAAGCGGAGCTGATGCAAAAACATTAGAAAATATAACATATGAGTGCTATGGACCCGGTGGAGTTGCTATTATGATACATGTTTTTACTGATAATCGAAATAGAACAGCAAGCGATGTTAGGGCTGTTTTAAACAAATATAATATTAGTTTGGGGTCTCCAAACTCTGCTGCTTATATATTTTCATCTGGGAATCCTTCTTTTAAAATTGATTTATTGGAAGGGGACAAGGATCCATTTAGTAGTTTGATTTCAGATATTGAAGAAATTGATGAAGTTGAGGACGTTATTCATAATGCGAATATTTAATTTACGCTATATATTCTCTTTACTATTGATTTTTTTTGTATATCGTATTTAGTATAATGTATTTAGTATTTTAGTATTAAAAACACGCTATACTTACCGTATTTATGTTAAAGAAGCTCTTATATCCTATATTTAAAAGATTATATAATATTGATTCTTTGGTACCCAAACGTTTTAAGTTTGGGCTATCAACTTTTTTATATTTGTCCTCTGGACTATTTTACATTTTAGTTTACGCTCCAAATATAAGTTTTAAAGTTTCTACCCTATTTGCGGTAATTTCCTGTATTCTCTTTATATATCCGCTTATATTTGGCCTTGTACGTGGCTATGACTTTTCAAAAATACTACCAGTACCTATAATATTCATTTTTTCGAGTTTTTTTATTTTAAATTATTTTCCTAACTTAAATACATATTTTAAGATATCCTTTTTATTATTTAGTAGTTTAATATATTATTTCTTATTACTTTCTTTAAATGTGTTTTTAGTTGTTCAAGAAAAGGGGAGTAAGATCCCTTTATTAAGACCCGCTAAAACAACTTTTTTGTTAGTTGAAGTAATCTCCATTTTTTTGTTTACAACAAATGTATATAAATTTATTTTGCCGGATCCATTTACTGAAGTCACATTTATATTGCAAATATTTTTATGTTTTTTAGTGTCCTATTTTTTTGCAACACAATACTGGTGGTCTCAAGATTTAGAACAAGATATAACTAATTTTGTTGGAAATGAGTCTATTACAATTGCCTTTTGTGTTTCTGTGATTGCCGCTTCTATGAGCTTTTTTAGCACTGAAAGCTTTTTTAGGGGTTTGGCAATATCTTCTGTTTATTATATTAGTATTTCATTTTTTCAAAGTATTGTTACCCACAAGTTTGTAAAGAGCCAGTTTATAGAATATATTTTTATTTCATTTGTTGTTTTGTTTTTTTTATTACTTGCTTAATATATTTAGTGGGGGAGAGGGGATTAGTAGTTGTGGAAATCTAATATTGCGACCTATAGTATTAATATATGTAAGTATAGCACTTTCCTAATATTTAAGTCCTATAGTATTTAAAATAGTGTAATTTTTGTATTCAAATCTTCCATTTGTGTTTAAAGTAATATTACTGTTAATCAATACAGTGGTGGTATAAATAACTTAGCTGGTGGCAATAGTTATAGAGATAGATCTGACATAGTAGGGGGGAGGTTGCTAACTAGGTAAATAACTATAGGGTAAATTTGTCATAGTTTCATTATATTTATAATTATCCTGTAGTTTTGTCATAGTTTCTATAGACCCTATATTTTTTATATTATTATTTATTTCCCTAAATATATTTGATTTAGTTAACTCTAAACTGTTTGAAAAAATAAAAAACATATAAAAATAAAATAAAAATATTTAAAATAATTATTTTTAATTTCACTCTGCCCCTGGTTTTATTTATGACTTTTTACATATATAACTTTTTGTCATAAAAACCATAACTAGATGTCGTTAAATATACACTTTACGACGTATAGTAAATTGCACAAAAAAGAGTGTTTTATCCCCCATTCTTAGGTACAGTCATTTTTTTTATACGGAACATTTTTGATAAATTATATTGAATTTATTTTTTTATTCCCCTACTCTTGTTTTAGATAATGGATATTAATATGTTATCTAATTCAAGCTAGATTTTTATTTGCTCTAAATAACTGCTTAAAAATGTATGTTTGTGGATATTAGGCTATGTAGGACATTTACGTGTATACATATCTATAATATCCTATATAAACCAATACTTATTACGAGTGTCTATCATTCATCTGTTTGTTATATAATTAGCAAGGAACTTCTTATAGCTTACACAATTTAAAAGCCTTAAAATGCAACATATGAGTTTTTGGCCTTATAAAGGTTAAAAGAGTTGTATTTGTCATGCTGATTGCCAATTTATTTGGCAGAAGCATCCAGAAAAAACAATAAAACGAGTTACCATATTTCTGTATGCCTATCTTTCCAAAATGTACTCGTTTTTTTGACTCGCAAGAATATAAACGAACTAGTTGTTATTTATAATAGATACTGGATCCTTCATCCAGATTTGATAAAATCGGGATTCAGGATGACATGAATATACTTTTAGTTATAAGTTACCATATTTTGTCTCATGTGAGAAAAGCATTTATAGATTTTTCAGAACTTAAATTTTTATTCCTCTTTACTAGAGAAATAAATTATTTACTTTGGCAATGAGTTAACGTGATGAGTTTTTAAATTAGGTTTAAAGTGTATATGCAAGAAGCGTATATACCTCTATTTCACAATATTATATGTCGTAAAATATTAGATACTTTAGGGACATTTGGTTTTCTGTTTGTGAACAGGGATATGCTCAATTTTGAGGTGCTGATAATTAAAATCTAACTAAATATTATATTTATCAAAGCTATAACATCTAATATATCCACTTTACCATCGTTATTAATATCACTCTTCTCTACTCCACTTGGTGTGAATATTTCATTTATTAAAATAATAATGTCTTGTATGTTTACTGTGTTATCGTTGTTTAGATCCCCTGTTGTGGATGATTGTGGATTTATAATTTTATATGCTATATCTGATGTAAGATTAGAAGTGGTAATTGTGATTGATCCATTTGAAACAGGATAATTTGTCTGAGTTGTTTTTACCGTCCCTGTGTAGGTATCCCATTCTTCAAGCGTAATTGAGGTAAGTGATGAATTAAAACCAGAAATAACAATATCAGCCGATTCTGCCGGAATCAATATACTATCAACAACATTCTTCCACGTATGATTTTTATTCTGTACCCAAAAATGAGCGTTACCGGTTGCTACATTTTTTTGTCCCCAAACACGAAGGTTACTATTGGCATTATTCGCTTGAATGTCTTCGTACCCACCTTTGTTAAGCGGCAAATTACTAATAAATGAATAGTAGTTTCTAAACTCATCTTTATTACTTCCAACATGTTCCCCAACCCACCAATACTGTTCTATCATGCCGCCGGGTGAAAGTTCTGCCCAGAGATAGTTATGAAGCCATAATCCATTCGTATCCTGCTGAATATCTAAAATAGTGCTGCTCTGGGTTCCTGATACATCCATGCCTGCCTCACCGCGAACAATGGGCATACCGATATTCCATCCACTGTATTGGCGGCTGTGGCATTCATGGTAAGCAGCAGCATCGTATGACATCTCAGCCTTGCTGCAAGGAGATGTGTAATCAATACCATTGCTCGTACTGATATACGCATGGACATCGGCATAGTCATTATTTAGGTATTTTGGATTATCCCAAAACTGAACAACGGGGAATGAATGCCAGAATGAGGTGTTCGTCATATGGGAGTTCGGATGATCATACGTACACTTATCACCATCCCCATATTCCACGTCAACCCCAAACACGCGGCATTTCAAATACTTTCCCATTTCATCAGTTTGGGCAAAATGACCCCAGTGGTCCGGATCTCCCTCATTTAACAGTTCCCATGAATGGATGGCTGTTGAATATCCCCATCGCGCCTGAATGTAACGGTACCATGCATCCTGCAACCACCGTTGTGCGGTATATTCTCGGCAGGTGGTACACCGCTTTGCTGCGCCGTAAAAATTGTCCCCGCTGTCTGCAAATTGAGGGTTACCATACACATCTGTTTTCCCACTGACATAGTCATTTTTTTCTAAGATAACGGGGCGGACATAGATGCCGTATTGCTCTAATTTCTCAACAGTCCGATCCATTAAATACGATGGTTTTTGTGCAAAATAAGAAAGTGTGTCGGCAGAAGGTTTATCAATAATATTGGCTCCCGTTAAAACTGGATTATTTACGGTTCCTCCGGACATCTCATAGACTTCAATTGAATCAATGTATACCGATCCACCACTCGCATTTTCAAGTGCAATGTAGAAATTCGGCAATGCTGTATTGTTTCCTGAATTCCACGTTCCTTCTATCCTATTCCAGTTACTATCCGTTCCATAGTTTGTAACGGGTGTTGTATTGGCAAATCCGGGATCAATACCCGGCTTATACGGATCTTCACAGGTTGACTGCCAACCGCCGATTTTAATAACAAAACCATAATCAGAATAACCTCCGTCACGCGGACCGGTGATGTTGTTTCCTTTGTATTTTGCGCGGATGTGATAGGTAGTGTTTTGCTTCACATTGGGACTTGGTTGGGTATGTCCCAAAAATGCACACTGTTCATACCAGGTACTTTCTTGTGATAGAAACCACATTAATTTCATGGGTTGGCCTGGTGTTTCTTCAAGAGGGAGTATAGGAACACGCGGTAGATATCCATTATAATGTCCTGGCATCATTTCCCATGCGGTCCATGACGAGCCGAAAATGTTGGAGGGAGCCAACCACGCCCGGACAAATTGAATATGATTATCCTTCATCTCCTGCAAAGCAGCGTCATTGCGAAGCTGATTCATTGAAATATTGTATCCGGTCGCGGGAAAGTAGGTGCTATCATCAAACTCAAAATATCGCGGATCATCTTTTGATACTTTTACAAATCCGTGATTTTGAGAATCCACAACGGTAAATGATCCTTCGGAAGATGTGGTTAATCCGCCGGTATCCTCTGCAATCAATCGATACTTCCATGTACCGGACGCATTGGGTGAGAATCGTGCTTTCCAGTGGTGCACATCAAGTGGATAAACATAGTTCAAAGTTGTCCCTTCAGTAAACTCCTGATAGTAAAACGCCGGTTGTTTATAGACTGTCTGCCAGTTATCCAGCGTAAATTCAGCGTTCACACTGATACCGACATCGATATATTTTTGCAGGTACTGATTGGCATCAGCTGCTGAAAGATAGGGAAATTGAAAATTGGATGCTTGAGTATTGGTAATATCAAACGTTACCTCAAACTTTTCATATTTTTTTGTCTGACCCGAGTCTGACACTTGTGTTATAGTTGGCCCCACAGTTTGGGCGTGTGTTGGTATATAAAATAAAGGGGAAACAATAAATATAGCTAATACGTTTAATTGTATTTTTAATAAACTAATTTTAAGCATTAATAATTGTATTATAGATTATCTAGCTATATTACAAAATTAAAAAGTTACAGGTATTTTTAAATGTAAGTTAAATTGTTATGCAAAGATTATATTTATCAAAGCTATAACATCTAATATATCTACCTTCCCATCGTTATTAATATCACTTCCCCCTACTCCACTTGGTGTAAATATTTCATTTATTAATATAATTATATCTTGTATGTTTACTGTATTATCGTTGTTTAAATCTCCGGGTGTTGTAGAAGAAGGTGTGGTAAATTCAATATAGTTTATCGCAGCTCCCAGATCTGCCCGTTTGACTATGACAAGATACATGCTGGTGTTGGCAATGCCTCCGTTTCCACCCAAAACGACATCTCCTGCAGGATAACTGAACTGATACAGATCAAAGGTCGTGTCAGTGGTAATTATTTGTATAGGGTTACCGCTTGAATCAACCACAGGAGTAAAGGTACTCAGCCATGATGGTTTTTGAGTAATACGGACGTCATGCGCAACATAGACCGTGCGCGGCTGGGTAAGGGTAAAGGTTAACAGCGTATTCCCGGTGGTTGATACATCGCTTTGTGCTGTCTGGATATAGGTGGTGGTATTCGTATTTGAAGGAATGGACGTATATTTTGCAGTACTATCGGTATATGCGAGCGAAGTACCCGCTTTTAAACCGGTTTGCACGACATAGGAACCGCTGCTTGTTGTGACTACATTGGTAATCTCCGGATGCGCCATGATTTTCAAAGTATGTGTACCTTGACTTAAAACGGGGGTTTGGACCGTTATTGTGTTCCATTTCCGAAACGATCCGGTCCCATTTTTATCAATAGTAATGGGACCCGTGATATCGGTTCCATCAAGATCAAGATGGATGACGCCACCAGCCGAGGCCCCGGCAACACGGATATTAAGGGCATAGCTGCGCGCTTGGGTAACATTGACATCATATGCCCACCACTCTCCGCCGTTTATATCGGAGATTGCATACCCGGTATAATCGTTGTATGCATAGGTGATATCCACATCACTCGGACCGCGATAGAGCGTGTCTCCATAGTGATGCACTTGATGATATCCACTTCCTTCTTTTCCTGATTTGTAATCTTCCGCCTCAATGCGACCGGGAATATCATGTACTACTCCTGCCAAATCATTCGGCCACACGCGTATATCGACGTCTTTTGTTGTCGTCATTGATCCATCTGAGACAGCAAGTTCAAGTGTGTAGAGCCCGGCTGATGAGAACGAAGCAACGGGGCGTAGTACCGATGCATTCTGATCAGTATCTGAAAAAGTGACCGTTCCGGGCCCATTCACTTGTGACCACGTCGTTTGCAGGGCGCTTGACCCACTAGGGAATGTATAGTCTTCTGCGGTTGCAGTGAGGTGTACTTGATTTTTTGGCAAGACGGTTTCAACAGATGAGGTAAGAAACGGCTCAGCGCCAGCCATCACCTCGGGTGCTTCATTTTGTTTTGCTGTATCTATTTTATAATACGCAGACCGTATGTGACTGATTTGATTGCCCGATGCATCAAACATGGCTGCTTTTACCATCTTTTCTATTTTTGTTGAGGTTGCAATAGTAAAAGGACCGGCGTATTGCGGAGATGTGTTAGTTGGGACCGTCTCATCAAGTGTGTACCGTATCACCGACCCTCCGGGAGCATTCCCGGGTGGCGTCATGGAAACCGTGAGAGGACTGGAAAGATACGTTACTCCCCATTTGTTTTTGAGGGGACTTCCCCACGGAGGAACGGGAGATATATCGGGGGCTTTGTATTGTTTCCCCGTGGGAACGCCTTGATCTACCAGAATGTCGGTAGTCTCGCCGGTGACATCAATGCCCGTTTCTTTAATGAGGCGATCTTGCATTGACCATGGCCATAAATTTTGTGCCGGCTGACCATTTGACCCATCCATCAGATTGCCGTCAATGTAGCGGTTGGTCAACCGTGCTCCCTCGCCGGTAAATGGGTTACTGATTACTTGCCCAGTTGACCTGTCGTATCCCTGACCAATACGAGAGTTTGTTACGTTGATGCCGCTGAACTCGTCCATGACCACATCGGTGCCGCGTGGACCATCATAGTGATCGGGTACTGCAGCATCTTGTCTATTATTGAGCACCGTTGCTCGGTTAATCGTTGTATTCGTTGGATATGATGCGCCATTGCCGGCATTGATATTTAACCCCAGCTCCATACCCTGCCAGGAAAATATATCCTGAAAAAGCGCATTATCGACAACGGCGGTTGGTCCCCAGGTCCCGATATGGACGCCACCCCGAACATTAGGCCATTGCCACCAGAGCCTGAGGATATTGCCATCTGCCGGCTGCGGTCGCGTCCTTCCATAATGCCAGATACTGCCATCTTTATACACTCCGTTTCTTATCATCATACTCCCCAGAATTTTGTTGTTATTGGACGGATTGGGAGACTGAGTTTCCGTTACATTGCTCAAAATATTTAAACCCGCATCGTAATATGCACCGTATGCAATGACGTTCTCTATGGTGCCATCACTTGAGTTGTACATCTCAAATGCATTTCCCCACGGCCATTCAGTACCCGCCTGATGACGTCCATTCCACTCTTGCCAATAGGCATAACAGCGCCGAAAGGTAATACCGTTTGCAGCATAGGCAAATGCCATTTTCCGGCCAGAACCCGCAGCAATACAATCCTCAATCAAATTATTTGTGCCATACGCAACGCTAAAGACATGGGCATTCCCATTGATATTTGCGTTATATCCCGATACTCTTCTGAGAATATTGTTACTTCCTTGTATGTTATAAACAGCCCCGTCCTTTTCTCCCACCACATCTTTACTATTTCTTGCCACAATTCCCTCCACATCATTGTAAAAACCTCCCGGATCACCACCCCATGAACCAAGCTGGACGGGTATGCGCTGATACTGTCCATCATCCTTGGCTTTAATAATGACATAATTCCCTGCCGTTCCGCCAACGGTTGGTTGAAGGGTCTGGTAGTAAATACCATCCAATAAATAGAGTGTGTCTCCGGGAATCATCACCTGCCAGGCTTTGGTAAAATTTTTCCACGGCTGTTGTTCTGTTCCGGGATTGGTGTCACTTCCGTCAACAGCAGGTGGTGTTGAGCCATCAAGATTGGCATCAGGTGCAATGTAATAGGTAGCAGCATTTATTGGGTGACTTAGGAATATTGGTACAACAAATATAAAAAATAAATACAGAAATATTTTGTATTTTTTAGTATTTTTCATGTAGTGTAATAATGACAAAATTAAGAAAATATTATATTAATTAGCGATATTACATCTAGTATATCTACCTTCCCATCGTTATTAATATCACTTTCCCCTACTCCACTTGGTGTGAATATTTCATTTATTAATATTATTATGTCTTGTATGTTTACGGTAAGGTCTCCGTTTAGATCCCCTGTTGTTGAGGGTATACTTCCATCATCACACGTTGTTCCATCAATGCTCCAGCACCAGCCTTTGTATGCTTTAACTACTTCTGCCAGCTTATTGATATAAAACAAATCACCTACTTCAAGCCAGGGGGTGCTTGCATATCGTGCCAACTCTTCTGGCTGCACGGTATCTTTTTCAAGCCAGGCTTTCGCCATAAAAAGCTGGTAGGAGTCAATGGGATGATTCATATTATGTTCCATACCCACAATTGCTTCGGTGAACACTGCATACCATTTTTTAAAAACGCTCTCAGTTTTTCGCAGATGTACGATGCTTTGTTCTGGAGCAAAAGAATGCATGAGGCGCGCAAGCTCCGGTGTCATAAATTGATAACCTATCAAATGTGTGGACGTTTGAACCGTCCAGTCACCCCGATAAACGGAACTGTCGCCTGATTTGGCCTCAAACTGATCCAGCACCACAATCTGTCGGATATCGTCTTTTGCGGATGTCCAATCATAATTTTCAATCATACCCGTCCAGTTCCCGGCGAGATTTTTTGGCTGCCAGTCAGGAGATGAAGGAAGCGAATACATGTTGTATCTTTCAAGAAAGGGATAATACAAAAGTGTTCCTACTTTAAGAACTGCAGACTTTGCCAGAAGTCCCATAGCTATATCTTTGTTTTCGTTATTTTGAGATACTTTCGCATAACCTAGGCTTCCGGCAAAACGGCGATCGATATTATCAATTTTCATATCCGTTAAACCAGTACATGGTGGCCCAGTTTTGTTCGGAAAATTCATGATCCAGTGCCTCATTTGCTTTGGTGACAACACTCGTTGGGACTAACTGACTTTTATAATCGTAATATTTGGTAAGAGCATAAAGATTGTAGAGCGGATAATATTCGTCATAAATATCATAGTTAGAGGATTGCTCCCACAAGGTGGCATAATCTGTATTTTCCAATGCAAATCCGGTGCGTTGGGTACCTTCTCGGAGAGGGATTTCATAACTGGTTGCTACATTATGGGTGGTGTTGGAATTGTTAATGTAATAATTTTCAATGTATTGCTCTACTTGTGTCTTTTGCGGTTCTGATAATACAGGAAGTAGTTGTAAAAGCGTATCAACAATATCTGCGGGATTGAGAAAATAGATCCATCCGCGGTAGTAGTGGCGTGGAATTTCGTCTGAAAAAATCCATGGCGCAAGCGGTCCGGCATCAAGGACTTTCTGAACCTCATTTTCCAGCTCGGTGACAATATGGAGATCCGGCTGTTTCTCATTGAGAAGTATTTTTTGTGAGTTCAAGTATCTACTCAACCCCTGCACAGACCAGGTATAGGAGTTGGTATTTTCAATTCCCATCACCGATCCAAATTCTGTAGCAAGTTTGGTATCAACAACACCACCTGAAAAAGAAACTTTCATCGCATCTTTAGCAATCCCTAAAACAGGCGGAAGAGTAGCAAATGTTTTGTTCGAGTCTGAGCAGACTGGAAGAAAGGTAAATGTTTCAGTAACAGTTGTAGTATCGGCTGTCTGGTTATACCCATAGTTTTCAGTCACTGCAGTCGGGAACTGACAAGCGTAATCATTCCATTGGTTAATGCGATTTTGTGTCTCTGACAGCAGCGACTGACTGGTTCCCCAGCCTTCGGTATCGGATGCTTTCAAAATATCTCGTCCATAAAGTGGAGTAAGAGACATATATCCGGGTGCTTGACTAAAATCAAGCTGTATTCCTCCTTCTGCTACGTTCTGGATACTGGTTGGTTTGTTTTGAAAATGAATTAAAATGGGGACATCTCCTTTATATGCTTGACTTTGTGGTAAATCATACAAGGGAATTTCAGTATTGACAAAATGACTGTTTGTTCCAAACCAGAGCAATATCCAGGGATCGCTATTTGCTGGAATGGAAAGTGGGGTATCTGATAATGGGACTATCTGAATGGTTCCTGCCTGCCGGTATGCCATATATTTAAATGTTACGGTTCCCAGGGTGGGATTGTCTGATATAGCTCCGTTTGCATTTTGAAACGTCTGATATACTTGTCCGGTAAATAAAGACAAATTATTTGCGTTTGTTTGCTGCAAAAGAACAGCCGGTGTAAGTTGAGAGACCCACATGTTGAGATCTGTTGATCCATTGTTAAAAGTCAGGTGGTTGGATGACCAGTCGGCATTTTGTGATGCTAAAGAAAAATCTGCTTGACCGGGAATTATAATTTCTCCCAGATCAATACCGGTATAGCCACTCAGCCTTCCCCATCCCGCACTGCTGACGCCGCCTCGTACCATCAAAAATGGATTAGTATCAGTGCCTACCATAAAACCTAGTCCTGCGGTGGTGTTCCTGCCCACACTACCGTTAAGTGCTTTCCAAAATGTCTTCGATTGCGCCTGCATTCCGGTAGCCCCACTCTGCCAGCTCTGATAATCTACCGTCTGTGCAAAAACATCCTGATGAGCATGTATTAGTACACTAAATAAAAACAACAAGAGGAAAAATACTTTCTTATAATTTTGAACTTTGAACTTTGAACTTTGCATTTAATTAGTGTTTCTCGCTATCACTTCGTGATAACTAATATGATAAATCCACCTGTTTGAAATGCTTGCTGGATTACTACCACCGCCCTGGGTGTTGCTAAACATTTGATTGTTTGTTCTTCCCGAATTAATCCGTGTCCATGTTCTGTTGGCAAGATGATATGCTCCTGTAAAGTTTGCATTCGCTTCCTGCATATGCATTGAAAGAATGTAATTTGCAGTGCAGGTAGGATTCATATTCTCATCATTATTGCCAAATCCAATATCGGTTCCTCCAATATCCAATAGTGGAGATGCCGTGTCCAGATTATTGATATCAGCTTTTCCCCATCCACTTTTCCAGCTGTTAGGATATGATTTTGGTACTATAAGATATGTACTTCCATCGGGATCATAATCAACACATGGCGGTGTAGTTGCGCCGTTCATTGTTTGACCACTCCCTTGATGCACAGGTGTAATATTTGTTCCCGTTTTTTCATCCAATGCAAGTAACGCTGGACTTCCCATGGGACGGTTATAAACTTTACCGTCAAAAACCACTGGCCAGTAGTCTTTGTATGCATACTTTGACGTTTTTCCGGTGTCCCATAAAATAGCGCCGTTTGAAGCATCTAGTGCATAATTGTGCATGTTCATGGCGCCAAAAAATACTCGGCCTACCTGATCATCAGCTTTATTGTAAGCTGCGGTTTGCAGTATTGGAGATCCAATATGTTGTTCCCAGGCAACTGATCCGTCAGAGACGTTAAATGCGTAAAACGTCCCGTCGTTTCTGCCGATAAATACTTTACCTTCATCCAGAGAAAGCACTGGTGATGCAAAAAATCCGTATCTCCAGGCATTGTCCGGCGTCGTTTTCCACTTCTGGGTTCCACTCAAGGCATCAACGGCATACAAGTTGCTGTGCATGTCAACTACGTAAATGGTGTTGTTTCCTGCTGCCACGCTCGAGGTAATGGGACCGTCCGTGTGGAACGGCTGGCTCCATGCTAGTTCTCCCTGGGGATTTGCTGATTGCGCTTTCAATGCATACAGGTTTCCATCCTCAGTTCCTACATAGACATTCCCACAGTAGACAATAGCCTGTACCTGAGGATAAATCCGTTCAGGCTGGAAGGGTTTTGTCCAAGTGCGGGTTGGGAAGTTTGATCCCAAGGATTCTGGAGAATAACCAGTATGCTGTGAATCATTCCCAATTTGCGGCCAGTTGTTGGGCATGGCATCACAACTGGTTGTTTGTGCCTTAACATGGTATTTTTCTATAGTTTTTTGTGTATTTTTGTTTTTAATTGTATATAAATATGAAAGAAAGAATAAGGTAATTATTCCCAAAATAAATATGGAAATAATTCTAAGTTTTGAAAATACTTTATGTGACATTATATATATTATAGGGTAATTACAAATATATGAGAATGATTAATAATACATATAGAACACTCAGCTAAATATAATATTAATAATTTGTATTACCCTAGTACCATTCGGTACAGGGCAGGCATCTTTAAAATACTTAACAGATAAAAACGTACCCCTTATAGGAATATAATGTTTATCAAAGCAATAACATCTAGTATATCTACCTTCCCATCGTCATTTATATCTGATCCTTGCACTCCATTTGGAGTAAATATTTCGTTTATTAATATAATTATATCTTGTATGTTCACTGTATTATCTTTGTTTAGATCTCCGGGTGTTGTAGAAGAAGGTGTGGTAAATTCAATATAGTTGAGATTTACCATGAGCTCTGTTCTTCCCGATGCATTCGTATCAGTAACAATTCTCATCTCTTGTGGTCCGGTGGCAGAAGATGGAACAGTAACTTGTTTAACAAGAGTGGTATAGGTCTTCCGGTTACCCTCAGTGAAAGGGATTTTAATTGGTCCGCTTATATCTCCTGAATTACCAATTTCTACATGGAAGGTGCCGCATCCACCACTACTCTCCGGCTGTCCACACGCAGCACTAACAATGAGTGAATAGGTTCCTGGTTGGGGAATATTAACAGCATAGGCATACCACTCACCGGCATTAACATTATTAATTGCATAGCCAAACTCGGTGTTGTAAGCAATATCAATATCTACATGACTTCCCTGACGATAAAGAACATCTCCATAGCGATGGTTTTGAAAATACGCCACTCCCGCCCCCCCTGATTTGTAGTTCTCAGCCTCTACTCTTCCAGGAATGGGAAATACAATTCCCTGCATATCTGTCGGATAAACAATCAGTGTTGTATCAGCAGATGAAGACTTTTGCCCATCACCTGCTGTTAATCTTAGTACATAGGTACCGGGTATTGTGTAGGTAAGTTTCGTTCGTGGCGTATTGATGTTGGCAATAGTTATCCCGTTTGATGGACCACTTACGATAGACCATGTGGTAGTCAGCCAACTGGTTCCATTCGGATAGGTAAAATCCTCAGCCGTCCCATACAAATCTACCTGATTTTTCTCTTCAGGTAATCCGTTTAAGATTACTTCCACTGTATTGGATGTGAGGGGGCGTTTATGTGAGGTGACGATATCTGCAGTTACTTCCGGTGCCTCATTACTCTTACTTGAATCAATGTGATAATATGCCGATCGGGTATGGCTGATTGCTGTTCCTCCTGTATCAAAAAGGGTTGCTTTCAGAAGTGTTGTACTCTGAATTGATAAAACTGACGTATAAGAATTTGAGGAATTGGTTGGTTCACTGCCATCAAGGGTATAGTGAATGGTTGATCCGATGGGCGCTCCGGCTGGTTTGGTAAGCGTCACCGAAATAGGACCTGACAAATAGACGACTCCCCATTCATTTTTATACGGGCTTCCGCGTGGAGGTTGCGGTGAAATGATGGGTGATTTGTATGACCTGCCTGTGGGAATCCCTTGATCAATGAGGGTATCGGTCGTCTCTCCCGTCACATCAATCCCTGTTTCCGTTAAGATTCTATTCTCCATGCTCCAGGGCCAGAGGGGTTGAGCTGCTGTACCATCACTCCCGTCTTTTAGCACCGCGTCAATGTATCGGTACTGGAGTCGTGCTCCTTCTCCATTGAATTGATCTATCTCGTGCTGGCATTTCTTTTTAATTGGATCAGCAGGATCAGGAAAACAGTGGTAGGTGTCATGGATTTTTGAATTGGTGATACTGCTGTAAAGTGAAGTGTAACCAGTATTTACTATCGTGTCATCAAGATAGGCATCGGTGCCAACCCCACCATCAACTGGATAGTTATCAATACCATTATTTATGATCGTGAGGTGATCAAGCGTGTTATTCCCGATGTTATCGATAGATACATGCTGCAATCCATACATCCCAAGCCCGGCACCTCCCCATATAAACATATCTTTAATGGTATTGCCGGAAACCTCTGCAGGATTTGGATTGGTACCTTCTTGTCCCCAAGCAGACATTCCCAGTTCTCCGCGACCTGTTCCCCACTGCCAGTACTCACTTGTTGCACCGCTGACGGCAACTTGTGGTCGCATCAGCGGAGATCGCCATATAG
>Ga0210057_1002082_pt1 | contig 29073 bp, 20 predicted proteins | sample CryGeyCG2114_010_2_FD_183968 | JGI IMG/M metagenome (GOLD analysis project Ga0210057, IMG submission 183968) | Groundwater microbial communities from aquifer - Crystal Geyser CG10_big_fil_rev_8/21/14_0.10 (SPAdes) (version 2) | ecosystem: Environmental > Aquatic > Deep subsurface > Groundwater ...
AAAAACAGAGAAAAAAATAACGCCAAAAATAACAAAAATAAAATTAGCAGGAAGCAAAGTAAATGAAAAAGTGAAAATTAAAATAAAGCAATTGATTGAGGAAAGATTTATTAAAGCAAGGAAATTAACTGAAGCAGGAAAAGAAAGAAAAAAGAAAAGTTTCCTGAAAACAGAAGAAATTCAGATTAATTTTGATGCAGGAGAAGAAAATGAAAACAAAATAAAGTTCTTTTTAGGAGAAAAAAGAATAAACGAATTTAATTGGATACTGAAAGAAAACAATTCAAATCAAAAGGCAGAAAAAATGATTGTTTTGTATGCATGCATTGGGTTTTCGTTAGCGCTTGTTTCAATTGGAATTTCCTCGGTTTTAGAAATTGAAGGAATTTATCCGGTTGTTTTTTTTGGTTTGTTGCTTGTTCTTCCGGGATTAATGCACTGGTTTTTCCATTTATTCTTGTTTGAAAAAAACAAAAGAGAAAAAGAAAAAGTGATTCCTGACATTCTACTGCAGGCAAGCATTTTTCCTAAAGGAACGCCGATAATAAAAATAATAAAATATATTTCAGAATCAGATTATGGTTTAATGTCAAAAGAATTTCAAAAAGCATTTAATGAAATACAGAAAGGGAAAACAGTTGAAGAATCATTAAAAGAAATAAGCAGGAGATGCAGAAGCGAAATAATTTCAAGGGCAATGAATCTGCTTATTCAGGGCAATGTTTCAGGGGCAGAAATGAATAAAGTGTTCAAAGAAACAGCAGAAGATATTCTTGAAACCCAGTCAATAATAAAAGAAAGAATTGCTTCATTGTTTATCCAGAAATACACTTTGATTCTGGCAGGAAGCTTAATTGTTCCGGCAATACTTGGAACAATCACAGGATTTATTAATGAAATGAATTTTTACGGAATAAATGAACTGGGATTAGGAATGACAGAAGAAACAAGAAAAGCAATAATTGAAACTGCATTGACAGCAAACCAGATTTATATAATTGAATATGCATTAATTGCCTCTTTTTTTATTGCAAACCAGGAAGGCAACACAAAAAAAGCATTTGTTTATTCACTGGTGCTGGTTCCTTTAGGAATAATCTGTTATAATATTGCATTGATTCTTTAGTCAGTTTAATTTAACCTGCTTTAAAGTGGACAAAATAAAGTTAGATAAAGTTATTGTATACAAAACAAAAGCAATAATATAAAAGAAAGGATTGGCAAAACTCAACACAATAAGAACAGCATACAATGCAAAAAGAATTTCCTTTGAAACAAAATATTTTGTTCCTGCAAACAAAAACCATAAAGTCATGACAGTTGTTGCAGCAAAAAAGTTTTCAACGTAATACAGGATAGCCAAATAACCAATTACAACAATAATTAAATTAATTTTCTGGCTTCTGTTTCCAACAAAAAAATTTATTGCGACGCAAAGCCAGACAAGAACAGTGATGATTAACTGAAAAATATTAAGAAAACCAGAAAAAGATTCTGCAACCATCTAAAAACAAACAACTTTCTAATAAAAAAACCTTTCTGCAAAAAACATAATTTAATAAAGATAAAGCGCCTTTTTATTTGAATTAAACAGGTGAAAAAAATGGTTAATGAAAATACTAAAATCGAATTCATTGAAAAAAATCCGATTAATTTTTCTGGTTATACTTTAATTGAAGGATTTCCCGGAATGGGCTTAGTTGGAACAATAGGGGCAAAATATTTAATTGAAAAACTAAAATTTGAAGAAATAGGTTTTATAGATGCCAATATTTTTATTCCAATAATAAGGATTCATAACGGACAACCAGTTAATCCATCCAGAATTTATGCACACAAAGAAAAAAAAATTGCAATAATAATATCAGAACAAATTATTCCAAAATATTATACTGAAAGAATGGCAAAAGCAGTAGTTGAATGGATAGAAGAAAACAACTTTGAAAGACTGATTTCATTAGAAGGAATTAATGCAGGAGAAAAAAACCAGAATAAAATTTATGGAATAGGGGCAAACAAAAAATCATTAGAAGCACTGGAAAAATATAAAATTGAACCAATAAAAGAAGGAATAACAACAGGAATAACTTCATTGATTCTGCTTGAACTCAAAAAAAATGAAGACTTTGAAGCAATAAGTATTTTAGGCAACGCAAACCTTCAGGCAGACTATAAAGCAGCAGCAACAATACTAAAAAAAGTGGCAGAAGTATTATCAATAACATTAGACACAGCGCCATTATTAAACGAAGCAAAAGAAACAGAAAAAGAAATACTAAAACACTTACAAGCCATCAAACAAACATCAGGAAAAGTAGACCAATTTGAAGGCCACACCCCGATGTATACATAAAATATTTGGAGAAAAAAAATGGTTACGCCAGCAAGAAGAATTCAAAACAGAATGCCAAAAACACCAAAAAAAAGAGGTAGTGAAATACTTGCTGAAAGATTAAGAAAGTTACGCCAACTTAAAAAAAAGAAAACAGCCAAAAAAGTTACTGGAAAAAAAACCACTAAAAGAAAAACAACAAAAACAGAGCCATCCACCCAAGAAATGGAAAAAATTTTAAGACAAATAATACAAGAAGGAAAAGGAACTTCAGCTGGTTCAGAAACAACAACTGAAAGAACTGAACCAACAACAACAGGAAAAAAAAGATTAACGGACAGAGAATTATTTTTAGAAGAAAAACAAAAATTTGAAGAAAAGCAGGCTCAAAAAAGAGAAATAGACATAAGAGCAAAATTACAGGAATCATTCAAGCAAGTAGGGGCAATAGAAGAAGCAATTAAATTCAGAAAATTTATAATGCTGGTTCAAAATGATAATGCGTTTAGAAAACAAGTTGGATTATACACACCCAATGAAATGAAAAAATTGAAAAAAGATCCAAAAAAATATGCTGAAGCAAAAAAAATTGCAAGAACAGCTAATGCAAGATGGGAAAACGACTCAAATTTTATGAAACAATATGAATCAAAAATAAAAGCAATAGAAAAAAAATTCCCTGAAATGGCAAGAAAAATGCATTATACATCATTCTTTGAAAAATTTGTTGGAAACAATTTTGCAGCAGCATGGAAAGCAATAGGATTAGAAAGACTAACTGGGCTTTCATTAAACCCAGCTGAATTATTTGAAATACCAACACTAAAACAATACAGAGGATTTAGAGCAATGAGAACATGGAGAGAAAGAGCAAATGATGGACTTATTTTAGACAAGCTAAGAGGAAGAATAGCTTATTACCAAGAAGAACTGGATAAAAGAAAAAAAGCAAATTAATGCTTATTGAAATTTAACTGAACTACTAACATAAAAGAAACCAATAACAAAATAAATAAAGTTAATCCAACTGCGCTTTCAGGCAAAGAAGGTAAACTAAATGGATTATTTGCTGTCTTATCATTGATGTTGATATTCATTGCATTTTGTCCAGGAACAGATTTAACATTTCCTTCTTCATCAACCATTGTTTTAATTCCTTGTTGTCTAAACAAATCCAATAAAGGAAGCAATTGAGCATTTTCTGCATACCACATTCCACTTTCCGGATCATACCACATGCTTCCATTTTGTCCGCCGATTGTTCTAAGCAATTCTTTTACTCCATTATAATCCAAAAAAGGCCTGCCATCTTCAGTTGAAAAACCAAAATCATGAGTTTGTCCATCAGCAGTCTTTACTTCAAAACCATCTGCAGTAGAAGCAAGAGAATCAATTGCTTCATCATATTCCACTTCCCCTGTTTCATTATTAATAATTTTTAAACGCTTAACACAATCTTCATCTTCATAAAAAACATAAGTTTTTTTGTCAGTCTTAAATACATTAAATGGGCCCATTTTCTGCAAAGACTGATTAAAAAGTTTTACTAATTCCTGTTTTGCAGGAGAATCAGGGTCCCCTAAAACATCTAAATCAAAAACATATTCTTCACAACCAGTAACTGGATTAACTTCGGTTCTAGGGAAAACTTTTAATCCATAAACATCATTTTGTTCAATCTTGCCGTTTTCATGATGCTTTAACCAAAAAATAAATTCATTTGTTTCAGGTTTATAAATAACAAAACCATTTTCAAAATAAATTGCTTTAAGCAAACCTAAATCATCATCGCCATCCTTTGAATTAATTAACTTAACACTTCTGTCACCATAAACTTCTAATCCAGGATTATTTAAAGCCATTTTTCTTGGAATTCCTTCAGCAATAATTTGTCCTTTTTCAACAAAAACAGTTGGATGAGAAGAAGTCTTCATTTCCTGAAACTTTCCAAAAGCCTCACTTAAATTATCTGAATTTAATGGCAAACCAGTTTGTTTCATTACTCCATCTTTAATGCATTCAAGCAAGTTACTTTCTTTAATAATCAAATCAGCTGATTCACCAGAAGAAGAAATTTTTAATTCAAAAACTAATTCAGTTGGATCGCCACTTAAAACAACTTTAGTTAAATCATTAGGGAATTCAATTGCAGGAATAGCTAAATTAGTTGAAGCTAATCTTACATTGTCTTCTGAAGTCAAAACAGGAACTCCATCAACAATTAATTCTCCTTTAGCATAATCTGAAACAATTGTCTGACCATTAGTTCCGGTTAAAACAGTTTTTCCTTCGGTTTTGTATTCAGCCGGATCAATATTAGAACCTCCTGCAGCCCAAAAATAAAACAATCTGATTCCATTCATCATTCCTCTGGAAAAACCAAATGAATCATAAGTTGCCTGAACCAAATCAGAACTGCTTGCGCCTCCGGAAAGAGAATCCAATTGTTCCTGAACATTGCTGACTGCATCCTTAGTAATTGTACCGCTTCCAGTTAACATTGATTCAATCTGAGAAGAAGCATCATCAATTAAATCAGCTACCTTTTGAGTAGAATATTCAACAGTATCTTCTTTTGGCGCTTCATCTGCTATTGTTGCAGGAACAAAAAAATGAGTATAATAACCTTCAGTTGAATCAACACAATCCTGTAGTCTTTCAGCAACAACCAATTGCTGAACAGCAGTTCCAATAGCACCACCCATTCCAAAAACTAAATAACCAGCAGCTTCAGTTATTGCAAGATAAGCACCAGGATTAATTCCATACTCATTAGCAAAACCAACCCCATAACCAGCCTGTTCAATTGCATCCTGACAGGTTGTCTTTTCTTTAACTGCATCAGCTAATTTAATATCCTGAGGTTCACCATCAGGAGACTCACCATGCAAATCAAGATGATGAGCATAATTGATTAAAGTAGCGCCATTATCCTGTTCATCTTTTGGAGTGTCTTCTAACACAATAGAAGAAGTTTTAGTTGATGATTTAAAAAAAGCACTAAAATCATTTTTTGACAAAGAAGAAAGAGTAATTCCACAATTAATGCAGTTCTCTGCAGTATTAGAATAAACAGCAATATTTCCTACACTTGTTCTTAAACCTGAATCAGGTTTGGTTAACTCATCATATTGTTTTTTAACTGGATTAAAAGCATCTGAAACAACATTTAAAACATACTTCCAAGGCATATTATCAATTACTCTTGCAAATAAGTCTCCCTGATCAGAGCCTGCATTAGCAAAAAAATCAATAAAAGCATCATCATAAATTTTTTCTTCACTGGAAGAATAATTAACTGTCCTCCAAGTTTCTGGAAGCATATAGGCACTTAATTCATCAACTCCAAAACCTCTTTTAGCCTGCCAATAAACATAAGGAACAGCAGTGTATTTTGCTGCACCACCAACAGTCCTAAAATAAGCATTAGCTAATCTTTCTTCATTAGCAAACACTTTATCCATTGCATTAAAATATTTTCTTTCAGCCCAGTTTTTTTCCCTTAAAGTGTTCCATAACTGATTAGACATCATATGGGTTTTTTGCACCCTGTTAGTTGCCCAAGCAGAAAGCTTATCTCCTAATTCCCATGGTTGTAATACATTTGATTCAACCCATTGTCCTTTATATAACTGAATATTTGTTGGGTCACTATGTTCAAGAATAAACCCCAAAGATTCTGCTTCAACAGGCAAATATCCTTCTCCGGGAACTTTAGCAAACAATTCAGCTATTTCTCCTTTGGCAACTATTGCCTTTAAATCAGTGGGGGTTACAGTGCTGGCCAACTGGGTTTTACCAACTTCATATAATTGCAATCCATCCCCAACAGTTTTATATCTATCCCAATTAGCAAAAGTTCCAGGCCTGTATTCTGATGCAGCCTTTCCTGCAAACTCATATTTTGGGTTTCCACCAAAAGCTTTCATAATGTTATTGAAGTGGTCAGGGAAAGTCCTAATATTACTGTAACCTTTTTCGTCATTGCTGTAAACAGCTTTATACCACAAACCACTTCTTTTTGTTTTTGCAAACATCTGGGGCAGGTCAGCATCAAGCTTGTCATCATAATGATTTAATAATCTTGAAATCTTTGCTCCATAATCTGCTCTTGCTGCTCTTCCGGCAGGAGAATCCCTTCCAACTAATTTAATTGTTTCCAACATTTCTGCTTTGGCTTGCTGGGCATAAATATCTGCAGAACTAGTATATCTCTTTAAATCCTTTGCATACTTTACAAAAGCTTTCTTGTTTTCAATTGAAATTTTGCCGTCAGTAAACAATTTGCTTGTCTTTGGATCCAAATATTCGGTTATTACGCTCGCTGCATCATCACTTGCAGCCATTCCTTTAGTGTCTTTTACTGCACGCACAAAATCAGTGTGGAAATTAGAAAAACCGTCATATTTTGCCTGCTGAGCCATAATTCTGTCAGGCAATTTTTCACCAAAAAAACTTTCATGGCCAGAAAATTTTAATCTCATGTTTTTAACAAACTTTGAATCCTCAATATTAGGCAACCAGTTTCTTCCAAGAATTCCTCTTCTTGCACTTAAGCCAAATAATTTTTTCATTCCGCCAAACAAAGTAGGAGCCCCGGTTTGAAGAACCATATTGGCAGAAAACCACTGATTAAAATGCTTATCAAAAAAAGAATATAAGGAAATATTACACGAAGAATCCCTGCAAGTAGTTCCCATTGAAGCACTGAACTCTTCAGTTAAAACACTATTAGGCATATAATCGCCAGAAACTTTTTTTACAATTGTTCCTGCAAAATCTTCTGTGTCTCCTGTTTCATAATAATCTTTTAATTCTTGTTTTGTTTCTTCAGGCAGTTCCTCGCCTATTTTATCATCAGAAAAAAAATCCTTAAAGTCATCCCAAACAGAAACAAAATCTTCCTTAAATCCTTCTCCATCAGTCCTGAGAAAAAGGTTATTGCCGATTAAAGGACAATTTTCTTCTAAGTTCCTGCATTGTCCAACCCTTAAAGAATCATTTAACAACAAACCAAAAGAATATGCTCCAGTATAACGATTATCCAACAAATAACTTATTTCTTCAGGAGTAATTTCTTTATTAGGCAGTTCAATTTTCGCCGCAACATTAGAATCAGGAGAAACAAGCAAAGCAGTATTGTTTTCTAAAACTGCTCTGTCTTTATTTGGTTGTTCACCTGAACTCAATGAATCAGCAGTAAAACCAGTATTCAAAATATTTTCCTTAAAAGCCTGAACTTCTTCAGGAGTCAAAGAAGTCGTGGAACACGAAAAATTATTAAATAACTCTTCATCTTCTTCAGCAAAAGAAATTCCATCAGAATAATCCAATGCAAAAGCAAACGATGAATTAATCAATAAAAAAATAATGAAAAAACTCAGAAAATAATTTTTTTTATCCATTCATTCACCACGCAAAATAAAGCAAATAAATTGCTCCTGCAACCACCCAAGGAGTTAAAAACAAAACAATAAATAAACCAACCGCAGTTGAAGCAAAACAAGCCAGAAAAAAATGAATAAACTTGTTTAATTTAAACTTTTCTTTAATAAATTCAAAAGCAAATGCCCCGACAAAAATTAACGGCAAAATAAAAATTGAAAAAATAAATGAAACTAACAATAACTTAATCAAAACAGAAAAAAACAAATAAAAAAATTCCCATAAAGTCATTTTATAAGCATCAGGAACAACGCCTAAATCAACAACTAAAAATGACTCAATAACCGGCCAGACAAAAAAAATCAAAAGCAACAAAACACAAACAAAAAAACTGCTGGTAAACGCTTTTTTAACCCAGCTTAAATTAAATTTATCCAGAAATTTTTTTGAAAAAAAGTATCCAATCAAAAACAAAAAAAATGTCAGGATTGACAGAAAAAAGGCACCTTTAAGAAAATCAAAAACAGAAAACACAATATCCATTAACAGATTATAAACCATATCAGAAAATAAGGAGAAAACTAATATAAATAACTAATGCTTTTAATCTTATTACCATGAAAAAAACTCCAAGAAGAGAGCAAAGAAAAAAGATAAGGTTACTTGATGAAATGAAAAGCCTTGCAACAAAAAACCAGAAAGGCTTTAATAAAAAACTAAAAATAGAAGAAGTTAAGCCAGACAAAATAGCAGAAGATTTATTTGCTCAAATGGAAAAAAAAGAAACAAAAAGCACAAGGAAAAAAACAACAATAAAAGAAGAAAGAAAAAGCTTTAGGAAAAAACCGGAAGAAAAAACCGAGAAAAAAAAAGAAGAAATTCCTGCATGGAAAAAAAGAAGAATACAAAGAATAAAAGAAAACAAAAAAGAAACAAAAGAAGGAAAAAAAGAAGAGAAAAAAGAAAGAGAAAATAAGGGAAAAGAAAAGGAAAAAAAAGAAGAAGAAAAGAAAAAAGAAAAATTTGTATCAAGACACAAAAGACCAGAAAGAAACAAAACAGAAGAACAAACTGATTTGCATGAATTAGAACAAGAAAAAATCAAAGGTGTGGAAATCAAAGGATTGTTTGGAGAAGAAAAAACAGAAATGAAAAAACCAGAACCTGAAAACGGATTACAAGAACTAACACTTGATTTAGACCTTGAAGAAAATGAAACACCAGAAATAAAAGAACAAGGAAAAGAACAAAAAGAAAAAGAATTTGAAGAACTAATGAAAAAATTAATTAAAAAAAATAAAAATAAACAAAAAAAATAATTAAGCCGGAACACAACCAAGTTTTATAAAAACCTCTTCTTCTTCGTCAAAATCTTTTGGAGTCCACAAAACAAGCTCTATTAATCCTTCATGAGAACCATTTGGGATCAAAGGAAAAGTAATAGAAGAAACAGCCTGCCCTTTTGCCCCGACAAAAATAACAAAATTATCTATATCTGCATTAGTTAAACTGCCTGAAGAATTACAAAAATAAGTTTTTTCAACTGAATCAACTGAAGAAACAAAAACTCCATTATGTTCCACAACAAACTCTTTTCTTGAAAGAAAAAAATAAGGAAAATTAAAAGGAACAGTTGAATCAATCCTGATAAAAAAAAGATAATCAAAAGAACTTCTAACAGGATTCATTACATCCTTAATAGCACCAGTTAAATCATCCCTGAAATAATCAATGTTCTGGTTATAGGCATAATCTTCTTTTATTCCGGCAATAATATAATCAACTTCATTTGAATCACTCACAGAAAAATCATTCCTTGAAAAAGAAGAATACAAAACAGTCTTTAATGCACTAACAGCATAATCAGAACCATATTTTGCATAAGTATATTCCCCTACAGTTCTTCCATACTGAGAAGTAAAAATAAACAAAAAAGAAACCAAAATCATTACAATAACCAAAAAAAGCAATGCATCAGTTACTGCAGCCTGGCCTTTAATCATTCTTTCCAAGCAACCACCACCAGTTTAACAGGAATTGCACGGGAATTCTTTTCCAAAACTACAGGATAAACTCTTGCGACAATCTTTGAATTCAAAGACAAAGCTTTTTCCAGAGTTAATGATTCATCAGAATTAGTGCATTTAAATAATTCTTCTTCATCAGAAAGAAGTTCTTCTTCATCTTCATCACGAATATACTGTGAATCCAATACAAAAACATCAACTTCTTCATCTAATTCAACCAAGCCGGCAGAAAAAAAAGGTTGCCTAATATTTAATGCATTACAGGAATTATTAAATTCCTGCAAAGAAGAAACAAAGCCAGTGCCTCTTAAAGAAGCAGAAATCTGAACAACAGAAATATCATTCTCAAAATCAACTGTTCTATCATTATAAGTGTTTACAGTCATATAAAAAGAAGAAAAGAAAATAATCAAAGCAAACATCAAAGGAATCAAAGAAGGAAGGTCATCCCCAATAGGGCCAATATAACCTTTTTTATTCAGGAAAAAGTGCAATTAAAACCGCCTTCCTTTATTTTATTTCCTGCATGAACCAAAAGAGTTTCACAGTCAGCTCCTGACCTGTTAGAACAAGGAACAACATAAACAGTTGTTTCCCCTAAAACAACTTCTTTCAAAATAACATAAGCATTAGAAGGAAAAGCCGCCTGAGGATCCAACAAAGTATTTGAATCATTAACACGAATATTATTGCAAACAACACTGTCATGAACAGTGCAAATATTGTTTTTTAATTCCTCAAAATCAAAAAAAACAATTTCTGCATTAACATCAAAAGAAGCAGCAGCAATAAATTGTTCAGGAGTTTTTCTCGGGGCAATAGCAAAAATTAATTTATTTAATTCATTGTCTCCTTGGGTTTTCTTAATATTCATTACATAATACAACCCCCTTCCAGAATTACCTGAACTTGACTCAATTGAATCCTTTAAATAATGAATCTGAGCAGAACACAAAGCAGGAGAACCAACCAAAGTAAAAGCATCCTGTGCATGAATCCTCACATAATCATTAGCGATATTTTCAATTAAAATTCCGGAAAACCCAAAAATAAAAAACAAAATAATAGTAAAAACAGCAGTAACAAAAATAAGCAGATTAATTTTGCTTAAAGTAAAACCCAACATTTAAACACCATTAACTTTTAATATAAGAACAAACAACAGGATAATTTATTCCAGGAGAAGAAACATAAAGAAACTGATAAACCCCTCCAGGAATTCCATCAACAGAATCAATTTGAACTCCAGTAAAACCATCTATCTGAATACAACTAGAAGCACCATCTCCCTGATACTTGAACTGAGTGTCATAAGAAACATTAATGCATTTATCCCCTATTTCTGCAACCTCAGTAGTTGAATATTTCAGAATCAAACAACTGGTAGAAGAATTCATACAAAGCCTGTTGCAAATTCTGGCTTCATCGCTTCTGACAAGCAAAAACCTTTCATCTTTAGCACAACCAAATTGATTAAATTTAATATTTGAAGGCTGTTTATAAGTAGAAGTTTTTTCTATTGCTAACTTAAAATCATTCATTGCTTTTTCTGTATCATTAAAGCATTTCTGCTTGCCTGCTTCATTCATTGCATTCATCCCAACAATAATAACAAAAGTCATCAAAATAACCGCAACAAGCAATTGGAAAGGCGCTTCTTCCTGACCTTTAGAAAACAAGGAATTAACCCCCTGTCTTCTTCTGAACCTGCTGGCTTGACTCAAAAAATGGCTTAATAACAGTAATCAATAACAAAGCCGCAATAATTAAAACTATTAACATATAAACCGAATTCCATTCACTTTGTGCTTTTTCTTCAATCCAAAAACTCATAACAAAATAAAAGAGCAAAGAACTATATAAGCTTTTTTGCAGAAAAAAATAAAGAAAAAAAGAATGAAATGTTATTTCATTCTCTATTCATTGGATCTAATTAAAACCAGCACGCATGCTTTTAATCCAGCGGGAAAACTGCAATCAGAAACTGAAAAACCAGTGTTTCTTAAAACAGCTGTATTTTCTTCAATAAAAGTTTCATCTAACTGGCTTTCAGGAGCACAAATTCCGGCTAACTTAACCCTGACAGAAGAATCCCCATTATAAGTAATTAAACTGTGAGTTTGATTAAGCACAAAATCCCCAGTTGACTCCAAATCACTAGCCAAACCCAAACAAATCTGTTCATTATCTAAACCCACATTGTTTGCCAGAGCAGCAGCACTGATGCTGTTTTCTTTCTTGAAATCCAGTTTCTTGGAAACCTTTTCAGTGTAAGTTGAAGAATCCATGTCATTCAGTAAATTTTCCGCAGCTTTTGAAGGGTCAGTGTTTGGATTAAAATCAATTATATTAAGAATCTGCAAAAGCAATGTAAGAACAACAATTGCAATAATAGCAGAAATCAATAATTTGAATACACTGAACTCCTGTCCTTTCTGATTCAATTTAACCATAAAAAATCACCACTAATAAAAAACACAATGGAATATTTAAAGCTTTAGTTTAAGGAAATTCCAGACCTAATTATAAAATAAGATTTGATTTTAACTTTTTCATGATTTTTGAAATCGATGTAAGCGGTTCAGATATTCTGAAAAAAGACACAGTGATTATGGTGGCAGAAAAAAACAACCAGCACAGGATGTTAGGATTCAAAATGACCAATGAAATGAGAATAACAATCCTTTCAAGATACGGGCAGGGAAAATATAAATATTCAAAATCAAACAAAGGAAAAGCAGATTTAAAAACAAGAGTTTATTGTGCTGTAATCTACTTAATCTTTAAAGAACTGAAAAAAAGACACAATCTTAAGGAAATTTCTTTGGAAATCTGCCGGGATTTATCTGGCAGAGAAAAAAACATAAAAGAAATGCTTGAACAACTTCTTGGAACAAAAGACAGCAAAAGAGGGCTTAAATTAAATCTTAACTCAATTTTTTTTACTAAACTGATTAAAGGAAAAAGTTTAGCAGACGAATATGCTTATTTGTTAAGAAGAGACAGGATAAACAAATTTACCCAATATTATGCAAATATCCATGCTGAAGAAATAGAAAATTTCTTAAAATATTAAAAAAAATAAAATGTGGTAAGAACCTCCACTTAAGGAAATTGAAGATCCTAGTCCGCCCTTCAGGACTGGTTACCTGCCGAACTCGCTAGCAATACCACAAAATATCTTATGAATAAACTTTTATTTAAGCTTTTCCGGTTTTTAAAGCTTTAGTTTCAGGATTGATCATTTACAACAGCAGGATTAATCCCAAAAGAAGCCAAGCAACAGAATTCATCACAGGAAGCAGGGCACTGCATTAAAGAATAATCACTGAAATAAAGCACTCCGTCATTCCTTGACTGACAAACAACAAAAAAATTTGTTTGGATTCTTTTATTGAAAGCAATGACATTTCTTTCAGGAGAATTAGGGTAATAAATTGAAGTCAGGTCATGAGGAAAATCAAACTCAATGCATTCTTCATCAATATTTAAAATCAAAGAAAACTGTTTTGAATTAAAAGAATAATCAGCAGGAATAATAACATCCTTTGAAACAAAAACGCTTCCGTCAGGAGACTGAGCAGCATTTGTTAATTTTTGTTGAATTGACTGAATACTGGAATCAAGTTTAATTTGTTCAAAATAAGTAATAATAGAAATAATAATTACAAGAATAGCCAGAGCAAGAACTGCGCCAACCAATATATTAAATACTTCAAACTCTTGTCCTTTCTGATTCATTACTATAAAGCGGTTTTTCTTTTTTGAGCAACCTGCACTTTTTTCTTTTGCGAAAAGAAAAAAGGGCGGCACTTCAAACTCTTGTCCTTTAGAATTCAATTTCATTTTTTATCACATTAAAATTATTTTAATTTTTTAAAACGGTTTTTCTTTTTTGGGTTCCTTTTCTTTTTTTGGGCAACAACCTTTTTTCTTTTTAGACAACTCCTTTTCTTTCTTTGGGCAACTTGCACTTTCTTTCTTTCGGAAAAGAAAGAAAGGGCAGTTAGATGAAACCCCCGACTACTGTGTTTGCAACAATAATTGAAATAACAAAAACAGTTATTGCAATAGGCAATGCAGTGGCAATGCGGATTGTAGCCAGAACATTATTGTCTTCTTCTAACTTAGAAGTAAAATAAGTCAGGATAACAACTATTTCAATAACATATAATGCAATAATCAAAGTAAATTCAGCTGGACTAACTAAAGAAGCAAATACTTGAGGGTCCATTTTAAAACTTGAAACAGAAGAAGAAAAAGCACTTAACTGGTCAGTCAAACCTGAACCAACTCCTGCACTTGATAAATCAATTCCGGTTAAATCTCCTCCTAAAGAATCCATTGCACTGGTAGAAACAATTGAACCCATTGAAATCATTACAATCTTCTGCAAAGCAGTAGTAATGCCTAAAACAACCGGAGCAATAAAAACAGCCATTGTTGTCATAGTGGAAGTAATATCTTTTACTAAAATAGAAAGCATTTTGTTTACTTTCTCTGAATTCTGCAACTGCATAGACAAAGACATTAAAGTTCTTGCAGAAACTTCTACACCCATTTTAACTGAATCAACTAATAATTTCATTGAACTGCGGATTGTATTAGACGGATTATTTTTTAATGAACCATAATTAGGATCAAAAACAGCATTTTCCAAAGGCATTCCCAGCAAATTAATGTTGTCAACTGTTTTACCAAATAATTTTTGTGAAATAACATAATCAGGCAAAAAGTTTTGTGCATGCCTTAAAGCTTCTTCAACAGGTTTGTTTTCTCCCATACGAGAAGCAATAACATATAATGAATCCTTGAATTCTGATTCCATTGCCATTACTTCTTCCTGAATTCTTCTTTTGTAAATATTAGTAAAATAAAAATAAATGAAAAACAACAAAGCAGAAGTAATCAAAAAACCAAAAATTAAATTATATGGGGTAGTGTCATTTTCCGGCTTCATAAAATACATTGTTTTCTGCAAAGCATTTTCTTTAATCGCTTTTTCTAAAGGAACACCCCCGGCAAGCATTGCCTGAATATTTGGCCCATAACCCCCGCCTTGTAATTCTTCATCAAACCAGTTTTCAGGATGATTATCTAAAGTCAAAACAAACTCTTGAGTTTTATCAGCAGGCAACAAAATTAATTTTTCTCCTTCTGATTCAAAAACAATTCCATTAAAATGGAAAAACAAAGTTCCTGCCCCGCCAATCAACAAAATGACAATCATAACAAATCTTAAATCAACAAAATTACTTCCTAACTCCATCTGGAATTTTTTCGGTAAATCAGGATGAGAATCAGGAATTATTGGAGGTTCATAAGTAGGAGGCCTGTTTCTTAAAACATTTAAAGCAAAAACCAAAGTAGCAGCAGGAATCAAAAAATTATAAATTAAAATTAAAATTTCAGGACGGGCAAGGCCCTGACCGGAAAAAGCAGAACCAATAGGTAAAACAATAATCAACATTAAAGGCAATAAAACACCTAAATAAAATAATACTACAGTTGGCTGAGATAAATCTCTTGCATATTGTTCCATTTTAATTTTAATGCTTTCAAGAGTTTGTTCCATTGTTTTGTCAAGAATTTGATAACGTTTTGCTTCAGTGTCTTCTAAAACAGAAGCACGAATCATCATCAAAGAAGTTTTGAATTCTTCAGAGAATTTGCCCCATCTATAAGCCATGTCATCCAAGCCCTCACTTAAAGTATTATAAATTCCTAACTGGACATTCCAGATAACTTTCTTGAAATCATCAGCGATTTTTCCTCTTCCGTGAAAAGCAGCGAATTCAACTGCCTTTTCTAAATTAGGCACTAACTTCATTGACATAATCATATAACCCATTATTTCAGGGACATAAGTAAGAGAACGAACTTGTTCAAGTTTAGCTTCATTTAATGGAAATTTCTGGACAAAATTAACAACAAAATAAACAATCAAAAGCAATGGAACAAATAAATAAAAATAAGACATTAATGGATTGCCGACAAATTCAGTTATTACATCAAATAACCCGAAAAAAAAGAAAGACAAAAACAAAACAAAACAGACAATAATAGAAGCAATCATTGAAACTTTAACAGCGGCAGAAAATTCTTCAGGAGACAATTCCCATCCCAAAAAATCAACTGCTTCTTTGTATTTTTTTGAAAACTTTGCCCCTTTACCTAAAGAAGGAAAAGACTTAAACGTGTTTTTGCAGAACAAAACAAACCAATGATGTTTTTTTTTAACTAATCTTGTTTCCCCGCCAAAATCCTGCCTTGAATAAGAAATTCCTTTATATAATTCTCCGGGAGAAACTGAACGAATAGTTTTTTCTTTTTCTGGCTCAGAAAAATGTTCTCTTTTTTTTCTCATTTTTTATTCCTTCTCAAAGACAATCTTTTAACAAAATCATTCTTATACCAGATTTTCCATTCACTTAAAACTTTTTCATAATCAACTGAACCATTTTCTTCTAATTGATTTTGTTTCAACAACATTAATTTATTGACTGCTGGAACAGTGTTTTCTGCTTCAAGTAATTCAGGAAAATCAAGCTTGTTTTTTAATTCAACCATAAAAGCCTTTGAGTTAGCATTCATCTTAATTGAATCCCATATTGCAGTCATTGACAAACCAGAAGTTCTCTGGATTTTAGAAAACAAATCAGATTCCTTTAAGTTTTCTTCAATTAACTTGATTTTGTCTTTAGAAGCATCAAACAACATTAAATCCAATAAACCTCCTTCATGCAATGGATCAGAAATCCAGTCTTTTTTAATTTCAGTTATCTGCACAACACGCCTTTGTCTTTCAAGAGAACCGCCAAAACGAATCGGGCGGGCAACAACAACAACATCAGTTGCCTTAAAAGAAGTGCTTGGAACATTCAAATCATTAACCACACGATCCCATACACTATAAGCAGAATCACCATGAATTGTTCCCAAAACAATATTTCCTGCAGCACCAATTCTCATTGCCTCATATAATACACGGGCTTCAGTTGAACGAACTTCACCTAAAACCAAAGCAGAATCACCTAACCTTAAAGCAGTCCTTAAAGAATCTTCAGGAGAAACCTCTGTCTCGCTTTTGCTTGTTCCAATCGGAGACCTTGTTTTAAGCCTTTGAATATTAAAACCAATTTCTTTCATATAAGAAGCAGGGAGCTCTAAGGTGTTATGCGCAATAATATTTTCACAGACAAAACTTTCTTTTTCTGGAACCGAAAAATCATAAACAAACTCATTGATTTTCCCAAGATTTTTTATGCTAACTACCTGATCCCAATAAACATCTGAATTAACTAATACTGAAAACTTCTCAAACAAACCAGATTCCAAACATTCCTGAGATTCTAAAACATAGTTTCCAAACTTTTTTCTTCCAATAGAAAAATTTCTGGTTACATAATCATATTTATTAAATCCCTGAATTAACCCTGCAAAAGATGTTTTATCTTCAACTGAAAAAGGAATTATATCTGCAGTATCATGTGTCACTTGTCTTGAACAAATTTTTTGCAGGTTATTCATTTTATATGGTTGTATAAACCCAATAAATTCATTAAAGTTATTAATCATTTTCAAGCTGCTTATTCTACAATTAAATGTATTGTCTCTTTCAACAAACCTTTTCCTTGCCACTATGCCAAAAAGCAGTAAAACTGATTCCAAATCTTTTATCATTTGCTTTGAAACTAAACTAATCCCAACTTCATATTTAGCAGTATAACCATCCCCACTAAATAATCCTTTTAACAAAACTGACAGTTGTTTCTTGCTTAAATTAAAAACCCAATCAGGGAATTTCTTTGTGTATGAGTTTCCTGACAATTTTAAAATTTCTTTCAGCAAGAAAACAAGGTTTATATTTGAAATTATTACAGAAAAAGTGTCTGAATGGCTCCTGAGCTTTAAACCAAACTGTTCTGCGACATTTAAAACAGGAACTTCACAGCCAGGAGAAGAAATTACCACCCCATATTTTCCATCATAACAACCATCAGCCAGCCACAAGCCAGCAAAAACCAACAAATCATTATTTAATTCAACAACAACAGGAATTGATTTTGATTTCTTATCAAGTTTAAACTTTAAATTTAGTTCATTTAAAGATTTGTAATCAAGTTTTGCAAGAACTTTAACCGGAAGCAAAAAATTTCTTTTCCAAGCAGAAAAAGAAGATTTATGATAACCAAAAGAAAAAGCGGCTTTTTTCACTTTCTCCCAATTTTTTTCAATAAAATTTTTCAGTTCAAGCCCTTCAATAAAGCCATCTTTAATTTTATCTAAATGCTCCATTAAATTTATGCAGTCCATCCCTTTGTGATCAACAGAAACATTTCTTGGAACAGCAATAAAAGAACCTTTTCTTAAATCACTGGATTTAACTGGTTGGATTTCATTATTTTTCAACCCAAATAAACAGTGGTTGGCAGTAACCTTTAGTTTCTTTCCTGTTCTGGTTGTTATCTCAAAAATTTCTTTGTTTGCTTTGTGGCGCATGAACTGGCTTACATCACTTAAAGAAATTTTTCCTTTTTTGTCCAAAGCAAAAACTTTAATGTTTTCAGGATTATCCTGCAAAAATTCTCTTCCGTTTATATTCAGCGAACCATGCTTTTCAAGCATTTCGTCAATTACATTCCCAACAGTAGTTGATTCAAGTTTTCCGTTTTTTTCAATCAAAATCTGTGCATCGCCGGTTACGCTGTCTTCCTGAACAATAATTCTGGTGTTCTGTAAAATTTCAAGCATTAATGCACCCAACAAAGAAGTTTTGCCTGAACCCCTTGAACCAGTAACTAACATAGTGCTTTGAGTGTCAATAAAAAAAGACAATAAGCCGGCAGCCAAAGGAGACAAAAACTTCTTGTCAATAAACTGAGGCAAAGTCCAAGGAGTCATTTTATGCAAACGAAAAGCAAAAGCAACTCCATCAGGAGCCAAAGGCTTTCCAATAACAGCAATTCTGGTTTCTAAATTCTGCAAATCAAAGTCAAGAGTCGGATGCGCTTCATCAAATGGACGACCAGACATTGCTCTTAATTTAGAAACCAATGATTCAGCTTCATCTTCAGTGTACAAAATATTTGTCTGACACTGACCATATTCAGAATGAACCACATACAAAGGTTTTTGTCCAATAGGAGAATCAAGATAAATATCAGTTAAATTTCTGTCACTTAACAAAATTTCAAGAATACCATAACCTACTGTGTAACGGGCAACAATCTCACTTAATTCTTTTATTTCTTCTTTGCCTAAATCAATATTATTCTGTTTTGCAATATCAAAAATAGTTGATTCATAAACTCTTTCAAAATATTTTCTGCTTTTAGCAATGGAAGACAAAGAAGTTTTTCCCGGCTGATAAGTAGCAACAATTTCTTTTGTTTTGCTTAAAACAAAATATTTTTCCGGAGGCAAAGTGTATTCAGGCGGATTTAAAAAATAAAGTTTTTCCAGTTTATTCGGATGCTTAAAAATCTGGACACTGGATTTCTTAACAGAATAATCCTCCAGTAATTCAAGCTCTTCTTGTTTTTCAAACATTAATCTTGAACCAATAAAAGAAGGTTTTACTTGCGCTTCAAAAAAAGAATGGTATAATTGTTTTGTGTCAGGCATTTCCTCTAACTTAACCAGAATTTCTTTTGTCTTTGAAATTAAATTAGTTTTTTCAAATTCAGTTTTTAAATAAATTAAAGTATTAAGAAATTCTTTTGAGCAACCAGCATATTTTTCGTTCTGCATTTTTTCTTTTTCAGTTTTAATTTCGCTCAATAAAGTAATATACGCAAGAATTGGATCAAAAGCAATTAATTCATGCGAAATTTTCACTAACAAGTCATGCCTTAAACCAAAAAATTTTTCGCATTCACTTGATTCCTTGCCTAAATTTTTTACTCCCCAAATATTTTCTAATTCAAATTTAGGAATTAACTCAGCAATTTCTTTCAGGAGTTTTGTTTGCTGCTGTGTATAAACTCTTTCATAAACTTCTGCTAAAACAATTAAGTCAGCTTCAACCTGAGACAAAATACTAATTACATGAAATCTACAGGATTTATCATCAGTTAAAGAAGAAGAATAAACACAGTTTCTGCAGTCAAAAATTAAATGTCTTTTGCCCCCTGATTCCTTTACAGCATAATCGCCAACTTCAAAGTTTCCAATCTTCATTTAAACCTAAAAAAATAGGAGAAACTTATATTAAAGTCTTTCTTCAAAAAGAAAAGCGATAGATTAACTTATTTTTTTGCCGAAGTTTTTTTTATTGGAGTTTTTTTAAAAGATTTTGTTAATACATCAGATTTAAGTTTTGCACTTGGCTTTTTTAAAAAAGACTCAGGAAAAGGATTTTTATTGGCTGAAGGTTTAGAAATTGGTTTAGAAATGGGTTTGGAAAAAGATTTAGAGAAAGGTTTAGAAACCGGTTTGGAAAAAGGTTTTGCAGGAAATCCTGAAGAAACAGAAACAATATTTGATTTTTCATTTTCTGTATCCAATAAATAAACTTCTGTGTTGAACAGCATTGAAAGAACACTAACCCAAATAGAATAAAGCATTTCAACAATTATCCTAAACAAAACAAGAATAATAACCAAAACAATTGCACTTCCTACATCTGAAGCAAAAGACATTGGCAAACTCAAAACAGAAACAAGAATGCCACAAACCGCGCTTACCGCCAAAATAAACAAAAAGAAAATAATAAAAAAACCTAAATTCCTGAAATAATTATTTTTAGCTAAATGAATTGCTCTCTTAATTGAACCAAAAGTTCCCAAAGATTCAAAAAAAGGAATCTGTCGGTAAATGACACTAAAAGGAGTTAAAATCAAAAAAACCAAAAGCAGGAGCCCGATGCTGACAAAAAAATAAAACAAAAGAGAAAGAACTGCATTAGGAACATTAAATCCACCGGTTAATAATGATGTGAAAGTAATTGAATTCAAAAAATTCATTAAAGCAAAAATAAAAGGAAGCAAACAAAGCAGGAAAACAATCAAGAAAAATAATCCAACAATAATTTCAACTTTAACTGCAGTAAAAATTCTTGGCTTGGTTTTGCCCCAAGCAAGCCATAAATCAAATTTTCCTGATTCAAGAAATGTTCTGGTAAAATTTAATGAAGTTCCCTGAATAGCAGAAGAAAAAACAAACATTACAACCAAAAACAAAATAATAAGAATAAAATACAGGATTAATGCAGGTAAAGTAATTCCTAAACCTAAATAAACAATTAATCCAAGCAAAATAAAAACTACAAAAGAAACTCCTAAAGCAAACATTCCAACAATAGAAATGATAAATAAGTATAACCATAATTTCCAGTTAAAGCTCTTTTTTAAAATCAAAGAAAACGCATCAATTAATCCGGTCATGCTAAACTTATGATGAAAGAAATATTTAATACTTTCCAATGACAATAAATTTGATGAATAAAACAAATGCAGTAAAAGGAGGAAAATTTCTTTTAATTCTGATTTTAGTTTATGTAATTCTTTCAGTTTTGATTGGATTGATTCCAATAGAATTAATTGAACTTCTTATAGCAAAAACAGTTATGCTATTTACAGGCGGAAAGATTGTTTTCCAAAACCCAGTATTGATTTTGTTTGAAAATTATTCAATTCAAATAAGTTATTTATGCACTGGATTACTGGAATTTATTTTATTAACTTCGGCTTTGATTGCAACTCAGGGAATAACAAAAGAAAAAAAAATTTCGGGGATTGTCGGGGCAGGAATAGCAACTTTTTTATTTAATGTAAGCAGAATAGTAATTACGATTTCATTAATTGAAAACAGTTCAATTGAAACAATTGAATTGGCGCACGATTTACTTTTTAGAATTTCGTTGTTTGTTTTAATCGCAGGATATTATTTTGTCTGGTATTATTTTTCGGTTAAAAAATCAGATAAAAAATAATTGATTAATTTATTTTTTCTTTATCTTTGAAGCATTTTTCTGACTCTTTCCACAAGTTGTTGTTGAGTTAATTGTTCTCCTTCAGCTGCAGCTTGTTGCCTGATAATATCAGCCATTGCTATAACTAGTTCATCATCTACTTGTAATGGTCTTCTTTTCCTTTTTCTTTTTCTTTTTGGTTTTGTTAATGCCTCTTTTGGTTTTACTGCCTGTTTTCTTAAAATTCTTGGAATAAAAATCACTCATTCTTTTCCACAATATTTTTCTATTGCAGCCCCTGCCCTTTCAAAAGCAACTTCTTTGAATGCCCTGTTTTCAGCAAAATGAACAAAAAGAGAATTAAAAGCATGACCCCCAAGAATTTCAAGCGCAACAAGAATTTCAAGAAGCGATTTTCCTTTTGTTGGCATCCCCTGTTTTTGGGCGCAATCTAAATAATATCTTTGCTGGGTTACATAATCCTGCTGCCTTCCCCCGCCAAATGGCTTGCTTCTTTTGTGGTGTTTTCTTTTTGGTCTTGATCTTAAATTTTTATATGGGCTTTGGCTCACTGCTCTCACTCAAACATAATAAATCAATGGTTATTAATAAGATTTTTCATTAAATAAGCCAAAAAAGAAAAGTATTATTTATATAGAAGTTTTATATATTCATTAAGTGATTAAATGATTACAGAAACAATAGGAAATGCATATACTGCAATAGAAAATAAGTTTTATGCATTCTTTGATTTCTTGGAAGAAAAAGGGCTTCCTGTTTATTCAGTGATTGATCCAATAGAAGGAAAAGGAATACCGTTTTTTCCATTAACAATTGCATTGATTGCAATACTAATAGTAAGCATAGTCGGATTTGGAGTTGTTGGAACTGCATTTGAAGCAAAACTTTCACTTAACTTAAAAGACAATTATAATGAAGGACTGCAACAGGTTCATATAATAGTAGAAGATGGAACAGGACAAGAACTATTTACCGGAATAAAAAACAACGGAGATGAAATAACAATAAAATCTTTTGGCGGAACAGAAATAATTATTAAAGCAGAAAAAGAAGGATATGAAGGAAATCAGATAACAGAAAAAATAATCAATGAATACACTGAAGTAAACTTAAATTTAAAAAAATTAATTAATACTGCAAAAGTAAAAATACAGTTTTTTGACGAAGAAACACAAACAACAATTGCAGGGGTTTATGGAACAATTAAATGGAAAGAAATAGAAAAAGAAGCAACAGCTGATTCAAAAGGAATAATTGAATTTTTGGATATTCCCTTAGAAGAAGACATATATATTACAGCAGTAAGCGACTCATATTATGAATACACAGGAGTAATCAGTTTTGAATCAGAAGAAACAAAAGCAGTTTATTTAACTCCAAAAGAAATTGCTTTTGAAGGAGAAAGCAATCTAATAATTACTTTATTTGATGAACAAACAGGCGAATTAATTGAAAACGCAAAAGTAAAAGTATTTGATGCAACAAGCAATGAATTAATAGATGAAAAAATTGTAACCGACGGAGTTTATTCAGAGAATTTTCCAAAAGGAACAGCAGTGAGGTTTACAATAGAAAAAGATGACTATAAATTATTTGAATCAGATGAATTTACTTTAAGAGCAGAAGAAGAAAACTTTGGAGCAGCAGAACTGGAAAAAGGAGGAAAAGAAGTCATAATAACAGTAGTTTATTCAGATACAAAAAACCCGGCAGTAGGAGCAGAAGTAACACTATATAATTCAGATAATGAAATAATTGATTCAAGCTTAACTTTATACGAAGGAATGACTCAATTCAAAGGATTAGCAGAAGAACAAGAATATTATGTTGGAGCAGTAAAAGAAGATTATCTGCCTTCAATAAAAAAAATAGAAAATGACTCAGAAACAATTGAATTAACAAAAGAAACCGAAGTAAGCACAAGAGAATTAACAATATTAATAGTTGATCCAAATGAACAAATAGTAGAAAACGCATCGCTTTATTTCACTGAAATCATTAATGAAGGCGAAATTCCTTTAGGGACAGGAGTAAAAGAAACTAATGCAGAAGGAAAATTTACACTGACATTAAGAACAGGAATAGAAGTAAGCGTTAAAGCAGTAAAAGATTTATTAGAAGGAAAAGAAAGAATTTTGATTGAAGACCATCAAAACAATAATCTGTTAATTAAATTAGAAAAAAAAGGTTCAGTTAAAAGCATTAAATTCTTTGACGAAACAGGACAGATAACTCAAGGAACATTAGTAATCAGAACAAAAGAAGGACTGATTTTATTTGATGACGAAATAACAGAAGAAGAAATATTAATTGACACAGGGGAAAAGAATTTCATTGAAATAGAATTAATTACAGCAGAAGGAAAAAAATACACAGAAGAAATCAATGTAGAAGGAAAAACTGATTTAGAAATTAATTTTGATTCAGCTGAATACAATGAACAGATTCCAGATATTGAATTCCTTGGAATATTTGATGTATCAGGAAACGAAGTTGAAGGAATAACAAAAGGAAACGAATATATTTTAAAATTCAAAACAGAATGGATGAACGGACTAAAAGCAGGCGGAATACATTTCAGAACAGGAAATGACTCAATCAAATACAGCGACTCAGAAGATATTGGAATAACCGGATTTGATGCAGCAACAATGAGATACTTTTTTGGAAGAAGTTATTCCCCAAGGCCATTGCCAGGTTATCAGGATATTGATTTTTCAAACAAAGGACAAGGAGGAAAATTCAACAAGTTTGTAGAAATGTATTTTGACGAGCCCGAAGGAACAAAAATAATCAAAGTAAGAATCAAAGCAAGCGAATTAATTTCACAGGACACAATCAAAGTTAATTACAGGGCATGGAGTGAATTAAACGGAAATTACAACAGAAACCCAATAGATGAAGTTCTTGGAACACAAAAGACCACAGAAGAAAAACAAGGATTATACGCAGAAACAACAGAACTTGAAATAAAAGTTTATGAAACAGAACCAGAATGCACAGAAGAAGTCTGCGTTGAATATAACCTGATTGATTCAGAAGGAAGAAATTATGACAAAAAAGATTTCTTTGCATTAACAGGAAAAGTTTATGCACTGGAAATAAAATTAGAAGCAAGAAAAAGTACGCAGGCAACAATTAAACTAAACACTTCAAATGAAAATCCAAGAATTGCATTTACAGGAAATGAAATTAATTCATTCAGCCAGTTTATTGACAATGAAAATACTGATACATTAACTGAACTAAATATTGATGTTCCAAGAGAAGGAGCAAAAACAAGAATTTATTTCAAAGGAAAAACAGAAGGAGAAAGCTATATCAAAACAAGAATTACAACACCAAATGATTCATTAACAGAAAACTTTTATTTTAAAGTATTTGAAGAAAAAGAAATGCAGGTTGAAGTACAGGAAGAAATACAGGAAGGAAGAGCATTTGAAATAAAAGTAAAAGACGACACAGGAAAAGGAATAGAAAACGCAGAAATAATTATTTACAATGAAAAAGGAAGATTAGAAGAAACAATTATTGCAGATGAATTCAACGGAAGAAACGGAATATATGAAATAAAAAATAATTTCAAAGCAGGAAATTATTTAATCAAAGTAAAAGCAGATAAATTTGCAGAACAAGAAAAAGAAATTCAAATTGTTTATGGACAAGGAATTGAAATACAGGAAAAAATTGAATTAAATATTCCAGTAAGCGAACCATTTGTAATAGAAACAGCAACAATAACTAATTTGACAGGAGAAATGATTGATGGATTAACAGCAGAAATAATTACTGCAGGAAACTTTCCAAAAGAATTCAATCTGGAAGTTATGGTTCCAATGACACTGAATTCCGGAGAAGAAAATGAAATAACAGTTAATGCAGAATACACAGGAAATGAAAAAGCAGTATTACACGGAGAAGCAGAAGCCATAATCACAGGAACAATAAAAGGGATTGCAATAAAAACAAAAACAAAAATCATAATTAATTACAACCAGAAAATAAAAGAAGATTGCCTTGAATTTGACAGAACCGAATTAAAAGAATACTTAATTGGAGCAGGAGGAAATTCCAAACAGCTTGAATTAGGAATAAAAAATAATTGCGGCATGCCATTAGAATTTGAATTAGAAGCAATTCCAAAAGGACATTCAGATGGAGAAATAGTTTTTAGCACAGGAACAACAAGAATAGAAAAAGACGAAGTAAAAAACATTAAAATAGGGGTAATAAACCAAATCCAAAGAAATTATTCACAACAGACAACATTAGAATATGACTTGTTTTTTAATTCAAGCCAGTTAACAAAAAGCATTCCAATAAAAATTATTTTATGGAACGAACTCTTTGCATTAGAAGTTAACCCAACAATAGTTTTGTGGTTAACCCAAAGCCAAAAAGGAACAAAAGGAACAGCAGGACAAGCAATATATATCAGAAACACAGGATTAACTGATATACAAAACTTGAGTTTTGCAACGCAATTTGAAAAACCAGGAAACACAGAAATAACATTATTATGGGGAGATACACCAAAAAAAGATGTTGAAATATTAAAAAAAGGAATGATGTTAATTCCGCCAATGGTAATACAGGCAGAAACAGACACAGTAGAAAGTTACAGAATAATTGGAAAATTAGTTGTAACAGGAAATATTGAAGGAAAACAATATGCATTAAGAGAAATAAATGTGTTCATCAATGTCAGTTCAGGATGGAGCTGTTTAGAAGCATGGTCAGATGACATGCAATTTTATGCACCAACAGCAGAATTTGGTTCAATAGACAAAATAATAAACATAACAAACAACTGCACTGAACCAGTAATAATAACCGGAATTGAACCAGAAAAAATCGGAGGCAATGAAATAACCTTAATGGAAAAAGGATATTTAGCTCAAGGACAAAACAAAGAATTTATTTTAAGACTAACCAAAAGCACTGAAACAAACCAAAAAACAAGCATTAAAATCAAGGCAACAGGACAAAATTCAAGAAAACCAATTGTTTCAATGCCAACAGAAATAGAAATAGCAATAGGAAAAGGAACAGGATTATGCGGAGACGCACAAAACAATAAACCCTGCAAAGGAGAAAACGAAATGACAATAGAGTACTGCGATGGAACAGGCAGTGCAACATTATTTTTCCCAAAACAATCAGATAATTGCTCAGAAGGATACTGCGACGCAGAACAATTAGGAAAATTCTTGGCAGAAAAATTCCAGGAAGAAATCAGAAAAGCACAATTAAGAATAGCTGAAGTAAAAAGCGCAGAAAATTTAGGAAGCAAATGCAACCAATATGAAAACTACTGTTCATTTGGAGCAATGGGAATTACTTCAAGCAGTTTTGATTTCTACTTAAAAAACGATAATTTATCAAACGAGATGCTGGAAAGTGAAATAGACAAAATAGAAATGAAAGAATTACAAAATTATATTACAGGATTAGGAACAACAGAACAGGATTTGTATTCAAGTGCAGGAAATGCATTTGGAGAACACAAAATATTAACCCCAATAATAAGTGGATGTGGGAAGTATTCGGCAAAAATAATTGGGGCAATAGCATTAAGCGGAAATGAAATAAGAAGCAATTCAATTACTTTGTTATTGAAAATTGAGAACGGAAGAGAAGAAACACCAGAATGCACTAACAGAATACAAAATTTTGTTAACTTTATTCCAGTAAATGAATCATATTCAATAAGCAATAACAAATCAAGCTGGTTAGGAACAATAATAACAGATGAAAAAACAAAAGAACTGCAGAAAAGCTTTTCAAAAACATTATTCAAAGACGAAAAAGGAATAAGAGTAAGCAGCAGCAGACAAAATAATTTCATTGAATTCAAACAAGGAGGATTTGATTCAACAAAAGGAATAGTAAAAATCGCAATGGAAAGAAAAGGAGAAAGCAATGAACCAAAAGAAATTGATGTCTACATAACTGACAATTTCTTTAACTCTTCAGAAGAAATAGAAAAAAGCATTGCATTAGAAGCAGGAACAATAATATCTAATTTAAAAAACGGAAGAATAGAAAAAGGATGCATTTCAACTAACTTTGATTACTTAATTTTAGGTTCAGTTAAAAGCATTTCAGAAATAGCTAATATTCAATGGAAAGATGAAACAAAAGCAGTTAATTTATATCCTAATACAGAAACCTGCGTTAACTTAAAACTGCAAAGCAAAATTGAAGCACCTGAAGCAAAACTTGAATGGAGATTAATTGATGAAGAACTACAAGGAATAATAAAAGATGAAACTGTTTTTAGATATCCAGATGGAAAAGAAATAACCAATAAAGGAGAAAAAGGATTTAATTTAAGCAAAGCTTTATGGAAACAAGAAGGAAATGACTATTCATTAGACTTCAAATTATGTTTTATGGGTTCAGACAACCCAAGAAACGCAATAGATTCAAAAATCAAATTAGAAATAACCGGATTAGAAGAAAGAGAATTAGTATTTGGATTATGCGCAATAACCCCAGTTGAATTCGTTAAGAGAGCACAAGGAAAAACAGATGCAGGAAAATGGTATGCAACAGTTAACTGGGAAGGAGACCCAAATGAACTGCCTTTCAATATTGCACAACAACAATTTTACATAAATAATCCTGAATCAGACCCATCCAAAAAAATGGATGATCAATTAAGTTCAAGAAAAACAGTTGGATTAATTGGATATGGTGCCGGCGCAATAGCCGGATGTGCAGGACTATTAGTATTAACAGGAGGAGTTGGAACAGCAGGAGCAATTGACTGTCTAATTAATGCTGGAGTTCCAATTGGATTAGCAATGTTTTCAGATGAACAAACTGTTTATGGAGCAGCAGCAGACACTTACGAAAAAACATTAGAATCACTTGGGGTAAAACAAACAGATATAAATGCATTAAAAGCAGAAACTGAAATGAAAAACGAATATGACTTGCTCTGGAATTTAGAAAAAAACACTGCAGAAACAGCATCAGTAAAAGAAGCATTAAAGCTTTTAGTGCCTGCTTCAGAAGACGCAAAAAAGGCGGCTGAAACAGCAAAAGAAATCCAAAAAATAGGAACAAGCGACTTAACTGATGAATTGAAAAAATTAAAAACAGAAATTACAAGTTATAACTCAACAAAAACCAGTTTGAAAAAGGCAGGAATTGAAGGAATTGGAACAATAGAAAAACCAGTGGCAGGAGGAAAACAACTGCAAAGAATAATACAGGTCAACGGAAAAATAACTTTAGAAGGAACTTCTGAATTTATTACTGCAGATACTCAATTAAGAAAAGCTTTCCAAGGGTTAAGAATCGGGGGCAATCCTGTGAACTCAACAAAGTTGATTGAAGAAGCATTTGCACAAAACACGGGCGGAAAAACCATTAACCCTAATTTC
>Ga0210057_1002085_pt1 | contig 29024 bp, 32 predicted proteins | sample CryGeyCG2114_010_2_FD_183968 | JGI IMG/M metagenome (GOLD analysis project Ga0210057, IMG submission 183968) | Groundwater microbial communities from aquifer - Crystal Geyser CG10_big_fil_rev_8/21/14_0.10 (SPAdes) (version 2) | ecosystem: Environmental > Aquatic > Deep subsurface > Groundwater ...
TTATCAAGTGTTGATTCTAACGATACAATCCTAGCGTGATCTAGGAATATATGTGTATCATTGTTGAGATTAGGATTAATTCTGGTTTTGATTTTGTAAAGATTCAAGATAATCTTTGACACATATAAGTGTAAATGAAACTCATCAAGGTTCTATAAATATAGCTTTTTTTGAAGTCCATAAACTTCTAAATAACCATAACACTCGACTTTATGTTTGGGAGGATGGTAAGGAAAAACCTAATACCGATGATAAATATGATATCCTATATCAACCATCAATCGATACATGGGAATTTGCTTATTTCAAAGAGGGATTACGAATTGTGAAATATGATATAACATGTAATGGAGATTATTTCGATTCTAATTATGTATGGATACAATTTTATAATAATATAGTACAGGGAGTATACGCAAAGAACCGTTTAGCACGCAATGATCGTCGTGCATATGTAAACAATAAAAATGACTATTGTTATTCTTTTAATGTTAATCTTTCTTTTAATGTTCATCGTTATTTAATTTTAACATAAAACATGTTATTATCGAATGAACCAAAAAAATCATTATCAAATAGTGTCTGGCTTCTAATTCAACGCGCCTCTACATATGAACATGTATTGAGTGTTAATAAAACCCATCAAGGTTGTCTAAATGCGGCATTCAATGAAGTAAATAAAATACTAAAATACCATAAAACGCGACTTTATGTATGGGAGGAGGATAAGGAAAAACCTGATGCCAATGATATATTTGATGTTATATATCAACCATCAATCGATAAATGGGAGTTTGCTTATTTCAAACAGGGATTAAGAATTGTCAAATATGATATAACGTGTAATGGGGATTATTTCAATTCTGATAGTGTATGGATACAGAGACGTTATAGTGAGAACCAACTAGAGATTAGTTACAATCTAATGCAAGGAGTATATGAAACGGAAAGTCTAGCAATAGATGATCGTTCAAACTATAACATACATGATTATATATTTTATTTAGATTATCATCAAATCGATGAGTAAAATATATTATTTTCAAAAAAACTATTATTTTTTACATAATGATACAATGTTTTATGGGAACACATGATGGATTACATTGTTTTCTAGTGTATTTATCGTCTAAATCGCTATCGTATAATTCCGAGTCGTCGTCGTCTGTCAATGCAAACGTGTTTTCATATATAATTGCATTTGCGATTGGTTCCGAGAAAGAGTTCTGTTGAAGTTTTTCCTGTTCTCTTTTCAATTCTTTTTTCCGCATCTCTTCTATTTCTCTATGTTTTCGTTGTTCTTCTTCATAGATGAACTGATTACATTTGAATGTAATAATATGTAAGTTACGCATTAGTTCATCTAGTTCATATCCATATACTAATCGGAAGTTATCTGTGCATGCTTTGCAAAGTAATATGGCATTTCTTGCAGTGATTTTATCATTATTAATAGAATAAACGAGAGTGTGAATAATAGGAATGATTATATCATCTCTGCTACTTCCTTCGAGTGTTCTCCACAATCCTTTCATATATCTGTTGTCGATGTCTAATATGAATTCCGATGAAACATACAATCGTAGACCTACTTTGTTGTTTCTCAAAGAATACAGATAGATTTGATTAAGTGTTTCTAGATTAAGTCTGCATACTTCATCTGTAAGTCGTGGATCCAATTCTAAACTTGTTAATACACGTAATGACATATTATATATTTAAGCATGATAATCTTTATATTAAAACTCTATCAAAAACCAATATTTCGTCGTTGCAAATAATAATTCTTGATATAATGAATAAGATATGCTTTGGTCCAAACTTTTCCAGTATCTTTAACAATATACTTTTTTTCGAGAATATTCAATTCTTCTTTGTTCTTGGTTTCTTCAAGACCATCCATAAATGATAATTCAAATATATTTGTCATATCGAACAATTGTTTGAAGGTGTAACTAAATACATTCATACCGCTATTACGTGTATTCTTGTTGATACTTGTGAGATTCTTGTTGTAACGAATGTTATCCGGTCTAAGAATACGAAATACACCTTTTTCGCTCATCGTAGCTCGATATCCATATCCTAGTGAAACGAGTGTGTCTTCATTTGGTATGAATCGTTCGTTACTTTGGATGATGACTGGACGTTTTTTCTTGGATTTCCTTTTCTCCGGAGTATGTTCTTCATCTTCGGATAAATCTAAAGTTTTCCGTTTTTCTGCTTGTTTCATTTCGTTGAGTGTTGTGACTTTGATCCGAAGTTGTGTTTTCGGTTGTTTTTTCACTTCAAGTACATCATAATGTAACAATCTTTCATGAATCATCATTCCAGAATTGTGCATTTTCAAATAGCTCGAAAACATAAGTTGGTTATTGATGCTTATCAGATAACCTCTTGAAAGTCTACCGGTAATCGGATCGAGAGCAGTTATGATTTTGTTGTTCGCCATAATGTAGTTTATTGATGCAATAAACAACTCCAAGTGATATCGATTCCCTTTCCCGTTGTAAACGCGATTAATAATGTAATCGAATAGCAATTTAATATCCACACATATATGATTTTGAAATGCATCTGTCAAAACACCTAAAATACTCATTCTGAAGTTGTATCCATTTTCTTCGCTTTGCTCTAGATCGATATAATCTGTCATAACATAAGAACTCATGTCAACTTGTTCTTTTGCGATAATCTTTCTGAGAATATCCTTGTTGTTCAATGCGTAGCGTATCACCAGAGGTTCAACTAAGCTTTGCATATATTCTTTCCATTTCGAGTGAATATCTACAACATGATCGATGCTGTCTTTTTCTTGGATTTTTTTCTTCCCACTAGTTGGATAGCTCACAAAATAGACAACTGTTAGACCGTATGGCACATCGATATGTGAGTCTCTTCGTGATCCGCGACCAATAAGTTGAATATCTCGTGAATGATTCCACCATTTGCTAAAAATCATAATGCAATACACTCGTTTGAGGTCTATGCTTTCGCTCATCGCCTCGGTTCCTATAATCAACGTGATAATGCTACCATCTCTGTTTTCGTATGAGTTGAACAGCTCTAGTGACCTCGCCAGATGTATATCGTTTTTCGTATCACCCGTAATAATGAGATATGTACCAATGCAATCTTTTCGAGGTTTTTTATCTCGATTTTCGAAGTAGGATTCAGGATCAAACATGCGAAATCCCACACTTTTCAATGCCTGAATCTGCACATCGATCACACCTTTTTTCAGTTCAGAAAATATAATACCGTTTGCGTAATGAACCAGTTCGGAGGAATTGTACTTTCGTCTAAATAGAGTATTCAGAATATATGTTGTACATTCGTATACCTTACACGAGTAAATACGTAAACTATCTGCGTAATCAAAATATTTTCGATTGATTTGCTCACGCAATTGTATATCTCCATTTTTTGTTGTCTGAAAGTAGGTTTTATTGAGTTTCGATCCAAGAGAGCCGTCTGGACCTACACAAATGCTTGCAATCCGTGCGTTAAGATACAAACTTTCTTGTTCAACATCCTTTTTAAAGTGTGACATATAGACATTGCTTTGAAATTTTGACATGTAACATGGAATGGTTACAATGGTTTCGTCCGGAAATCCGTTTTCATGTATTTTATCCTGTTTTCGGACGGTTGTCATGTATATCTGTATGTATTGCTTTAGTTTTGATACCAATTCGGAGTTATTCATCCTTTCTTGTAGTATTTCTTTAAGGGTATCTTCTTTTCCGGATACTTTATCCAAAAGATTACTGAAAAAAGTTCGTTTACAATGAGTTGTGTACTTTGAGAACTCTTTACCGAACAGATCTTTCATAAACGTGTTACCGGTTGGTAGCAATGGAAGATTGTCAACCAAAAGGCACAGATTTAGCAGACGTGCTATATCATACGGTTCGTTATACATACACGTAGCCGTTAACATAACTAATTTCACGTTCTTACTGTTTTTTAGCAAAGAGAACATTGCGTCGTATCTATCCTGACCCATCATATGATGCGCTTCATCGATTATGAGTACAACATTTTCGAGGTTCTCTTGATTTGTATCTTTTCGCATGTACATAACTCCATCGTCCGTTAGTTTCATTTGTAGTTTATGATTTGCGGTTCTCACGCGTTTACCGACTGTTTTGTTGACAAACTCTGTGTGTCCGATGATCGTGTAGTATTTACGAATACGTGCATTAATCTTCTCTTGAATGCGTTCTCGAATATCTCTTAGATCCTTGTCTATGATTCCAATTTCAAGATTGAGAAGAGCACGTTCTGCTTCGGTTACATACTCCTCGTTGGTGCAACTAGACATGAGTTCTTTTCTCCAATGATTGATTGCCTTATTTTTTGAAATAATAATACATCGATCGAATTTGCTCTTTTTAAAGTTCTCTGCAATCATAATACTACCTTTGGTTTTTCCTGTTCCTGTATCCCAATACATAATTGTGGCGTTAACAGGTGTTTCAGGCGAAAGAAGAGCAGCTGAGTAGGTTTGCTCTGGAAGTGGTACAAATGCAGGTAATTGTCTTTGTACATGTTTTACATGTTTTAATACCATTTCATCTATTTGTGCCATGTGATTCAGACTAGCATTTTGTAGTTCATACTTGGTGTTTACTTTCTCCTGAAAGTTAGGATCAAGCATGTTTGGCCAATGAGGATCATGTGGATGTTCTTGCATACCTATCTGTACGTTCGTTCAACTGAGTGTTTTCTATTTCTATAAAAAAAAATAATTTAACAAAACTAAAAATAAACATTTTGAAAAAAAAATCATTTTTATGGTTGTTTTACATTCACTGAATGAATATAAAAACATTCATTTTAAAGTATATATAACGTTTTTTTTTAAAACATGCAATGCCAAAATACAACTGTAATAGAACATGCACAAATTGTGGAAAATACGGTCACTTATACAGAGATTGCGACGAGCCTACTCGGAGTTTTGGTATCATAGCGTATCGGTACAACGATATCGATCGTCAAATAGAGTATTGTATGGTTCAGAGGCGTGATAGTATAGCATATGTTGAGTTTTTACGAGGTAGATACAATCCGAATAACAACACACAATATCTATGTCGTCTTCTGCAACATATGCATTCGCATGAGAGAAAACGTCTTATGAATAGTGTTGAACTCAATCATTTGTGGGCACGTATGTGGATAACTACAGGGGGAGGTGGAAGATGGTTTAAACACGAATTCAAAAAATCATGTGATAAATTTGCAAAGATGAAAGAGCGTGATGTTCTTAGTAGACTAATGAAGAACTCTCCTTCGTGTATTCAAAATCCTGAATGGGGAATCCCCAAAGGGAGGCGAAATGTGAACGAAAGTGAACTCGACGGGGCACAAAGAGAGTTCTGCGAAGAATCAGGATATACAAGTAACAATTATGTGATTGAAACAAAAAATAATGGGGAATTGGTGATTTTTATGGAGGAGTACGATGGTATAAATCATAATAAGTATCAAAATTGCTATTTTTTAGCTAAAATGCCAAATGATATTCATGATCCTATTATCTATATTGATAGATCCTGTCAATATGGTGAAATTCGAGACATAAAATGGATGTCAATTCATGATATTCGTAAGTATGTTCGTAGACCAGAATTACAACGAGTTATGCATGATGTAAATAAATATATTATGAAATTGTATTCGTATATGTGTCAAAGATAATCTTGATCTTTTTCAATGTCAAAACCAGAACTACAATGAACTATAATTCGTTGTTATTGTTTTAACATCTACACATATATTCCTAGGTCACGCTAGGATTGTATCAGTAGAATATATCATTTGATCATGATATTGTGGTTCTTCTCTGAAAACAATATGGGATTCGGTTATGCTTATTTTTATGAACATAAACCGTTAGGATATTCTTTGCTCCTACTAGATCTCTATCCAACACAGTCATACGACAATGTTTGTTGTTGCAAACCCGTACGTGATGTTGTTCTAATCCATTCTTATAAATATATCCTAATTCTTCTTTGTGGCAATTATAACATACTTGACTTGTTTTATGTTCATCCACCTCTTCGAGTATGTTACCAATATTTAATTTGTTTTTGAACGTTTTGTATGTTGATGATGTGTATCCTTTCATAGAACTCTGAAAAGAACCATTACCAAACGCGATTACTTTCTTTTTGTTACTTGAATAAATATTATTGAACTTAGACATGAGTTTTGTATATGTTCGTTGTCTAGCAATATATGCATCCTTTTTGAGTTTCTTTATTGCGTGTGAGCAATTGATATCTAAGCGTTTATGTAACGACTTATATATGTCTTTTAAGAACAGGTTATACATATTTAAGTTACATGTTTTAGACGATACTGTTTGTAACAAATCAATACCATTACGTATGTATGTATTTTCATGTTTTCTTTGACGCATTTTGTTATTCAAATAATGATAGTATTCTTTATTTGTTATCTTACATGTTAGTCCATCTTTATCAACTGAGTATATGATATTTTTAATACCTGGATCAACAGCAATAACATGTTTGTCATCTAAGTTTATTTTGGTTATAGGAGTATTTTTAGTATCTTCAACTGGTTTAACCGGTAGTTTTTGCATTGTGACTGATACGAAATCTCCATTGGTCAGTATAGGTCCTACAAAGAAATGTTTACCATTCTTATTTTCTACGTGTTTCAATCTAAACACTTTAGATGCGTAATAATAAAAATTCGCATTATACAATTTCTGTGTTGCAACATGTTTTATCTTTTTGTATTTCTTAGCTATTTCGTTATGTAGTTTAAACAATATAGGATTTGTAAATGGTACATATTTTGCGTTCATAGAATACATAGGTAGTATGTTATGCAATGTAAACTTATAATCATGTTCTGTCACATTGTTTTGTTCTTCAAACACCTTCAATAGATTATACCATGGTTTTATATATTGTGTCCAATTCTTTTTAATCGTAGCACCATTCAATGGTTTTGGCTGTGTTTCAGGTAGATATTTAAGTAACTCTGTATGAATAAGATTAATCTCATCAATATTTGTAATAACAAGTTCTTTTAAGCGTTCACTGGTGAAAGTAGGTAGGTTTTTATCATGTTCAAATTGTTGAATTATGCGTTTAGCCACATAACTTAGTTGTTTACTCGTAAAACCAGTACAATTCGAATGCCTAAAAAGGTATCTAGAATATTTTAACATAAAACTAAAATATCTCATTGTAAAAAAGTTCTTGTACATGGTAATTGTGTTAACCGAATAGGCATTTCCTATTGAAGTTATAAGTTGTTCACCGAACGGTAATGTACTATTTCTTTGTTCTTTCCATAGAATCCAACATTCATTTAAAAATGGATTATTAATGTTATTAAGTACTTTAGTATAATTCTCTTGTTTTCTGTTTTCACATAGATAACGTATTCTATTTATATTTGTTTGACTTGATAAATCAATAATATCACGATCTAATTGCATAGCTCTAAGAACATAATAATTGATGAACAATGTTTGTTCATATAGTACTTGTGTAGTAGGTTTGATAAATTTATTTACATGTGCTATATGCTCTGGATATTTACAGAATTTGTTGATTCCAATTTTAATAACACTTGTAATATTTTTTTTGTTTTTTATTTTTTTCGAATTCATATTGTATGTAAAAAAATTTTTCTTATGTAACTCTAAAAAAACAATTCTGGTCATTGAAATTTTTTATGTCAAGATAATCTTTGACACACATAATTTTTATGATTTTACCAACGAAGTTAAATCAACGGGTCCATAATCACGACTTTTGAGTATTTTTCCTGTATCGTTATCGAACACTACAAAGTATTTACCACTTGGATCTTTTCTGTATGATGGGTCTGAGTATGTCAATCTTCCAGTAGCGTATTCTTGTTTGTACCATTCTACGGTTTCTTGTGCCAATTGTTCTGTTTCACAAACCTTACTCATGTTACTTTTATGAATCCATTTAAACGCTTTATTGATATCATATCCAAATGCGTCGGCAGCACCATAAGTAACATAGAGTAGATCCCCAAGAGCGTCTAGCACTTCTATTTGATCTTTTTCGTTGACAGCATGCTCAAGTTCTGCTAGTTCCTCTTTGATAAGTCCGAGACGAAGGGCTATCATAGCTTGATTGTCAAACAAGTTTGCATTTGGACGATCGTACGTTTCTACGCCCATCACGCGATTGAACTCTTGCACTTTATCGAAGTTAGTTTTTCCCTCCATAATATTCAACACTTGTCTGAATTCTTATTAGTTTTCTCTTCAATTTTTATTTTTATTTTTTTGTGATCATCTTTATGTTTTTTGTTCCTAATAGTAGTATGTTCTTTATGCTTCTGTTTAGAATGTTTTTTCTTTCGTCTTTTGATGATCGGTGATGATTTTGGAGTGGATTCTTTAGAATTCTTACCACTAGTCGCTTCAAAGAAGTTTAAATGTGGTACATCCATCATTATTTGGGTGGTCGAAGGCTGCAGTGTTTGTAATCTCTTTGAGAAGATCTTTGTCATTGCATTTCTGTCTACAAATCCCATACATAGTTCTGTAGCGATTATATTAATGTCCAATTCTCTGTCTAATGCGAGCTGTGCACCTAAATAGCTAAGTTGTCGTATAGTAGATGCTTTCACATCGTCCATTCTATTGATATTTGCCGAAATATCTGGCTGAAATCGAAAATATCTTGGTATAACTGCGCGCCCGCTCACGATCGGCGGTAATATATCTCTGATTTGTTTATCTACCAGTAGCGAGACTCCATCCATCATGATTGGTATTAGTTTTGATATCCATTTGATACCACCTTTGTTACGTATTCCTTCATATAGCACTGCTTTGCTTGTTTTTCCAGTTCCAATACTCACAACGAGGAAATCGGTTGCGTCTGGGAACAGTTCTTTGGCCTCCACGAGCGCTGACATGGTAGGATTGTTAATATTTACACCCCCATCTACAAATGTGAACACTTCTCCAGACATGGATCTTATTCTAGTCGGATTAAAGTAAGTAGGGGCTGCCGATGTTGCTCTTGCTATATCTTTTGCATAAAAATCATGTTTAGGTTTATTTTTTGCATCTGAACTCTTGAAAAACATTGGAACATATCTTTCAATTTCGTACGCGGTAACGATTGTGTTCGTGGTACACTCACTTAGACGACTATCTCCGAAATATTGCTGAAGAAGAGTAATAAGGCCTTTATTGCTATACTTTGGACCAAACAATCCATTCATTGTAGCCAGATAACGTTTTTTAGACTTTGGAAATATGTGTTTTGCATGCTCAGTGTAGATACGAATTAAATCGTCTACTCGATACTTAGGCATAGGCGAACCAGGTCCATTTGGTACAGTCAATCCAAGTGAGATGATACCTCCAGTACTCGTTCCTGCAATTACATCGAACTTCTGTGCTAAGTGACTACATTGAAAGCGATCTTTAATGTTGAAACGTTCCATTTCGATATCCATGATTTTCTCCTCTAGTGCTTTGAGTATTTGAAGTGGAATAATGCCTCGTACACCTCCTCCATCGATTGAGAGTACAGATATTATCTTTTTCATGTAATTCTGCACTTAGTTTTTTGTAACTTAGTATACATTACATATTAGAAAAGTAAGTACGTTTACATATAAAAAATAAATAAGATATATCAATTATAAATGGTCAATCATTCAGCTGTCTATAATAAGAATTTGGATCGTTTCAACGATTGTGCTGCGCATTTTTTGAAAACACTTACGAAGGTTTTTCCTCAGTTTTCTGAGTTTCACAAGGCACGCACTTCTATAAATGCTGCAATTGGCGTTAAGAAGAATATGCCACTTGTTATGTTCATTCTGAAAGCTCATCCTCATCAGGAAAAGATTTTTCAGCGTGATCGCGATTTTTTTATGAATTGCAACGAAGAGGAACTCAACCAATCGAAAAGTACACTCGAACAAAAGGATAAAAACAACGACATGGAATACATACAAAAAATCAGAGATCTAATGAAATCCGAATATATGACAGAGAGTCATGAAACAACAATCTGGAAATTCACACAAGCACTGTTCATGTTTGCAGATAAGTATATGTTGGAATATATCGGTGAAAATTACTATGAATACATAACATCATTGGATAAGATTACTGATATAATGAAATAAATGAAATGAATGTGAGTGATATATAAAATGAAATAACATAACAACGATTATTTCATTTAATGATATATATTCTAAAACTTGAAAACAACAAATATTATGTTGGAAAATCGAATAATATGCAACAACGTGCAAAAGCTCATTTTTCTCAAAATGGATCAGAATGGACAAAAAAATATCCTCCAATAGAAATCATGGAAACTATAGAAGATAAAGAAGAAGATATGGTCACCATAGATACAATGTATACATATGGTATTGAAAACGTTCGTGGCGGTAGTTATTCTAGAATACATCTAAGCAATGAAGATATACGATCTATACAAAAACTAATATGTACAAAATACGATCTATGTTATAACTGTGGTGAAAAAGGATGTTTTATACTTCAATGTAAGAATCGTAATCGTTCCCACTCAAAGTTTAAGTTTCCTCCGCAGTTATGTACACGTTGTGGTAGGAGCAATCACACCAGAAAAAATTGTTATGCAAAGAAACATGTAAATGGAAATACTCTCAATGATGCATCATGTACACGATGTGGCAGGAGTAATCATATCATAAAAGATTGTTATGCAAAGAAAGATATATCAGGTAAGCCGATTGTTGACAAACTATGTGGTCGTTGTGGAAGAAACACACATGATGTCAATAACTGTTATGAAACAAAAGATGTGTTTGATCGAGAAATAACATACAATCCAGGAGGAAATATCGAACTGGAATCTGCAGAAAAGCGCTATACATTCATGGATTCTGTAATGAGTTTTGGATCATATATTTACAATAAATTCTATGCAAAAAAATAAAACGACATCAAATTATATTACTCTGTTTACGTTGTTTTAGTGGAGTACTGGGCTGGATTTGAACCAGCATTTCGGAGAATCAAATATATTTGAAACTGTATCATAAATAAATATGTATTCCAATTTCAAAGTTAAGGGACTCTAAAATAACGTTAATTATTTCAATAAGTTGTAATAGTCTGAAAAATATGTACACTATATTAGTGAACAAAATCGGATTTATTCTTCAAAGATTAACTACTACATTGTGATTATTTTTATTTTTACAAATGGATGGGAATAATCACACGCGTGTTACCCAGTTACACTACCAGTACTAATTCTATATATTAAGTATTTCTTATGATAACTACGATTTATTGATTCTACGTTTGTTACAATACTGTTTGTTTAGAAAACTCTCATTTGACGTGGGGGTACTACTGAATCACGTTCTCTCTGTTTTCTTGAGATCATATCTTCGGTGAGTTTTGTGTTTTCCTCTCGTTGACCATTCGAATTTGCAATCGATTTCCGTTTTTCTGACTCGTTAGAGAATTGATAAATTGTAGGATCGTCTAAGCTTGCGAAACCATTCGAAGAACCCGATGTAGCAATTCCTGTTAAGCCAGATCTTGGGTCCTGATTTCCGGAAACACCATTTGAATCTACTTCTTGACCGATCATAGTGTATTCTGAACAACTAGCAGAACTAATTACTGGCATGCTTGTTTTGATATTTCCTCCAGAATTATCACCCCCAGTGATCCACTTCATAGCATTTGTATTACGATCGATATTGATCGATTCTCGACTACCATTATTAGAACTTTGACTTTGATGAGAAGATGGATTTCTGACTTGATTTCGTGAATCGGGTGTATTATCCACAATTGTTCTGTTATTTTGAATGTTAATCCAGTGACGGATTTGATTCAATCCTCCAAGAGGTCTACCTATGTCAAGAGGTACAATTGTAGGAACTGTTTTGATGTATGGTGGTAATTGAGAACGTTGAATCTTGGAAACATCAATTTTGTTGATACTATGGTACAATGGTTGATTGTATTTCCACAAATCGCTGATTAATTGTTTTGAGTAATTGCAACGAGGACTATAAAATAAATGTGCAATAATATTCGACATTCTATATGAATATATCTCAAAAAAAGATATTATAATAAACGTAATTCAAATATAATTCTCCTAAATTCTTAGGCTTATATATATGGGCAAGGTTCTGGGAACCCCAGTGAATTCAGAGGCGGTTGTCTCTCTAGAGAAGCAAAATACAATCACGATATATAGTCACTCTAAAACAAAAATGTGGACTTTACATTTGTCAACAGAAAACAAATCATGGCGGCTTGAACCACATGTTTCTCATGCATTTAGAGCGGATAATGTATTTCGAATGCCGGCCTCTAAAAAGAATTGTGTCGAATATCGTGGTCGAACTGGCCTTAATCCGATTCGTGAGTTTCGCCTAATCTTGCACCGTATCAATCTTCGAACGTTTGAAGGTAAGATGTATGAAGGTTTGTCTCCGTTCGGTGTTGGATTATTTACAGAGGTTGTTGTATATAACAAAGATCAATCGATCAATAGCATATAAGAAAAAAATAATATACATAACTAGAGTTACATGTCAATAGTGAAATCGGGTATCATACTATGGGTGTATAAATAATCCGTATCCCTGTGTTGTTGGTTCAAATCCAACTTGACATGTCACTCTCTTCGAATTTGTTTTTTTTGTGTATATGGGTTAAAAGTAAAATGCAACAATGAGGAATATGATTGTCAATATGCAATAGAATATGAAATTGGATGATCGATAACTAAATCCTTCATGACGTTCTTCGCAATTTACAGGTCTAGTATTATCAAGAATTGCATCTTTTCCGCTGAATTGATCCGGAAGACCATGTGTAATATAATTTGGAACATTTATGGTACTTGGTGGAAGAGTGTTTCGATCTACATTTGCGATTGCATTTTCATAATCTGCACTATAGTAACTTGGATGAAATTCCATTATAGATATACATATACTATATATAAAACAAAAATGAAATGATTGAATTAGGATTTAAATCCTGTAATAAAATCTATTAAAGAAACCGTATCACCGTAGTTTTCTGGGCACACTTCTAGAAGAGATGTTTCATAATCGATATCTGTCGGTTCTCTTGGAGTGTTTTGAAGTATATCGCGTATATCTGATTCAATGTTGCTATAGAATTCATGTCCATGTGTTTGTTCCAAATATTTCAATAGATTGACAAGTAATGTTTTATTTGGACTATCATCTTTTACGTCTGAAAACGCGTTTTCTAGTTGTTTCAAACCAATATATGTAAGTTTCAAAGATTCTTCGAAAGACATAAAAACAATATATTTTTCTTATTAAAGAGATGAAACGTGGAAGAAACAATCAAATTCAAAATCAAACAAGACGTAGTAAGCGATTGCGTAGTAAAATGCTTAAAAACGATAAAGGAATAATCGATACGACAACGTTTGTATCTGCTAGTAAGTTGCGTAACTATATGTTGAACGATCCTGTACTTGACTATTTTCAATTGTACGGAACTGAAAAATTGCTAAATAAATTTTCAGTGAATCAAAATACGAAATCAGAATTGAGTAAACAGGACAACAAGGTAAGTAGTATCCTAGAAGACGTTGAATTAGCAAAAGTAATCGAATTACAACCAAAAGTACTAAAAGAAACGGTAAGTAAGTCTGATGTAGTAAGTAGTAATGTCCGAAGTCCAAATTTTCTTATGAAGCAGGGTATAGAGTTTGAGAATGTTGTTGTATCTCATATTCGTGAGCGTTTTAGTGGACCTGGTGAGTTTATCAAAGTGACAAATCACTATAGTGAATGTGTACAATTGGAGTATTATGAGAAGACAAAGAAGTTACTGGAGGAGGCAAAGGTATCTGTTATTTATCAGGGTGTTGTAGTGGATTTTAAGAGAGAAACGTTTGGAATACCAGATTTGATAGTACGTAACGATTGTCTTGAGATTCTTATGAATGCAGATAACATTTATTCTCGAAACAATAAGAACATTTGGGATGTGTTTTGCGATGAGCTATCGAAAGATCCGAATGGTTATACCATTGTAGATATAAAGTATGCATCTATGAATCTGTTGGCGGATCTCAATGGTATTAGTAATTCAGGTTCCAGTAGTGCTTATAAGGCTCAGATGCATATTTATGCGAATGCGTTAAACTCTATGCTTCCGTCGAAAAGAGGAAAATCCTATATGGCGTTTCTTTTGGGTCGTTCTTATAGCAACATTAAGAATCGTGTAAAGATTCGTATTGAAAACTGTTTTGGGGGTCTTGCAGGTGTGAGTATTTTGGATCATGATTTGTGCAATAAAACCAGTCATGCGTTGGACTGGGTGAAAAAGCTTCGTATGGATGGTGACGTGTATCATTTGCAGAAGAGACTTCCTACAGAGTTGTATCCGAACATGTCAAATTGGTACGACAATGGTTATCGTACCGTAAAGTCTGTCTTGGCGGATCGACTAAAGGATATAACTTTAATAAACAATGTAGGCTATAATGAACGTAGAAATGCTCATCTTCAAGGTATCTACGAGTATGATCATCCTAATTTAACTGCGGAGAAGCTTGGTATTCGAGGCGCCTACAAACGTTCGGTTGTAAATCAAATTCTGGAATTGATGCATAGCAAACAGGTGATATATCCCAATAAAATTACTACCAATGTGCATGATTGGAAGACTTGTCGTGTTGGAGAGGATTTCTATGTGGACTATGAAGTAATCAGTAATGTATTCGACGATCTAACTTGTATTCCTCATGTTTCACGAAGTACAGAACGTGTGTTCATGATTGGTGTTGGTTTCTACGATAAACTTGGAAAATTGCATTATCGATGTTTTCATGCAGACGATCTAAGTCAGAATTCGGAGATATCTGTGTTTCGTCGGGCGTTCAGCTTTATGTATGGAATAAAGCGGTTTTACGGTAGAGATGATAAGTGTTTACGTATCTACCATTGGGGTGCATTCGAAAAAACACAAACAGAGAAAGCAATTCAGCGAATTCCTATGATAAAAGATATGATTTGCGATGCTAAGTTTATCGATTATCTATCGGATGTAATGCGTAAGGAACCTGTTCTTATTAATGGTACTCTTGGAAATATGGGTCTCAAAAAGGTAGCAAACGCACTTAGTCAGCATGGATGTATACCTTCCTATTGGGTTGATCAGAATATAACAAGTGGACTTGCCGCCATGGAAGAAGCATTCAATATTTATAAAAGTCGTATGCAAATGATAACAATTGATGATATATCTGAGGATCGTGAATTTCAAAACATCATTCAATATAACGAGGACGATGTTCGAAGTATGGCAGATATAATTCAGTATCTACGTACAAATCATGTATGACAAAATCGAAAAAAAAAAACAAAAAATGATATCTGATTTATTTTATTTTTCTGTAGTACACGTCGATAGATATAGATAGATATGGGAGAAGCAGAACATTTAACTATACCTTTCTATACTTTGGAGTTGAACAAGAATGCGTTGCTCTATTCAAATCGGTATGAGTGGCCTCCATCCTATAGTCCAATTGAGAACAAGGTGTATTTGGCTCCGATTTCAACCAACTACAACACATCTATGACATTGAAGCGCCTTCATGGTATTGTTCCTAATGATTTAGACACAAGTTGTTTTAGTGTTTTTCATACAGTATGTTCAAACGAAGATAAAACTACGATTGTGTTCAATGCGAAGATCAATCTAAAAACTTTTCATGAGCATTTCAAATCGCATGATTATCTATGGTATCGCGATAAATTGTTTATGATTCTACAAAAGCACGTAAACAATCAATTGAAGAGTTCTTTAACGCCGAGTTTACTATTGGAACCTGTTATCTATCAGAATCCGTCAACTCTCTGTGCTCTTCCGAGTATTTTTCTGAGTAAGGATATTCAACTGAAGGAATATCAACGTGAGAATATTCGTTGGATGTTAAACCTCGAAAAAATGGTGGATGATGGTCGAACCACGATGAGTGTATCGAATGCTCGAGTTCCGATTACTCGATCTGTGTTTTATGATCCTATGAATAACGAAATCCTATCGGATTCGAGTTTACATATGAAGGAACGTGTCACGAACCAAGTAAGCTTTCGTGGTGGAGGTCTTTTGGACGAAGTCGGTCTTGGCAAGACGTTATGTTCGTTGGTTCTTTCTGCAATGAATCCATGTTTAAGTCTTTTAACCGACGAGAATGACAATAACGATTCTTTGGGAAAATCCACTTTATTGAATCGCATGCAAGTTCTTCAATTGAGCGATGAACGCAAAGAGAAACTTCTTCAGACCTATAAAACGTGTCATGCGACTGTTGGGAAAAGTCAAAAGATATGTAACGCGAAAACGAAGAAAGGTAATAAGTATTGTGGTCGTCATACAAAGTCCTGGACTCAAAAGGACACGGAATATGCAAAAAACACGACGAATCCTCTTCTAAACAGCATACAGAATCATAAAAAGAGTTTTGACGAGGAAATCCAAAATGCCTCGAGTGATTTGCGAGAGGTTCGTCGTCCAGCCGAATGGAATCCGAACTATATGCTGTTGAATAGCAAAGCCACGTTGATTATCTGTCCTAATCAGATTTCTCAGCAGTGGGAGAACGAGGTTTCCAAGTATATGAAATTGCACGGTTACAAGGTTTTGGTGATTTCAACAAAGACTTCGTCTGAAAAGTACACAGTCTATGATATTATGACCGCTGATTTTGTTATCGTAACGCACAATTATCTGGTGAATCCTCATTTTTTCCGCAGTGCCTACAATGTGAGCACCAAGAAAACCGATCCCAAGTCAGCTAGCGATGTTATTAAACATTTTGAACCAACCGCATCTACGAACAAAATGATGTATAAAGATGTGTATTCTCTGTCTCTTCGGCATTGGTTTAACGAGGTGTTAGACAAGAAATGTTTGAATTTAGTATCTCCACCTCTTCATGTGTTTCATTGGCATCGTATTCTGGTGGACGAAATCAATGAAATCGCTGAGCGTGCGCGTTCTGATAATCTCTGGTCGGATATACTGGAGAAGTTTTCAAGTAAGTATCGTTGGTGTATGAGCGGAACACCGTTTTCGAGCGGGGAATCCAGTATACAGTACTTGGTGAACTTTCTTACGGCTCAGAATAGCTATGTTACGGAGAACTACTGGATGTATGCACCAAAGGTATCTAGCTTTATAAAGGACATGGTTTTTCGTCGAAATACCAAAGAATCAGTAAAGCGCGATTATTCCAAAGAGCTAATCAAGGAGGAGATCCATTGGTTGAAGTTTACCGAAATCGAAAAGCGTATGTATCAATCATTTTGTGAAAAGAATGGTACTGTTGTAAGTAAGGACAGTCGTTATTTGCGTGAGCTGTGTTGTTCTCCGTTTCTTTCGGCGGAAACAGAACAGATTCTGGGAGATTGCTTAACGTTGGAGGATGCGGAAACTCGTATGGGAAATCACTACAAACAGGAGATCAAAAAAACGAAATTACACATTAAAAATTCGACAAAACGTCAAACAGATCTTGAAGAGCAAATTGAGAGCATCAAAGAAGAGATAAAGAATCAAATTCGTCGCGCAACGAATCCAGCAGAAGTTGAAATGCTCAAGGATAAAAAGAAAGAAACCTTACGGCCGCTCAACAAAGAGGTTGGTTTGCTAAAAAGCAGTATCAGTCGTTCTAGAACGAATCTGGAGAATTGTGAGCGTGCCAGTTCCTATTTTAACCGTGTTCTTCAAAGTATTCAAAAACAGGAAAGCGCAGAAGCTGATACTACTAACGCCGATACAGAAAACTCAGCCGACTCTGCTAAAGCCGACAATTTAGATATTCCGGATGAGTGTCCCGTTTGTCTTATTGAGTTGGACAATGAAGTGGGTCTCACGGTGTGTGGTCACGTCTACTGTTGGGAGTGTTTGGTAAACATTCAAAAGAATCAGCGTCGTTGCTGTTTCTGTAAGGCGGATTTAACTCCGAATAACATCCACAAGGTGAATCGCGTCAAGAAGATGGATACCACTAATGACGAGGATACTGAGAAGGATACCGAAAAAACACCAGAAGAGATTGAATTGTCTGAAAACATTCAAAAACACGGCACTAAGATTGCGAATATTTTGCATTTTATTAAGAATTGCGATGAGAAGATTATCTTGTTTTCTCAATGGGCCAAACTTCTGATGAGTGTCGAGCAAAAGCTCAAAGAGAGTGGTGTAGCCGTATCATCGTGTCGCGGAAATGTTCATCAGAAGAATGCGGCAATTCGCGAATTCACTACGGAGGACTCTGATGTGAAAGTTATATCTATTTCAAGTGAATCTGCTCCATCTGGCATAAATTTGACTGCGGCGAGCGTGGTAATTTTTATTGAACCTGTCTACAGCGATAGTATGGAAAGAATAAACGAGATTGAAGAACAAGGAATTGGACGTGCTCAGCGTCTTGGACAAACGAAACCGGTGCGCGTTGTACGTTTTCTAATGAAAGATACCGTCGAAGAAGAAATCTATAACGATCGTCTTCGTTATGCTTCTGAAGTAAAATAATAAAATTATAAAATGTGATATGTTTAATTCTACAAGCTGGATATATTTTCGATTTTAAAACTTATATGACCTTGAATCAATAATCCAATTAGAACTTCTGGAGATGGAACTTCTCCATCATAAAACCCTGAAAAATCACCGATATTGCTAATATATAGACATGTATGATCGGTTTTACTTTTATGAAGTAGAGAATTCTTCCATTCTGTTGCACATTGTTCTAACATTTCGATGTGTTCTTTCAACATTAAACGTAGATATAATGCTATTTCTTTTATATATTCTTCATGAGACATATGTACAATACATGGTAATGTTTGTCCAGATGGAGTTATTACTTGAGTATCAAATTTTTTTTTAGGGATTCTTTCTAAAATTACATTCAATGTTGTCATAGAAACAAGTTTATCTAACATTGAAATACATTTCTTCCCTTTGATAACGTAGTTTGGTGAACAAATTCCAATTATTTTATCATATTGAGAGAATGTATAAACAGGGATTGATTTTTTTGGTAATGAGATCATGTCTTAGGTGAATTTTATATTGATTCACCATAAACAACTCATAAATTCACCGAATCATAATCAAATCAATTTTTAAACTACAACATAACATCGAACACACACACATCTACACAATGATTCTCGGACAACCATCTATTATTTTTTGCCACAAATGTTGCCAACGCTATGATGAAAACAGCAAGAAGTATGCATGTCGGAGTTGCAAAATGTGGGTATGTGAAGTGTGTAGTCATGTCGGTTGTAGTGAATCAGAAGTAGCCAAGGCGGATATGCTCATCGAACGCCAAACGAAACGAGGAACTGAAGTACATATCTACAATGGATGCCGATATTTTGTTTTGCAAATGGATTCAGTGAAACACAAACAAGAAATGGACAAAATGCGCGCATCAATTTTGGACGAAACTGAAACTCAAATTGATCTAGAAAAAAAGAAAGAGTAATTAAAATATGGATACAACATCAGATCTTACAGATAGTTTTTATCGTTCTTCTAATGGTACATCAATGAGAAAAGCAGTAGTGTTACCTTGTTCGAATACGATTAATTTAGCAAAAGAAATTGTTTCCAAAAGTTCATATTTAAAACTTGGCAAAGTTCGTATGACATATTTTGCTTCAGGTGAAGTATGTCCAGTGATTGAAGGAAATGTTCGTGGAAGACATGTAATTGTTGTATCATCCGGACATAAGTTTGTAACAGACAAATGTGAAGTAACTGTGAATGATATTTTTATGGAATTAATGTTACTTCTTCAGGCTACGAAACTGGCAGATGCTAGACGTATTGATGTTATCATTCCCTTGTTCTTTTATTCTCGACAGGATAAAAAAATTGGTTCTCGTCAACCGATTTCTGCCAAGTTCATTGCAGATGCGTTGAGTATGTACCATGTCACACGTGTGGTAGCGATTGATTTACATTCATCGCAGATTCAAGGATTCTTCAGTTGTGGAATGGATAATTTGTATGCAATCAAATATCTTGGAAATGCTATTAATTCATATATGCGTTCTCCGAGTAACAAAGAAAACAAGTACTTTTTGGTTGCTCCAGATCAAGGTGCTGTGAAACGCATCGAAGCATACAGTCGTTACCTAAACATGGACTATGTACAAATGAATAAGGTTCGATCGAGAAGAGTTGCCAATAAAATCGACTATATTACATATGGTGGTGGAACCCTAAAAGAAACAGAATTAGAATCACGTCATGCTATTATTGTGGACGATATGATTGATACAGCTGGAAGTTGCATCGAATGTGTTAAATTACTTACGGAAAATTATGGTGTTACTTCTGTATCTCTTGCGGCGGTTCATGGTATTTTTTCTGGAAAGGCATTTGAGAGAATCAACGCAGAAGACAAAATTCCAGCTGTTTTTTGTACAAACACAGTCAATCAGAATGTATCTCAAACATTATGCCCCAAAGTTCAAGTTGTGGATATATCTGAATTGTTAGCAAAAACCTGTGATAATCTGATTTCAGGAAAGAGCATCAGCAAGTTATTTCCAGTTTCTGAATGAATAAAAGAATGAATTTTATATATCTTACAATACTTTCCCACCGTTTGCAGCGTATACTTGACACAATTCTCTGATCGGTTCCGAAATTCTACCAAATGTTGAGAAACGATGTACTGTAATTGGATTATGAATTTCCATTCTAAGTAACTTATCTACATGATCATATAGGTCGTAATACATTGCATCTCGAAGAAGGCTATTGGCCAAATAATTATCAACATCTATTTCTTTAAAATGATCAATCATATAATCAAGTATGTTACGAGGTAGAATCTCATCTACAATATCCTCAAAGATTCTTTCATTCTTATTATTAACTTCTAGTTTTGCTCCTTTTTCTATCATTTCTTTAATCAAATCAAGATCTTGAGATGCAATTGCATATATCAATATATCACATGGTTCAGTCAATATGATATGTTCTTGTTCATTATCTGATGCTTCTTGTTCTTGTTCTTTTTCGTTATCTGACATATTGATTTATGCGTTAATTCTGTGTATATAAATTTTCTTGTCTGATGCTATACATTTATCAAATCAATTTCACTGAATGTACGGTTATTCGGAAGGACAAGAAAACATAAACTATTACCATATTCTAGGTGTAAATCCTGGTGCGAGTGCACGTGATATACAAAACGCATATCGACACAAGGCAAAGGAACTTCATCCGGATAGAGGTGGAAGTATTGCAGATTTTCAAATGTTGCAAAAGGCCTATAATATCTTATCAAAAGACTCATCTCGAACGGTTTATGACAATCGTTTTTCAATGACCCATCATGAATTGAAGACAACGAATACATATGTTCCTTCGTATCCTTCTCCGAATCAGTATCAACATCAGCCACAGGCTCCTCAACGATTTAATCCACGTCCACCACATTCTTATCAAAGTACTCTTCCAAATCAAGGGGGAGGAGGTGGTGGCTTTAAAAAAGGAGGATTCAATCATGCGGCATTTATTGCCGAAAGACAAGAGATTCTCAATCGCCAACGAGAACGTCAAGAATATGAAGAGAATAAGAAACGTAATCGAAGCCGACCTGGAAAAGAAAAATTTGCTAAGAAACGAAGTGAAGATCTTAGAGATCAACTCTGGAAAGAAAAGTATGTATTAGGTGTAAATGTCGATGATAACGATGAGAACTATGCACGAAAGAAATCTGTATACTTATCGGAAAGAGATGCATTCAAGTCTCCAGAAAACGTATTTAATGGACGTTTCGATAGAAATGCATTCAATCGTTATTTTGATGAAATGAAAAAAGAAACCGAATCAAGAGATCTTATTATATATGAAGAACCGAGTCCATGTATGACTATTTTCAGTGGAGCTAATTCGATGCAATGCGCAGGAAGTGAGTTTGCAGAGTTTTCAAGTGATCCTAACAAAATATGTCATAGCACCGCTGAAATGTCTTTTATGAACCCGAACGAACTATCATCGGAAAGATACGAACAATACAGATCACAGCCAGATATCACAAAGATAGATTCGGCTCTAAGTAAAAAAGAAATAGAAAGATTGGCTATGAAACAACGTCAATCTATTGAGGAATATGGTTCTTCATCTTTCCGAAACCACAAAAAGAGCAGAAGAGATCGTAAAGGAGGTATTCACGGCGATCTATTCCCTGCCGAAGATGAACCACTTCATGAGGATGATTACACATACTACTCTGATTAATCCTTCATCTTTTCACCTAATGAAATTCATTCAGTGAATGTATAAACAAATCTACAATTCATACATAATCATCTTACTTTACATTTTCTCTCACTTTACTTTTTTTGAACTTTGACGAATGTCTTCGACTACAACATCTTCCTCTCGCTATCGTCCTCGAATTCGCAAGAAACCTCCCGCAAATCGAACTGATAACTATCGTAGACAATCACAGATTGATAGACATATCAATGCCCTCCAAAAGGCGATTGCAGATCGAAAGATCGCCGAAGATAAAGCTGCTGAACTGGAACTTCAACTCAAGTCGATACGAGAAAATATTACTCGTCTATCTGATCTGGTGAAAACACAGGCGGATGCGATCAACACATATGAGACCAAAGATACACCTGTTATTGTATCAGGTACCTTCAAAAAGATTGGTGGTGAATCAACTGATTTGGCGTATTCTTGCACAATTTGCAGTGAATCCTATCCTTCTACGGTGTATGTTTTCGAGACGGGTGTTCTACACAACAAGGCGTTTTCCTATTGTTCAAATGGACATGGATTCTGCCATTCGTGTGTGATGAAAATGCTCAAGTGGTATCAGGAAGTCCGTTATGCATGGGTGTGTCCGCACTGCCGAGAATATGTCAAAATCGATATTCCAATAAGTATTGCTTACACGGAGACCACTCAAGAAGAACTTGATCACTACCAACAACAAGAAAGCGATTTTGAAGACAGCGATGATGATATTATTGGGGTTAGCGATTTATATGATAATTTATTAAGTTGAAGTAGAATTCGTTATACTTCGAATGAGTATATCCGGTGTTTTTCCTGTAATTCTAGGTTTATACATGTTATAATGTAGGTTTTCTGATTTGAAGTCATAATTCAGAATATACATTTGCATGAGTATATAGTTGAATAAATCTTCGAATCGTGTTGCAGTAAACAAACTTTTTCCGTAATTAGATCCACCAGAACAATCCCATTGAAATAGATTAAAAAATAGTGTATCGTTGTTTGAATTTCGTTCGTTAATATTGATATCAAGTCGTTGTATAAGTCGTGAGAATGCGATCAATGCTCCAGGATTTTTCCATGGATTTGATGTGCAATATCTTATGCATTGTAGTATATTATTTCCACGTACATCATGGTAGTTTTCAAGAAACTCTCGAAAATGATCTACTAAATAATCAATGAACTGTAGAATATTGTATATATGTAGATGTTTTTGAGGGTCATTTTCCAAAGAGGAATGTGAGAATGATACATAATTAGATACATTGTAATTGTATATGAATTTCGGAATGTCCATTTCGAGTATATTGAAATGTGGATGCATGGAAACACGTAATTTCGAAATGGCACAAGATAACCATTTTTTTGGTATTTTACTATTTGGATTTGTCAACTTTTCTTTTTCAGTAAGTAGACTATTGTATGGTAATTTGTAGATAAACTGCACATCAGCATCTTCTAGTGTATCATAACGATCGTTACACATCATAACATCATTATACATTTCATTTGCAAAAGCATCATCGTCGACTAATTGATTGGAATTGTCTAGGTAACGAAGTCGTTTCGAGGAATTATCTGGAGATACGCTCATCTGTGTTGTTTAAAAATGAGATCACTATTATAATTATATATTCAATTTTAATGAATGTTCTTGGTCGTCCAGATGCACAATATTGTCTGTTAGACACACAAATTCCTGATCTAGTTCTACTACATAAGCAACGTAAAAAAAATGGTCAATTTAAGGTCTATCCTTTCATAATAATGAATGATGATGATATCTCGAAACGAAAACCGATCTATTTGATACCTGCACCTACCGAATATGTGAAACAGAGACAAAAAACAATTCAAGATCTTCATGACAAAACCAATAGACAAATTGGTGAAAGAATCAAAAGTACATATATAAGTCATAATAACGATCCAAAAGTAAAACAGCCGAAAATCATCAAAGAAGATGAAGAAGAAGACGATACATATTATAGCTCAGACGATGACGATGAGGACGATGACGAAGATGATGAGTTCATTCTTCCTCAGGATTTGAGTCCTCCTCCGACTTCACATTTTTTGTCTGCGTTTGTTGGTCAATCGTTTGACTAATTTCACACGTTTGTGTTGTTTCTATGTTTTCAACAACTTTTGGTACTTCAGGTATGGGTGTTGTTTTTTTCCGATAAACTCGTTTAAAAAAATCATCTCGAAATCGTACTTTGAATCCACACTGGAGTGTTCCTGGTACTGGTAGTAACGATCGTGATGTAACATCAAATACATTTACAGTGGTGGGTTCTCCATATATATTCTCCACTGATATCGAATACTTACTTTCGCTAAGTATGTTTTTTAGCTTCATTTTATCTCTACTGGTAAGAGTACTAGCTCTTAGAATCACTCTATATCCATTCTTGGTTTCAATGACTGATTTGATGCTACTACCTTTTCGTATCCGTTTACGAATGATTGTGATAACTTCAGTTACGTACTTTTCATCCTTAATGTTAATATTTACATCCCACAGAAGAGCTCGCGACGTATTGTGATATATGTAATCATAGAGTATTTCTTGAAATGATTGTATTTGTTGATCACTATGTTCATTCCATTGATTTCTCAAAGAATCATATAAAGCATGTTGAATATGTGTATTCATATTACTGATTGAATCCATGAAACTGCTCTGATTCATAGTTACATATATAGCAAGTGTTTCTGAATCTAATGAACGTCCAGTTTGATCTAAAAACGCATTCTTGTTGCATTCGTAAGATTTCACACACGATAGAAAACTAGCCGGTGTTTTTCCGTTTGTCGTTTTTGTAAGTATATTACGTTTCAATATATCGTTACTTAAACTAAAATTTCGTCGATATTTTACAGGTGAAATAAGCATTATCATCTTACAGTATTCGCTGTAAAGATACTTATTTAGATATTCCATATAGAATCTATTTACCGCTTCATCGTCATATACCAATTTGTGATATGTATCGCTGTCAATACTAGTTCTACCAATAACTTCTTCCATTTATCAAGTTAATAGAAAAATAGTTTTATGTCATACATAAATTGAGAAACTTTCTTAAATTGATACACATGTAAGCAATTTGATGATGTCAAGTCCAGAAATAAGTGATGAAGAAGAAACATCTGAAGTAGTTGTATCTGATTATGAAATTGATGAAGAACCCGATGAAGAGGAACTTATTAGTTCAGACGATGATGTTGAAATTGACGAACCGGAAGAAGTTGTTGCTATACCAATTCGACAACAATTTTTAGAAACATACTTTTATCCAAAATACACAGCATCACACAAAAAAAATAATGAAAAAACCATTGTATCATCAAAAAAATCAACAAGAGAACAAAAAAACGCAATAGCAAAAACAGAGGTTCGATTCTGTGATATACATCCTCAAGGGAAATATGTTATATTAATTTGAATGACTACTTCTGTAACATCGAAGATCCCATTTCATTTGTTCCATTTTAAATGACTTGCATTCTGAACATACTCGCGAGCGTAAAGTATTTGTCTCTAAAGTTATGACAATCGAACATACAGAATCATTTGTACAAACTCCGTTTTCACACTTCGATGAATGTGTCGTAGTAGTAGAAGAAACGGGTGTGATCGGTCTCCTACTAATATATCTTGGTATATATTCGTGTGATGGTGTAGGATATTGTACTTGTCGGTGAGGTATTAATATTATAGGTGGAAGTGTATGGGAAATTTTAGAAAAAGATATTCTATTGTAATAAGTATAATAATACAGAGACCACTGTTTATATAAAGGTTTCAACAATTCCCAATGTGTGTTTTCCCAAGTCTTCATTACCACTTGGGCACATGACAATTTAACAGTTGAAACAATACATCCCATTGTATTTTTTGTTAATGGTATTTAATAAATTATTTGTTTTTCATTCGGTGAATTTATCCATTCGGTGAATGATTCGGTGAATGTATTAGGAACCTAGGAAAAGTAGGAACAATAATACACCTACACATCTTCAACGCACCAAAAATGGAAACTCAAAAATACCAGATTCAAGAAATTGCTATCATTCTTGATCACTGTGAGTATGATTCACATATCATCAATCTTCTTTTGGGAACGTATATTATGAATTCTCAAAATGAGGCTGAAGTTACTCGAAAAGAATATACCGTGGAAGGATTGAAAAGCGGTATTGTGATGATCTATCGTTTAAGATTGGATGAAAGCGTATTTTACCTCGATGGCAAAGTTACTCCGGATCCTAATGGAGATGATACGTTTACCAAAACGTATTTCGATATTCGTTTTGCAGATGATATCAAACCTGCAAAAAAGATTCTTACCACGCACAAAAAAAAGAATGGAAAGTTTGATTACAATATGTCCGATGAGTATGTGTATGCTGCAAAACATATTCCAGGTGAACTTGATGATACTGACACGCTTATCGTCGTACGCATGAAAAAATAATATATTGTTTAACCTATTCGATGTGCTTAAGACATTATATGTAGTCATTTCATGATTTCAACTTTTTTCATTCGGTGAATTTATTAGGAACATAGGAACAAAAAATAAACGACAACCATGGCTGCTTTACGTATGGTCCATGATATTACATTTGTAATTTCTTCGGAATATAGTGATGTCTTACATGTAAATTTGAGACAACCTTCAGAAGAAAACTCTGTATCAAAGCATGAGATCAATGGAATACGAAGTGGAAATGTAACGATCTATCATTTAGGAATGGAAAAAGAGAGCTTTTGTATAGAAGGTTTTATTGCTTCATCAGATTGTCTAACTCTCTATCCAACATATTTTTATATTAACTTTGGATATGACAAAGATATGGCGAAAAGTGATCTGATAAAATTTAAGGAAGACTTTGGTGAGTTTGACTTTTATATGACAGACGATTTCAGTTATGCGACAAATTCTCTTAGCGGGTACGGAGAACAAGCAAGCACGTTAATCATAATTCGTATCAATAAACTTATCGATGATTAAAAATCCGGTTGTAGTGTTTGTGTTCCATACATCATATAATTATAGCGAATTGTCATACTATTGTGTTGTTTTTTGAATTCTATAATATCGAATTGTAGTGCAGAGTATGGTATATTACTTGTTTTCCCAAATAGCCATTGTATATGTTTTCTTGGTTCTCTTTTTCCTTTTTCGTTTGTGATCCCACGTACTTCAAACAATGCAATTTCATTATCATCATCTGTTTTATCGAACATAAAGAAGTACATATCTTTTTGTTTAGAAACGTTTTCTAGTTCTTGCTCAAATAGAAAGTTCATGATTATATTGCTATTACTTACACAATCAAGTGTGACATATTGAATCATGGTATATATTTCGTTGACGCAATCACAATCTGTTTTGTCTTCACATATACATTCAGCATCTTTCAAGCTAAAACCAAAATCGTATCGTGTGTTGATTTCGTTAACATAGTCTTGTAGTAATGCAAGTTTCTGGAGGATATCAATACTAGGCTCCATATTTGTGTATGATTAAATATATATGACATTTTTTTGCAGCTTATATGTATAATGGACTTTTATTCTGATTTCGATTACAATAATATAGATACATCTCCATCGATGTATTATGATCAGTATTCTTTTCAGAATTTTCCAAATGTTGCGATGAACAGATATACACCTCCACAAAAACGACGATCAAGTAATAACAAACAAAAGGAACGCGCTCAGAAGTTGAAACAATTACAAGAACTTCGTGAAAAATGTAAACGGAAACGTTGTATTAAATTCAGAAGTATGATGTTATCAGTTGTACTTTTATTAGTAACAGTGTATAGTGTATCGTTAATTCGTTAAGTTACTTTACTTGTTACTTTACTTGTTACTTTACTTGTTACTTTACTTGTTACTTTACTTGTTACTTTACTTGTTATATATTACATTAAATTCTTTGATACTTTTCTCAAGAATATCAACATTGTATTGTGTTAAATTCAGGATAAAATCAACAGATTTATCAGAATCGTAAACATAACAACATGTACCTGGTTGTCCTTGCAATATATAGTTTGCACAGATATCACAATAAATTGTACCATGTATTTGTGAGAATATAGTAGAAACCATTTGTTGTGCATTTTTTTGTTGTTTGCAACGTATACGTTTGATATCATTGTCGTATGATCGAAATTGTTCCCATGCAGTTGATACTCTCTTTTTGAAAAAGTCACATGTTTCTCCAAAATATTGGCGCAATGCCAGTTCTCGGAATAACGTATAACAGTGTTGTTCTCGTATGAATAATGTCACGTAAAAGGTCATCATCGACGATTTTGTTCTACTTACTTCTGACATTTTTCGAGTTCAGAAATTTAAGTGTCTGGTGTGTTTTTTCAATGTACCCTAGTTTCTTAATTGATTCGGTGAATTTACTTACATTTCATTCGGTGAATTTGTATAAATCGATTTTATTATGTGTGTCAAAGTTTATCTTGACATAACAAATTTCAATGATCAGAATTGCAAAAATACATTTTAATATAAAAAGAACAAAACATACATACATATGAAAAGAAAAAAGAAAGACAAAGATAATATATATAAAACAACCGTTGTTAAAATTGGAATCAA
>Ga0210057_1002088_pt1 | contig 28996 bp, 39 predicted proteins | sample CryGeyCG2114_010_2_FD_183968 | JGI IMG/M metagenome (GOLD analysis project Ga0210057, IMG submission 183968) | Groundwater microbial communities from aquifer - Crystal Geyser CG10_big_fil_rev_8/21/14_0.10 (SPAdes) (version 2) | ecosystem: Environmental > Aquatic > Deep subsurface > Groundwater ...
AAGGAATTAACCGACCCAGAGCCCTCTCTGATCTCTCTCCTTAAAGGAAAACTTACTCTCGCGTTTTTATGAATCCTTAAATACATTGTCAGTAAATATACTCTGACAACGTATCGTAGTCAAACACCTAAAGAACTTAATAATGGAAATGGTGAATTGCTACTGGATAATTATCTGAGAAGCGCCCTGAGGCTTCGAGATCTTTTATTATCATTTTGCTGATCATAGGCAAGTCTATGGCAAGTCCGGCATGCCAAAACTTGAGAATTGGGCGGAATATATAGATAGCGAACTTTCCTTCCACACACCCCGCAAATAAACCAAAAGACAAATCCCCTGCCCAAATTAGACCTTGTATAGGTCATTCGGACTTGGTTTTGATCCGTAAATTCAATCTTTCCATTCGTTTCTTGTTTTAAATTGATAGTTGATCCTTTCTCAATCATTTCTATCAAATCTCTAACAAACCCTTCATTCTTGGGATCAAGCAAGGTTTTCTTATCATCTGAGGCTTTTTGTTTGAGTTTTAAATAAAAATTTCTGGCAAACACACCCGCGCTTACGCGCTGAGAGTTTTCTACAAGTGGCCTTTTATCAAAAGAGTGCATAAACATATTTCTACCGAAATCACTAACAATTACTAAGAATCATTAGGGTTATTTTGCCCGTTATTTGCTTGAACTATTTGATTTTGGCCCACCACGGCAGTGTTTGTCTTGATATTTACTTCAAAAGAAGGTGATTTAAGCATTTTAAGGGCTTGTAGCGAGGCCAAATAATGCCTCTCTGCCCTATCCAGCTCCTTGCTCAAAACAGCTAAATACTGTACATCGTATCTGGTTTTTATGCTTCCCAAAGTGTCCTTAATCCTTCTTTGAATTTCCAAAATCCTCACAAAATTAAGAGATACTATTTCGGCTATAGATTTCTCACTTGGGGTACTACAGCCATATTCCGTCTGAAGATTCTTACTAAATTCCAGGGCAAAAACCCCGTGAAGCTTAGAGGTTGCGTTTAATAGCAAAACTCCCTTATCAAATTCAAACAGGGTCATTGCCTTATAGTAATTTGAATCTAATGTAAATTCTTTGGGTTCTTTCAAATCCTTAATTTCTTTATCTGCTTGTCGGAGTATGTACCATGCATCAAAGCCGGTGGCTGAGCTACTAATGGCCTGCTTTATCTCTTCTATTGTTTTTGGTTTTGCAAGCTTGTTATTGGGCATATGAAATTGGTAGATCCGGAACCTTGGAGGCTACAATTCTCCCCAAATAATCCCTTTCGATAATTTCTCTTTCTTTTCTGGCTCTCGGAAGCACTACCTTGAAGTAGAAATCAAATTGTGGGACGGTGAAAAGTGAATCCCGACACTAAGTGACATTGACTTTTAATATCTTAAGTGCTAATATTTAGTTACTAAACATGAAGGAGATTCTATATGAGTCTCCTTTATTTTTTCTCCTTAAACTTCAATAATTCTCTTAAATAGTGAAAGTCCCGAAAGTCGTTGCCGGCAAACTGGCGAATTTCCCTGGCCGTTCTTTCACCCCTGGACAAGACGGTTATTTTTTTGCCGATTGCCCTTAAATGTTTTAGTACGGGTAAAAAATCCCCGTCTCCGGAGAGAAAAATCAACTTATTAAAATTATCTTTTTCTTTCATTAAGTAAAAAGCCATTTCAACGTCACAATTTGCCTTTCTCTGCGTCGTGCCGTCGCCTTGATGGTAAAGCTTTACGGGCTTTAGATATAATTTGTATCCAAATTCTTCTAGCTTCATGTAAAAGCGAATTCTTTGTAAATGTTTGGAAAGAAGCAATAGTTTTGCTTCGTCTAATTTTTTTCCCTCATCACGAACATATTTCCCCAAATATTTCTCTAGGAGCCCCAGGGGAACGCTATCGTTTTCTAAATAGCTATATGGAAAACTATATATTTCCACGCCTCCAAAATACAGAACTTTGGTAACACCATACTTAGTTTTCAGATAGCCCATCAGTTTTTTATAATCTATTTTCCACCCCAGGCTTTTTTCCCCACCATAAAAGAGATTGGAAGCATCAATAAAAGCGCAAGTCTTTATCACCTTAGGCATGGACTTATTATATCGCGAATTAATTTAAATTTCTTAAGCCATCCTGCTTTGGCGGCGGCGGTCCAGGGCAGTCAAAAACTTTTTGCGGAAGCGCAAGGATTTGGGCGTGATTTCCAACAGCTCGTCATTTTCGACAAACCCCAGCGATTGCTCCAGGCTGAATTTGAGCGGCGGCACCAGCTGAATAATGCCGTCGGAAGTTTTGGAGCGCATATTGCTCAATTTTTTACCCTTATTGACGTTGATTTCGATGTCTTCTTCCTTGCTATTTTGGCCGATAATCATGCCTTCGTAAACATTAACCCCGGGATCGATAAAAGTGATGCCCCGACCCTGGGCCGCGTTGAGTCCATAAGCGATGGCCGGACCGTTTTCGGAAGCGATTAACACGCCGGTTCTGATTTTGGGCAGAATTTCACCGATGGGCTCAAAACCAATCAGCTCCGAGCTTAACGTCGCCAAGCCTTTAGTGTTGGTCATCAACACCCCTCTCAGGCCGATAGTGGTTCTGGTCGGAATTTTGTAGACCAGCTTAATCTCCTGATCCGAAACCGGCTCCATTTTCAACATTTCCCCCTGCCTTTTGCCCATCTCCTGAATAATCGTCCCCTGATATGCGTTTAAAACGATAATGGTCACCTCTTCGTAGGGCTCCGAGACTTGACCAGCCACGGTTTTGGTGATAACTTCGGGCCGACCGACTTCCATTTCGAATCCCTCGCGCCGGAGCGTCTCCAATAGAATCGCCAGGTGTAACTCTCCCCGGCCGGCCACCCGGAAGCGGCCGCCGCTGATTTTTTCCAGCCTTAAACTTAAATTCGTCTCCAGCTCTTTTTTCAACCGCTCTTCAATTTGGCGGCTGGTACCAAGCTGGCCTTCTTGGCCGGAAAAGGGGGAAGAGTTGGGACCGATATCAATGCGCAAGGTCGGCTCGGAAATGACGCTGGATGGTAAACTCTCCGTGTCGCCCGGTTCGGCAATGGTCTGGCCAATGTTGCCTTCGGCCACGCCGGTCACTCCGACAATATCGCCGGCGAAAGCCTCCGTCACTGCCTTTCTGGTTAAACCATCGGAAATGTAAATGCCGTCGATCAGGTAGGTCGTATTTTGGTCGTGAGTCAAATTGACTTTTTGGCCCATCGCTAATTTACCGCGGAAAATCTTGCCCACCAGAATGCGACCGGTGTGCAAATTATAGTCCAGCGACGAAATGAGCATTTTGAATGGGCCGGCAGTGTCGTTGGTCGGCGCCGGAATTTGGCCAATGATTTCGTCCAGCAAGGGGGTAACATCGGCCGGCACCGAAATGTCTTGTGGCAATTCTTTAAAAACCTTGCCGTCCCGGCCGACGGCAAAAAGAACGGAAAATTCCAAGTGCTGGTTTTCGGTGGCCAACTCCAAAAATAAATCATTGGTCTTGGCCAGCGTTTCAGAAATCCGGGCAAACGGCTTGTCGATTTTATTGATCACCACGATAATTTTTAAGTTCAGCTCTAAGGCCTTTTTCAAAACGAAACGAGTTTGCGGCATCGGCCCTTCTTGGGCATCAATGATTAAAAGCGCGCCGTCGGCCATACCCAGCGTTCTTTCGACTTCGCCGGAAAAATCGGCGTGGCCGGGCGTATCGATGATATTGATCTTGATGCCTTTGTATTTAATGGCGATGTTTTTGGCGAGAATAGTGATCCCCTTTTCCCTTTCCAGCTCGTTGCTGTCCAAGATGCAGACCTCGGTCATCTCTTCCTCGTTGGCGCGGAAGACGTGCGTTTGTTTTAAAAAAGCGTCAATCAGGGTGGTTTTACCGTGATCGACATGGGCGATGACCGCCACATTCCGTATTTTTAGTTGGTCCATGGGAAGTATTATATACTACTGGAGCACGTAGGAGCCGGAGGTGCGCAAACCGCCCATCTTCTTTTTAAGGTCCGAAAAGAAGTTTCCGATCGAATCCGTCAGGCTTGGTTTTTTAACCAAGACCTTGGCTTCCACCTGAAAGGTATTCGTTAAAAAAGTGCCCCGCACATCATAAACTCCCCCCAAAAGCCAGTCCTGGCAATCGTAATCACAGCTAATGGTTGACCGCCGGCAGAAAGCACCTCCCTGAGCGTCGGCGATGGTTAAGATTTTCTGGCCGCCGGCACCGGAAATTAAACTGGCTCCGGCATCATCAATTCTCAAATTTCTTTCCGGAGGGCAACCACAACAGACATCTTCCGCCGGGCATGTTTTCCGCTCGCAAACCACCAGTTCGGGGCTAACCCTGCCTCTGAGAGTAATTTTTTGGCGATTATATCCGGCCTGGCCGGCCAAAACCTGGCTGGGGATCAGAGCCCCCGCCAGCGGCGTTTCCTCATTTTGCCGGGAAAGTTGCACGTATTTATCGTTGGTTAAATTAAACCAAATGACATAACTGATTAAAGAAGCAAGAAGCAAAAGTGAGAAAGTCACCGAAGTAGCGAGCGCCAGCTTTTTGAGCATTAACCCAATGATATCACCTTTTCAAACCTAGCGATACAACTGGCTGTGAGTGCCGATCAAATCAAAATAAAAAACCTTCCCGTCTTCCAATTCCCGGAAAATTGCCCGCCAGTCCCCGGTAATATTAAGACTACGGTAGCCTTGGTATTGGCCGGCCAAGGCATGATTATTTAAAATCGGGTGATGTTGGTCGCTCAAAAAAATTTCCAACCGGTGGCGAAAAGCAATTTTAACTTTCTGAGGGGCCTTGCGGAAGTCTTTGATAAATCTTTTAGAATAATCAATTCTTTTTGTTTTCATCAATGATCTTGTCCAAAAATCCCAAGGCTTCGTCAGCGGACCGGAAAGAAGTAAAGCGGCCGGCCTTGCGATTGGCCTCCGATTCTTTCAGAGCTTGAATCAGATATTCGCTCGGCTCTTCGCTGGTTAAATTGAAATTAATCGCCTTTACTCTGATTAATTGCCTTAAATAACCATTAATCAGCGCGCTTAAACTAAAACCCAAGCCGGCAGCCACTCGCTGAGCCTGAAGTTTAGTCCGAGAATCAATTTTGATATTAATGACGGCGGTATCCATATTCATCATTATATACTTTGTCTACACTTTGTCAATACCCAATAAATATCGTCTTCTTTTCGCTTTCGGAAATTTTTCAACGGCGTAGCGGAGCATGGTGCGCGGCATGCTAACGGCGTACTTTCGCAAAAACTTTTCTTCAGCAGCCAAATCCTTTTTGCCAATTTCCCGGAGCATCCAGCCCACTGCCTTATGGATTAAATCGTGCTTGTCAGCCAGCAAAATCGCGGCGATTTTTAAGGTGTCAGTGAATTGGCCTTGTTTGATGAAAGCGAAAGTAGCCATAATGCTGATGCGGCGCTCCCAAAGATTTTTTGACCGCGCCAATCGATAAAGAATGGCTTTGTCTTTATCAATCAGCCAATCGCCCAGAATATTGGGGGCGAACCCGTCCACCAAATCCCAATTATTAAATTTCCGGGTATTCTTTAAATAGAAAGTCACGATTTGCTTTTTGCCGGCCAAATTCGGCCTTAGCCGGGTTACGGAGGACTTTTAACTTTCCCTGCAATTGAGAGACTTGAGCGCTCATTTGGCCTTAACTTTGGAGCCGCTGGGCGTATCTTCGACTAGGCAGCCACATTTTTCGATCTTTTGCCGGAGCTGATCGGAGGCGGCCCATTGGCCCTGTTTCCGCAATTCTTCCCGCTCTTTCACTAACTTCGCGACTTCCGCGGGCACGCAAAAAACCGGGCAGTTTTCATTCAAACGTAACCCCAAAACCTGATCAAAATCCAAAATCAATTCCAATTTATCCGGGGCCGGTAAATCCGATTTGGCCATCTCCCAAACTATGGCCAGCGCGTCCGGCGTACATAAATCCCGGTTGACTTTGGCGGCAAACCTTTGCCGAAACGCCTGAATTTTCTCCGGATCGTCCGTGCCGATGGTTTGGCTGTGAGTCTCGCTTCGCCAGCCGCTGACCAAGCTCATTAATTTTTGATAGGCATTTTGGGCGCCTTCCAACGCTTCCCAACTGAAAACCAAACCCTGTTTGTAATGAGACATTAAAGCTAAATACCGGAAAGCCAGAGGGTTAAAGCCTTTTTTTACCAAATCTTGGATGGTCCAAACATTCCCTAGGCTCTTGCTCATCTTTCCGTCTTTTAAAGTCAGCCATTCATTGTGCAGCCAATAATTAGCCATCTGCCGGCCAAAAGCGCCATAAGCCTGAGCGATCTCGTTGGTGTGATGAACGGGAATGTGCTCCTTGCCGCCGGTATGAATATCAAACTGATTGCCTAAATACTTAGTTGACATGGCCGTACACTCAATGTGCCAACCGGGAAAGCCCTTGCCCCAGGGTGAATCCCATTGCATAATATGCTTTGGCTGGTTGGTCACCCACAACAAAAAATCCCAGGGCTGCCTCTTCTCCGGATCAACCTCCACCCGACTGCCGGCAAACTGTTTTTTTAAATCCAACCGGCTAAACCTGGCGTAATCGGGAAATTTGGCCGTGTCAAAAACCAGGCCGGTTTTGGTTTTGTAGGTAAAGCCGTTTTTCTCAATCAACTTGATCAATTCAATTTGTTCGGCAATGTGCTCGGTGGCACGGCACAAAACATCCGGCCGAATGATGTTGAGCAGATCCATGCTGGCCAAAAATTGGGCGATGTATCTATCGGCAATTTGCCAAACCGAAGTCTTTTCGCGCAGAGCGCCTTTTTCCATCTTGTCTTCACCTTCATCGGCGTCTGAAGTTAAATGACCAACGTCGGTAATGTTCATGACCCATTTAACCTTGAGGCCGTCCCAACGCAAAAGCCGCGTCAAGACGTCCCATTGGACATAGCAATACATGTTGCCAATATGTTGATTCCAATAAACAGTCGGGCCGCAGGAATAAACGCCAGCCTCGCCTTTTTTAATCGGCGTAAAACTTTCCAATTTTCTGGTTAACGTGTTGTAAAGTTTAATCATCTCGTTTTCATCTTACTACAACCATCAGGCCTAATCAAAAACGTGCTCACTAAAATATCTTTCGCCTCGGTCGGCAAAAATCGTGACCACAGTTTTATCACGGCTTAACTTTCTGGCAATTCGGGACGAAGCAACAAAATTGGCCCCTGAAGAAATGCCCACTAGTATCCCCTGATCTCTGGCCAATCTTTTGGCGGCGGCAACTGCCTGTTGAGTGTCCACTTTTTCGACCATATCAATCAGCCCTTGATCTACCAGTTTAGGAATAAATCCCTCGCCGATGCCCTGAATATTATGGCGGCCGGGTTTTCCCCCGCTTAAAACAGCCGATTCTTTCGGCTCCACCGCCACGATTTTAATCCCCGGAACCACCTTTTTTAAGACTTTACCAACGCCGATTAGGGTTCCGCCGGTGCCAACACCGGCCACAAAAAAGTCTATTTTCCCGCCGGTTTGTTTTAATATTTCCAATCCTGTGGATCTCTCGTGAGCTATGATATTATCCATATTTTCAAACTGGCCGGGAACCCAGGCAGCGGCTGCTTTTCTGGCCAACTCGTCTCTTTTATCAATCGCTCCCTGTGGCCCGTTTTTTTGAGGCGTTAAAACCACTCTGGCGCCAAAGGCTTTTAGCAAGTGCTGTCTTTCCAGACTCATATTTTCCGGCATGACCGCAATCATGTGGTATTTCTTAACAGCGGCGATCATCGCAAAAGCAACTCCGGTATTGCCGGTGGTCGCTTCAATAATCGTCATCCCCAGGCAAAGTTGGCCCCTTTTTTCCGCTGCCGCGACCATATAAAGGGCCATTCTGTCCTTAACACTGCCACCAGGATTTAAGGCTTCCAGTTTCGCCAAGATTTTAGCGCCCTTAAAAGATGGGTTAACCTCAATTAAAGGCGTCCCGCCGATAGTGTCTAAAATTTGTTGATACATCATTCTGACCATAAACAAGTTTGTTGCCAGAGCAATAAAAAAAGCTCCCCTTGGGGAGCTCATTGCCAACCACTATAAGCGCTCCCCCCATTAATCCGGAGAGCAACAACAAAAATTTACGACTTCAATATTCTTTCTCACTGGTTTGGATATTAACACGAATAGCAATTCCCTGTCAAGAACGACCAGATTTAGTCAAAACAGGGATCGGCGAAAACCGGCCACATCGCCGCAAAACTTTTGGTTGCGTTTTGCGCTTCAACCTCGCTTTTTTTCTGGGCAATTAAAACGCCTAATTCATTAACAACCTCGCTGGTACCGGCGCCATTCCTTCCCTGTTTATACCTCTCCAAAAGTCGATCGGCCAAAAATAATTCAAAGTGAGCTAAGTTTCCCGACCGGTGGACGGCTTCAAGAGATGCGATGTATTTATCACGCCCAGAAGGCCAAACGATGATCGGCCGAAAACCAAATCTCTTTAAGATTAAATCGCCCATCAGCCTGGCCGTGCGGCCGTTGCCATCTTCAAAAGGATGAATTCTAAACAACGCGTACATGGAAAAACTAACTGCGGCCACCACGGCCGGCAGGCATTTGACGCCGCAGCCGCAGGGGCTCAACTTTCTTCCCACTTCATCAATGTATAAGTTCATCAGCTCCGGCACTCTTTGCCACGGCGGCGGCGTGAAGCTGGCCTGAGTCACTCCCACGTCTAATGTTCGGTATCTTCCCGAAGCATCTTCCGGCAAAAGATTCCGCGAGCAGCGCCGCTGAATCGCCTTGATGGTTTCTTCCGTCAGTGGTGTTCTGCCCCTGGCCACTCTGTTGATATATTGCAGAGCACGCCGAGCGTTCCCAAAGGCCTCCAGTTCGGCATGCCCCTCACCCACAGTCGTTTCAGCTAGAGATCTTTCCGTCATCAGTTTTTTTAAATATTCTAATTAATTCTTTCCTTGAGCCAGGACTTAAATTAACGTCTCTCTCCAAAACACGTTCCAGCTGTTCCGACCGCAAATAGATGCCCTCTATGGCCAAGTTGGCCAAGATACTGGCCGCTTCTTCAAAAGCAGGGCTCTTGGCGTGCGATGATTCTTTGGTCATCTTTAGCCTCCCACCCTTCGGCCGGCGGTTTCCGGCTGAGCCTGTTCCTGGGCCGACTTAACGCGCCGGCCGCCGCCGAATTGCCGGCCGGGTTTGCTCGTGGGTACGATTGGCGCTTCTTGTGGTTGAGCAATTGATTGATCATTGGGAATCCCCTCAAACGTTGACTCTCGGCGGCGGCGTAATTGTTCTTCCCGGGCTTTCTGCAATTGGTCAATCTCCTGCTCTATCTGGTGCGAGATTTGGGCGGCTGCTTGTTGGCTCTGGGCAGCCTCTCGGTCCTTCATTTCCCCCAGCCTGGCTTTAGCCGCGGCTTCGTCTGCTTGCACCGTCGGCTCGCCTCGCGAAGCGGGTTGGCCGGTTTGCGGATTACTCGTACTCACACCCATTTGCTCCAAAACTTTTCCTGCCATCTCTTGAGGCTGTTTTTTAACCGTCTCAAAAGTTTCTCCGGCTAACTGACCAATCTGTTGGGCGAGGTTTTTAATAATTTGTTTCGGCATACTTTAATGCAAACTCGAAATTCGAATATCGAAACTCGAAACAATCTCGAAATTCAAATTTTCAAAATATCATTCTAATTTGCGGATAATTGAACCAAAAATACTCATTAGCTCAATCGTTTCTTTAATTAAATTGTCTCTTTCTTTCCCAAGTCTTAGACTATCACTCGTGTTTATCAACTTCAACCAATAAGACGATTCTTTTGCCTCTTTGCGGCAAATTTTGACTCTCATTATAAAATCTTTTTTGCTTAAAGATTCATTCGCTTCAATATAATTAGCCCCTACCGATCCCGATGACCTTATTAGTTGGCTTATATCTTCAATATTAGAAGTGGTTCTTGGCAATTCCCCGACAAACAGCCTTATCGCCTTGGCAAAAGCTAAAGTTCTTTCTTCCAGATCAAATCGTTTCGAATTTTGAGTTTTGGTCATTTAAGTTTGTTTCGGATTTCGAGTTTCGGGTTTCGAATTTTAACATTCTCGTCTTCCCTCCAACGCACGGCTTAAGGTGGACTCATCGGCATATTCCAAATCCCCGCCCGTCGGCAAGCCTTGACCCAAACGAGTAATTTTCAATTTACAATTTTCAATTTTCAATTGCTTCGCGAGATACATCGCCGTGGCCTCGCCCTCCATGTTCGGATTGGTCGCCAGGATAATTTCCGTGATAGGCGAAACGTAAGACGAGATACGGTCCAATAGTTGCTTGATATACAGTTCGTCGGGACCGATATTGTTTAAGGGCGAAATGGCGCCGTGCAAAACATGATAGGCTCCTTTATAATCGCCGGTTTTTTCAATCGCCAAAACGTCCAGCGGCTGCTCCACTACTAAAATCTTCGTTTTATCGCGGTTCTGGTCGGTACAAATCGGACAGGGATCGGTTTCGGCCACGTTGTAACACAGAGAACACAAAACCGTGTTTTTCTTTAATTCTGACAACGCCCCCGCAAATTCGTCCAACTGTTCCTGGGGCACATGCAGCAGGTAAAAAGTCAGCCTGGCGGCTGTTTTGGGCCCAATGCCCGGTAACTTCTCAAACGCCTCGGTTAGATTACGAATCGATTTCGGCAGAATCATTTGCCTAACAGCCCGCCTAAGCCACCGCTCATCGCCTGAAGCTTTTTGGCGGCAATCTCCTGAGAGCGGCGAATAGCTTTATTCAACACGTCCACCAAAATCTGATTGGCCACCCCGGTTACCGTCAGCTCTTTAATTTTCTGATCGCCGGTCATTACCACGCGCACGCCTTGCTCTTCCAAAACGACTTCTTCAGCCGCCAATTGGCGCTGAATTTGCATCGCCTGGTCGCGCATCTTCCGCAAGTCATTTAATTGGCCGACACCTTGTTTTAAATTATCAAACATCTTAGCTGACCAATTTGCCGTTAAAAATTTGGTTGGCAAGATCTATTATATCAGAACCGGGCGGGGTATTTTCAACTACCACTTTGGCCTGAACCTGGTCGAGGGATTTTTTCTGGCCCAAAACACATTTTAACCTCACCGGCTTGCCTAAAATTTGCGAAGCGGATTCCTCCACAATCTGCCGGCATTTTTCCGTTTCCAGTTTTTCTTTATGAAATTTATAAAAAACCTCCAGGGTCAAAACTTCTCCCTCCAGGCCTACCGGCCGCGACGCCCGCAGCAAAGCTTCCACGGAATGATTTTGTGGCCGCACCTGGGCCAAAAGATCCAACCATTTACCCTCGACCACGCTCAGCGTGGCCGGCCCGCCTAAACTCGCGCCTAGCGAGGCTGACTGGCCATCGTTGGCCACTGATGGCGCCGCTGCTAAATCCGGTCTGGCTGGCGGCAAATCAATCTTTTCTGTTTTTTCTTCCGGAATGTTTCGAGTTTCGGGTTTCGAGTTTCGAGTTTTGCCTTCCCCCCACTCCACCACCACCAATTCCAAGGGTAATTGCGGGATCGGGCTGTCTTTTATCTGACTGGCCGCTTGGGAAAAAAGCTCAATTAGCCGAATAACGCTCGTTTTGGGCAAGGCGGTTAATAAATCCTGGTTAACTTCAACGCTAGGCAAGCCTATTTTAGCTAAAAGCAGATTTCTTAATTCCTCCAAAATATTTAAAGTGTAAATTGAGAGATCGGCACCCAGATTAACGATCCGGTCAATCTCCGCCAGACCGGCGGTCATGTCCCCGGCAACCAAAAATTGCAGCAAACGGCGGGGATTGGTTTCTTCCAGCTGGCCCAGCAGCTTTTGAGCTACCAGCAGAGTCACCTTTTGGCCGCCGAAAGAGAGTTGCTCCAAAATTTTATGGGCGTCACGAAAGCTGCCGTCGGCGGCATGGGCAATCAGTTCCAAAACGCCTTTTCCCAATTCTAATTTTTCGCCCGCCACCGCCCGTCTCAGGGCTCCGCTGATTATTTCTTCGGGCCGGGCCTTCTGAAAATTAAACCGCAAACAGCGGGAGATGATGGTGGCGGGCAACTTTTCCGGCTCGGTAGTACAGAGAACAAAAATAGCGTGCTCCGGCGGCTCCTCCAGGGTTTTCAACAAGGCATTGAACGCCTCCGTGGTCAGCATGTGGACTTCATCAATGATATAAACCTTGTATTTGCATTTGGCCGGTGAAAGTTTGATTTTCTCCCGCAAATTGCGGATATCGTCGATGCCGCGGTTGGAAGCGGCGTCCACTTCAATCAGATCCAGCGCGCTGCCGTTGATAATCTCCCGGCAAATATCACACTGATTACATGGTTCCTGGTTTTTAGTTTTGTGAAGACAATTGATGGTCTTGGCCAGGATTCTGGCGGCGGAAGTTTTACCGATGCCTTTCGGCCCGGAAAATAAAAACGCGTGCGGCAGCCGGTCGGAGGTCAAAACTTTGGCTAATTCTTGGCGGACGGCAACGGAATCAAGTTCGGAGAGGGTTTGTGGCCGGTATTTCAGATAATAGGTTCCGATAGCCATGAATGATCAGTTCTTCGATTGTTAATTTTTTACGTTTTGCCAACTCCGGGCAGATAATGATCTCCCCCAAACAATCTTTTTCGCCTGCCACCGAAGGAAACTTGGCCTGCCCGCCCGCGCAATAGTTAAAAGACAAAACTGTGGTCGCCTTATCAAGATGGCGATACTTCCGGTTAAGATCACGGATTGTCTTTTGGTCTACAAATACCAGATTAATCAGAAACATAAGGACTGTCAACTAGCACTTAATTACTACAAACTATAACACCTGAAAAATTTTCAATTTTCAATTTTCAATTTTCAATTCCTTTTTGACCATCGCCGCCACTTGATTGCCGTCGGCTTGGCCTTTAACTTTGCCCATCACCACCCCCATGGCTTTCCCAAAATCGCCCGGTCCCGTTGCCCCAACTTCAGCAACAACCTCTTTGACGATTTTGACCACTTCCTCGTCGCTCATCTGCTGAGGGAGATAAGTATTCAAAAGATCTAATTCGGATTGCTCTTTAGCCACTAAGTCAGCTCGGTTTCCCTGCTGATAAGCGACAATTGATTCTTTGCGTTGTTTGACCTGTTGGCGGATAACCGCCACAACATCGTCATCCACTAAGTCGGCCTGTTTCTCAATCTGCCGATTGCGAAGGGCCGCCAGCAAAAACCGCAAGGTAGAAAGCCGCTCTTTTTCGCCGGCTTTCATCGCCTCCTTGAGATCTTTTTGGAGTTTTTCCAGAATCACGATTTTCTCCTTGTTCGTCTTAGCACTGCTAGGCGCTCTTTTTTACGTAATGAGGGTGGCTTGTAGAATTCCCTTTCCCGCAAATCATTCAAGACATCATCCTGAATGACTTTTTTCCGGAAACGGGCAATTAACCGGTCATCGGTCTCGCCGGGGGTTTTTTTAACAATCGTTGCCATGTTGATATTTCACTCTCCTTTCAAATTTTCAAAAATTCGGATTAGCTCTTCCAAACTAAGTTTAGTCGGCCTCATGCTCTTGTTAACCGAGGCCCAGTTTAATAATAGTTTTTTACTGGCATGCAAAAACCAATTAGCCTCGCCGTCAACCGCCTTGACTTTATTATACACCTCAGTCAAATCGGCGCCGGTGTCCCAGCGGGCGTAAATCCGCACGCCGCCTTTTTTCGGATCTTTCTGAATGATCACCACTAGGCCAGCCACTTCGCCCTCCCAACCGACATATTTATTGCCGGTTTCGATGCCGATCCCCTTCCCCCAAGGCGTCACAAATTTAGTCCCGGTTTCCAATTCTTCCCGCGCCTTAATTTTATTTTGCAGATTCAAAAAAATTGCTTCGGTCAATCTCAACCCCACCGTCATTACCTGATCATCAGTTTCCGCCATGCCTCGCAGACTTTCGATAATATTCTGGAAATAAAAGGCGGTCCGATACTCGCCCACTTCCGGCCAATGCAGATCACGGGTGTTGTCGATTTCCGTTTCAATGTTAACCAGTATTGTCACCGCTTTATCGTCCAACTCTTTAAACGGCTGCTGTAGCCGGCTTTGCTTAATATACTCCCAGCACAAGGAAGCGGCGGAAACAATTTTATCGGCCTGATGATGATCCAATTGGCCCCGGCCCACATCCACAAAAAGTGTCTCCGCGTCAGCCGCTTGCGCTTTTTGGACGGTTTCTTCGTTGGCTTGGGCAAAACCAATTTCCGCTTCTCCCCAACCAGGTAAGAACTTTTTAAGCAGCCAGGCGGCAATAATGCCGTCGGTGTCGGGATTAATATGGGTGATGATTTTCTTCACGGCAAAATTTTGGCTAGCTTGCGAAAATCCTTATCAAAAGTCAAAACTTCAGCTTTTCGGCTTTTGGCCTTAAAAAACAAAAAGATGTCAAAAAGCGAAAGAGAACTTTTGGAAAAAATTTCAAAAGTCTCCAGCCAGAGATCTCTTTCTTCAATCGCCAGATAATCCACCTTTAACAAACCGGCCAAAGCCTTGGTCAGTTCAGGCCGAGAGAACAAATAAACGCTTCGCAAAACAAACTCCATTTCTAAAATAACTTCACTTAAAAAAACGATTTTTATTTTTCTTTGCTGGGCTTTTCGCAGAAATTCGTTGACAATCTTAAATTGTTTTGGATTATCCTGAAGAATAAATCTTAAATAAAAATTGGTGTCAGCAATCAGCGTTTTCATTGCTTAAGAGTTTTAAGATAGCGCTTTACGGCTTCCTTTTCCCACGCTTGTTCTTCAATTTCGATAATCTCCTGCATGGTTTTACCCCTCATTGCCTTATGCTTAAAAGCACCGGCTAAAGAAAAAAGGTCTTCCACCGGTTCAACCAGAACCCTTTGACCATCAGTCGTTACCAGAGCTTTTCTTTTAACCAATAACCCCAATTCCCGTCTGATCGGCGCCGGAATGCTGATTTGACCCTGCGAGGTGATGGAAACCAAATAATTCATCTTGCATTAAATCTATCATTTTACATTAACTTTGTCAAGAGTTAATGTGATTACAGGAGTCTTGAAATTTCCCGCGCCAATTTGGCCGGATCGTGGCGCAGCAATTGGCCGACGGCGGCCAAGGGCTTAACCACCAGCTCTACTTCCAATTTTTGGCATTTGTCTTCATCAATTTTCACCGGAAATGATCTTTCTTGCCGGTAGCGGCGCAAAAGCGTAGCGGGAATTTTGCCGGTTTGGTTATTGACCAAAACATGGGTTAGCTTTTTAGCGGCCTTGCCCAAATACCGTTTTACCTCCGCAACATAATCGGAAACGGCAAAGCCGTCGGTTTCCCCATGCTTGGTCATTAAATTACAAACGTAAACCAGCTTCCCTGTTGATTTGACGATCGCCTGATTAACACCCTCGACCAAAAGGTTAGGCACCAGCGAGGTATAAAGATCGCCCGGCGCCAAAACGATCAAGTCGGCCGCCAAAATGGCCCTGCGCGCCTCAGGGTAAACTTTGGCCGGCGGATCCAGAAAAACATCCAAAATTTTTAAATCAGGTCGCACGCGGCGGATGTCAATATTGGTTTCCCCTTTAATAATCGTACCGTCCTCCAGCCTAGCCCCTAGATGAGAGTGATCCATGGTCACCGGCAAAACCTGGCCTTGGACATCCAAAATTTTGGCCGCCTCCCTAATCGCCAAATCTTCCCGGCCGGTGATATGAGTCAGGGCGGTTAAAAAAAGATTGCCGAAAGAATGACCGGCCAGACCGTTGCCATTGCTAAACCGGTAATCAAAAAGCTGGCGGAGTTTGGTTTTTTCCAGAGGTAGGGCCGAAAGCGCCAATAGCGCCTGCCGGACATTACCCGGCGGCAAAATCCCAAACTCATCCCGCAGCCGACCGGAAGAACCGCCCGAATCGGCCATAGCGAACGGAGTTCGATATATCAGTTTGCTAAACTGCTATGGAAACAATCGCCGTTAAGTCAACCAGAAAATCCCGCAAACCGGAAAGTACCACGTACATTCCCGTTCCCCCACCCAGCACCACAATCTTCGGCCGTTTTTTCATTGAGGGTATTCTAACAAAAACTAATAAGACTGGGCAAAAAGCCAGCGATGAAAGGCTTCCTTGCCGCAATAAATGCATTTACCATTCGCCTTCTTGGCATCTAGAGGCAAACAGCGGACCGAGGCCTTGGTTTCCTCTTTAATTTTCGCCTCGCAAGCGGGATTCTCGCACCAAAAAGCGGCGATAAATCCCCGGCCGGCGGCCATAATCTGCTTAAAGGCCTCATAAGCATTCACTTCATGGGTATTTTCTTGGGTAAATTTTTGGTGGCGACCCAAAAGATTATCTTGAATCTCGGTTAATAAATTACCCACCTCGCCCGTTAGCGCTTCCAGAGAAACAGTCGCCTTTTCGCCTTTATCTCGCCTCACCAAAGTCACTTTTTGATTATTGGCTTCCCGCTCGCCCACTTCGATTCGCAACGGCACGCCCCTTAATTCCCATTTATTAAACTTGTAGCCGGCGGTTTTGCCCTCTTCGTTGTCAGTCTCGCAACGATAGTCTTTTTCAAGATTACCCTGGACAATTTTGGCATATTCCGCCGCCTTGGTTGAACCGGGAATGGGAACAATAATAATTTGGATGGGGGCAACTTGAGGCGGCAAAATCAGCCCATTGTCGTCGCCATGAACCGCGATTAAGGCGCCAATGCTCCGGGTGGAAAAACCCCAGCTGTTTTGCCAAGGATAAAGCGGCTTACCGGCCTGATCGGGTACCGTCCAAGCAAAAGCCTTGGCAAATTTTTGGCCCAAATCATGGGAAGTACAGCCCTGGAGCGCCTTGCCGTCGGGCATCAAAATTTCGTAGGTATAAGTCTTGTCGGCGCCGGCAAATTTCTCCGCCTCGCTTTTGGCTCCCGAAATGCCATAAACGGCCAATAAGTTCTGATAAGTATCAACATAAGACTTCAAGGCCCACGAAACGGTGGCCTTTGATTCTTCATGAGTGGCATGGGCGCAGTGGCCTTCCTGCCATAAAAATTCGGAGGTGCGCAAAAACAGATAGGTTCGTTTTTCCCAGCGGACGACATTATTCCATTGATTAATCAGAATCGGCAAGTCCCGCCAGCTCTGGGTCCACTTTTTATACATCTCATACATAATTGTTTCCGAGGTGGGCCGGACGACCAGCTTTTCTTTTAATTCCTCGCCGCCGGCAAAAGTAACCACCGCCATTTGCGGCGAAAAGCCGGCCACGTGCTCTTTTTCTTTTTGTAAATAGCTTTCGGGAATAAAAAGCGGGAAATAGGCGTTTTTGACCCCGCGCTTTTTAATCAGTCCGCCCAGATATTCTTGGATTTTCTCCCAGAGGGCATAACCATAAGGCCGGATGACCATGCCGCCCTTAACGGGCGCGTAATCCGCCAACTCCGATTTTAAAATAACATCAGTGTACCAGGCGGCAATGTCTTGGGACTTTTTCTGGATTTCTTTTTTCTGAAAATTCGCGCTGTTCATTATAAAACCTCTTTTACTTTATCACATTCTCTCTTTTCTAGCCACTAAAATAAAAAAACTCGCCTCCATTCCCCACTTTCCAGTGAGAAACAAAGGCGAGTTTTCTCGCGGTACCACTTTGTTTTGCCTCAATGTTGCCATCGAGACCTTAATAGCTGACTTTATGCTTTACGCCAATATCAGCGTCCGTATTTGACGGTTCGGCTTCCGGCTCAGCTTTTCGCTGGCAGCTCCCCCTTCGACTTCGCTCAGGGTTAAAGGGGTGGGAAACCCCTTCATCGCTTTTATTAAATTGTCAAGATTATTTTAATAACTCTAGTGCCTTGTCTCTAGTTAAAAGAGGCCAGCCTTTTTGCCGGCTTAAGGCTAAATACGAAGCATCATAAAAACTGATCTTTCGTAAAAGGGCAATTTTTAGGGTCTGTAGCGGGCCGGGCACTTCCTCACTGATTCCCAGGACCAAAAATTCTTGGTAAATAGCCCTGGCGGTCTTGGAGCTTATCCTTTTTTTTAGAACGGCCGATCTTAAACCATTGCCGACCTCGTATTTTAAGAGGTCGCTGGTGACAAATTCTACTCTGCCGTTAACATAATCTTTAAAAATCTCTGCGAGAGCCTCTTCTTCTCTTAGAAGAAAACTCAAAACAAAAGAGGCCTCCACCACAAAACATTTTTTAATACTTCCGGCCATAATTAATAAGCTGCCCGATCTTTTCAATGCTAATGGGCTTAATTGTTTTTTTCAAGTTTAAAATATTTTCAAAAGCTCTTTCTTTAGCCATTTTCTGTTTGTCATTACCAGCAAAATAGGTTTCTCTTAAAGCATTTCTCACCAATTCCCCCACGGACATTTGCCTGGCTTTAGCCAAAACCAAAAGCTCGCTCCAAAAATCATTATCAAATAAAATCTGAGTGCGCTTATTCAACATATGTATACACATGTTAACACCAAGAGGAAAATTTGTCAAGGGTCATTTTTCATTTCTCACACCTTAGAGGTGTGTCAGGTAGCACACCTCTGGTTAAAACGGCCAGAGGGTGCGGAGACGAGAAAGAAAATTATTGGCTTCCAAAATCCGACCGATGTCGTTGATCGTCACTAGGGTAATTAAAAAGAGTAACAGCGCCATGCCGGCGGTGTTAATCACCTGCTCAAACGAGGCTTTGGGCCGGCGCCGGAAAACCGCCTCATAGACAATAAAAACCAGCCGGCCGCCGTCTAAGGCCGGAAAAGGCAAAATATTTAAAACCGCCAGATTAACCGATAAAATACCGATCAGCTGCAACACCGCCCAAAATCCCGATTGAGCCGCCAGACCGGAAATTTGTAAAATCCCCACCGGCCCAGCCATATCTTTGGGCACCGCCCCATGTCTAAACAAATCGCTCAGCATCGTGCCCAAGCCCGTCAAAGTCAATTTGACCCAACCAAAGGTTTCTTTGGCTCCCTCGGCTAAACCCCGAAGGGGCATTTGCCAAAAAGGATATTTCTTCATCTCCACATCGGAAACCACCACCCCTAATGGTCCTTGACCATCAGGCGGACTACTGCGGGGCGTCAACCACAACATTAAATTCCCGTCCTGGCAGCTAAAGCCGGTCCCGCCGCCAAAAACTTTTGCCGCGCAAGGATTGGCGACTGCCCTGGCCAAAGTCATTCTGATCTGTTGCTCACTTTTCTCCTTGACCAGGTTGGTAAATTTTTCCAAATTATCAATCTTTTCTTCATCCACCGCCAAAATGACATCGCCTTCTTTAATCCCCGCTTGTTGGGCCGGTGAATCCGACAAAACGCCAACAACTTTGACCAGGGCAGTTTTGGTAGGAATACCGGAAACAACGTAAATAACCGAGAAAGCCAAAATCGCCAGCAAAAAGTTCGCCGTCACGCCGGCCACAATCACCAATGCCCTGGCTTTTTTACTTTTAGCCACGAAAGAAAACTTTGAACTTTGAACTTTGAACTTTGAACTTTCTTCCAATTCCTCTCCCAAAAGCCGAACAAAGCCGCCGAAAGGAATGGCGTTAAGCGAATAGATCGTACCCTTGATTTTTTTGGCAAAAATTTTCGGGGGGTAGCCCAGGCCGAATTCTTCCACCCTAATCCCCGCTTTTTTGGCCGCCAAAAAATGACCACCTTCGTGGACCAGAACCAACAACGACAAAACAAACAAGAAAGTAACGAGAGTTAATAACATAAACTAGATTTGTAGCAATTCCGCTTCTTTCGCCTTCCCCATTTCCTCAATTTTTCCCACAAACTCATCGGTTATTTTCTGAAGCTCTTCCTCTTGGTCAAACCGCTCATCCTTGTTGGTTTCCTTGGCTTCGGCGGATCGTTTGATCTCCGTCATTACCTCGTGGCGGACCTGCCGGATCATGATCTTGGCGGATTCCAATTTTTGATTTAAGATTTTGACAAATTGCTCCCGACGCTCCTGGGTTAAAGACGGCACGCCCACCCGGATGGTTGGCCCGTCAACCGAAACACTTAACCCTAAATTGCGGTCCACATTGAGGGCCTTTTCAATGTTTCTAATAATCGCTTGATCAAAAGGCGTAATTAACAGCTGATTTGGCGGCGCCATCGTAATCGTGGCCAGCTCAAGCAAGGGCATTTTGGTTTCATAGGCCTCGACTAGAATCCGCTCAATCATCGCCGGATTGGCCCGGCCCGCCTTTAGCCCGGCCAGTTCTTCGGCCAGCAGCAAAATAACTTTCGTCATCCTCGACCTGGTTTCGTTTACATCCATATCACTTTTTCCCTAACTCAAACCGGGCGATTTTGGCCACCACGATGTTTTCGCCAAATTTACCCACGGTCTCTTTCACCAAATCACCTATTTTTCGGCTCTCATCTCTGATCCAGGACTGCTCTAGCAATTCCTCTACGGTTTTGGGGTTCATGGAGGTCACTTGCAAGGCAATTTCGTGAGCCAAGTTCCGGAAATCCGCGTTGCGAGCGACAAAATCGGTCTCACACCGCAGTTCCACCACCGCGACAATCTTACCGTCGGCGTGACTATAAGCCTCAATCATCCCCTGGGCCACCTCCCGATCAACCCTTTTAGCTGCCTTTTGAATGCCCTTTTCCCGAATCCAAGCCTGAGCCTTGGCCATATCACCACCGGATTGCTCCAACGCCTTCCGACAATCCATGACGCCGGCCTTGGTTTTTTTCCGTAAGGCGACGACATCCGCTAAAGTTATTTTGGTCATTTTTTAGCTCCCATCACGGCCTCGGCCATTTTATCGACCACAAATTGAATCGAGCCGACAGCATCATCATTGGCGGGAATGACCCAGTCAATCGGCGTCGGGTCGCAATTGGAGTCGACCAAGCCGATGATGGGCACATTCATTCTTTGGGCTTCCCGCACCGCTGACCCCTCTTTTTTAACATCGACAATAAAAAGAGCGGCTGGCAGTTCTTTAAGATCCACCAATCCCCCGAAAAATTTTTCCAGACGGGCAATTTCCCGATCCATTAATAGCTGCTCTTTTTTAGTGTATTTTTTAAAGGCGCCCGCTGTCCGATCTTCTTTCATCTTAATGAGCCGGTCGATGCTCTTTTTGACTTGTTCCCAATTGGTCAGCAAACCACCCATCCACCGCTCGGCGATATAAGGCATGCCGGCTTTTTTAGCCGCTTCCCGGATAATTTCCTGAGATTGCCGCTTTGTCCCCAAAAAAATAATCTTGCCGCCGTTGGCTGCGGTTGTCTTGGCGAAAGCGGTCGCCTCCTCTAAGCCAAGTTTGGTTTTAGCCAAATCAAAAATATGGACGCCGCCGCGGACATCAAAAATATAGGGCCGCATGCGGGGATTCCAGCGCTGGGCCTGATGACCGAAATGACAACCGGCCTCTAAGAGCTCCTTGAGGTCGATTTCAACTTTTTGGGCGACTTTTTTGATTTCTTTTTTTGCCTTTACCATTTTGGCTGCCCTTCTTGTCCCGCCACCTGTCAGAAGTGATCAGAAGGGCCCTGACAGATGTGTGTAATGGTGTTATTCTATCAAAATTATTTTACTAAAACAAGTGGTTGGCTACCAGCAAAACATTTTCCAAAAGCGAAATGACGGTCAGGGGGCCGACGCCGCCGGGAACGGGGGTAATAAAAGAAGCTATTTTGGCTACCTCGGCAAAATCAACATCTGCCCTCGGATAACCAACGTCAATCACCGCCGCGCCTTTTTTAACCATCTCTTTTTTAATTAAACCCGGCCGGCCGGTGCAAGAAATCAAAATATCGGCTTGCCGGATGATGCTGCCAAGGTCGGCAACTTCTTTGTCCACCCCCACAACATTCAACTTTTGTCCTTGCAAATAAGCAAATAATGATTCCCCCACAAAACCCCGATTACCTACTACCATGATTTTCTGATCCTGGATCGGAATCGTATCTCCGATCCTGGAAAAATGATCAATCACCGCCATGATGGCGGCGGTCGTTGCCGGCAAAAACCGCGGTCGGCCCTCAGCGAGTAGTCTTAGGTTTTCCGCCGTCAGGCAATCCACGTCTTTATCTGGAGCAATTGAAAATTGAAAATTGAAAATTGAAAATTTCTTCGGGATGGGCATCTGGATCATAATTCCGTGAACCCTTGTCTCTTTATTTTTGGCCTCGATGAGCGCGGTAATCGCCGTAGGTTCGACCTCTTCCCCAAACTTCACCTCTTCCACGACCATCCCCACCCGCTCGCCGACCGCCTTTTTAATCGCCAAATATTTGACGCTGGCCGGATTATCGCCAATCAAAATACTGACTAACTTCGGGCTAAATCCGTGAGCCTTTTTGAACTCCGCCACCGCCAAAGCCAGCTTTCTCTCTTTTTCCGCTGCTAATTTTCTGCCGTCAAAAATAAGAGTCATTTTTCAAAGATACTTTTATCGGCCGCAAAACCGGTGACCGAATAATTTCCGGTCGTACAGCCTAAACATAAACCAAAATCCTTTCCCAGAACTTCTTTGACGCCGGCGGTAAATTCGGCCACCGATAAATAGGCCAAAGACTCCGCCCCCAGATAACGGGCAATTTTCCTTTCCTTTTTTAACTCTCTGGCAATCAGAAAATCTTGTTCATTAATGTCTGTGCCTAAGGGACAAGGGCCGTTCACCGGCGGAAAAATAATCCTGACATGCACTTCGGTGGCTCCAGCGTTGCGCAAATACCCTACTTTATCGCGCAACATACCCACCACCGCTCCCGTCGTGGTTCCCCTAATAATAGAATCGTCAACCAAAATAATTTTTTTGCCGATGAGCCAGTCAAAAGGGAAATAATTGGTGTGCGCCACGGCGTTTCTGACGGTTTTACGGGGGTTGATAAAGCCTCTGATCGCCCCGTCAATGGTTCCGTAACGTCCCTTTAACATCGCGGTCCTCATAGAAAGCGGCTGAGCAGATATTTTGGCCGTTTCTTCAGCAAACCCCTCGGCGGCCGACCTGGCCGATTCCGGAATGTAGGTCACCCAAGCCACGTTTTTAGGAGCCGGATGGCTTTTCGCTAAAATTGCCCCCAACCGCCGCCGGAGAGTATCAAGCTGAATTTTTTGGATCCGGGAATCGGGCCGCATTAAATAGGCGATTTCTAAGGCGCAAAAGGCCGGCGCGATCTTTTGGGAAAATTTTCTGGATCGCAAGCCGGATTGAGAAAATTTAATTAACTCCCCGGGCTTAATTTCCCTTTGGTAATGAATACCAAGACTGTCAAAAGCGGGCGTCTCTGATGACAAGGCATAACCAACCAGCCCGTCTTTTAAAAATTCGGCGTAAGATAAGGGCCGGTTGCCCATTGGGTCGCGGGCGCCAAAAACCGCATCCTTGGTCAGCAAAAGCAAGCTGAAAGAACCCTGAAGCTTGTTTAAAGCCTGAACCATTTTCTCCTCCCAGGAACGGCCAGAACAGCTTAAAATTAAATTACCGATCACCTCACTGTCGGTGGTGCTAGAAAAGCGGTAACCTTTTTTCTGCAGTTCTTTTTTTAAGCCCAGCGCATTGGTAATATTGCCGTTATGGGCAACCGCCAGGCTCCCCAGCTTGGCTAAACGAAACAAGAAAGGAGCCGCGTTGGCAATATTGGAGGAGCCGGTAGTGGAATAACGGGTGTGAGCAATCGCCGCCAGCCCCTTTTGTTTTCTTCTCTTTTGATTTCCCTTGAGATAAGCTTGATATAAACCCCTAACTAAACCCATCTTTTTAAAGGGGAGGAAAACCTTTTGCCCATTGGCCAGGCAAACTCCGGCCGATTCTTCTCCCCGATGTTGGTTTACCAAAAGGCCGGCAAGGGCAATCCCCACTAAATCCTTGGTCAGCAAAGGCCTTTTAAAATATATCCCGAAAAGGCCGCACTCTTCGCGTGGTGTCTCGTTCATCATTAGGGAACCGGAAATTTCTGGGCAAATTTGATCACTTTTTGGCGCAGCTTGGTAATTTGCGGGTCTTTTTTGAGACGATCTTTAAATTTTTTCCGGGCGGCCTGGTCAATCGCTTTATCGGGGCTGCCAATACCGGCCACGTTCAGTTGTCGGGCAATCTCCACACCTTCATTGATAAATCCGGCGATGGTTTTCATCTCTTTTTCTTGCATGCCCCGGGTCGTCACTGCCGGCGTGCCAATCCGGAAGCCGGAGGGATAAAAAGGCGGCCGGGGGTCAAAAGGAATTGTTTGTTTATTGCCGTAAATGTGGGCCGCTTCCAGAGTCACGTGGGCGTGCCAACCTTCGATATTTTTATTGCGTAGATCAAGCCAAATCATGTGATTGGCCGTCCCGTTGCCGACTAAATTAAAATCCTCTTTTTTCAGCTCTTGCGCCAACATTTTAGCGTTTTTAATAATCTGCGCGGCATACTCCGCGAAAGGCTTGCCCTGAGCTTCGCGAAGGGCGACGGCAATCCCCGCGATCTTATTAATATGCGGCCCGCCTTGGTGGCCGGGGAAAACCGAGAAATCAATTTTCTGCGGCAGTTCGGGATCTTTTTTAAGCCCTTTGGCGGTGACCATGATCATGGCCCCCCGCGGTCCGCGCAAAGTTTTATGAGTCGTCGTCATGATCACGTGGGCAAAAGCAGCCGGGCTGGGGTGAACTCCGGCGGCCACCAAACCGGCAATGTGGGAAATATCGGCCACAAAATACGCTCCGACCTGATCGGCAATTTCGGCATATTTTTGCCAATTAAAAATTTTGGTGTAAGCGGTGCCGCCCGACCAGATAATCTTGGGTCGCAATTTTTGCGCCAGTTTTTCCAGCTCGGCAAAATCAATTTCACCCCCGGCCGTCAGGTGATAATACTCGGCCCGGTAATAGCGGCTGGTGTAGCTGGCTGCTTGGCCCATCGATAAATGGCCGCCGTGAGAAAGCAGTTGCGAAAGTACCAAGTCTCCTGGTTTGCAAATGGCTCCGAATATTTCCAGGTTTGCCGGCGAGCCGGAATAGGGTTGGACATTAACATAGGGAACGCTGAACACTTCTTTGGCTCGCTGTCTACACAAGGCCTCGATTTGATCGACAAATTCGTTGCCGGTGTAGTAGCGCTTGCGGGGGTAGCCCTCGGCGTATTTATTTTCCAGAACCGAACCAACTGCCCGCCGTACCGCTTGACTGACATAGTTTTCCGAGGGGATTAATGCTAGCCCCTCTTTCTGCCGCTTTTCTTCTTTTTTAATCAACGCAAAAATATCGTCCATGAAGCCTATTTTAACATTTTTTTGAATTTGGGGTGAACTTTGAGGCGGGCCAAAATCGCCTCCGCCACTTCTTCTTCTGGTTTTTCGCCATCAACCATCGTGATCTGAGCCCACCAGTATTTCTCCGCCAGCCAGCGATAGGTATCCCAAGTATGCATCAGCTCTTCCTTTTTACGAAAAAGGGCGACTCCCTTCTTTTCTTCAACTAAACGCTCCAGACAAACATCGGGTTCAACTTCGATAAAGAAAGTCAAGTCGGGAAGAATAAAATCTTTATTTAATTCAAAAAGCCACTCTTTAGACAAATCAACCGAGCCAAAAGCGACCGAAGACCAGGCATATCGGTCCGTAATTACCATTCTCCCCTTCTTTAAGCGGGGAATAATTTCTTGGTCTAAATGAAATCCGCCATCAGCGGCAAAAAGCAATCTTAAAGACACGGGGGAAATATTCTTATGACCACCTTTGAGAATCTTGCGGATTAATTCTCCCACCGGGCCATTCGTCGGTTCTTTGGTGGCAAAAGGCTGAATTCCCATTTCTTTCATTTTTTGAGAAACTAAAGCCACCTGGGTACTGGCACCGCTGCCATCTAAGCCCTCAATATCCACAAAAAATCCGGGATAGTTATGAATTTTCATTTTCCGACAAAAAAACCAACGGGGGCAGGCCTGCTCTGATTTAGAAATAACATTACCGGCTTTTCCTGTCAACTGGCAACAACCAGATCAAATTATATTCCTCTTGATTTTCTGAAATAAAGCTCTATACTATTTTCCTATGGGCAGGCCGGAATCTGAGCTAAAAAATCACGGGATTGAAAAACTGCCCCTCTCTCCCTTGCCTCAAGTCGAAATTTTAGGCATTACCACCGTTCCCGAAAGTACCGGAAACGCCGGCATCGCTTCATCACCAACGGTTTTTGCCGGTGAGTCCGCCAGAACTTGCTATTCCGGTAAAGAAATCTACCGCCCGGCAGATTATCTTAATCCCAAGCATCGGCCGATTACCGACCAGGTTATTGAATCAACCAGAAAAGCCGGTCATCTCACCCCCCGCCAACATTTTGAAATCGTCTTTGGCCTGGCCAATGTTTCTCGCCAACTGCTTTGGGCTTTTTTCCATGCTCATCCGTTTTATAACTCCGAACAGGTCAGTCAAAGATACGTCGCCGTTAAAGAAGGCAATTTTTTTATTCCTCCTTTAGAAGGCCAAGCCTTAGAACTTTATTTGCGAAACGCCCAAGAACAAATGGCCGCCTACCAACAGTTAAAAGAAACTCTCGAGCCGGCGGTAGCAGAAGAATATTTAAGCATTTTTCCGGCAAGGAAAGGAGAAAAATGGCAAAAGGCCAATGCTGGCGTAGTTGAGAAAAAAGCCCAGGAGGTCGCCCGCTATGTTCTAGGTGTTGATACTTTTTCTTATCTTTATCATACTGTTAGCGCCTTAACTCTCATGCGTTACTTTCGGACTTGTTCCATGGCTGATGTCCCGCTCGAGGCAAAATTAGTCGTTTACGAGATGGTTAACCAAGTCGCCAAACTTGATCCTCATTTTTTCAATGAACTGGAAGATCCTTATCCGCTAAACCAAACCCCAGAATTCCAAGCATTGGCTTCATTAAGACAACCAATCGATTACCGAGCGGCTAAAGCCTTTAATCAGGAATTCGATCATAAATTAGGAGGCATTAATTCCAAATTAGTTGACTGGCCGGTCAATGCCCCGCAAACCTTAGCGAGCGCGGTCAGAAATGTTTTGGGAATGGATTCCGGCCGATTGCCAGACGCCGAGGCGATTGAGCTGGTTTTGAACCCGGCCAAAAATAAAGTTTTAGGCGATGTTTTAAATCTAACGACGCTTCATAAGTTAAGCCAAGCGCTTCATGCTATTTCTTATACTTTTGAGAAAAAAATCAGCCATACGGCTGATTCCCAAGACCAACGCCACCGGATGACCCCGGCCGCTCGGCCGATTCTAAGCACTCATTATTCGGGAGAACCGGACTATATCGTCCCTACTTTAATCAGTCAAAACCCAAAAGCTCTTGCCTTATACCAAGAAATTATGGAAAAAACTTTTGCCACTATTAATCGTCTTTTAGAACTCGGGGTCCCGGCTGAATTTGCTTTATACCGACTGCCTAATGCCTTTCCGATTCGTTTTACCGAATCCAGTGATCTTTTAAACCTTCATCATAAATACCGGATGCGGCTTTGTTTTAACGCCCAGGAAGAAATTTGGCAGGCCTCGGTTCAAGAAACCCAACAGATAAGCCAAGTCCATCCGCAAATTAGCCGTTGGTTATTGGCTCCCTGCGGCATCCGCTGGTCAGCTCACAACACGCCTTTTTGTCCCGAAGGCGAAAAATACTGCGGCCAGCCTTTATGGGATAAAAAAACCGAGGAATACCCTTCAAGATTAATCTAATTCTTCTTAAAATCCATCCAGGCTCGGGAGGCAGTTGGGCCTTTTTGACCCTGGTATTTACTCCCTAATTTTTTGGAGCCGTAGGGATGCAAAACCTTGCTTGACATTTGGAAAAAACAAATCTGGGCGATTTTCATTCCCGGATAAATTCTAATCGGCAAGCGTGATAAATTAGAAAGTTCAAAAGTCAACCAGCCAGAAAAACCGGGATCCACATAACCGGCCGTCGCATGAATGATCAATCCCCACCGCCCCAAAGAACTTCGGCCCTCTAGCTTGGCAGCCACATCATCGGGCAGGCTAATTTTTTCGACCGTTGCCCCAAGTAAAAACTCGCCGGAGTGAATAATAAAACCTTCTTTTTCGAGCTTAACCAGGCGGGAGGTTTCCGATTTTTCTTTAACATCAACGACTCCGATCTGCCAGTTGTCAAAAATCCTCACTTGATCAGATAAATAAAGATCTATTGTTGATGGTTGGACGCAGTTTTTATCCAAAGGTTGAATTTTAATTTCTCCTTTTTTAATCCTTTTAAGAATATCTTTGTCCGAGAGTATCATTGCCGAAAGGATAACAAAACTTTTCTTCAATTACAATCCATATGATGAAAGACTGCCATTGCCAATGCGAATGCGGGGCAAAGCAAAGGGTAGTTTAGCGCAAGCCAATCCCCGACTGGCGGTCACCGCCGCAGCCGTGCCGATTTCCCCTAAAATTTTGGTGGCCGTCGGGCTAGCGTTGCCGAAGGGATAGGCAAAAGTATTAACATTGATCCCCAGGTGGGAGTTTAAAATTTCCCGGGCGGAAACAATTTCGTCCCGCACTTGCTCTTCGGTTAATTTCGGCAAAGCCCGGTGCGACAAAGTGTGGTTGCCAATGGTCATAATGCCGCTGCTGTTCATTTCCCGCAGCTGCTCCCAGGTCATGTAATCGCTGCCTTCCAAAAGTTGGGTGATGATGAAAACCGTTGCTTTCAGGTTTTTTTGGTGCAGGATCGGATAGGCTTGGGTAAAAATATCGGCATAGCCGTCGTCAAAAGTAATGACCACCGGCTTGGCCGGCAAGGCGCCGCCAGCGAGGCCCGCCATCACTTCCGGCAGCGTGATGGCGGTATAGCCTTTACCGATTAAAAAATCCATTTGTTGAGCAAAAATCGCCGGCCGGACATAGAGCCAAGCCCCTGAGGGTGGGTTATCGCCCACGTGATGATACATTAAGATAGGGATGTTTTTGCAGGGGCCGTATTGGGCAATAAATTGCCGCGTCTCGGCGACTTTGCGCTGTTCTTCTTCTGCTAGTCTTCGGGATTCTTCCGCCTTCTTTTCTGCTTCTTCAATCGCCGTCGAAAAACCGGATTGAGTGGCGGTTTTA